>JGI24509J20081_1000197_pt1 | contig 51015 bp, 48 predicted proteins | sample LinPmetageLP29_FD_20081 | JGI IMG/M metagenome (IMG submission 20081) | reverse complement strand
AGGACCAGAGACACGGAAGGGTCGGAGTGCGTGATATGCCGACCCGAAGGATGCCTCAACCCTGAGGCATCAGTATGGCTCAACATGCCATATGTCAACACATTGAAATGGAGCCAAATCAGGCGTTGATGTAGATATGTGCTCCGTGGTTCTGTTATCGGTACAGATTCGAGCAGAATATGTATTCATAGATTAAGTTGCTACATCAAGGCTTGCACGATATGGCTTGTTGGAAGCATTTAAAGGTCAATCAGCTCTTTCCCTGCTTGGCTTGTTGCTGGCCTTCGTAGAGACCTGTGTAGTAGCCCGCAAAGTACCAAGACATCATCAGACGTTTCAGACTTTCGTCTTTGACTGTATACAATTAGTCTTCTGGTTCAATGACTTGGAATATATATTCAAAGTACACATACCTTGAGATAGAAGCGCATCAGGCATTGACATGGTACCGGACGTTGGGCCTGGTGCAGCTGCCCCAGCTTGTCCATTTTCAGTCACTTGCTGCGGTTCTTGAGCGACAGACTTTGGGTTCTAGGGCCAGTCAGTAGGGTCCATATACAGATGGTTTTGATTTGCATACCTGCGATGCGGAGCCTGTAGCTGTTTCCTCCTCAGTCTCGGCTATAAAGCCATCGCCAGCAGCGTCCTCTTCTGCAGCAAGGGGATCATCTTCGTCCGCGAGACCTGCTTCTTCCGCCTGTCTCAGGACATCTTCGACGTTTTCTCCCTTCGCTTGAATGCTGTGATAGAGCTGCCATCAACAGTTAGGCAACGGTCACGTGAGTTTAGACTGGCAACGTACTCGGTATTCCTCAACCGCGTCGTCCCACGATCGCAATAAGGCAGAGTCATCCCAGATCTCCTCATGCGTTAGGTGCTTGATTTGTTTAGACATCCCCATAGCCGCCACCCGAATATCTGAAAGAGTCTGAGAAGCGTTGTCCTCGATCTAGTGGATGCCTTGTGGGGACTCACCGCCTTCCGCAAATCAGCGAAGAAAAAAAAAGTTCCCGCAGAAGGATCGTTCGATCTCCAGACTCCAATTACCACAATTCGAGTCCAAAATGGCACCCGATAAGAGAGAAAAGAAGCGCAAGGGTATGTCCATTGCCTCCGAGTATTCATGAAGTTTTCATTTTGACTGACCTCTTCTTAACAGCGCCCGCCGTCAGCGATCCGCCCGCCAAAAAGACCAAGAAGGTCGAGGCCAAAGCCGCCGATGCCACCCAGAATGATGCTCCCAAGCCGATTCTGAAGAAGAAGGAGAATGGCGCCGCAAAGGGTACCAAGGCCAAGGCCGCTCCCAAGGCCGCTCCCAAGGCCAATGGCGAGTCTGTTCACCAAGTCAAGCATCGCAAGCGTGCTTCCGACTTCCTTAGCGACGAGGAAGATGACGAGCCTGCCGCTACTGCCCCCAAGAAGGCCACAAGCAAGAAGTCCAAGAAGGAGGAGACTGCTCCTGCCCCGGCTGCTAAGAAGGCCAAGAAGGAAGAGACTGCTCCCGCCCCAGCTGCTAAGAAGCCCGCCTCTAAGAAGTCAAAGAAGGAAGAGACTGCTCCTGCCCCGGCTGCTAAGAAGGCCTCCAAGTCCAAGAAGGTAGAGGTGCCTGCCGAGTCCGACGAGGAAGATGAAGATGAAGAAGAGGTCCTGTCTATGCCTTCAGACAGCGAGGAGGAGATCGACGATGCCGAGGATGATCAGACTGCTGCCCTCATCAAGGGCTTCGAGAGCAGTGGCGACGAAGACGAGTCTGGCGACGAGGGCTACAACCCCGATAAGCCAGTCCCTAAAATCCCCGACACCAAGAAGGCACAGAAGAAGATCGCGAAGCAACAGAAAGGCGATGCCCCTGAGGAGCCTGGTACTGTTTACATTGGGTAAGATCTCGCTTGCATGGCTGTCGCGTAATTGCATACTAACAATCACTTTCCAGACGCATCCCCCACGGTTTCTACGAGCACCAGATGCGCGCCTACTTCTCCCAGTTCGGCGAGATTACCCGTCTTCGTCTCTCTCGCAACCGTCTCACCGGCCGGTCCAAGCACTATGCATTCGTGGAATTCGCCTCCGTCACTGTTGCTAAGATTGTCGCCGAGACTATGGACAACTATCTGATGTACAGCCATATCCTGAAGTGCAAGTATGTTCCTTCGGAGCAGCTCCACCCCGATGTCTGGAAGGGAGCCAACCGACGATTCAAGCGGACTCCGTGGAATCGCATTGAGAAGAAGAGACTGGATAAGGGCAAGAGCCGTGAGCAATGGACCAAGCGCATTGACCAGGAGCAGCGGAAGCGCCAGGCAAAGGCCGACAAGCTCAAGGCTCTCGGTTACGAGATCGATCTGCCTCAGCTCAAGAGCGTAGACGATGTCCCTGTGCAGGAGCCCAAGGCTGTTGAGGCTTCCGAGACACCGGCTGAGGAGCCAAAGGCTATTGAGGCCCCCGCCACCAACGAAGATACCCCCAAGACCAAGAAGGGCAAGAAGGCGGATCAGGAGACGTCCAAGGAGGAGTCTGTTGCGGAGTCGCCTGCAGCCACCAAGAGCAAGAAGAAGGCTACCAAGAAGGCTACCAAGACCAAGGCGTAATGGGTGTACAAAATTTGTCTTTCGTGTATCTTTGTCACATAGCCTTTCTATGCATTTGTTATGTTCCAGTACTTCTGGAGGAAAGAATTCCATAAGTGATTTACATCTACCAACGCACTACATCGAGCAGAGGGATCAATTTATCCAGGTAAGGCCAAGTCCCCAGTAAAATAAATCCATAAATCTGAAGCCAAACGTCGAGTACATAACTATACAGTCACATGACCCGCTTATCCCAACTGGACCTAGTCCAATCACATGACCCAGGCAAATAAAAAAATTAAAATCCCCACCAACCTTTCCTCTCTTCAACTCCTCGCTCAAAGAATCGCATTCAAAGCTTACACACGAAGAAGCTTGCTTCTTCTACACCTTGCTTTGGGAGAAAGTCCCCGGACACCCTGCGCTTTGGTTCGCCAAAGTTGTCCAAGCCAGGCAATGCGGAAACGCGCCGCCATAGAAGCAATTCGATAGCGGCTTATTGCCCTACTCCCTCCCGGCTCCGCGCACCATCCGACGGCCTCGCCGGTCACAATGGGGTGTGTGTTTGGGGTCGGAGAGGGGAAGGAGGACCTCGTGTCTTCCTTGTATTGGGTTGCCTTTCGTCGTGGTTCGATAGTCATGCGATTGCCTTTCATTCTTTATTGAATGGGGTAACTCAATGGGGCTCATTCTTGAGGCGAGGAGTTCCTGTTCACTTTTTCCGAGTCTGTAGCTTATGGCAAAGCAGCGATGGGATGGTTCCTGTCGCAGATGCCCTGTCGAAGGGGCCGGACTCTTGAACTTTCTCTTTTTTCTTTTTTTTTTTTTTTTTGGCCATGAGCTTCTTGTTCGCGTGATGATATACCAATCATAGAGTCAAGCCCTGAAATCTCCTAGCTACGGCAGGGGGTCATTGACGAGAAACGATTTATTCTATCTGATGAACATGCATTCATAGCTTTTCTGCAGATACTCTTATTCCCAATGGATTTTGAATATTATTCCTTGAAGCAATGGCTATGCTATACTCATTACAACGTAGACCTCTCACGCCTTGATATTGTACACCCGAGCCCTATAGGGCCTGTCATGTCTCCATCACTGCGTCTTCTTACCATCGCCGTTGGCCGGCACGGCATTCTTTTTCCGCCCAGCAACCTGCACCAGTATCGCCCCCAAAACCTCGGCCATAACCGCGATGGTGGTCGCGCACACGTTGCTCCAGACTTGGATGCTCACGGTGCCCAGCGGTGCCCGAGGGAACGAGAGCACCCATTCGACGTAGTAGGGGAACCAGCCGGCTGGGAGGGCGAACACAGGGGTTTTCGAGTACCAAAATTGTAGGAAGATTTTCAGGCCATTGGTGCTGAGCCAGCGGGCGATCTTAACGCTCCATTCGAATGAGGTTTTCTGGGCTGAGACCTCCTTGTCTGTAGAAATACCGAGTCAGTGGAAAGTCCGCGCGATATCCTGGTCCACCTGGTGCGTACTCGTGTTCTCGTATTCCTCCATAGCCTTGTCGTGTCGTCGTCGGAGTTTCGCCCATTTCGCGAACTCGTCTTGTGAGCTGGTGTTGTTCATCTCGCGCTTCAGCTGGAGGGCCTCTTGCTTCTTTTTCTGCTGCTCGCGTGCCTTTCGAGATGTCGATGTTGGTAGTTTCAGGTACATGTGCCATAACTAGATGTTGAATAGGACACGAGTTAGCTGAAGCTATTCCGTGGTAACCGAGTCCTCGGGTCTGTCCCGACATGAACTCGGGATATGGATGGACATACCAAGGTATCAATTGTAGATGCGCCGATCGTGTTAACCAGGTGGATTGCGATGTGCACAAAGAGCACGGTGAGAACGAGTGACAGCATGATGGCGGGGGTTGGCCAAGCGGCCGGGGTTGTTTAAGCTCGGTGGCGCGGGCTGAATAGAGCCAGAAGTCAAGTGACAAACCTCGCCGAGAAATAGCCTGCTTGTGTGGTGGTTCAAAGAAGCACCTGTTGTCGCCGGGCTTCGCGGGTTGATGGGCGAAATGACGTTCGGGCGATCTGGAAAGGTGGAAGTCAAAGCGAGCCGCAGAGTTGCGTCTCCGCCTTGACATGCTCCTCCACATATCCACTTCTTTCGATCTTTAGAGCTAACGACACCTCAAACTAGGGGTCATGCAGCTCTAAAAGCACTCTACAAAGAAGTTCATTGTGCGGCACCTCGGGTTATCGATGACTACCCCCGACAATGCATTCCAGGACCTTGCCGGTGTCTTCTCTTCTCGAGACAACAATATGCTCGAGATCGAGATCATTCCTTCAAGCTTAGGCTCTTCATTTCTTCAAGATGGACACTCGGTCGGAATCACCAAGAAGGCCCTGGTTCAAGCATTTACAATCGCACGACAGCATTTCATCAAACATCTAATGCCCATGTCCGAAGATGACTTGCGAGTCGAACATTTGAAAAAAGGGCTCGATTCCACGTCCCCACCTGATCCAGTCATCACCGAGATTATGCTTCTATTTGACTGTGAGCATCTTACAGCATGTAACTGGCGCAAGCGTCGGCTGCTGGCAGCCGTCACACATTGCTTGAATGGCGCGGATCCGGCCTCGACGATATATTTGCTAGAGACGGAATTGACGCTCATGGCATCCTATCAGTGCTCGCCGTTACATAGGCACACTAAATCTCCGACGCTGTGGTCGCATCGTCTCTGGGTGCTGAGTCAACTCTTTCAAGTTCGATCATTGAGTCCGCTAGCGTTGTTGAGCCTCGAGCGAGCAGAACTCGATATTGTTCTTCGTGCTGGAGAACTACACCCAAAGAACTATTACGCATTCAATTACATGCGGCAGCTCCATCTTCTTCTTGCAAACACCTTCACGGATGTCCCTTGTTCGACAATGGACCTGGCCTTGGTGACCCCGGTGCTGGACTGGTGTCTTGCTAACCCGCGGGATATATCAGGCTGGATGTTTGGGAAATATCTACTTGAGCATGTTCCGGATCAGCGAGTCCGGCAAGATGCCATTGGTCGAGTCCTTCGTTTTGCGCGGGATGTTGGATGGGAAGGGGAAAGCTTGTGGACGTTTATTGATCAGGCCATCCGCCACTTTGACTTGGAGATCGTGGTTGATGATGTTCTGCGCCATGGTACAGAGATCCCTTCGCCGGAGCTTCCTGCAGGTCAGTCTGGCTCGTCGAAATGGCCTTGGAAGACTCGATTGGCTAGGGCAAGGGGATATTGGGAGTCCTATGGACAAAGCAATGATATACGATAGTAGCAATTCACATGCCTTGATGAGAGGATTGATTCAGGAGGTCTCGATCATGAGTCGTATAATTTTGTTCTCGCTATGGCTTTTACACTTGGGTATTTGGAGATGGGGAATGAACGCCTTGGAAGTAAACTGAACGCCTTCGCTGGACACCGGCACAAAAGTAGCGCAAGAAGGAAGCCGGCCGGTAAATGTTTTCCAGTCCTCTATTCGACCAGTACACACAAAATGCCAATCATATAGCCTGTCTAGTATTTATCATGGCGTATATCTCCAATCAGATCAGACTCTCGATTTCGGATGGAGAGGGTGACGTATATCGGGATGGGCGCATCGGGATGGACGCATCGGGTTATTTCTTTTTCCCGGCTGCTGCTTCAGCTTGCCTTCGCTCGTCGGCTATAGGACAAACAGTTAGCATGAGTGGTTTCAACAATCGAATCGCGAACCCACCCTTCCTCTGCTTCTCACGCATAATGGCCGCCGCATCCTCCTTGGCCCTCTGGAACTCAGTACCAGACATTGTGGTTTTACTTTTCTGTTGAAGAGTCAGCTATACTAGAACCGGTACCGGGGGTTGGAGATCGGGCGATACCGCACTAGCGGCCTTCTTCTGGGCCTTGGCCCGATCGGTATCGCGCTGGTTACCCCGCGTCATGGTGGGTTATATGGGCGAAAAAGAAAGGAAAAGGGGCTCAGAGCAATGCGATCGGGATTGGGGGTTGAAGAAGGAGAAGAAAAAGTCGGCGGGGGCGGGGCCTTCATCGCCGGCGCTGGAAAGGAAAAAGCCTCAGTCCGTGGGCGAATCAGCGATCCCGTGGCAAGGTATTCCGTTCTCTCGATTTCCATGGCTCAATCTGTGGAGATATAGATGCTATTCGGGATTTACCTAGTCTACTGCTATGTACTACTAGGGAACCCTGGTAAATAGCATTTTTGCGGGTGCTTAGCGCCTACACAGCGGCATTTGTTTCATGTCTCTACGGTCATGGTTACTTTTCGTAGGATGCAATATCGATCCTTAACTATAGGGGGATGTGGGAAAACTCTCAAGCTATACAGTAGTTTCGAGATAACTATAGTATCATATGCCCAAGGGTCTATATAAGAGTATCAGGTGTGAAGCAAGCCAAAAAAGCGCCCGATGGTTCGGCGGTTGCGATAGAACGGCGACTACAGGTCGAGTTTCACCAGAAACAATTATCAACACCTGCCAGCCACTCATTCTCCTATTGTGAAGCACAGTCGAGAATACAATAGAACCCTATCTACTTTGGGCCTAGTGAATCGGGTCATCGACTCAATTCTTAGATCTCTGCGCTTAAACTATGGCAGTCGCTGCCTTGGACCCGATCATGAAACATCTACTGCCTGAAGAAAGCCTGTTTGGTCCCTGAAGGAACCCCCTAATAATATCTCTTTGTCCCGTTGTGTATCACTTGCCTTTTGAGGGTTGTTTCAGGCGCTATTCATAGGAGGCTCCCATTGTCGCCCATTGTCGAACATCCAGGCGCCGTGAATAGGTGTGAATGGGAGTAGATATTCTCAGCCGCCTCTCTTCGTTTTCCTTTCTTTCCTTATTATCTTTCTTCTTCATATCCCCTCGAGTTGACCTCGATTCTTTTGTTCATTTCTTCTTTTTACTGGGACGTTAAGCTTTCTGCTGGCCGGTGGCTTCCTTCCCGTCCTTTTAATCCCAGACACATCCACTTCCAAGTCTACACTCCATCTATACAATATCTTCTTTGTGCAGTTTTAATACCTACCGGAAATCATGATGGCGAAGCTCAGAGAGTCCTTGGCTGGTCCAGGATACGTGATTTTGAATGCCATCCGCGCCCTCAACATCATTGTCTTTCTCGACATGATCGCCGCCTGCATCGTGATGCTGGTCAAGATCAACATATTGAATGGCTTCTTCTTCTTCCAAGCTGTAACTCATGCTATGGTTGCGCTTATCAGCAGTGAGTATTAATCTTTGACGTCTCTGGGGCGTGCGCTGACAGCATATAGTTTTCCTCATCCTTTCTGAGCTCCCGGTCTTCCGAGGCTACTGGAACCGCAACTGGCCACTATTCGGCGAAGATGCGGGCTTCATCGCACTCGCGGGCGTCATGATGATCCTGGGGGTAGCCACGCTGGGCAACCTGAACATAGACGCAATGAGCCAGAAGTCTCTCGGACTGGCATTCTGGCGGATTGTGATTTCGGCGGGTATCCTGGGCATGATCATGAGTGTGATCAACATCCTGGCCGTAAGTCAATCCCTCGTTCTGTAATTCCAAGAGTACTAATCCATTCCTCAGACTTTCATCTTCACTGACCGCAAGCAAGGCGTCAGCGCTCGCCACGTCCGAGCATATGGCGCCGTGGCCCCGCAAAAGGTGTTCAGCCGATCCATTAGTCGAACCAGCAGCCGCCGGTCGCTCCAGCTCAGCCTAAAGCGTGAAGAGTTCCTTCCGAGCTACTCACCGCAGCCTACTTTCAAACGCATGACCAAGCGGTTCACGCGTTTCCCCCTCAAGATTTCGAGCCCGATCAGGAATGACAACCCCATCCCCAATACTCATCTCGCTCCACGCCATCCAACAAACGACGATGCTTCGTCCAGATACTCTAGAGACACTGCTGGGGTCGCCATCCCGGATCTGGCCCACCACCCGGCTATGTACTCGAACCAGGTCTAGCTGTTCACGGCGCGTATTAGGGAAGGCTTAGGCACTGGCGTGGCGGTAGGGGACATGTCGTTTTGGGCTAGGATTCCTCGAGCATTGTGAACTAATTGCATCTGATCTCCCATCAGTCCTGTTGTATTGTTAGCCGGCGCATTTTCGATGTCAATGAGACGATGTTCATGACGAAAGTAAGCATGACGGCGCGGACCAATAAAAACCAAGGCCGCATAGAGAAGTAGAGTTCAAAATTCAAGGTAGAATATAAGAAGCATTAGCCTCTGGCGATGATAGCATGAATTGGAGGGGGATGTGAAAGAAAGGTGTTTACTTGGGGCCGTTGAAAGTATAACCGCCCCAATCCACCGCGCACCGCTTTTGGGCCCCGGCGCGCTGCTACGTGTTGATGACCTTCAACCTCATCTCTCATCCCCCTCCACCTCCGTGAACTTACATCCAACTTACCCAGTTCCAATGTGGTAGGGATCTTTCTCTGCTGGCTGCAGACATGGCTGGACTCGAAATCTCTTGGGGAACGTACGTGGCCAACCTCCGCATTCCGCTCCGATCTCTCTAACCGCCAACAGCGTCAAGTCGCTCCTCATCTTCTTCGGTCCCGTCATCCTCCCTCGCCTGGTTAATGCCTACCGTGCCCTCCGTGTGTCTATTGCGAGTCGCCCACCCGCGTGTTCACTGCCCGCCGCCGCCGGTCGATCGCTGAATGTCTTGTTCGCAAGCATCGTCTTCTTCCTCATTCTCAGCCTACCCTTTAACCCCCATGCCCCCGAACCCAACATTTTCTCATTGACGCGATCTCGCATCAATACCCCGACCGATGTCATCTTCCACCGTCTCATGAGGCTCCGGCCCGACAACCTCTTGACCGAAACCGACACATTGCTTCGCGAGAAGCTTACCTCCATTGGCGCCCGCAAAGTGTACCTTACATTTGGACCCGATGCCTTGACCGCGTGCCAATTCTGCTCTTTTGATAACCTCAATTCATACCTGATTTACTATCTGCCGTCCAACGTGCTTCTGCCACACCTGGCGCATCTATTGATCCTAGGTGTCGCTACATCCGCACCTTTTGCAGGCCGGGAAGCTGCCCGCTGGCGTACCAAATTCACATTTGCCGGCCTGGCGCTGGCGGCTCTTGATATTTGGATCGTGGCTACGTATGATGCGCTCCAGTCGGCGTCGCCCGCCGTGCGGGCTGGTCAGCGACCCCCTTCTGGTCTCTACTACTCAATTACCTTGCTGCGACCACTGGCATTCGTGATCTGTGATGTAGCGTGCTCGTTGATTATCTATCTTTCGGCGACCAACCGTTTCTTTTTCAAGCCGCCGTCTCCAGTGGATCAGCTCGACAACGCGGTATCTGCAGCACTGACGCAGTTGACGAGCGCAAACACCAAGCTTCACGCCTCGAGCGTGACTCGCAATGCCGTGGTTCGAGACAGGGCTCTGAAGGGTCGGGATGACGCATACTGGCAGACCGTGGCGGCGGCGGAGAACCCGAACCGAGGTACACCGGTGGAGCAGGGAGGCCAGAACTTGACCGTGATCAACAATATATGGGACGAAGAAGAAGTAGCTCGGGCTGTGTCGCGGGCAATGGCAGGTCAGGGTGGTGTGGATTTGGCGCAATTGGGGATGAATGCGAACGAATTTGTGCGCGGGGTGACGGAAGGTTTGGAATGACGCATTTGTATAGAATATCAACAACCAAATAAACCCAATTAGGCTCGAGCCCTCACATACACACAGAATCCAATAATAATTGAATATCGAATATCGTCATTTCCTTCAAATGAGGCGGTGTGGAGTGTCGATCATCATGTGTTGAGGGACTTGAAACCTTGAAACGAGCTCACCGTTTTCCCCTCATTCACTTCGCACAACGTGGGATTCTTTCTTTTCACTTTTGTTCATTTTCGTCTCGGTCTGATTTTTCCGAGAAAAAGAACACAGGACGAATTCAGGTCAACGGCCGGGTTATTAAAGGGTGTCTGCGCGGGGACTTCCATGAGGTTTCCATAGCATCCCGCTCCTCAGCTTAATTAGTGCCGAGACTCAACCCTCGCTTTTCTTCCGCCATCTTCTCCGCTCCGCTTTCCTCCCCCAACAACACAATTCAGTCGTGCTCTTTGCCAACTACCTTGACATGGCTAAGGAGATCGCTGCGCCTGTGCAGTCGCAGGAGCTCTATGTTTCCAGCCCCGGGCGGCCGGTCAAGGAGACCACATTCCGCGAATGGGTGGTCGTCAACCAAATTGGTAAGATATCAACCAACAAAACCATACACTCACTTGCAGTCCAGAAAAGCGCTCGAGCTGCAGCTGCCCGGGCAGCTTCTTCTAGGTACTTTTGGCAAGAAAATTACCTTCACTCGGCTAACTCTTGGCTCTGCGCTGCAGGAATCTCACTGACCATCCTGGCTACGTTGCTGGCTCTTCATAACCTCTACCCTTCCCTCCGTCCCTACACCCAACCTTTCTTCGAGCTTTCCTACTACGACTCCGCAACGAATTCTTACGTCCAGGGTTGGGATGATGTCTACTTCGTCGTCAGCGGCGCCCTGGCTCTCACCGCAGTCCGCGCAATTGTGATTGAATGGATCCTCCACCCATTGGCTCGCTGCGCCGGCCTGAGACGAAAGGCCTCGGTTCGCCTTGCGGAGCAAGGCTGGCTGGCTCTCTACTATAGCTTTATCTGGAGTGTGGGATTGGTACGTGCTTTTGGTGGGACGGTGTGCAGACGGAACGTGTATGGCTGACTTCCTCCGCTATATAGTATTTGTGGAAAAATTCCCACTACTGGTTCGATTTTGCCGCCATTTGGGATACCTGGCCCGCTCGCCCGGTGTCCGGTCTCATGAAGTGGTATCTCCTCGTGGAGCTGTCTTTTTTTATTCAGCAGATCTTCGTCATCCACGTGGAGGAGAGGCGCAAGGATCACTACCAGATGCTGTCCCACCACATCATTACCAGTACTCTTTTGAGCTCCGCCTATATTTACGGCTTCTACAATGTGTCCAACGTGGTGCTGTGCTTGATGGACAATGTCGACTTTTTGCTTCCTGTATGTTGATCACTACATGGATGAAATGATTTGCCTCGCTAACATACCCTCGATAGTCGGCCAAGATACTGAAGTACCTCAAGTTACAGAATGCCTGTAATGTTGCCTTTGGCATTTTCATGTCTTCCTGGTTCGTTACACGGCACGTTCTCTATAACATGCTTGTTTGGTCAATCTACATGAACGTGCCTCTCAAGATGCCCTATGGCTGCTATTCTGGTGGCGAGTTGACCAGCACCAACGGCTACCCGGATGCCTTTGCTTACTTGTTCGCGCCTTTCCGCAGCCTGGAGAACCCCATCTGCATGAACCGCGCCATCAAGTGGATTTTCGTGTCCTTCCTCATATCTCTGCAGATGCTGTCCATCGTCTGGTTCGCTATGATTGTCCGAGTCGCGTACGGTGTAATCCGCACCGGCGCCGCAGATGACTCCCGTAGTGACGAGGAGGACGAGGTGGCATCCAATGTCGAAGATGCAACTAACGGTTCCGTACGGCTGGCCGCTAAGGAAAGCGTTAGTGATACTCCCATCGTCAACGACGCTGCCCCCGGCCTGGACCGCCGCCGGTCTAATGGAGCCAATTCCATGCGCGCTCGGGGTCGGGGTCGAGGCCGTGTCCCTTTCGACCAGAGCGACCGCAAGGCTCTCTTGGGTCGCATTGGATGCGACAAGCCTACCTAGGCAGGCTTCGTTCCATCCCTTTCTATTCATGAATCTAGTTCATGGCCGGTATTTAACGACATGCCGTGACGTCCTCTCTTATTTGTTTCCCTGGCGCGTTGCGCCTGTCTTCACAACCTCTGCATCTGCTAGTTAGCATAGTGTGGGGCTGCGACTGATGAAAAATGAACTGCTCGACTCATCTCATGATTATCTGTGATTTTCGTACTCGTGCCCGTGTGCCTCCTTGCGGTTTTATATCCATGCTTTATCTGCCTTGTCTTGTTTTCCCTTTGGGTTGGATGTCTCGGGCTGTTCTTTTTGTTGCATTCGAGCTTTTATGTGCATTAGAGATTCAGACCATAATACCCAATGGATGCGTTTGAAATTGTTCAATGAATCTATATGCACGGCTGAGCTTATTTATGCATAATCCAGCGTAGCCAATCATTTTAGATTACGGTATCGATATTGGCATCATCGCTTATTCTCGTGAGCCTAGTGGCTGTCTAGTTGGGACCCTGCATTTTTAGCGTGAAAACCCCTGCTATTTCAATGAAGGTCATTTCAACTGATGCTTGGCCTGATGCTTGGCCTGGAGAGTGAAATATGGTTTTGTCTTAATTTGTGTGCCAATCACAATGGCCATTACAACTGCTGTTTTATACATTGTAGAAACTATTCACATTATACTCCTTAGTACTGACACTGCGTGCTATGTATTTAACCCCTCGATTTAAAGAGCCTAGACCTTAGATAAAGGTATCCTATCTTTACGATCAAGCAGCTCATTCGGATGCCGAGGGTCATTCTTCAATGCCCTGGTAGCGCTTTTCGTATGATCAACAACTCACATGGCATCGAAAGTAAAAGTGTCATGGGCGATGAAGTCCAAGTTCCAAGTATACTCAGTGCTCAATGCAGCAAGTAAGTCACCTTGGAGCCGGCCGTGGCCTATGAGTGGCAAGTCTGCCTTGTAATCTCAAAAGCTCTGCCAGTGGTGTACTAGTTGAACAACCCTCGGGTTTGGTCGTATCATAAATCATTCATTTCTGGAAACCCGAATGCAGTCTTCATCCGCCTGTATCTCGTAACTTGGCCAGGGCAGCCATGATACCCTCGCTCATCTCTTCCGATGGCTGCTCCTCATTCGTGGAGTCAATGGCGGCTGCAGGGGCTGTCCGACGGCTTTCTTCTAGTACGGCACGTAGCACCTCTTCGTCCTCGTCCATGTCTGCATGTTGTGGTCTTGGGGCTCTGTTCTGGTTTTTGGGTGCTGCCGTAGCCTTTTTGGCCGTCCCCACCCTGAAATCCTCTCTGACGGCATTGCACCATTGTTGAACCTTCTTTTCACCCCAGCCAGGTACGGCGCTGAGAACCTCTGGCTGCGCGTTTACGGCATTCTGCAGGGTTCCAAACGTAGAGATCAGGCTTGCCGCATCGGACTTGTTGATGGTTCTTGGAGTTGTGACGAATTCTACCAGGGATTCCTTGTATGATTGGGCTTGTTGGGTGCGAATTGCGGTAGGTTGCGCGTATTCCGATGACTTGAAGAGTTCGAGATAGTGTGCGGCTTCCGGGGCGGACCAGCAAAGGAACAGGGTTAGATTGTTGATGATGGATGTCTTGGATAACTCTCTGAGAACGTCTTCATGGTTGGGGATATCGACCATGACTAGCACGATGCGCAGGTTGTATTTGCCGGCAAGAAGTCGGACTCGTGAGTAGATGTATTCGGGATGTAGACGGTGGTATTTCAGGGAAAGGAAGAGTGCGCATGTCGTTGTGCCAATGACATAGTCAGCGGGGATATCAGCATACTCCCAAGGAAGAAGTTTGATGTGATTTAAAATTGGATTTCCTTTCTGTCGCGTGGACACGAGGATCGCGGACGGACCGGGTCGATTTGGAAGAGCCTGTGGCTTTGGTTGTTCGACTTTGGATCGAACGGAGAACCCGGGTGTTGCAGGAGTAGAGGACTGAGTATTGGCTCCATCCTCCATACCAGAGCCAGAGTCGCCTCGAGATCGATTGTCCATGGTGGATGTTGAGCTGTGCTGATAAAGCTCGCGCCTTATCAACGCCCGAGTGCCTTCACCGCCTGGGATCCGCAACACCGTTTTTCTGCCGCCAATTTTTTTGCGCTTCGATCGACTTTTGTTCGACATTCGATTTCACCACGTTCAACCTTTGCGATTTGTTTTCGCAATGGTCGAGTCAAGCAAGAAACGGCGCATCTCTGAAGAGAGCCCCATTCAAGATACAGAGACCAAAATGGAAGATACCACCAAGACCGACAACACAGAAGCCTCGACCAAGCAGCCTAAGAGAACGCTCTTCGTTCGATCGCTACCCACCTCTGCTACCACCGAGAGTCTAGTCGAATTCTTCTCACAGTCTTACGTGATCAAACATGCCACTGCCGTCATCGATCCCAAGACGAAGCTGTGCAAAGGATACGGTTTCGTCACATTCGCCGATCTCGAGGACGCCGAGAGCGCTCTGAAGGAGTTAAACGGAGCCAAGTTCGACGGAAAGCAGATTAGGATCGACTACGCCCAGGCGCGTCACCGTGAGATTGACGAGAAGCTCGGCAAGAGTGTTCCCTCCGCTGCTGGCCTCAAACAGAAGCAGGATCGGGAGGACCAGAACGCCGAAAACCAGCCACCGAAACTGATTGTCCGCAACTTGCCATGGAGCATCAAAACTTCTGATGACTTGGCTCTTCTATTCCGCAGTTTCGGAAAGGTCAAGTGGGCAACTCTCCCCAAGCGTGGGAACACGCTTGCTGGTTTCGGCTTTGTGGTTATCCGGGGCAGGAAGAATGCGGAGAAGGCGCTCCGGGAGGTGAATGGGAAGGAGATCGATGGCCGCACATTGGCTGTTGATTGGGCTGTCGACAAAGAGGTCTGGGAGACGCAAAAGAAGGATGAGGAGAAAGAAGACAAGGATGTGGACATAGACGACGAGGAGGGTTCTGTGGAGGAAAACCCAGAGGACGGGACTTCATCATCCGGGGAAGATGACGAGGATGAAGATGAAGATGAGGATGAGGATGAGGATGGGGATGAGGACATGGAAGATTTGGAAGATCTGGAAGACGACGGGGAAGAAAAGAAGGAAGATGACCGAGACGCATGTACGGTCTTCCTTCGCAACCTTCCATTCACCTGCGACGACGAGGCACTCTACGAACACTTCAAACAATTCGGACCTTTGCGCTATGCCCGTATTGTCGTGGACCACGAAACTGAACGACCTCGCGGTACCGGATTTGTGTGTTTCTGGAAGCCCGAAGATGCACACGCCTGTATCCGCGAAGCCCCCAAGACCACCGAGATGCCTCTTGCAGACAAACAGCGTCCTAACCCAGCAATGAAGCATTCCGTCCTGCAAAACGAAAATGCCGACCCCAGCGGACGGTACACCCTGGATGGCCGAGTGCTTCAAGTTGCTCGCGCTGTGAACAAGCGCGAGGCTGCAAAGCTCGAAGAAGAGGGTGTTTCCCGTCGTCTGGTTCGTGACAAGGATAAGCGTCGTCTCTACCTGCTGAACGAGGGTACTATCCCCTCGAACTCTCCGCTGTACAAGAAGCTATCTCCCTCTGAAATCAAGATGCGCGAGGAGAGCTACAAGCAGCGAGAGGGCTTCATCAAGAAGAACCCGGCTCTGCACCTGAGTCTTACTCGACTTTCCATTCGCAACATTCCCCGCCACATCACCTCTAAGGATCTGAAGCAACTTGCTCGTCAGGCCGTCGTTGGTTTCGCGACCGATGTCAAAGCTGAAAAGCGCCAGCCTCTGTCCAAGGAAGAACAGCAACGATCCAGAGATACCATGAAGGAACTCGAGCAAATAAGAAAGGCCAACAAGCAGGGTATCGTGCGACAGGCCAAGATCGTCTACGAAACTCGTGAAGGTACCAAGGTCCCCGAGAAGAGCGGTGGTGGTCGTAGCCGTGGTTACGGCTTCATCGAATACTTCACCCACCGACATGCACTCATGGGTCTCCGCTGGCTCAACTGTCACCCCGTGGAGGTCCCCGCCAACCCCGATAACGAGGACCGGGACAAGAAGAAGCGATTGATTGTCGAATTCGCCATTGAAAACGCACAGGTCATCAAGCGCCGCGAGGAATTGCAAGCCAGAGAAAAAGAAAAGGCCAAGGAGGCTCCAAAGCCCCAGGAAGAGGAAGATGTTAAGGATGATAAGGATAAGAAGGGTACCAAGCGGAAGCACTCGCAAACTCGCGATGGTAAGAACAAGGATGGCGAAGACAAGGGTGATGAGGATGAGGAGGAGAACAAGATTGCCAAACGCAACCGCATTATCGCCAAGAAGCGCATGCAACGGAAGGGCCGCAAGGGCCGGTCGTGAATCGTGTTTTTCTTTTCTTTTCGTGTATAGTGTCTATACACTCGAGCATTGTCTACGTATCTAATGCTGGCTGTCCGATACCACCATTTTTTGATTTGAAATAAAAGCATTGATATTTACCACCGGACTCGAGTCCAGTTTCCTCGTATATCTCATACAATCGACCCAGGCGGGCCTGTAACTTCCATATAGTATATACCCATCAACATCTAGGTGTTCTTGGCACCTTCAACCTGGCCGACAATATTATACCGCTTGCTGAAGAAGGTGAACCACTCGTCCAGCACCGTCTTCTCCTTGTCGTCTAAATCGTACCAATCAGGCACACAGTCCTCCGGCTTCAGCGATGAGCAGGCGAGGGCACGGGAGGGATCCTTGCCGGCAAATACTAATCAACCCATATCAGTGAAGCTGTTACGAGTGCCCACAAGTAGAAGCTTACCGCGATATTGACCGGAAGGACCGTAGGCGTCGTTGCGGGTCACGTCAAAGACAGTACCCTTGATGGCGACGAGAGTCGGGCGGCTGGGATCGGTACCTGATGCGAATGAGTCTGGAGCATTCCAAGGAGCCGAGGTAGAATTACCGTCGCATTTGGCCAATTCCTCTTGCGAGATAGGGTCATCTTTGGGCGGGTCCAGCTGGACGGGCACCTTTGGGGAGAAGCGCTTAGGTTCGGGCTCGTGTTCGACCATTGTTGAGTTGTGAATGGAGAGGAGAATTGGAGCGACAGAAGAAGCTCAGATCGTGGGGCAGGCGGGGTTCGGCTTCGGCTGCTGACGAACTCGGTTTTGTTGATTGCTTGCTCTCCGTCGATCATCTCTATTTTACGGAGTATATAAGTGTCATTGATGGTTAATTAGACCTAGGTTGTTGATAATAGTATCCTATTTGTCTATTAGCATTTGATATAGAATGTATATCCCATGACGTCTGCAACGCTCGTCAAGAGGTCGTTTGATTGCGTCAGATGTCTATTGACTTCGTACCACCTGGACCAATCTTTCAGTCTTTCAATCTTAACTTTTGATTCAACCCATCTAAAACATCGCATTTCACATCCGAAAGCATGTCTTCATCCAATGTTCAATCAAGTCCGCAGGCTAGCTCAGCCAAACCTCGTACCCATACTGCAATTTCGCGAAGCCATACTGATCCTAACTGGGACTTCATGTATGACGAGCAGTTGACGCATCATCTCTATTTTGAGGATAACGATCCCTTCTTTCCTCCGACCTGGCTGGGAAAGGACATCCTACCTGAGCGGCGACCTTCGAATGAAAGTGCAACTAGCAGTGGCTCCAAAGACAAGTGAGCTGCCAGAGTGAGGATGTCTTCTGGGGCCTGGATGGAGAGAGGATGCAAGGCTACTTTTTCGGGACTTTTGGTTTACGGCGACCTGAAGAGCTATGATTTGTTTCGGGGAATTGAATTATTGCATCTTGTCGGGTTTGGATGGATGACATCGGCAAGATCGAGTCCTCCACTCTGTCTGACTTTGATGATATGCTAGGTGTGCAAGTCCTAGTATGGCTCAGGAATCAATGTTTGAAATCTTACTATAGCACATATCTCATCTTTCCATAGTTGCCGACAGGTGTAAATGACCCGGGCAAACAACTTACAGACCGGGCTGCTGTAGGGGCACTTTAGGTGGGTTGACAGCCGGAGTCTCGGGCCCTAGGGGCTCGGGTAGGCTGCTTTCTAGTCTCGGGAACCCGAATGGGTTTTGTGATGAGAATCCAGACAGACAAGTCTCCCATAATGCTATCATCAGACAGCCAGGACTCCCGGCAATTCAATCAAATAGCGAAAATAAATAGAGATACCTAAGACATTTCCCATACAAATCCGAGAACTTTGCAGTTCGCAAGCCGCGAGTACCCTATAGAACAACCCCTCGTCATTTCTCATCGTATCATTGATCGCAAACCACAACGGTCAGAGGATACAGCCTATCAGAGCTTTGGCAATAAATTTCCTCCTTCGTCATAACCCCGCTGTCCACAAGCGCTTTCTTCTCCTCCATCTTCTCCAAGGCTTCATCATACTCATCTAGCTCGCTCACCTTCCGCGCCGCAAACGCCTCAAGTTCTTCCGGGTTGTCGAACTCCTTCTGACGCCTCGCCCAATCAGTAGCCCCCAAATGCTGGCGCAGCTGCGTAAAGGGAAAGCTGCGATGGTCGTTAAAGCCACACGAGAGGAGCATGTGCAGCCACATAGCCCCAGAGGCATGTGACCATTTAACGAGACTGGAGAGCTCTCTCCCACGGTACTCTTTCACTTTTTCCTCTTCCTCCTCCAAGATACGCATGAAGATCTCTAGGCATTTGAAGTACCGCCTTAAAAGGTTAGTGGCCGTGGCGGTGTAGGGCTTTGAGCTTCAGTATGTGGCGACGGCAGGCTGCCAATCCGGTCAAAATCAAGTTCGAAGAGCTGAAGTAGGAAATTCGCCATCTGCCTGTAGATAACTTCAATATCACTCTCGCTGATGTCTTCCCTGGTGACTCTGCTGGGGCGCTCAGCGTTAGGGTCCCGAAGAAGGTCACCAAGGCTCACATCATTAATGAATTCCATCATGATGAACGGGCCTAGGCCAAGTGAGTTGCTGGCAGCGAAGCCCCACGCATGGACCTTTGGGACGGGAATGGTAGTCCTGTCGCGGATGAGATTTAGGGCCGTCACCTCCATGGCAACCTTCTCGTTGATGTAGGCGTCGCAAACCATCCCCACACGGGGGAAACGAACCATCCAGGCAGTGTTGTCATGAAGACCATATTTATGCTGGCATTAAATGCGACATGGTTAAAGGCACCGTCAAGTTGGCAGGGAAGCTTGTCGGGGTGGAATGTCGACACCCACGGGCAGAGACGTCCCAAACCGTGGGCCTCGTTCACCTTGTCAACCCAAAGCTGGCCCTGCACCTCGTGGACAAGATCGATAAGCGCGTTGGTGTCCATAACGTCAAAGAAGGCTCCAATGGGCGGCGATTGGGGGATAGGTACGACTTTTGGGAGCGAGTGAGTTAGTCAAGAGACGTGCGAGGTGGACGAGGGGGGTGTCACCTGTTTTTATGGTTGGTGATGCACCAGCTTTGAATGCTTCGGCGTTACAAGATCACAGAACACCCGGTTAGTATATTGATCGATTATCTGGACAAATTTTTGTCAAGGTTCTTGAAGTCCAGCAGCCACTCTCAGGGCCCAATCGCTATCCCACCGTTATGATCGATATGCAGCCGATGCGGATTACGGGCGATGAGCTGCAGATGGGGTTATAAGTAAGCCTCATAATTGACAGTTAGTAAGGTCAGTAAAGGGCAATTTTCAAGCCCGTGTGACTGTGCCGAGTGTGTTTCTGCTTGCATCGATTGTCATGATATTACTGGCACATATGCAAAGCACTGGCCAGCAACCACGTCGTTGTTGGATACACAGACAAAACATCAACCGGGTATACACTAGCATCATTAGGCTCTAGCCTAAATGTCAGGGATCTCTCGCACTCTTCCTCCTTGACTGCGTATTGAGTGTCTTTCAGGAATTCCATATGTTCTTATCTGGGGTATTGCCGAGGTGCATCATTTCAAGTTAGACTTAATAGAAATGTGCCAAGTAACCAGATAGAGACTAATTCGAATATTCGAATATGGCTTATGTCTAATTGACATTCACCGCTTTATGCTGTATCACCTAGTAAACTCTCCATTATTATTGGTCTTGTAGCTGTGGCGGGTGAGGTTCGGGCTTAGTGCCCACAGTGGTATTTAAGATGGCCATGTCTACCCATGTCTCCAGATGACCCTAAATTTATGTACACGCATGTCATCTTCCGGGATGACGACGACTACTTTTCGGCCGAGCTGCCTGAATTCTTCCGCGGTCCAGAGGAACTCCCTATTATGGATCGATCTAGCCTCCAGAACATTCCAGAAGAGCATATTCTTCCCCTGTTTAAAGATAAACTCACAATATGCCCTGACCCTGAGAGGGCGGACGTCTACATCAAGCAGCCCAGACTCACTGGCTACGACGGCTTAGCGTCACTCAGCTTATACATGCTCCAAGAAGCACGAATTTGCGAGGTTTTGGTAAAAAATGAACAAAATCAAAACGTTGCCCGCTATCTTGGCTGTGTGGTAAACGCTGGCCGAATAACCGGGCTGTGCTTTCAAAAGTATGAGTTGACGCTCAGAGACCACCTGCGAGAGGGGCATTCAGTTGACAATGAAAGCTACCTCGAGCAAATCAAGGCCGGCATCGATCATCTCCATTCCCTCAATCTTGTCCATAACGATATCCATTCGGGCAACGTTATGTTTACAGACCGAGACTGTAATACAATGGTGGTCATCGACTTTGATTCGTGTGCCGTTAAGGGATCCCCGATGCCGCCCAAGCAGGCTCAAGGGCTTGAGTATGTCCGCATCGCAGAATTCGAAAATGATGATTTCTCTTTCAAGAAGCTCCGGGAAGAACTTGACCTAAAGAAAATGGAACATAGCTTGATCAAAGAATGAATGGACATCTTCTAGAAGGCCTTAAGGTGCCAATTAGGTATGGCCGCTCGAAGAGGGCACTACATCAACTCGGAGTCGAGGATCAGAATAATTTTAGAGGGCTTAGAAAACTCAAAGTTCCCTTCTGTTTCAGCGGAAAGGAAGTATGTCTTTTTCAAAGTTCTAAATCACGCGACTTCATTTAGATACTAGTTGATGCCTAACGGATCTTATGGATCTTATAGGAACGATGAAACCGGCTTTCTTATTTATTGCGAATTGGTTCAAAGTTCAAATACATTAGGAGAAAAGAATAACCGTCTGGATTATCCGAACATAGCTATGGAACACGCTATAACAAACAAGTTCCCATTCATCCATCGATCCTGATAAGCCTTCCCCAGCGTTTTAGTCTCTATATGATACTTATAAGCCAAGATATGTGTAATTTGAGAGTCAATACCCGCCATTTCTTGTTCTTTGGATTTGCTGTAGACGTTGGGCATTTTGCCTTGTCGCAATCTCTTATCTTCGAACCTCGAATAGTGGTGTACCGCAGTTCTCCGGTCTTCGGATCGGTCTCCGTGATGTCTTTCAATTCGTATTCACACATTTTAAGTCGTTATCAACATTTGTAAAGATGCACTCAAGCTGCGTAGCTCGTGTGGTGATGGATTGCGCTATTGTCTTCAGTCAGTCAAGGTAGTCAATGATTTGATGGGTTCTAAGCTCACATGAACGGTTAGATCTTCTTGACCCCGGAGCTGGTGAACTTGTCTGAGACGGTTCTAATAATGGCAAGTGGGAAAAGAGAGAGTCTTATATACTGGAGAGGTAACCATTGCAAGTTTAGAAATTGCGGATGTGACCGGGTCAAAGCTGGCAAGACTCATTCCTGGTCTGATCAGACGACTGCACTTTTTAGGCACCAGACCCCTCTTGGTTGACCATATAATTGTCAATATATTTCCCTCGCTAACATTTCCCCCTCCAACTGCCGGGTCTAACCTTGGAAGTTGGGATCCGTACCGCCTATATCTACCACGGCCATTACCTGCGCAAGCTACGTTGCGAAAACGAATACTGGCCTTCACTGTAGCATAAGAAAAACATGTCCGTTCTGAGCCAGCGCACTCTTAGTCCGAGCATATATGCGTCATATGTTGACGAATGCAGACTTTAGCTCCTTATGTTTGGGCAGCAATGCTTGAATCTCTGAATGCAAGAGATTTGACAACACTTCTGCGATATGCAAGATTTTGTGGATAGAAGTCACAGTAAAAAGAGAAGATTAGAATTAGTGCGAAGAAGTTATGAAGAGGGCCTTGGTGAGCTTTGGAAGCGCCTGTGAGGCTCTGCCAAGTAGGTAATACTAGGGCAAGGCCCGAGATCTTTTGGTCGAGCATGTCCTCCAAGGAATAATGGCTTTGTGCATCATACAAGGGCTTGGACTCTCATCTAGCGCTGGTGGCGCCTGCAGCTTAGAAGGGAGCAGGTCGAAAGCTAATATTCTTTGTCCTTTATTGATCCGCTGGGACAAATAGACAGGGATTAGAAAGGTAAGACTCGTTGTCAAGTAGGAACCGCTGGACACTTCACCAAGTGCCAATAGCGCAGCAACAAAAATTGGGATCCCCATCTACCCTAGGACAAAACGGTTGACAGGGATTATTCGGGCGCCTGTCGGGCTGACCATCCTTTATCCCGGCATATGTTATCCTGCGGACACGTCAGTAGTCAAAACCACCGTGAAAGCATTCTGCAACCTGGATCATATCTGCAGACTGGGCAGCTGAACACTTGCATGACTTCTAACTAACCAACTGACCTAGATGACAAAAACTTGTTTTATATTCATGCGCTCGCATATCTAACTAACCTCACGTCGAGTGTGTTTGCTATCAAATTGGTACGGGGTGTTGTTGAGCAGATCCTCCGCCTATCATTTCCAAATGGGCAAAACCCATAGCCACTTGTAATTGAACAAAAGCACAATCAAAAGGAGACAAAAATATTACATGAGGCAATCTCAATCAAATACTTGACGTTGATGACTGTCCCTTCCATGTTTACCTTAGATTTCTGTGGCGGCATGCTGAGCGTGCGGAACTGCAACCTATTACTTGGATAAGTACGCTAAAGAAGATATCGAATTTCGCAACTATAACGCGTCTATTCAATTGGAGTTGCAATACAGTCCTGGGAACAAAAGGATCGTCGTATTCATCCAAGCTATATAGATGTGCAAGGGCTCGGATTTCAGTCCATCATCTGAGGTTCAAACTGCGGTATCCGCCTGGTATAGAAATGGGATATAAGTGTTTAGCCTCAAAATCGAATCAACAGAAATCCAACGAAGTAGTTGATGCTTTGGCCGTCGAGAAGAACTTCAGGTCTTGCGAAGCTGCAGGCAATGAAGCACGAAATGCCATCTCATCACAGCTAATTTTAGTAGAGTACCGAAGCTGATATCTTGGAGGGCTGTCTCCAGCCATAACTCTCTCACAGCAGCCTAGTACTCTCTTCACAACCTTGAAAGTACGAGTGTTCTACGCAAACTTTGGAATACGGTGGCTGCTTGGACCAGCATTTTTCATTTTCCAATATTGATCTCGGAAATAGAAATTCAAATCAATAATATGACCGTAGGTCTAATATGTCAATTAAAACGCTTCTCAAACACCATCCCATGCCATAAGAAAAATATATAGTATACTGTCCTTCATCTCAGTCAAGTCTACTCCTCCCCCCGAGCAGCCTTCAAAGCCTCCAAGCGCTGCTTATTCCGCTTCCCGATGATGCGAAGAGTGTTCTTGCGCTCAATTTCAGCCATATGCTCCCAGTTCGCAATCCGGGACAGTGTTCCATCCACGTTGACAACCATGGGACCCAGGTGGTCAAGTGTAACGGTCGAGCCGCCTTCAGCGCCGAGGTCAAGCTTTTGTTGGCCGTCGGAGGACTCGATGGGTGGGAGGGCGAGGCGCTCTTGTGAGGATTGTTGTGCGTCTTGTGGTTGCGATTCGCTTGCTTCTTGCTTTTGAGCAGTGGATTCGGATGTAGAGTCCGGCCCTGTCGACATTGTGCGTGTGTGGGAGTAAAGTGGTGCGCACTGGGGGAAGAGGACGGTGTAGAGGCGCGAGCTCGGTGTCTGGGGAATATGGGCCGGGGTGTTCAGGGCAAAGGCGGCAGGAGTTGAGGCACGGATTAGAGCTGGATTGATGCTCAGGTGGAAGATGGCGGCGCGAAAAGCTGTGCGTGACAATAGCATGCTGAGACTGGGTGGGCTGCCCAGTGGATGTCTGGGGATTTGAGAGGTTGAAATAGTGGGTGGACCTCGGGAGTCGAGACGATTCTAGAACTGCCCCAAACTACACGTTTATGTACTATCTTGCCAGCCTACATCATGATTTAATATTATACATAGATGTATGTCGCTTTTGAATAAACGTATATATTCTACAATTCAGGTCGAGATTATATCATATCTTCCGACTTTATCGGAACCACCAGTTGACCTGGTACAGCATAAGCAAGCGGAACATCAAGCTAGTATCAAATAGTTAAAAGACTTACCGACGCAGTCACGCCTTCGCCAATTCCCTTGATACTGTGCCACCATCCCTTGGGAATAAAGAGTCCATCGCCGGCTCCGAGATGAGCTTCGTATCCAGCCCCGGCATCTGAACCAGCAGATGCCGGGACTCTCCACACCATCTCATCCAACAAAGCACGCTCCTGGCCTTGCATCATTTCCTCACCTCGAAAGGCCGCAGCATCCTTGCCCCCGCTTTTTCCCACTCGCTGCCGGACGGCAGAAAACACAGCTTGTCCATCCGCCGGAGCCAGTAGTCTCACTACCTTTTGCCCAGCAAGCTGAACGAACAGGTTCGGGTTGGGATCGCGGTGCAGAGGAGTATAGGTCGGTGGATGTCCAATCCAGACATTCGTGTCATACACGTCGCCCTTGCCAGCCTGCGCCACGATATCTGGAGTTGGGAAGTCTTGTCGCAGGACCGGGGGCAGATCGAGGAGTTGACACTGGGCGAGGTATAACCGACTCGATTGTGGAGAGTTCTCTGCCATGCGCATCCACTCGAGAAACATTGTCAGCGGTGCGTGGAATTGCCGGAAGCTCAACACGTCAGTCCCGGCGTGTCCAGGCGAGCCCGGATTGCTTGAGAGATGCGATGTAGCTGTCTCGGTGAGCTCTAGCGGGACAAACGCGTCGCCGGCATGTTTTGTCAAGTATTCGATGTTCAGACGAGTGGCCGGTTGACCTAGGGCGCCGGTCGGGGGAGTGCAGCTCTGGAACCAATTTTTCAACGCGGGCAAAGCATCGAATTGCGATCTGGTGAGAACGGCAGGACGCTCGGGAGCGAAACATTGGGCTCGGAAGGCATCAATGCTCTGGTCTTCAAGGGGTTCAAGGGAACGATATCGATCCGCCGACGATGTGGAGAAATTGCGCTCGAAGAGTGGCCGGACAGGCGGTCGCCGTAAATCAGTCGAGGAACGCGAGAGTCCCGAGACTCGATTGCTGAAAAGATGCCATTGTGGAAGCTTCATCCAGGCAGCTCGCGGGGAAGTGGTGGACAAAAGAGAATGATCTGCGGCGCGGAATTCAAACCCCAAGTCCCGAGCTGCCAATTGTATACGGGCGGGGTACACATGTAGGATTTCCGGGGTCTCCAGACAATATCACCAATTAGAACTATATGGAGGCATTTAAGCTTTCCTCTCATGGATAAATTATCACATTTATTCTCAGTAAAATGCATAATACGTCCATTGCGCGAGGCATTACCGAGGTTGCCAAAATCCCCCTCTCGATCGTCGAAGCTGAAAACTGGCCCATCTTTAGGTCAGGGATTTTTCCTGGCTTTTATTTACCTCGTATGTGTCTTTAATCTACCTAACTGCACATATATCGCTTTGACGGCCACTGGTGCTTAGATACCTTTCACGTGCTGTACTACATCCAGTCTCTGACGCTGTATTCCTGCATTTGTTGGGCTATTATATCCGACTCGACTTACGATATTTCCCAAATCGTTGATCTCAGGTTGAAACATCGGTTCTCACGATGCCTTCGATCGCAAACATCCATAAGCGCCATGCTTACGGCAAAGATGCCCACACTTACTACCCCGTGCTCATTGTTGGTGCCGGTGAGTCTGGCTTGGCCATGGGATGTCGTTTGAAAGAAGCTCTTGGAACGGATCAGTTTCGAATCTTTGAGCGCCAGTCGGGCATCGGTGGTACTTGGTGGATCAACCGGTATCCCGGCGTCGCTTGTGATGTGTATGTATACTTAGGCCGCTCGACTTGGACTTATCGTCCATATCTAACACAACTTCTGTTGCAGTCCGGCTGTATTCTACTCTTTTTCTTTTGCACCGAAAAAGAATTGGTCGACAATACACCCTTCTGGTCCCGAAATTGCTCAGTATCTCGCGGATGTCTGTGAAAAGTACCAGATCGTCGACAAGATTCAATTCAATACCGACGTAAAGCATCTTCGATGGATCGAAGACGATGAGGAGTGGGAAGTCACGCTCTCTCATCTTGTTCCTGGTACTGGTGACCTTTCCTGTTATGATCGTGAGCAGCTTGCCATACAGAAGGGCCTGCACAGTGTGTACACCAAAACCGAGATCGTGCGAGCCAAGGTCGTCGTCAGTGGTGTGGGAGGCTTGGTTGAGCCCAAAATCTGGCCGAGTGATGTCCCTGGAATTGATGATTTCCAGGGTGAAATTATGCACACTGCCCGGTGGAACGGTGACATCGATTTGCATGACAAGGATGTCATCGTGGTGGGCTCGGGCTGCAGTGCGGCACAGGTGGTGCCTGAACTGGCTAAACCCGAGGCCAACGTTCGCTCCATCACACAGTTGATGCGCACTCCTCCATGGGTCCAGCCAGATCTGCTGCCACCTCACTTGCTCGAACGTTGGGAGAAGTGGATGCCCAGTCTGATGGCCTACGTCCCGGGACTGTCGCACTTCGTGCGCAACAGTGTGTTCTGTATGCTTGAACACAACTTCTTTGCTATGTTTACGGACACTGCATATGGTCGTTGGCAACGGCCCCGGCTCGAGAAAGCTTTCTTGGAGCATATGCGCATAACGGCACCCAAGGAATACCACGAAGTCCTCACTCCCAACTACAGCCTCGGTTGCAAGCGGCGGGTCGTCGACGGTACTTGGTATCGTAGCTTGAACGCATCAAATGTCAAGTTGACCACTCAGCCGCTGACTCGAGTTCACGCCAAAAGTGTGACACTGGGTCCGGGGTCGCATTACCCGCCCAACCAGAAGGAATCCTCGGAAGTCAGAGAGATCCCAGCGGACGTGATCATCTTGGGCAACGGCTTTGAAACCAATCAGTGGCTTCATCCACTAAAGGTGATTGGTAAAGGGAACAAAGATATGGAAGACGTCTGGAGTGAGCGCGGAGGCGCTCAGGCTTACCTCGGCATCGCAATGGATCAGTTCCCGAACTTCTTCATGATTTTCGGGCCGAACACTGCCACCGGCCATACCAGCGTCATCTTCGCGACCGAGAATGCAGTCAACTACTCGTTGAAGTTCATTGAGCCCATATTGGAGGGCAAAGTTAGCTCGTACGAGATCAAGGAGGAAGCCGAACGGGCTTGGACCAAGTCAGTGCAAGACCAGCTGCAAAAGACAGTGTTCCGACGGGGTGTATGCTCCAGTTGGTACATCAAGGCAGATGGTTGGAATTCCACTACGTACCCGTAAGTGCACTATAGACGCCGCCTTTGTGTTTGTTTACGCTAACCTGGCATTTAGATTCTCTCAAATTGATTACTGGCTGCGATGCTCATTCCCAGTCTGGCGGCATTGGACTGCGAAGCGGACTCACAAGGGCGTAATTTTGCAGCGGATATACAAAACTATTCAGCTCTCCGTGTTTGCCAGTGCCATTACTGGACTCGTTTGGCTGTGGAAGAGGCCGCAGCACCAAAGCCAGATTATACAGGGGTTGTTGGCCGGCAAGGATTGGATTTTGTCGAAAGTATAAGAGGTTTCCCTCTGAACTTAGCTTTTCTTCATAATTTCTCTCTGAATATACTGCCGGAATAACTCATTGTCCTTGAGATATAGTAAGCTCTGTTATAGTATAGTTGTAGTTATAGCGCCATCCAATGAATCCACGGCGAATGCGATGAGTCAGCCCCAAATCTGGGGAAATGGCAAACCCCGCGAGGAATCTCTCCGCACTCGGTTACCGCCATTTCCCTTCAGCTGTTTCACCCAGTACTCCTGTGTCTTGTATATCATGGCCTCGGAATCGCCTCATTTTGATAAGACACCCCCTCGCACCGGCCTTGGTGATCAGTATGTCACTCCGACTGCCGATTCAGCCAAGAGGAAAGCGGAACAGACCAGCGGAACACAGACGCGCACAAAGCGGAATCGCTACATCTCTATCGCATGGTATGATAAGGCCTGCTCCCATCCGAGGCGATATGTGGCCCCTTTACATGTCAGATTTGCCGCTAGCTGCAAGTGGTACTCCTTGCAGAGTCATGCCACCTTCCGCTCACTCTGGAAGGACGGATACATGCATCCCGTATAGAGCTAACGAGTAGTCACTTTGTTTAGTAACGAATGTAAGCGTCGCAAGATCAAGTGCAATGGACAAGTTCCGTGTCAACGGTGTGGTCATTTGAATCTGGAATGTATGTGAATTCTCACTATGTGGCCGCCTGTCGCAATCCTAAATTAAGCATCAAACCAGGCCGATATGCACCAAATTGCTGCAATAACAGCTTTAAAGACTCCGAGTAGGTCGCGGAATTGGTCTGAGGCTTACTTGAGATGCTAACACGCCAAATCAGTGAATTCCGTTCCATGAGCTCACAGTTGACTTCACTTCAAGATCAAGTCAACAGACTTTTCAATAGTTTGAGCGATCTTCAAGCCCAGAAGCTCGCATATGAGTCTCCGCCATTTGACCATCTTTCCCGCGATGAATCTCAACCCACCTTCACGCCTATGCCGACTGGCATACCAAAAACGCAGTCCCGCCATCCACGTTTTCATGGCCCGACAAGCTCTGCTTTCAACTTTGATGTCGCTAAATCAAGTTTGCAAAGCATGGGTATTAATCCTGCAGAAGATGGGATCCCTGATGAATTGACAACGGCGCATGTTACCCCGGCAGGCTCCCCGCCTCCTCATCTGGTTCCTCTCTTGCCCACGACTCATCCTACCAAGGATCCGCTCTGGACTATCCGCCGCGAGGAGGCCATACGCCTATGTAAGGTCTACGAAGAGGAAATTGGGATTATGTATCCTGTGGTGGATATCTCGACTGTCACCAGCCAAGCTAATTTGCTATACACATTCATGGAAGCCGCCACACGGACTGGATTCGCGCAGCACAGTCTTCCCGGTGCTGATGGACTCACAGACGACAATTCAGTCCTTCTGAAATCGATCCTCGCAACCACGCTGGTCGTGGAAGGGGGCGGCCAAAGCGAGCTTGGTCATCGCCTCTATCTAACCGTCAAGCCTGTAATTGAGTCCAAGCTGTGGGAGCCTCATGACATCAAGAACATTCAACTCTTTGCTATTGTGGTATGTTTGGTTTGCTTTCCATATTTTTGGCTTGGATCACTCATACAATCTAGGCTACCTACCATTTCCACACTGATGATGATGCCATGGCCTACCGACTGATTGGCTTGGCTGCACGCATGTGTCTCGAACTGGGGCTGCACCGTCGAGATGCCATGATGAAATCGTTTCCCCTCGAAGACCAGTGGAATAAGATCACTCGAATCTTCTGGACTGTCTACAGTTTAGATCGAAGGTGGAGCTTAGGGACCGGTTTGCCCTTTGTGATCCAAGACGAGGACATTGATCCAAATTTACCAGAGCCGGTACTGTTTCCACATCCAAGATACCGCATTATCTACCTAACTTGTATTTCATCATCAGGATGCATCATTGCCCTATTTGCGGTGCATGATCTCATATAACCGGATTAGCTCGAAAATTTGGTATTCTGGCCTTGGCTCCGAAGGCACCACCGATATTCGGCGGAATGAGATCGGCTACTTGGATTACCAGGTCTTGCAGTGGTACAAGCAGGTCCCGGATGAACTTAAGTTCTATCCCGTGGAATCGCCGAAAAATGGCGAGATGGCAAGCCGAGGCATGAGGCGTCTCAGGGTCCTGTTGTACTTGCGCATGAACCAGCTGCGCATTTTGATCTACCGACCGGTGCTTCACTCTGCGGCAAGTATTGCCGAGGATCGCAGCCATGCACAGACAGTGGTAGATGTAGCCAAGGACACGGTGCGAGTTCTGACTCGGCTAAACCAGATGTCCGACATCTACCGCACGCAGCAAATCACCTTTAATTACTTCCTTGTCGCGGCGTTGGCGGTACTTTTCCTTGCGGTGTGCCACGCTCCCGCTGATTTCAATCGGCAGGTGCGTGATGAGTTCTACATGGCGCTGGACCTGATCAATGGGTTCAGCACCAAGTCCTTCGTGTCGAAGCGGCTTTGGAAGACTATCAAAGGTCTTCGGAAAATCGGAGAGAAGCTTGGTGTCTTCGCACGTACCCTTGGCACGGATTCAAATGATCCCCATTCTACGGCTGCAGTGGCCATGGCAGGTCTCGCGGGACATCCGATGGAAAGTATCTCTGTGTACGGGCAAATGAACGGAGTCGATGAACTGGGGAACAGCCCTATGAACGGGTTGCAGATGAGCCATGAGCTCACGAACCTTTTTGAAGCTGTTGGGTCCTTCAGTGGCTTCATGCCAACCACCAGTGGTCCCGATGGCATCAGTGGGTTCGTTGGCACCGATGGGGAAATCCATAATACCGGGGAAGGTCTCTCTGGAGTCCTGGGTGGCGAGGAGGAGTTTTCTCGTGTAATCCGCGACCTATTCTGAGCAGTCGTAGAATAGACTAGCAAGTACATCATGAAGCAGTCGATGTATATTCCAAGTTTTCGAGGCAAAAGTTGTCGTTGGATATGTCTGCACGTGACTGTCACCTTCCACTCGCAGCCATTTTCTTCCCCGCCAAATTCTCATTCTTAGACTTTCTTCAAATCCCTCATCGACTGCAGTTCTTTGACTTGCTCTGAAGCTCTGAAGCTCTGGACTTGACCGACGAGGTCGAGCATCCCACAGCCCTACGAGCCCGACCAAGCCGACTCTAGCGTGAACTGTGCGATCAGCAGATACGACCTTGAGCGAATACTCATACCACCAAGCCCCCGTGGTTGAGGGACACTTTGATTTCCTTGTAAGTGAACCAACGTGTTGAGCAAGGTGTCGGTAGAGACTGATAAGATGATGGTGGGGCCAGAAGGAGTTCTCGACTTCGCACAACCTCCCCTTCCCGCACAGTACCATGACTGCGCAGCTTCCCCGCTGAACACCGAGCACCATTTCCACCTCAAATCCATGATCTCTCATTTCGCCATCCAATTGCTCTAATTGCGGGAGCCTCTTCTAATCGATCTTTCACCCCCAGCCTAGAGACCCGCCACTTCTACCAACCCCTCGTATTTCGCGTGACGAGGTCGCTTCGTCGCAACCCCTCTCCAGCTTCTTTTACCCATAATTCTCGGCAACGTGTCGAGAGAGACAGGTGCGGCGTTGGCCGACGGCCTGGACAGGCTGGATTTGAGTCAACTGTCTGAATCAACCCTTTCTTCTTCCGTGTCCGCTTCGTTTGATATGTCGTCGTCGGAGGGTGCACCGGAGTCATGGATCTCCTCATTCTGCTCGTTGATGGGCCACGAGTTCTTTGCGGAGGTGTCGGAGGATTTCATCGAGGATGACTTCAACCTGACTGGCCTCCAGTCGCAGGTGCCCAGGTATAAAGAGGCGCTGGAAATGATTCTCGACGTGGAGCCTGAGGATGATGAGGACGAAGAAGAGGAAGAGGAAGACGATGACGATGAGGTTCTGGGTGATGAGCGACCGGTTGACTACCGGAGGGCAGGCGACCGACGACATGCCCGCGTGGCCAGCGATTTAAGCGATATCGAGAGCTCTGCAGAGTTGCTGTACGGCCTAATCCACCAGCGGTACATCACCTCGCGACCTGGCATCCAACAAATGCTGGAGAAGTATGAGATGCAACATTTCGGCGTCTGCCCGCGTGTCAACTGCAACGGGTGCAAGGTGCTCCCCGTGGGCCGTTCTGATACCCCGGGCCAGGAAACCGTCAAGCTCTTCTGTCCCGGGTGCATGGACATCTACACACCTCCCAACAGCCGCTTCCACTCTGTCGACGGGGCCTTCTTCGGCACCACCTTTGGCTGTCTGTTCTTCATGACCTTCCCTGATCTCGACATTGGACCACGCCTGGACGCTTCGCTTACATCCGCCATGTCAAGAAATGCCTCACAATCGAATCGATCGCCACCACCTCAAGTACCCTTCGAGTCGCCTACGCCAGATGAACAGCCGTTGGAAATTAACGGCGTGCGTACGTCCAATTTCTGCCCGGGTCTCGGACGTGGTAAGATCTACGACTCCAAGATCTACGGATTCAAGGTTTCTGAAGCCTCGCGCGTCGGTCCCCGTATGAGATGGCTGCGAATGAAGCCCAGGGATATGTACGAGCTTGATGAAACCGCCATCCATGAGAGAATGGCTGCCCGTCAAGGGCCGGGAGAAATTCGCGCCGAGCGGGGTGACAAGGACGGCGATACGGAAATGAACCCGGGAAAAGCTCAAGAAATAGCCATCGCAAACCGGAAGAAAGCACCCATGCGGCGACGGCGGCGCGAGGCAGGCGACCCGACACCGTCGGACCGCATGAGTGTCCAAGGAGCTGACGGTTAAAGGGCTATGACCTAGTGAAGCTTGTCGTATTTACAACGTTTTCCTGATGTCTGGGACTGAGACTTTTTTTCTGCATCTATTACAGCGGCAGCAGGCAAGGTCAACAATGCTCATGTCGGGAGCGCGAGCTGCGAATTGATGACAATGATGAGTTTGATTATTTACTTTGTTTCAATGGGATGCCTTTTTTTTCTAGAATTTGTTCCCTTTTTGGATGTGTATCTGTCGGCAGGCTCCTACTCTCATAGTCGTCATTGAACGACAGGAAGCCGTTTTCAATCAATGGTCTTGAGATATATAGAATAGTAGGAATGGATTAAACATGTCGGCGACACCAAGTACAGATATCAAGTAACAGGCTGATGTGTCTTGCAATCCAGATACGGTGCCTATGCCCTCAAAAGGGCCATTCAAGGTCCCAAGGATACAGGGGTGCATGGATCCCTTCAACCTTTACAAACTCCACTCCAGTCCCAGCAACCCCCAATGTAATAATATGATCCGTAGCTGAAAGGTCAACCTGCCAAGTTGCTCCATGAGACATGAATTTCAAATCCAATGCCCATCCCGCGTTTTACCAGATACCAAGTGACTCTACGAAGTCACCGAGAGGCTCTGAGACCAGGTCACGCCCCGGATTCCAACGTATACTGCTTCCAGTCTTCTTGCAAATCACCGCAGTCACGGTAACCGTAGCATGGCCAGGAACACAGAGAAATAGGGTGTCGGCCACGTCGTAGACAGTCAGGTTTAAAACCTCTCAGCCATTGCATGTATCCTTCCTGTTTGGGATTTGTATAGAATAGAATGTAGAATGGCATCTATTCCAAATCATTCGTTCGATGTGGAAATGGAAATGTATTTCGTACCCAGTGTGCATTTTCTATATAGTTGCAGCAGTTAGTAGTTACGAGAGATAATAGTGGATGGGTAATCGTGGCCTGCATGATCCGGTAAACATCATGAGCGGATACAGACGTTCTTTTCATTCCTTTGTATTTGTCTTTACTGGTCTCGGCGACTTCATAAAAGCGACGCACTTACTTTTGTCCTACCGGTACCTGTTGATTTCTAATTGAATCCTATAGGGTAGTTATCTGTAATCATTGATTTCTAATAATCTGGTCATGCCTTTCTCCTACCCTGCCGCCTGAGAATCCTGACAAATAATAGAATACCTGCGAATCATAAAGATGCGACCACGTCCCGAGGATAGTTTGGCAGGCATGTGATCACAGGCTCCCCTGGTGCGTTTTAATTTATTTAATTGGGTGTGTTGGAAATGGGGATCGCGATCTGTGTGACTGTGAGTCACATGCCGTCTTTTATCATGGGATGAGAGAGGATGAAGATCCTGTTTTGGATGATTGTTGGTATACTTCCAATTACTACAATGATCGAGTAGAGGTTTTAATTGGTAGGCTCGACACCAAGGTCAGTTATATTCATCTTTGGGGCTGTATAACACTATCATTGTTGGCTGGTACTTGGCGCTTGGGTGTGCCATTGCCACGGTTTATACTACAAGGGCTAGTAACGGGACAGAATCATCTACGGAGTAGACAGTGGGGTAACTCGATTTGACTCGACTTATCCATCTAATAGGAAGCAGGAGCGGACGATTCTCGGTTCTCGACTTGTCAAGTGCAACTGCCATGTGGAGTCGGGTGTTTTAGTGCCCCGATAGCTGAAGCTCTCTGACTGTTGGTTTGACATGTTCTGCTTTACCACTAGTCCTGATGTAGGAGTACTACGGAGTACTGTCTTGGCCCACGGTCTCTCCTGATCTGCATGTCTGATCTTCCTCCACAGAGATTATGATGATCGAAGGCGTCACACTACCGATCTTTGAAGCGTGAAGTGAAAAGGGTATGCTAGTATACAATACGGAGTTACTCCGTAAACAATGTCTTAAAGTCAACGACGTACTCGCTAGCGTATCCGAAAGCGAGAGCCGATAAGCCATGCAGGCTAACCTGCGGCAAAAGCATAGGTCAATCTTGATGGGCACATTATTCTTCCTGTACATAGTCCACGATCTGTGCGGACAGAAGGGCGTGCTTGGGCAACTTTACAGCCCTCTGTAGCCTCCTAAAACTAGACCTGTTATGTTCCTGTGCACCACAGAAAACTGGGTTTGGGTTTCTGCGGCTCTTGGAGATGGAACATTGCCAATCCCATTCCAAGGATATCCCAAGCGTCTTGAGGTAAAGGAGGCGCAGCATTTAGCCCCATGTGGCCATGTGGTAACCGTAGTCTTGGGAATTGCAGCGGGTTTCGGGAGAACGGAGTAACTACCCGCGGTTTTGTAAATCTTTCTTAGTTCGTTTTATCGCTCTTAGGCGATATGCCATCTCTGCAGCGATCATGCAAACCCGATCATTTGGTAAATGGCATATGGGCTATACGCTCCACAGATGATCCGTGAAGCTTTGGGAAAGAGCATGGAGTACAGAGTAAACCGTGCAGAATGGAGTCAGTGTTTACTTGGTGTTGGGAGAAGCGGGTCCTGGACTGTTTTCCCAATTAGGCATGTCGTCTTCGTCCAGTTCTTGTATTATTTTGGTATTGTATTCTTGGGGGCCGCAATGGGACGCCTGAAATGATCCATTTTAAGTCTCGGCTGGAGTCCGCTCCGTCCTTGGGTCTTTTGGGTGTTTTGGGGGCCAACGGAGATGTCCGCCTCTGTTAGACCAATGGTCGTAGATCGAAAGGTTATTAACTGGGGAATTTATGCGGTTTATTCCTTTCTATCAAATTGGATTCGTTGCCTTAACGGCCCTTTCCCCACATAACACCATACCAATACACATAACGCCGAATGATGCTCGCTTCGTCACACGTGTCCCTCGGAACCAGGAGATAATAGTAATAATAATGACAGCAAAGAGATTTGAAGGGAAAAGAAAAGTAAAAAGGAAAAGTGGGGAAAGAAGCAGACGAAAGTATCCGACCGACATTCAACAGCCCGTCAGTCCAGACCCAGCAAGCGGCACTATCCGCCGGGCTTGAGTCTACGCGTCCCCGGAATCCTTAGGTTCTCATGGCCGCAGATCGCACTCATATAGCCCCGGCATGGAGTGTGGCGAGCAGGGAGGAGACTCGGGCGTCAGGGGAAATGTAAAAATGGACGCCTCAGGGGACGTGGAAACCGTGCGCTGGTCATCCGAATAGCTGTAGGGAAGCGATGGCATCTGCAAGCAGAACACGAGAGATATTAGCTTCCATTGCCGTTTCTCTTTTTGCATTTATTTTTCAGCGAGGAAAATGTACCGGAAGACCAGGCTGTGGCTGCGACGGCTGAGAACAGAGATCGATGCCTGCCATCGAAGCGTAGCTCATACTGAACGGACTGATAATGTCCTCGTCGTACGCCGGTTTTCTGATGGTTCCCGGCGGGTGTCCAGGAATCATCGGGACCAGGGACGGTAACGACTCGCCGTATTCTGCAGGGTAAGACGTCACCTCGCCGTACGTGCTGGGCACACTGTGATAGACTGGGAGCTGGCCGTAGGCTGGTCGATAGGCATCGTATGTGTGCAGTGGTGCGTATGAAAACACCGGCGGTGGTGACGCGGAGAGTTGGCGAGTACATTGCTGGCCAAACATGTTTCGCTCGTCCGGCGTGTAGTAATCGTACGACACTGGTGTTTCTGGCTGGGTGGTGTGCAACGTGTGGGATTTAACATCCGCCTTGTTGGCTCGCTGCTTGGAGCGAGTCTTGGTGGCCTTGGGGGGCGGTTCAGCATGTGACTGTTCTGGTGAAGCGGAGGATGCGGCGCGTCTCTCTAGATCTTCGAGGCGGCGCTTCAGTTTCTTGCCTGTTGAGATAAAGTTAGACGCACTTCCATGGTTGCTCCAAAAGAGGAAACAAAAAGGCTGCGCGATACTCACGATAGTTGCGTTGGGCGATCCTGTTCTGGATGCGACGGCGTTCTGCGAGATCAGAGATCTTGGTCCAGTCCTCGTTGGGGTTTGCGTTGGGACTGAAAGCACTGCTGTTGCTATGACTGGAGGAGCGTGAGCCCGAACGGGCATCGTAAGTAGAACGATGCATGGTTTGGATAAAGTGTGTACAAGTGAAGGTGGAGTGAAGGGGAGGGGAGAGAGCGGGGGGCGGTGTTTAGATTGATTATATACTTGGGAGTCAGAGATGGGGCTCCTAATCCCCGGTCGATCAGCCTTGGACGGGCCTTGCAGACTACCAGTGAGTAGCGATAGCGAGGGATGCGTGGACTCGAGAGCCATGTGTATTTTATCTAGGAACCGGGATCATTCCGGACTGTTCAGCCTCGACTGAAGTGGGCCCAAACCACCAATTCTGGGCCACGTTTTTAGAGCGTTGTACCACCTTGGTCCTTTTTGCGTCATGTACGGAGTAGTTGATGCACGGTATACTTAGGACTTGGTGTAGTGGTCTACGGGTAGATTACCGGGTTCCAAAGTCCCCTTTCATGGCTCCGATGGGCCGGTCAGTTGCGGGACTGGGGATCTTATCTTAGATCGCTGTCGTTGTACACCAGGTGCCATAGGAAAATGCTGTCTAGACCCGGTGGGGAGGTAACGTTCAGTATTCTTCCTGACTGGACCGAGACACGAGGTCAGGGGGATGAAACGGCGTGTGTTGCCCCGACGGCAGCGGTTACACTAGCATTCTCGTTCTTTTCGTTTCGCGCGTGGGTGCAGGAGCTGAGGAGTAGCGAAGAGGGAGAGAAGTGAAGGGGAAATGGAAGTGGAAGCGGATGGGGGCATTTTCTGCCACGTTTCTGTATTCTTTTATTTTCTAACTATACTATATGTCTTGAAATATTAATTCACGCCCATCTTAGCCCCCATCTTGGCAATGGACTAGAGGATAAAGATCTGACCAGCGGGTTAGGCTGATCATCATGATCAGACGTATCTACTCAAGTATACTATAGTATAGACAAAGTACGGGAAAATACCAACAATCAAGACAAAACAAAACACCATTTGTCATTTTATCGTAGAGTAACTAACTATGTGCTCCGTAAAATCGCCTAAAACTTCCTAAATACGTTTGACCGGGGAAATGGATTTTGACTGGGCCGTATGTTGCCTCAATAGTCGAGTTGGGCCCTAAATCTAAATCTATTAATCCACTCCCTCGGGCTCGGCTAGAGCACTGTACCACGTTCCCTCTTTTTGCTTTTCCCTTGTATTATTTTCTTTTACCGTGACGGATGACGTCCTCTCTCGGCCGGGGAAACTGATTAGCTGTAATCTGCAGCCCCCAAGGCCGTTCCCAAGGTGCTTACCCGTAGCCCTTTTTGGTGACGAATGGGGTCGGGGAGGGGCGCAGTCATGTCGAAAGATACACCGGGGACGTCGATACCGCACTACAAAAATAGTAGGGATGTTGCATCCCGAGGGGCTAGTTGCTGCATTGTTAACAGTGCGTCACTGGAGATGGGAAGCAGCGTGTGATTAAAGAACGTAGGGCTGAAAGACCAAAAAACGTCCCGTGGATCTTCTTATTCCTCTTCGAGTAAGCACCGCATGACTCTGCACTCTGCTCGTTCTGCGGACTTCACCGCTCCCGACGCCCAGTGTGCAGCCCTGACCCCGGTGCCCATCCTCTCTATTGCAGGGATCGTGGCCAGTGACCGGCCGTGCTTAACCCCGGATGCGTGGGTGGGATCGTAGTTCGGACCTTCTAGTTACCATCTAGAAGAAGTGTTCCTGGCGGTGGACGATGCAGCCTCTGCATGCTTTTCTATTTTGAGTCTGTGTTACGGGCTGTCGACACGGCAATCTCCGAAGTCGACCTTCCTTTGAACTTCCTGCATTTTCCCAGTTACACGGGAATGCGAAATGGACCGAGTACGGGCCGGATTCGGGAAAAGCTCCATTCTACGACGTTCCTTTCCACGCCAATCGTGCGGTCGGACAAGGCCCTTCAGCTCCAGCGCTGCCAGCATTCATGGCGTCCAGGGCTTTCAGAAACAGAACTACCTCCGGGCCTTCAGGGAAGTTTGGGGATGGCTCATGCAAGACGAACATGGCTATGGTGTCGCTCTTGTTTCCTGATACAGTTCAGACCGAACTCGAACCGTGTGAAATCCCAGTCATGAGCACCCAGCTACGTAGGCCTTTGGAAACCTCCAATCCTGATATCGATATACGAAAAACACCAGCAGCTTGGGTAGCACCAAGCTGAAGATTCTCCAGCTTTGAGTCAATACGATCAAAATACGAAATGACGACGCCAACCCAGCATGTCATACCCCATCTCTTATGCGGAGCATCTGCGGTACCCCGCTCCCCCCTTCAGAATGTCTCTCCCGGAGCAGTACAAACCGAACCTGAAACGTATCTGCTTTTGTTGTTCGCTTCTTTTCTTGGCCATTTCCCACGTGGCCCACACGTGCTGCAACTCGCCTATTCTGCATTCTTTCGGATTTAGCCTTGACTGCACGCTTTTCGTCGGTGTTACCCTCCCTTATACTCCGAAAGCTGAGTCTGTATTTCTCACGGTTTCGAAAGAAGCCCGACCTTGGTCCGATGTGGTATGATGTTGGCTTGAAACAGTGTCCAAGGCGTTCTTGTTGAGGTCGCCGACTTCCCCGGTCCCCGATGAACAGCGGGTTTCGGTGGCTTATGTCCGTCAGCACTGTGTTTGTGCAAAGTCAAGTCTTGCTTTCTGACTAAGGGGATGTGCAGATCTTGCATTGGTGGGATAGTTCCTACCCAGGCTATTAATGGAGATGCAGATGCTACAGTGGGGGTTTATTTTGGGAAAAGTCACCCAAGAACTATACTCCAAAAGTATAATCGGCTGAATTTATCGAAAAGCTTGCCAGGAATAATCAGAGTGCAGGTGGGTTTACATGATTCCCGCGGGGCAGCGGATGCAACGTTCTTAAAAAAGATTTCCCACTATATGGTATCCAATCATTACTTGGCATTGGGATATTCCTTGGAGACTACAATGGACTTGTGTGTGCTGAAGCTATGAAGTAACAGTGGCCAGCAATGTCATATTGTGCTAGATACGTTCGTCTGACTGATGTATTCTGCAGCATGGCAACTCTTCTTAGCGAACCGGCCCTTGCGTGGGCTTTCTTCAAAGCATGTGTTGATGGGAGAGCTGTCTTCTAGGAAGCAGTTCAATTCGCGCCATGATGGAAATACCTTACCATTTTACTTGATAATTTCAACCAACTATCTGCCAGTTAATACGTGAACCAGGCTTTCACGTCAACTCGTGAGTCTCATTTCCTACACTGGAAGGTCGATCAAGATGACTCGTCTGATTCCAGTCCTCTGATTCCTAAACGTATTCTGTATATTGAGAATGTTCTGCTCCATACTTCGGTATCAAGAGCCATGCAAGGACGATCGGAATGGGAGATGCCGCGATAACCGACTCTCATTCCATGTACTCAATGTGATCCGGCTGCACACCCTTCGAGCCACTTCGAACGGCCGTCTGTTCAATATCACCTGAAGCCTCTGCGAACCCGGCCCGTTTTCTAGCCTTAGCCTCATTCACAGCCATTCTCGCCCTCGGCACCACATTCCACTGAATGGCCTTGTGATAGAACTTCTGCTTGGATTCGATCTCCCGGTCGCGCTCCTCGTCTTCCATGAAAATAAGGTCCACGGACTCCAGGTTCAGGTAGGATGTCTCGGGGTAGAAACAGTAAACAATCATAGCTGCGACCAGATTGAAGACTGCGAAAATAATGTAGGTCTTGTAGCCGATGTTTTCGAGTGCAGGTGGGGTGATTTCTACCACCTGGGAACGTGGATGATTAGGACTGTTCATAGTGTTTAGTGATATGTACTCACAAGGAAGTTCCCTAAGAAATCCGCTGCCGCCGCTAAAGCTGCTCCCTTCGAACGGATCCTCAACGGGAGGATTTCGGCTGGATATACCCATACGGTGGCCATCCAGCCTGTGGAATTTATCAGCAAACTCCCCCATGCGTAACTACCTTAGATAATGGAAATTAACTTACCCCAAGTAAAGCAGGCCTCGAATGCAAAGACGAAGAAGACTGCTGCAATTCCAGATCGCGTGGTCCCAATAGCCACGGCAATGGCCTCACAGATCAGAACAACGCACATCCCGAGTGCCATGATTATATACAGGCGCCGTCTTCCAACCGAGTCGATCATGTACCACTTCTGGAATTAGCTCTTGCCTTTTCAGTTTTTATCGGGGTGCAGCATTCATACCGTGAGGAATGAGGCGATAATATACCAGACCTGCAGGAAACAGCCCACAAACAGTGCCTCCTCCTGGGACATGCCCAAGCTCTCTTTGAACAGCGTGGGGGCATAATAAGTGACAATGTTGATACCTGCACAGAGGAAAACGTTAGCCAATGATATCAAGAAAATAGCGAGTCGAATCATCTTACCGGACATTTGCTGCATGAATTGGATCCCAACGGCCAAGAAAAAGCGCTTGTTCGCCGCGCATCCTCCATCCATAAACAGCGCTCTCCAGGAGCCCTCCTCATCGGATTCAATGCTAATAGCTGACATGATATCCGATTTTTCCTTTTGTACAATAGGATCGTCTTCTGGCTTTCCACGTAGCTTGGCAAGTACTCCAGTTCCTCTCGCAGGTGAAGTGTCATGCAGCATGAGCCAACGAGGCGTATCGGGTAGAAACGGCGTGATAATTAGAATATACAAGGCAAATACTGCTTGGAAGACGATCGGAAAACGCCACTGAACTTGACCGGGATGGAAATAGAAGGCGTAGTTGATCCAATAGGACAGCATCAGTCCGAATAGCATCATCGTTAATTGGCAGGAAACGTGCCAGCCTCGTTGACTGGGAAGGCAAATCTCACTTTGGTAAACAGGCGCAACGGAAGTCAAGAATCCAATGCCTAGTGATTGATTAGCCGAGCTTTTCTAATTCCTTGCGACTGCACCTACCCAGGCCAGTTACAATCCTGCCTACGATCATCTGGATTCTCTCCACCGAAGCACCCATTAGAATGGCGCCGATGATGATCAGAAATGAGCCAACCATTAGACTTCGCTTTCGTCCCAGTCGTTCGACGGTTAGTGCAGCAATAATTGCCCCGAATACCGCGCCAACATCGTACAGAGCAGTGATAGTGCCCGTCATCACTGTACTGGGATTCCCCATCTCGTTCAACCAGTATTGAGAAATGACCACGCCGGACATGACTCCTTGGTCATAACCAAATAATAGAAATGACGAGGCACAGACCGTCGTGATGGCCGCCACTAATGGCCCGCCTTGGAGGCTGCTCAGGCCGGTTTTGTCAATCATAGTGCAGAAAGGTTAGAAGTATCTTTACGCAGCTTCTGCGGCATTCCCATACTGAAAGTTGGCCCTTATATAGGGGAGCTCGCAACCGGGTTCATGTTCTATGAGGCATTTGACCCGCCCAGATGCGTGGGGGTGAATCTGGGGAATGTGGGGGAAGTCGTCACCCTTGTAGTCTCCGTGTGGAACTTGAGGTCGAAGACTATAGGGCGCATACCACATCATGAAGTGGACCCCGGATGATGGCGTCCAATTGCCTTTTCCAGTGTAAACCCCCACGTGTCGATCAAAGCTTCGCTGTAGGGAAACACAACTTCATTCGGGGAATAATTTTGCCTGACCTCATTATTCTCCACTATCGGACTTGGACCGTTTTAGCAGGTCAATGTTGCGTTTTGAATTCACCGGTCTCCATGTAGGGGTAGGTCTATCTGAAGACTTTGCGGATTGATTCAAGGAATATCAACATCAATCAGTCAGTATTCGAACACCCCAGTTTCTGCCTACTTTGATTCATTCTTCGTGTCTCCGACTCTCCCAGGATGAACTTGGTACGAAGCGCGCTTTACGTGACTAGAAGGGCCAGTTTAAACAGGATGAGACTGCGTTCCACGTGGCTCCGTTGCAGGAATGAGATGGGTATATAGGCTAGGTCCAAAATAAATCAAGCACAGTCCCCATGATGCAAGCTGCTGTGGATGAATCTAAATGCTCTTGCAGATAACCCGAAATAAATGACACGGGAAGGCTTTTTCAGACATCCCGGGGAAAGAATTTGGACCAAAACACCCAATTCCACAACTGTAAAAAACCACAGCTATGGTAGACATCAATGCTAGAAAGCGCATGCAGAAGTATGCATAAGTGAAGCAAGGCGTCCGAAAAAAATCCACAAAAATGATATAACCAATCCAGGCACAAGCCATGTCCGTAACCTTCAATATAGAGCGGTATCCGCTTAAACCACGTAACTACGAGATAATTAGTACTCGCAATATTCGTATCTTCATCAGTGCATGACTTACCTCCAAGGGTGCTGCTCGTCTCCATACTGAATACCCTCGATCCAGTTCTTCATCTGGAGAGCGATCTCACCAGCCTCTTCGTCCTTCTTCAAGCCGCAGTCAACCAACTTGCCCCGGTAGCTGATACTCCGGACCGGGCTGACGATGGCTGCAGTGCCGGCACCGAAGACCTCAATCATGCGACCTTCCTCGGCGGCCTTGGCCACATCGGACATGCGAACCTTACGCTCCGAAATCTTCCAGCCTTTAGGGATCAGTCTCTCACGGGCAAGAGAGAGCACCGAGTCTCTGGTGACACCCTCCAGGATGGTGCCATCGAGGGGAGCGGTGATCAGCTCCTTCTGTCCGGTCTCCTTGTCCTTCAGTGCGATGAAGAGGTTCATCGTGCCAACCTCAGTCACGTACTCTTCCTCGCCAAAGAGCCACAGGTTCTGCTGGAAGCCACGAGAAGCAGCCTCGAGCTGGGGCAGAATGCATGGGGCATAGTTGGCACCGAGCTTCTTGTCACCGACACCGCCTGGCCAGGCACGGACGGCGTAGTCGGTGGCTTCCAGGGAGATGGCCTTGAAACCAGTGGGGTAGTACGGGCCGACCGGGCTGGCGATGACAAACAGAAGGGCCGAGCCCGGAGGCCCAACGCCCAGAGTCTTCTGAGTACCAATCATGGTGGGGCGCAGATACAATGAGTAGCCGCGTGCACTGGTATAGTTAGCAGAAGATCAGCATGATATAAGGGGTGTCAATGACTGACTCCGGGATGAACCGACTATCCAACTTCACGAACTCCCCAATCAGCTTAGTCAAAGCCTCGCCGTCAAAGGTAGGAAGAGCAATGCGCGCAGAAGACTTGTTCAGGCGCTCCATGTTCTTGTTGGGACGGAAAAACCGGATTCCTCCGTTTTTATCCTTGTACGCCTTCATCCCCTCGAAGCACTCGAAGGCGTAGTGGAACACACAGGTGGACGGGTCCAGACTGAGGTTCTGGTAGGGAACAATTTGAGGGGTTTGCCATCCTTCAGCAGCGGTCCATTCAATGGAGAGCATGTGGTCTAGAAGAAAGTCAAGATCAGCAACGGCGCATAGCAAGGTCGAGGCCGGCACTCATACCGGTGAACGTCTTTCCAAAGATCAGATCCTTATTCGGAGTGAGCTCCTTCGGGGTGCTCGTCTTGGTCACGGTCAGCTTGGAGGCATCCAGAGCAGTAAGCTGAGAAGCCGCGGTGGCCGAAGCGCTAAAGTTCCGCTGCCATAGCTGGGTAGAAGCGATTGTCCGCGAGGGCATGATCCGGGGCATAGCAAGGCCGGCGAGGGCCTTGCGGCGAGTCAATTGCTGAAGTGATTTCATGGCTGAGGAATTATACAGTCACTAATGCGTAGTGGAAGGTGGACGGTATTTAAACTCGGGATGACTCTCCGCATGGGAACACAAACAATATTTCTGCGGAGCCTTGTACCGACTCCGACGCGGAAAGAGAACAAAGCGTGTTCACCGCCTGGCCCAGGCACTGTGACTCAGGCTCCGATATCCTAATCGCACCAATCAACGCGCGTAGATTTGAGAGACCCGCCGACTTCGGATCTCATTTGTGGCCTGTAATACTAGGCATCAACGATAAAGGCCGACGGAAAGCGGGGACATCACATGACATGGATATCTGTAGGTGCACGTGATTAAGCCGATAGGAGCATTTGTTAGGTTGTTATCGATTCATATGCCTCGTGTTGTGCTGTCACTTGGAATTGGACTCGAATTGACTGCAATATGGATTGATCCATTCTCTCTCCGAAGCTTACAATACCATGACTGCCATGCCGCTTACCGAGGTCCCTGTCACGGCACTGTGAAACTAGTCACGATCATCTGAATCCGTTCGATTTCCCTGGGAATACACCATGTTCTCGTCCGCGCTGAAGTCCTTCAGCTCCAATATCTCCGCCAACTACCAGATCTCTCCCAACCCTACCATATATTCCGGTCCCTGGAAAATTCACGATGCGAAGAAAAAGTCTACAGGGACACCGGCGTCCGTATTCATATTCGACCGCAAAGTTCTTGAACCGCGATCCGGGGGATTTGGTTCCCGCTCAGGTTCGTCGTCAAAGAAATTGCAGGAAGATGTAATTGAACGGCTCAAGCGGGAAGCCAGTAACCTCGCCCGACTGAGGCACCCCTCCATCCTCCAGGTGCTTGAACCTGTCGAAGAAACTCGCGGTGGTGGTCTCATGTTCGCTACAGAGCCGCTCATTGCCTCGCTATCCGGGCTGCTGCTGGAAAATAGTGAGCGGGATAACACTGGTCCACGGTCAAGCCGGTATATGGTCGAGCAGGCCGATGGAACGCGAAGAAGACGCGACTTGGAGATTGATGAATTGGAGATCCAAAAGGGACTGCTTCAGGTGGCCAAAGGTCTTGAATTTCTCCACGAGTCCGCGGGTCTTGTGCATGGCAATCTGAACCCAGACGCCATCTATATCAATGCGAAATCCGACTGGAAGATTTCTGGTCTCGGGTTTGCAGGTCCTCCTGATTCTTCAGAATCTCCATCATCATTACCTCCGTTGGCTGTCTCCGAGGTGCTCTACCAGGACCCAAGACTCCCTGCGTCAGTTCAGCTAAACATGGACTACACATCTCCAGATTTTGCTCTGGACTCCAATGTGTCGTCTTCTGCCGATCTTTTTTCTCTGGGTCTCATAATCGTTGCTCTCTATAATTCTCCCCATGTCTCCCCAATCCAAGCCCACTCAAACTTGTCGACTTACAAGAAGCTCCTAAGTTCTCCGGCAACCACTCCGTCCCAGGGCAATAATTTTCTTTCCTCAAAGCCTATCCCCAGAGAGGTCGTGTCTCATGTCCTGCCCAGGTTGATAACAAGAAGGCCTGCGCAAAGGATGAACGCTCGAGAGTTTCAGCAGTCCCAGTATTTCGATAATGTACTGGTATCTACAATTCGGTTCTTAGAATCATTGCCAGCCAAGAATCCCAATGAGAAATCTCAGTTCCTGCGTGGCTTACAGCGGGTTCTTCCCGAATTTCCTGCATCAGTGTTGGAAAGGAAGCTATTAGGGGCTCTTTTGGACGAAATGAAAGACCGCGAGCTTCTACCGCTTTTACTGCAAAACGTCTTCGGAATTCTCCAACGAATTCCCAATGAGCGCCGCGTTTTCCCCGAGAAGATCATTCCTCGGCTCAAGGAAGTGTTTGGAACGGCTTCTGGCAAAGAGGCCCAAGAACGCGATTCGAAGAAGGATGCGGGTCTTATGGTGATGCTGGACAATATGAAACTTATTGCGGAGAATTGCTCAGGAATGGAGTTCAAGGATGGTAAATTCGTCTACATGCAAGGATACTGTCATGCTGCTAACGTCTGGAGCCAGATATCTTGCCATTGATCCGACTTGGATTAGACTCCCCGACACACTCCTTGGTAGATGCCTCTATCAAATGTCTTCCTGTGGTGCTTCCCGTTCTCGACTTCAGCACAGTGAAGAACGAGGTGTTTCCTCCCATTGCTAGCACTTTCAGTCGCACCAGCAGTCTGGCCATCAAGGTTCGCAGTCTGGAAGCTTTCAGTGTGCTGTGCGGTGGCTCCGCCGACGACTCTGGCGGGTTTGAAGATGATCTCACCGGCGCAGTCAAGCCCAGCAAAACACCCAAGTCTTCCATTCTGGATAAGTACACTATTCAGGAGAAACTCGTCCCGTCCTTGAAAGCTATCAAAACGAAAGAGCCCTCGGTGATGATGGCTGCATTGAAAGTATTCCGCCAGGTTGGCAAGATTGCCGACACCGATTTCCTTGCCATTGAAGTTCTGCCAATTCTCTGGAGCTTCAGTCTCGGCCCACTTCTCAATCTTAGCCAGTTTAATGATTTCATGGCATTGATCAAAACTCTTTCGACTAAGATTGAAAAGGAGCAATCAAGAAAATTACAGGAGCTCTCCTCCGAGGAAGACTCCAGTGGTTTCCAAAATGGCAGCAATAGTCTCTCCCAATCGACGGCAAGTCTTACTTCTCCCGATACGGGCAATGCTAGAAACAATTTCGAGCGCCTCGTCCTCGGGAAGAATGCAGCAGCTACGAATGGCAATGATATGGATCTCTGGGGTAGCGTGGAGCCTGAACACGCCTCCAAACCACCAAGCGTCTCGTTTCCATGGTCGAATAATGGTTTATCTCCAGGCCAAGGCGGGGCTTCAAACCAACTTGGCTTCCGCTCCATCACCCCGGACCAGAAGTTGAGTTCTTTCACGTCTCTTCAGCCTGTATCACAAGCCGCTCCCACAGCCCCGTCATTCCCTACGATGCAACCAGCTTCGCCCACTTGGGGCGTTCACTCTCCAGGAACCAAGCCTAGTCCCTCTTTGGGATCAGTGTCTGGTATAGCAACGAATAACCCCATGCCTCAGCCACCATCACAGCGGACACCCAGTTATTCCGCATTCTCGATCCCCCCTCCGCCAGGTGGGATAGGCTCGAGTAATGCTATGAGATCTCCTTCCTCGGGCCTGAATATGAACTCAGTGCCATCAACCCACTTCCAGCCCCAGCCTCAGCCATCAACACAAAAATCAGGATTGGATAAATACGAGAGCTTGTTGTAAAGGGAATTCGTTTGACCTTCCATTATGAGCCTTATTCTATCCAATCCTGAGCGGTTCTCGTTATACCAATCTGACGCAATTTGCTAGCTGTGCAGAGTACATGGACATTTCTAAATGAAATACAAGATCAGTATATACATAGTGACCTTGACGTTTCTTGGTGTTTAGACTTGCACCGAAGCCCATTGAATGTAATCGGATAATCCTGATTGTATGGGATCAATGATCGACCACAACAAACCCAAGTAGGTACTGGCGCTCAACCCACCATGGATGCCAACGTCAAGCAACACTATAACACTATCTGGCTGATCCGTCTTCCCTCGATGGTGCAGCTGGGAATCAAGTCGCACTTTGATACCCTCGAAGATGAGAATGAAGGTGAAGGAAGGATCTCGAGGATGGAAAAAGTTAAGACAGGAACTGAGGTGATAAGAAAGAAAACAAGAACTAAAAGCAGAGGATAAGATCTATGGTAGAGTGAGAGAATATTAGGAGTAGAAGACGAAAGAAGACAAGAATTACCTAGGTATGTGAAGGCAAGATCGGGAGTAGAGTGAGAGGGAACTCAGAATACATAGTTTCTTCTAGGTTGACGAACGTATGGAACTCCAATTATCTCCCAGAAAAAGGAAGTATATATCGTAGAGCTTCTGTAGGTATGTATATGCCTAAATAGTAAAGCTTTTCTAGTTCGACACGATTCAAGATACCGGTGGACGTAGAACGAAGTTAAAAAAGTGATTTAGGATGATTTGAAAAACACACCTACATCCTAGGGAGAACTTCACTTTGGCGGAATTAAACAGAGTATCCTACTGCCCTACTCTAGGATGTGGTATAAGCAAGATCCAGAAGATAACTAGGTAATTGAAGACGATGGTCTTATTAATTGCCAGATATCACATAAATCGATCAGCACAGACTAGGCCATTCCAAGATTCTAGTCTACAGAAAGGTGCTTGAAAAGCCTTATATCGATTTTCACTAGTGCCCCTATTGCTATAGCGTAGGCGTAAATGGATAACAATGGTATCGACCTAAGCATCTTAAGCATCTCGCTGGAGTCTCACAGTAACAATTTGAATATGTAAACAGCTTATTAACATATCAAATTTCATCAGAATCAAAAAAGACCGGAAGAATAAGTGTGATAGTGAGGTTGGCGCGCAAGTTGAAATCACACGAGGCGGTGATGGAACTCGCTGTCACCTTGCCAGCGCTGCTCCTTTCCCCTCCCAGCTTCCCAGTCTCTCTCAGCTCCTTCAGGTTCCTCATTGCTCCATTACTCACCTGGATTGACGATACTTTTGACTCGATATTCTTATATGATCCGTGGACTTGAAACCCGTTCACTCGCAATCGAACGGGCCACTTAGACCACGTTCCGGGGTCCCGTCTGATCAACCACATCGATTACATCTGATCCCTTCGCACTAGCACCGTGTCGGACGATACTCGTCTTTCATTAACAACCACGGCGCGTGCGCCTTCTCCGACGGACTCCCTCGTGGAGGACGACTACTACACTATCCCCCCGCCGCACTCACCATCCGAAGTGTCTGCCTCAACCTCCTTCTCTGTCGGACCTCCGCCTTTCTCCTCGCTCTTCTTTGCCTCACCTTCGACTGAGTCCAATCAACCCAAGGTCACCGAGTCTGGACCAGCTTCACTCCCAGCCTTTGCGCCGTCACAGCCTATCGAGGAGCCTCTCGACTCGGCCCCTTCGTCGTCGGTTGTCGCAGACACCAAAGCCTCCTTCTCAGAGCCAAAGGGCGAAGGGCTTGGAAAATCTACCGACGACGGGGAACCGCCGCCGCCGTATACCGAAGGTTATAGCCCACTCGAGTCGTTTACCTACGTAATGGCTGCTGCAGGAGGCGCGTCGAGCATCATCACTCAGGTCCAGCAGACCGGAGGGCCACCAATCAATACACTCGGAGGTATGAGCGTCGACTCCCGGAAAGCACATTGATCACCTGAATTAACCTCTTTTGACGCGCAGATATTGGTGGAGATGAGCACATCACTCTGGACCTCCGGTAGGAGCCCCCAATCCGCCCCCAACTGAACCCCGTACTGATAGGATACAAAGGGGTACCCGGTTTACACTTTCTCGCGATGAACTCTTGACATTGCCCGAGTTCGTCTTGCTCTCCCTGTTCCCGAACGGTCTTCTTCCTGATGGACATATGGGCGGATTTCACGAAGGAGACATCTACCCCGTTGATGTGAGTGAATTATCAACACCACGTTGTAGAGGCCGTCCGATCTGACAGCATTTAGTACGATCCCGCATCGCTCCAATACATGCTCGATTTCTTCCGCTCTGTTGCTCAATCCATTCCATCATCGCTCCCTTCGGCATCGACGTCACCGGAGTTGGAAGCTCCCGACGCGATGCAAAACTCCGCGCGTGATATGCTCCAAGACCGGGCCGGCATCATCGTCCTTCGCGAAGACCTTGACTTTTACGTCATTCCGCCACGACCAGACATCGGGCATGATGAAATGCTCGAGGTTAAGCGGGCTGCTGGCCGTGCGCTGTTGAAGCAGGACGGTATCTTTTCTGGGCTGCGCAAAAGCGAGGAGGTTGGCTCAACCGAGCAGCACCTCATCGAAATGCTGACCGCGGGGTAAGCTCGACTCCCTTGGTTCCAGGTACACCATATACTAATTATTGAGCAGTGGATTTGATCGCGAGGACCAGTGGGGACATCGTGCCCCGGAGCCCAACAAGGCAGTCATCTGCAGTCTTGCTCTGGCCAAGCTTCGCACTGACATTCGAGGTGATCTGTCGAACAACAACGCCGTCGGCATGGCCCAGAAACTTCTTCTTTTCTGGAGGAAACCTGCCCGTCGTTGCTGGTGGGAAGGGGTTGATTTGAATGATGTAGAAGGAGTGGAAGGTCCAGTCAAGGTCTGGATTCGGAGGGTCTGGACGCTGGAAATGGTAAGTCACATAATGCTCGTCTAAATACTGAATGCTAACTTGTTCTCAGAGCGTGATCGGACTCCGGTGATCAATTCGCAATATGTTTTTGCTCCTGCATTTGTATCTATACCCAGATCTTGGCTTTTTGCAGAAACCTCGACATTGTCGTCTCTTCTTTCTTAAATTTTTTTTTTTT
>JGI24509J20081_1000190_pt1 | contig 52474 bp, 55 predicted proteins | sample LinPmetageLP29_FD_20081 | JGI IMG/M metagenome (IMG submission 20081) | reverse complement strand
CAGGGCTTCCCGTCCGCTCAGCCGTACTTAAGCCACACGCCGGCAGGTTAGTAGTTGGGTGGGTGACCACCAGCGAATCCCTGCTGTTGTATGTTTTGTTTATATTTTTTCCGTTTTTGCTCCTTTTTGTCTGGTTAGGTCTGTCTTTGCCCTATAGAAGTTGATATCTTCTGAGCCTTTTCCCCTTCCTATTCTCAAGTGCTACCTACAAAGACTGAGGGGGAAATCAATATAATTTTAAGCTTTAGTATCTAAAAACATGGTGGTGCGGCGTCTACCAAATTCATCCGGATTGGTTATGCTTGAGCTTGCTTCGGTCTGTGCCTTGCCGCAATTGAAAACAGAGACGAACTGGCGCTTCTCGAAGTCTTGATAAGGTTCATTGGTGACCGCTGAAAATGATCGGAGTTCATGCCTACATAAGTGCCTACATACCGGACCTCAAATGTGTGTACCACCCAATTCATCCACATAACATTCCTTGCCAGCCACATGCCATATCACAACTTCTCCCGCCACATCCGAGTCACTAGACACGCATATGTAGTAGCCCAGAACAGGCACTGTCATTGGTTAATCCGACAGATAATTATTTTCCGAAGTCATTCAACGTCTGCGGCGACATTATTTGCCACAGCATATGCAACGCTTGGCTTGCCTCGTTGTTGAAGATTGACAATTGGCCCAATGGGTCTTCATGATCGTCGATGATCGGCAGGTTCGTTACTGAACCTACAATTGTCCAGTTAAGCTGACACCCGTCAAGGCGAATTTCCTCGGGGTATACTTATCACCTTCTCACCGTAAGGTAGTCTTGCTGACACAAAGTGAAACTTGGTGTCTTCTCAACAGCAAAGAGCTAAGAAGCCTTATGTACTCCGAGCCAGATACCCTTCGAATGCTTGTTGTTTTGGTGTTTCTTGTTCAGCTCTAGCGACTACCGGATGCGGCAACAACACCAGTCTAGACCCAGGTTGCCCAGGGCAATACACACATCCTTGAGAAGATTCGACGCATACGGAAAATTGTGATGCTCCAACTAAATGAACTGTTCAGTAGAATGTATTGATCCGCAAACATCAAACTTCAATATCTATATAATTAGATCTATCCCAGCATCAAATGCATGCCGGAACAGGAAAGATCCTCTCACCAAGTCACTTCCTGCAATATTTTGACACCGAGCCTACCTTCGTCAACGCAAGATTTTCCAAAACAACTACCACACAATATCCCAAGATGCAATTTACCAACATCGCCGCCGTTACCCTTGGCCTTTTGGCCTCCTCCGGCCTTGCCGCTCCTTTCTGGGTAAAGCCTGCCTCTATCCAACTCGTCAACGAACAATCTGGCGCCAACGCCAACGTCCAAGTTCCAGTTGATGGCGTAAAACGCCCCGTTCAGGAGCTCTGGGGCCACAGCGCAGTTGCACGAGAGGGCCTCGTCTTCGCATCGAGCGCTATGCTTACTGCTTTCCAGCAAACTACTGTCTGCGAATTTACTGAAGAGCCGCGTCTGGGTGTTACCCTTGATGCGGAGAACACATATAACTCGTTCGGGGGAGTTAAGGACCTTTGTGCCGCCTATGTGGTATGCAAGTGCGAGGGCATGCAAATGGGACCTTGATGGATCAAGAGTCTGAGTGGGAATGAATGGTTTGACGATATATTATGTATATTTGAAATGCGTTCCAGCGTGGAAATACTTTATTAGAGTTATATACGTGCTCTAATTGCTTCTACTTTGGTCTATCTATGCTAGCACTATGCTTGATTGTTGAAAAATTATCAGGACCCAAGTACGTAGTATTGATTCAATCTAACATGTAACTCATAGTATTCACATGGGATAAGAGTCATGTTGAGGAGAGGCGGGGTCGGCCCCACAGTAGCAGTTGCTGCCTGCCAACTTTCGTTCACCTACTTTACTCTCGACCCTTAATTTTCAAACCGTGTAATATTCAAGTCTCTTTAGCAATATGGGAAATGCTCAAGATACAGCTCTTCTGACCGTGGAGATTCTCGAGAAGATCCTTCTCAGCCTTGATCTAAAATCCATCTTGACATCCGCCCAAAGTGTGTGCCACTCATGGCATGACCTAATTTCCACATCGCCTTCTCTCCAGAAGCATCTCTATTTCCAACCCGACTGGAATCGAAAGAACAAGCATCGCAACCCTCTATTGGCCCCGCTTTTCCCGGGTTGGTTTCCACTCACTGATCCTCAACCAGGCCAAGCCCTCGAAGAACATGGAATGCTTTACAGTGATTTTCTGGGGCAAAGACACGACTTCGAGAGCTTGGCCCTTGCTCAGCCTGACAGAAATTTGTTTTTTATGGACAAGGATGCCAGCTGGCGCCGCATGCTGATTCAACAGCCTCCGATTCTTGATCTTGCCATCTTCAGGGCGAGGTGCAATCGAGGCGGCACATTCTTGACTGGGCCGCACATACAGCAGCTGCCCCAGGAAACCAACCAGGATAAGAAATCTGTAAAAGATCTATATTCACTGTCGCTGGCTGGGTCAAATCCACTCCGGATGGGTTTATTCTTCGACGAGGTCGTTAGGACAAATGGGGCAATTCCACGATGCTGGATGATTCTGTGGGACAATGAAAATGTACAGATTCCACACGGAATCCACTATTATCCATTCAAAGAGGAGGAAAAGCAGACGCTTCGGGAAATACTGGAGACATACGGAATGACTATGGTGGTCTACCAAACGCAACAGTGCAAGAGGCCATTTTGTTGGACACCAGGGGAAAAGTTCATTTTTCCCCAGCGAGACTGTGGACCTGCACAGTACTCGGAGCATTCGGTTTCAATTCGGTAAGCGACGCGTCGATAGAATCAAACACAGATTTTCCCCTTTAGCTGCATGCACGCTAAACCAAGACAGGTAGCCAGGCCGTGTTTGGCCCCAACGCGTGAATCTCGCGGGGCTGAAAAGCACAGAGAATCGAATCGTTGCCAGACACATCTTTCCAATACCTTGATTACGTCAATTAACTTGCCTATATCATACTCCGCATATATCTCCTTTTTGACCCGCTTAGCGCCGACATGGACAGGGGCGATGCGCCAGCCTCTTCAAATATTTCGAAAATTACCTGTCTCTATGCCGCACATTGCCTGGTCCCCGCTACTCTGCTCATCGCAACACCAAAGCAGTCTGTTCTTCGGTATTTCTCGATCCCATGTTCGCTCATCCTCGCATATCAGGCCATACCCGTGGCTGCCACCCTAGGCCCGGGTTTCTTTTGGTGTGAACTCACTCGCCTATTCGTGACCATTTTTTTCCAGTGCCTAAATCTATTGCTCATCAATCCAAAGGATGGCAGTGATCTGCCCTCCGAGGTTGGCCAGGGCCTTGTGGCCCGTCTTTACTACGCTGTCGGCCTGTTTACTCAGCCTCGTGGAATTAACACGGCCTGGCAGGTAAAGAACGCCCCGTCACAACCAAAATACTACCGACGCAGAGGGTGGAACCAACCTCCCCGAGGTCGCTTTTTGATTCGGCAAATAGCCATCGCTACTTGGCAGTATATGGCGCTCGATGTCTTTGCCACTCTTGCGTTGCAGCAAGCCTTGGAGCAGGGGCAACATGAAGCGCTGCCACCAGTAGTCCAATGGGATTTGTCTGTCGAACAATGGATTGAGCGAATAATCTCAAACGTGATGGCTGGGTTTGTAGTGAGCCGGATTCTCATCGACTTTCACCATCGTGCATTTTCCATCATCGTTGTGGGACTTGGGCTCGACTCCCCGTCGAATTGCCCTCCGTTGTTCGGGAGAGCAGCAGATGCCCATACGCTACGAGGTTTCTGGGGGTACGTTTTCTTCACTTATTTATTTATTCTTTAATTTGAGCGTACTCGCTCATTCAACGAAACACTACATGGCGCGGATTTCTTCTAAAGCACATCACAGGAAATTTTGGCACCAGCTACTACGGCAACCTCTCACCTCCGTCAGCACCTTCATTAATCGGGACCTACTAAGTATACCCTCAAAATCTTCAGCAGAGCATTACATGAATGTCCTCGTCGTGTTCTTGTTCTCGGGGGCGCTGCACGTCGCACTCGACACTGTGCAGGGAATCCCAGCGGAAGAATCCGGCGCGATGTTGTTCTTCGCCATAGCCCCACTGGGTCTTATGGTTGAAGACGGCGTCAAAGCTTTTATGAGGCTTTCTGGAGGAGGGTCAAGCGATGGGGTTAAGGAAAGCAAAGGAGGTCCATTGCCACTTTGGCAGAAAGCCATTGGTTTCTTGTGGACCATGGCTTGGCTGGGTATCACATCGACTTGGTACTTTTATCCGCAGATGGTCAGACCGCAGAATCAGGCTCTGGTTCCTTATAGTTTAGCCAGTCAGATCGGACTGCCTATACTGGGGTTAGTAGTTGTGGTTGGTGGCGCTATTGTAGCGTTTGTCTTTGAGGTTGAGGTATGAGTACTTGCATAGCATCTTGCTCGCTTGGTGTAAAGTCATTTATAGAGATCAATTAGAGCATATCGAGGGTGCTTTTAATATAAGAATATTTAGCTATGCACATACCCCTAATTCGCGCACGGTCCGCCACGGCTGTGGATAACGTCAGCCACAGAAATGGATCACATTATCTCAGGAACGGCAACCCTGGCCTTTCACGACTCTGTTACTTTATCACTTCCTCAATATCTACAGTCTATTCCATCTCCAGTTGAGGAAAAAGTTGCCTATACATAGGAGCATTCATCATGACGACCGCTGTAGTGTTCGGCTGCACAGGAGCAGTGGGCTCTCAGATCCTCGCCACGCTCCTCGCCACAGACGCAGCCTCATCCGTCAAGACTATCTCCAGGAGACTTCCAAATGCTCAATCTCCCAAGCTCCAAGCACTCGAGGAAAAAGATACCTCAAAATGGGGCGGCATGATCGCCTTCCTGTCTCCCAAGCCATCAGTGGTCTTCAACGCCGTCGGCACCACAAGGGCGGCAGCCGGCGGAATCCAGAACCAGTGGAAGATCGACCACGATTTGTGTATTGAAAATGCCAAAGCAGCCAAGGAGGCTGGAGTGAAGACGTACGTGTTCATCTCCGGTGCAGGAACCAGGGGTTTCCTCTCCAGCTACGTGCCCTACTCGAAGATGAAGATCGGGGTGGAAGATACCATCAAGGAGCTTGATTTTGAGCATGCCGTTATTCTGCGACCAGGCATGATTATTGGGAGGGAGACTTCTAAAGCTCCATTGTTCGAGAAAGTTGTGGAGAGTCTGAATAATCTGGGCCAGGGTCTTCAGGACAAGATAGGTTTGGCGAACCCGGTCGCTTCCGAATTTTTCAGCGGGTATTAATTCATCATGAGCAGGTCAAGACCAGACCATTATTGGCAGAGCAGCCGTAGCAGCTGCTCGTATGGCTGAAGAAGGGAAAGCGCCCTCAAAGTATTGGATTGCGGAACAGGCTGATATCGTCAGGCTTGGCAGAGACGAGTGGAAGGAGTAAATGGCCTTTTGACGAGTAGAATATTCCGTCTCGCATGGAAAAGACACAAAGAGGTCTTATCTATACCGCATCACCTCTAGGAGATCTTCACTTATCTGATCCTTTATTTCTGATCTTTACATGTTTACATGTATAGGTTGGGTTCTACACGCGACTTCGGTCGTGCCTGCTTTCTGAGGTTGGTAGTCTTCTGTGTACTTTAGCTCGGGAGTAAGATTCCCCACACAAGTCTCAAGCGTTACCTCTCCCAGCCAGCTTTCAAAGTGTACGAACAGTTTTTGTAGGGTTGGTAACTCATAGCGTTGATGTCAATGTTGAGTAATGGATATTCCACTATGGACTCTTTCGCCATTCTAGTCCATTGTGCACTCTGACCGGTGAAGACGAACATGAATTTCTCGTGTAGTGACATTTATCCTGGTGACCGGAGAGAATTATGCATCTATTGAGCCACTTTTTACGCAGAAAGCCCCATACGCGAGGTGCTCCAATCTAGTCTATTGAGACCCAGTAGTCCCGGTAACCTCGTTATTTCTACCACGACACCATTGACTCAAACTAGTAATTGTATGTAAGCAATGCTACTAAGTAAAGTTCTGCAAACACTTAAGACAGCAGAGGATGAGCAAGCAAATAGCAACCATAGAATATGTGCCTCAGTATCAGGTCACCATTCACGGGCTTTTGTTGTCGTTGACCATTCACACGCTTCCGTTGTCGCTGATCCCTCATCACCTTTACAGAAACTCGATATCTCACTATATTCGCTCCCATCCTCACTCTCATAATCGCTTCCAAAATCGCTATCATAATTGCTCTCGTCATCCTCGTCCTCATAATCTCCATCTCTAATCATATTAAAGGGATTGTCGTAGTTGTCATAACGTAAAGCCCAAATGGAGGCCAATTCAATCAGATCATAGAAATTCCCCTGCTCTTGATAATCGAAATAGCCGTAAACCATGGATTGTTCTTCTTTAGAGAGCTCAAAGCCACGAGCTTTGCGACAACATCCGCATTTGATGGTACAATGCCCAACTCCAAGCTCCCGTGTTGAATCCGTCTGACGCTTAGCGCAGCACCCACAGCCCCGAGAACAGCATCCTTGCTTCCCTACGCAATCGGCGACAAGGGTTTGATGCATATACCATCCCGGATGCGACCGCCATACATCGAACGCCCTTGATACGACTCCTCCTCCAAACTCACTTCGATGCTTCCACCATTCCCGCGTTAGTATCCAAATGGTCTTATTTGTGGCCTGGAGCTTTTATTGAGATCCTTTTGATTGGTCATTCTCTTCAAGCAAAACTTGCTCATGTTGAACCATATGTCGGAGATCTTCTTCTACCTCGAGCAACTCGCCTATTGGAATAGGGTGTTCATATGTGGTTTGTTTGTGGGTTAGATATCGATATCGCTGGAGGCTGTTTAGATTCCCGTTCTTTTCGAGAGCAAGTTCTTCGCTGGTTTTTTCGTTGGCGTGGATTGCAGGCCCTGGTCGAGAATCGGACGAGAAGAGCTTGGTAAGAGCGCCGAAAAAGGATAACGGCATCTTGTTGATAATGTAAACTGGATGGAAGAGAGTATGATCGATAAAGTGCATTCGTTCGTGAAATCAAAGGAGTTCTTGTGTGAACCAATCATGGTTACGTCAAATATCAACTTCCGCCTATCAATTAGGGATTAGAACTATTCCCAATAAAAATGTTGACTCCAAGTCGATGACGAGTTCCCCAAGTGAAAGGCAATTTCTCGTGTTTCCACCAAATTCTATTATCGAATATGCTCAGCTCGACACTACAGACTGCAAGCCAATTTGGAACAGCTCGTCCCATTTAGCTCTGCTATCAAGCTCTTAATCGAAGCATTTCTTGAAGACCATATGTTCCTCGAGACTGGTCCCCACGGAGCTTGAACTGGGTCTATTCGAGAGAGTATGAATGCCATGGGTACGATGAACGACAGCTACATTTCGACGCTCAAATGAGGAAGTGACTGCTCCAAAAGCATTCTCAAGATGGCGGGGGAATTGCATTTACGGAATATCCCCAAGTTGTTGTCTCGCTAGCTGGTGGCGAGTTTTCCCACTCTAGTATGGTGTCTCTGTAGAGACAGCGGATACTATCGGAGGGGCATACTTCACGGTAGACAAGCTGATCCGATCGCGAGGCAACATGTTTATCTCTTGAGGTGGGGCCTTCGGTATTTTGCCTTCCTAAATAGGGTTAGTCTATAACCAGATGACCGTGCGGAAGATACCGCCTACATGAGGATTCTCAAGTCTTATCATAGAATTTGCCCCTGCTGATGTCTGAAACCCACATAATGTCGCCAGTGAGGACTTCGAAATCCAAAGTGTCTTTGTTCCCTTGGGACGCTAAGTCAGAAACTCACAGAATGTGGCTCTATCAGCAAAGAGTGCAATGTAATTGGGACTCGGACAAGGTCGAGGGCGAATGGACAGAGAAACAAATCATCGGTGAGAAATGCATGTACTGGATTGTGAGTTCTCTCATTCCATGTATATTTTCGTAAGGACAACAGCCGTCATTAACTGGGCGCCGTAGGTCTCCCAGCCTAATGAGTCAGAAGATGTCAAACTCCCTGATGACGAGGGTGAAGAAGTGCTTCATGACACAGCAGACTCCGTCAATGGAGTGCCACGGGACGCATCACATGTAGCCTTCGTCCCAGTTGGCCACATCTCCTTGGATTCGAAGAACAAGGACGCAGAAATGGTCGGCCTTGAAATACCGTCGGAACGCGTCTTCTGGGTCAAGAGCCTTTTCATCCTGAAATCATTCCAGGGTCAGGGCATTGGCGGAGCAGCTATGGATGCAGTAGAGGATATAGCAGCTCGAGAGCCACTCCGGGCCAAGTCGCTCATGCTAGACACGGTTGTGAAGGAACACCAGATCAGAGAGGATTTCGCAATATCCTGCTATGGTGCCGTTCCAAAGGTATGCACATATATTTGGAATCTCTATTAGACCTGTATCAATTAACTTAGATCTTCGCAGATTCCGAGTCAGGATTGGTATGGCCGGCAGGGATACGTACCGATAAAAGTTGTGCCGAACTTTTATGATGTGTTGGATGAGAATGGAAACCGATGGGATGTAGATATTGTTTTCATGCGAAAGCAAGTTCATGATATAGGCATTTGAATTCTCTGGCAAGGCCTTTCGTTACGAACCCAGATATAAGGACCACTGCATATCGCTAGTCAACCGTCGCCACATGCGACTATGGACATACTTTGAGGACGGAGGATCCATGATTCATGATTGGCATGCGGATATAATGAGCGTTTAGCGAGTGAACAGATCTAGATCGTCCCGGTGCCGATCTATCGGGGTTTATCTTGATTTACGGGAAGTTCTTAGCTCAACTTGCGTACGACTCAAAGACAATTCAGATAAGTGACATCCTCGTGGGTATATTGAAAGACTCGGTAAATTCAACAAAGGCCTCCGCGATCCCGCTTGATCTGCCGCGTGTTCAATTAAGACCGTGTAATCCTAATTTTGCAAGGAATCATAACGGCTCTCTTGAAGCTAGTAGATTCATGGAAATCGGCCCGGAGAAATGAATGAAAAATTGGGGCGAGTGAAATTGGGGTCCTGCACCCTGCTTGTAACCTGCTTCTTAACCGCCTGGACAGGGCCTGGTACAGTGAGACGGGTTAGGGGGTACTCTCCCCCGCGCCCTTCGGCCTCGAGAGCCAAGTAGCCCGGGGCATAAAGCTCAACATCACTTGTCCACTGCTCTCGGTCACAGAGGATCATTGAGTTTGGAAGTTGGTTAGCGTCCTTTGCTTGACAGAGGATATCGACGATCGGTAGGTCCATGTCAAGTCTGATATCACGCGTTAGTTTGTTGGGCTGATCTGGTAGGTCAAGGGATACTCACGGCGGATTTTGGTGTTTATAAGCACCCTGAGCATGCTTGACATCCCCAAAACCTGACCAATTCTCGAAAGCGCTCAAGTATGGCATTCGCATATTAAACGGGCGGACTTCAACAGATTCTTTCACGGTCCCGTTGATCTCATACTCGACAATTGTCAAGCGTCCGCTTTTCAGACCTAGTTCATCAACCAACATATATGGGCCTGAATAACCGAGATAGAGTAACTTGCCAGTATGTGTAAGATAGATAGACCCGAAGTTTGCGGTCTCAAGATCCGCCCAGGGCAGATAATCCTCTACTGAAGGATCGGTAGTGGTTGCTGGATTGAGGATAGCCTCCGATGGCATGTAATTATCGAGTAGACAGTGCCCAGTCTCGATATCATAGTTGTACAACAGGATCGCGAATTTCACCCATCGCGCTCGATTTACAGCATGGGTCTCATCAACAGGGGCAAGAGAAATCAGGTCGTTGATATCGCTCGGCTGAAGAGTGTCGTAGAGACGTTCCAATGCTTCGGCTGGGTATCGAAGACCTTCAATGGGTTCATTCATGTTCGATCTTGGCCCCTCCGTGTCTGGAAGACCCACGGGTGCACGCGATTGATACGCCTGAATGAGGGCGATAAAAACCGTTGTTAGTGCGATGGACTTCGGAGATTTGACGGACTTGACCGAGTTAAATTCAGATCACGAAATTCCTGGGTAGCCGAAGTCCATTTTTCCACCAGTTGCCGGCGGTGGTATAACTCATATCTCTCGTCGGAGGAGGAACCTGCGTTTGCTGCAGAAACCCAATTCTCCTGGATGCATGTTAGCGCAGAACTTGAAGATGTGGTTGTTTGATAATTTGAATGCTATAAAGAACATACCTGTACAAATAGTAGCCAGCCCTTGACTTCCTCCTTGATTTGATCCAGAGATAAATCTGTTTCTGGGTGTGGTTGGATGGAAGTGGGGGTTCCCCCTGGCCAGTGCTGAACGGATCTCGGCATTATATGTGTGATCAAGTTCGTTAGGGGTCCAAGGAACGAATGAATCAAGTGAATAAACAGTCACTGAAATGGCGCTGGAAATGCCGGAAGAAAAGTTTTGGCCAACCATGTACTAGTGAAAGTTTCACTAGCGGGGCGCCTAACTAGGTTCTGAGGCTGAAGCCGAACCGAACGTCGTAGCGAATATCGTAACCGATATTGTGGGGAATGAACCGCTACGGCGGCGGCATGGATTTGAGGCGCTATGTACTAGTAAGCACACGAAACTGCAAATTTGGTCCCTGAAATTGCATTTAGCACCATGGCCCTATCGACACTTCTCTCCTAGGTAGACCCTACGCCACCTCGCACAGATTCCCTTAGGCTTAGCGTATCCTCGTATACTTTACTTGATCTTTATCTTTAATTTACTTTTATTTTGCTCTTACTTTACCTTAACTTTTTTTTATATATTTCCTTACATCATTCTACACTTCTATAGTCTTTAATATGTAGGACTTGAGAATAATTATGTCCTTTTGCTCTCTATTACCTACCATAGCAATATGTCAAAATACCTAACGAGACTAGGGCTTATTAGAAAAGGCATAAAGGAAATTAAACTATTTGAATATGAAAATAAGTATTCTCAATCATAACAGAGCTCTTAACTTCTATATATACAAGAAAGGGTCAAACCCCACAAACACGATCTCCTTACGTTAGTACCGTGGTATCATGCAATATTCATAAGCGTTTTCAACAGGCGAAGAGAGAGTGGCTTAATCAGGTAGTCATTAATTCCAGCAGCAAAGGCTTGTTGTTTCATAGGAGCTGAAGCAACGCCAGTCACTGCCATGACGCGGCATCTTCTGAGGCCAGCCTCGTCTTCGTATTGGCGGATTTTGCTTGTCGAGACAAGGCCATCCATCACAGGCATCGATAGGTCTATAAGACAAGATTAGTTCTTCATCATGGATGAATGAAGGGAGAGATAAATCGACCATACCCATTAGAATGACGTCGAACTTTTGGCTGGAGGTTGAATATTTCTCCAATGCAATGCGCCCGTTCGATGCTGTGTCGAAGCTGCAACCGAGTTTCCGCATGAATGCTGCCATGATCTGTTAAAGACGTGAGCACATGCCTGGAGCAGGATATTGGGCCAGTAAAAGATTTGATTTCTGCCCAGGATAAAATGCAATAGCTTACTTTGAGATTGATCTCATTGTCATCCACAATGAGAACATGTGCAGGTTGTTGATTTGTTGGCCGCAAGGGCAATGTGGTGGGACTTGTTACCTCAGACATAGTCGCCTGAGGCTCGTCATTACCATTGAGTGGGGCGGATGTGGGATCCATCTTTGGAACAGACTGTGCAGAAAGTTCTGTTGGAGGAATGTCTGGCATGGAAGTAGTGAGGGCTGCCGGCTGCTCTGCATGTAACTTCAAGATCTTTTGAGCGGCTTGATGGAGCTTCTGAGGCCCAAACCTACCCAGAAGGTCAATTGGTATCAAGCACAGAATGGCAGATATTAACATACGGTTGAGAGACTCGAATGACATTTGGTGGGAGTTGATCGCCGAGAGCAGGGACCTTGCCGCTGAGAATGACGAGGAATTTGAAATCATGCTTTGAATCAGATAGAGATTCGACATTTTCTTCCTCAATGACCACAATGTCACTTCGTCCCTTCTCAATATATTCGACCAGTGAAGTGTTCCACCCGAGTTGTGTCACGAAAACATCAGCCAGAGTGCTCTGGACGGACAGTTTCCGCTTTGCTTCTGCGGATAAGATGCCCGTTGGAACGTCCTGCAGGTCTGGGTACGTATTGAAGCCGACGAGACATGCATGAATGGGCGTAGTCGGGCTTTGTGATTCAACGGGAGAGGGAAAGCCCGAAGACTGCCCAGGGTCGGGTTCGAGACATTGAATTGGAATGTAGATATCAGCCCGTGTGCCAACGCCCTGCTCACTTCTCACGGCGACGTAGCCCCCGAGGGATGTAACCAATCGGCGCACGATGCTGAGGCCAAGCCCAACGCCCTCCGAAAGTGAATCTTCCTGAGAAAACGGAGTGAAGATGTGATTTTTGAGGTAGTCCGGTGCGATCCCACTACCAGAATCTGTGACAGAGAGATGGGCCAGAAGAGATTCAGGACAGGAGTGATGCCGAGCCTGGGATAACGAGATCTCGACGAATCCATGTTTAGTCCACTTTATAGCATTGCCGAGGAGGTTCATCACGATTCTTCTCCAGGCACCGGCCACGGAGTGAACCTTCCAACTATGGGCTTTTTCGATACGGATGACCACGGACATCCTATCAATCTGGCTAGGAAGTTGCTGAGCAGATTCACAGGTGGCAATTCTGGACGACAATTTCTGACCAAGATCGGTGCCTCTTCCAAACGCCTTTTGGCCAGTATAAATGATGTTCGCGACCTCTTCAACTAAGATGTCAAGATCAAATTCGGAGGCCAGCCCGACAGTGTCGTTTTCAGCGCCGCGCGTTGGGCGGGAATTTTTCATAAGGGTCGAGTTGTTGATCTTGCAGAAGTCCAAGCTGATGATAATTAATCAGCTATTAGCTATATCATAAAATAAGAGCCGATGTTATTAGTTAGCTTCAACTTACAGATGGTCCGTGGTATCCAACAAGTTCATCCCAGACTGTTGAATCATCTTTACCATGTCCTTTTGTGAAAGTAGGAGCTCGGTATCACGCAGCAATTCGGTGCTTGCCAGAATCCCGTGCAGTGGAGAGCGAAGCTCGTGGTTGATCGAGGATATGAAATCAAATTTGGATTTTTCGGTAGTTGCCCAGCGAATCCGAGAGATTTCAGAGATGATGGAATCCCCAAACACCTTAAAGAACTGTAATTCTTCCGACCCCAGAGTGCGTTGGCCCTTTTGGGTCCAAATTAACGTCCCAGCAAGCCAAGAAGATTTGTTCCAGTCCCACAAGGGAAGGAAGATAATGGAACCAGCTTCCGGGATATATCGAAAGAGACGATCCGAAAAATTCTGCGTGGCCTCGGAGTCAATGCCAAGGTTAATTCCCCTACCACTTCCATGAGACAGATGGTCATCAACGGTGCTTTCTTCAAAGCTGAAGATGTGACCCCGGGGGAAAGCTGTCATTAACTCATGTAGAAGCTTCTCGGGCACATCGATATCACACTTTGCCTCAGGATTACCTGGGGGAAATTTCAAGGCACAACTTAGGATATCACAGGGATTCTCGGGTTGGGTCAGGCTGAAAGGACTAGAGCCCGAGGCGACCTGAACCTCGGTATCCGCCGTGTATGGGAAGGGTTCCCAGCTTTTAGGGTCGTCGGGCGACTTGCTGATTAAATGTCAGTGTGAGCAGGTAGCTCGACAGGGACAGATGCCACGAACAATGAAGAATTACTGCGACTTGCGTCGAGGAAAGCTACGCCATCCAGATCCATAGACTCCCTGAGCAACACACTGGCACGATCTAATATCATGGCAATCCGCTCCGAGATGGGGGCACTGTCCGTCGGTGACTCTTGTAAAGAGCGTTTGCGCCTGGCTTCGGCTGGACTGACTCTACCAGCATTCAAAACTTCGTGGAGTGATTTCTCTTCTCCAGGGCTCATGACCATAGGCCGATCTGATAGGTTTGAATGGGAGGAAGATAGGTCGGTAGTCCGGGAACCTTTTTCTTGCGAGAATAATGGCGATGAGGTTACCATGGTTGCTGAAGACATGTTGTCCAACATCGAGACATTGTAAGCGCTTTGGCCGCCTGGGTGTTTGCTGAAAAATTCGACGCCACTGCTGCCAGACAAGCGCTGATCTGGTAAGTTCAAGGTAGGTGGTACAAGATGGCCATCCTTCGAAGCTTCTGTGGGTCCAAACTTAGGGTGTTCTGTCACAAAATCGGTCAATCCTTTCATGAGAGATTCCACCCGACGATGGGAATGAACGAGTCGGACGTTCTCTAGATGTGCGGTGATCGCATCCGACACCTCCTGCAGAATAGCGACCTCTTCATCATCGAAGTTATCCCGAGGCTTATCATCAACAACGCAGTAGGATCCGAGCACATATCCAGCGGCGCTAACCAGCGGAACTTCAGCGTAAAACCGCATGTGCGGCCATTCGCGGACATAGGGACGGTCCTTGAAAGAGTCCTCCTTTGTAAAATCGCGAATGATATAGCAAGATCGGTTCGCCGTCACGTTCTCCGTGTCGATATTGCTCGAAGAATCAGTGGAGGTGAACAGCTTGATGGTGTGAGGGCACACCCCCCACACCAGATCTAGCGCCCGGACCCCAATATACACGCCATCACCCGGAATATGCTTGTCCTTGTTTCGCAGAGAGATTGATTTCGTGGTTTCGGAAATAATAAATTGATTTTGACCGTCAATGATCGAAACGAAGCATCGATTCGAACCTGTCCGAAAAACACCGAGTTGCGATAAGGCGGCGAGGGTGATGTCGGTGGGGATACCGGTAGATACGGGTTGTTCGTCTCCAGTAGGAGCATCAGTTTCCACAACCTGTGAGTAACTCGGAGGACTGATGGCACAGTAGTACCTGCGGGGAAAACGCAGTAAGCGACCGAGTTATCATGGGAAATATAGCGCTGCCGACCTTAACAATTCGCGGACTCTCTCTCGCTCAGTATCTCGTAGCGGTGTGTAGAACGCTACATTGGGTAGTGACCTTTCCATGTTCATTAGTCCGTACACTTCAGCCACATGTTGTCTGTGGTGTGAGGAAATGAAGCCCCGGGGCCGTCGATGTGAAGACCATTAATATGGCGATCCTAAGGTTTCATTCTGCCTGTCTAAAACTGGTTTTTATGGCCGAGATTTCACCAATAACCACGTATGGTTGAAGGCGGTGTATCCTTTTATAAGCCTCCGCTAAAGATCTGAAGATAGTAGTATAGCCTGCCGTACTTATTACCTTAGACAAGGGCAACATTAGGCTACGGAGAATGAGGATAGCGGGCGGAAATATTGCCAAATCGGCGGAGCTTTAACAACTAGACTATGAGGACCTATGGATCGACGCCGAAAATGACCGCCCACCACCTGAAGCACCACTATTCTACCCGCCAAGTGACAGCCTCGGTCTCATTGTAACTAGTTAGTTAGTTCAGGCTACATAACTAGTTATAGAGCCATGCAGCGTTTTATTTTTACTCGTTTGGCGACAGAATTCGATAAGGTACTCTAAACAAGTTTGTTCAGAGTATAATTAAATAAGTGGATTAATAGTAGATGGAACAGTTAAAGAGACCAGTAAAGGTTTTTAGAGGACATGGTTGAGGGTGCACTGCAGGTTCAGGTCCAAGTTGATCAAGCCAGTCTGAAAGGTATTTGAATTAGCTTCTTTCCCAGTGTATACTTGGTCTTTGGGATGCGATTTACCTGTTTCACTGCGCCAGAGTCACAGCAGTAAACATCACCGCCCGAGCAGCTTTCGCCGAGAAGGCCCGAGAGGATATTGCCCAAGGACAAAAGACCACCATTTCCATTGTCGGAGCAGACAACAGTCTGGTCACCTTCGCAGGTCTTCTTACCGAGACTGCTGTCGCTAGGTGGGCTGGCGAGCACAGCGGCAAAGAGAGCGGAGTAAGCAAGCAGGTACTTCATGATGGCGACAGGATGCGAGTCGGGGGCCGAATTCGTGGAAAGACCGTCAGGATAATTAGCCTTGCAGCTAAGGAAAATTGACCTTTGATAGTACCTGTTCAATTCGAAAAATATCGTGTCAAAACTGAAATTTGAGCGCTGTTAGTTGCTATACATATAATGGAATCGGTCCAGAAATCCCTCAGATTCAGGCGAGATGCAACCTTCATGCAATGTTGCGGTCATAGACAGTACGTCGCTTTTTAGTTGTAGCTGTAATATCGAATAGGGCTTACTTCCGAAAACGGTCTTCGGGCGTTGGTGTGGGTTGGCAAGCCACAATGAATTCAATCGGAAGACTGTTATTCCGACATAGTGTATCATTCATTTCAATGGGGAGTGCAACCTCTAGATTTTATCACGTCTGTTGCGAGGGTAGCATAAGTCTGAGTCTGTTCTGGGAGTCTTCTTTAATAAATGATAAGTGTTACAACCTTCCAAGGTTACATTACGACTTCAACGGACACCAATCACTCCAACCGCGCTAGCCACACTAGGCAGATGTTCTCTGGAATCATAGCTATCTGTGAGCTGAACATTGACAAACCACTAAGAGCTACCCAGTCTTGTCTTTCCCAGGTTCGTAGACCTAAACATCACTTGAGATGAGAAGGCGGGTGAATATCGTGGATTTACAGAGATTTAACCAGACTATGGGCATACATCTCGTCTACATCATGCGTTCAGTAACGATATCCACCGGCAGTCTGTGTCCGAGACTGACTAGGCGGTCTCAATGACTGCCAGGTCCTTGTATTGTATCTTCCGCCCTCCGTATTATCCTTGGTCTTATAGTGGAAAGTAAGAGTAGAAGTTAAGGAAATACAGACAGACACCAAAGCGTGTATTAATTTTTGGGGTACAGTAGTAACTAGCCTCCACAATACACCATTAAGTTCCATCGGACCCGAAGATTGCAGTAGCAAGGCTACCACGAAGGATCGGAATGGACACAATCATTGTCCATTTAAAGCAGGTGGTTAAGACTGCACTGAGCGTTGACATCAAGGTTCACAAGACCAACCTAAGAATAGTGGTAAGTTATTTGCGGTTCCCAATGACGGAATTCGGGCAGGTCTTACATCGCCGATGGCCTTGTCGTCGCAGCAGTAAACATCACCGCCGGAGCAAGCCTCACCAAGAGCGCCAGGGGCAACATTGCCCAGGGTCAAGAGGCCGCCATTTCCATTGCCCTTGCAGACGGCAGTTTGTCCGCCCTTGCAAGAGCTGGCGGCAAAGGCGGTGGCAGCGAGGGCGAGAGTAGCAAAGATGAACTTCATGGTGGATGGTAGGAGTAGATATTTTTGATCTTTGTAAGATACGTCAGCAACCTGAATTAGTACCAAACCCTAGGTGAGACTCACTGAATAGCTCAAGTGTGGTTATCTTGGATAAAGAAGGTCTCTAGGACGTGCAGATACCTTTTATTTATAACCGCATGGAAATTATTGCTCTTGATGCACAAGGAAAGGATCAGCAAGGAATTGAACACATGCAAGAATGTATCTTTGCTTTCGGTTACCGTGGGAGTTACTATTCCCTGATGATAGTATGGATCGACACAAAGGGATGGCTCGCATACTTAGTGAGTCAATGTATGTAATTGTGGTACTTATTCCATTCTTAGAGAACCACTTCTTACCAAGCTTTACACAGTACATAAAATGTTAGAAGTTTCAATCAAGAGCTCAAATGACCATTGCACATGGTGTTAAATGAGGCGTATAAAGAATGCGCCCGGAGGCGTCAAGCTTCAGGAATCCGCATGTCACACGCAGCCTCCTGGTCATTCTAGGAGAATTTTAACAAACGAAACAAGGACGAAGAATAGATCTGGATGATCAACAGCATGTGGCGTACCAATCGGAAACAATTCTTCGTGAGTACGGTTACAGTCCAGCATTCCAATGCGTAAGCCAAGGCCTTATGCCCGGGCGTTGGATTGGAGATATGTAATTTGTCCCTTGGCTCCTTAGAGTAAGCTCTAGGACAGTTATTCACTTTTCCAATTACCTACTAAGCATTTTAAAGCTGTGACTTGCGATCGATCTACATATTAGACTTACCCCAGAATGACCGATTATGCGACAGTCATTCAGGACTATGTGGAGTCGGATTGGATATACCAGGCTAGTCGATTGGTTCAATAAAATTTAAAGGAATTTCACATCGTCCTTTTCTAGATAGTATTTCACTTTTTCGACTTTACTCCGGTTCTGCGAACGAAGTATCTTACGCAAGTCATTGTAACGTCTATTGCAGCTGTGCACGAGCCAAGGGGTCATTTCCGTTCGCATGACTCCATATCCTCAGTGCCTTGGCCTCTAGGACACATACATGGATGTTATTAATGTCAAATATCTATGACGTATGTGGCTCCTTGGTTATTGCCGGCAAAATTACTAGGACCACCGGGAGAATCGATCCATGGAGCATGCGGCTCAAGTACGGCTAAGCAAACAAGGTGGTCGAGGTGCGTTGCTTTCCACTCTCCTTGGTAGCATCCTTGGTAGCACGTTGTACCTACACTTGGCACGGAATATGCATGCGACCCTTTTTGATCTGTATCATGCAATCAATGTGATATTGCCCCAGGATGGCTCACGTTAGGCACATTGGTAGTCCCGTAGACAGATCAATCTCGGGGCCGTTATTATACACATCCTATTTAGACTATGGTTCTGAGCAGAGTCAAATAGATTGAGCATGTATATGCTCTTCGCAGCTGAGATATCGAATAGTTCACCCTCTTCAACAGTCTCTCCAACTTCCACTATTCCTTCCCGAGGCCCTACAGAACAGCATGATGAAGTCCCAAACTATTTGAGCTCACAATTACGCTCTCACGTCCTGAGCTCAGATCTGGATGCGGTAAGATCAACTATTTCACTCTAAGACGCCATCCACTCTGCGCGATCTCTCATCCGCCGCATCTTCGCCCATCTTCGCTTGTGGAGAATTCTCATGTCACTAACACACTGCCTAGTCGGCTGCAGAGATGCAGCCGCGAAAGTTCTCTTGGTAAATGTAGACGCTGCACTGTCTCGCGTGGTCTCGGCATTGGATCCGCGCATTACTGTCCGTGCAGGCGGCTGTGGAATGCTCGACTTCGCAGACATCAGTCTGAAGGCAATTTCTTTTTGGAAGGCATGGTGCAGTAAAACATATATCTCTTTCATCCACGCGTATCCCTCTGGTGTGGATACGGGCTTGGTGCGTGAAGTTCCAGGTGGATGCATCCTGTTAGCTGTGCCTGGGATGCTGTTGCCGCCATTCATGGTGCTGCTTTAGAAAAGTGGAAGGGAAAGCTGTTTGCGATAACGAGTGGGGAGGAGTGGATTGGTTGGGTGCATAGAAGGAGATGTCACAATTGGCGGCGACGGGACTAGGGGAAGTGCTTCCTACTGGGCTATTTGGGACACGGAGGTTCTCTCGCCGAATAAGGAGTCGGAGAGAATCATGGAAGATGCAATGCAAGATGCAATAGTGAAGGTAATGCAGCATACATTAGAGGGTGTGCGAGGAGGAGAGGCAATGTTCGAGCAGGCTTGCGGTAGCTCAATTATACAAAAGCGAACTGATTTGGGAAATGTACATGTACTCTATAAAATTAGGGTTGAGCTACAACCACCCCTTCCCGGCTAGTACCACCCCCCCTGCCTTAGAAATTGGGTGACCGCTCCCTACTGGGTGTAGTGCAATCTTTTTCTTAGCAAATCGCACACCGCTTTAGTAGCTACCGCTTCTACCTCCTTCTACAACTATGTCGTATACACAATTTTTACTTACTATTTTCGCCTAAATTACCGATCGCAGCTGTGTGAAATAGGCCGGATACCATAATACAGAGGGTCATAGGGATTATAGGGATCGTGGAGCGTAGAGGGCGTGGAGCGTAGAGGGCGTAGAGCGCGGGCGCGGTCGTAGGGATGGAGATGATAGTGCTATAGAGTAGTTAGCGAGGTCACGGGGAATTAGGATTAACGTATATTCAATAGAGACATATGTAGAGGGCTTAATCCGTACGAAAATTGAGTAAGTTAATAGGGTCAAAACCGTAGTTTTACTATAGAAATCAAAATGCAGCTTAGATTATGCGGCAGGAAAGTCAGACACCTAACTTTTGAAGCACAGGGGTGATAGGAGCCCGGGAGTGGTTGTAGCTGAACCCTAAAATTAAGCTCCAAGTTTCAAGGGCTTTTTTCTCTCGTTGTCCCTTCTTCTTTACGCTCGTGCTATTCCTTGGCCTTGCTCTTCTTGCTCCGTGCTAAAAGACAGCGACTCGGAACTTCGGGAGCCTTGAATCGGCTCGCCTCGAGTGCCGGTTTCCTCGTCTTTTTTCTCTTGAGGAGGCTTCGTAGGCGCAAACTTGCTTCGAACCCTAATTTGCTTCCCATACTTGTAGAAGAGGAAAGGAATAGCCGCCAACAAAGCAGCTACGCCACCGATCAGACTGCCGCCTCCTCCCACACCCAGCGCGGTGAACATTTGGTTGGTGAAAAGGGGTGCAGCAGCACCACACGCCGAGCGGGCAATTGTGTTTGCGGCAATTGCGGAGGCAGCATACATCAGGTAAACATCCACGAGATAGTTCAAGTATGCAACAAAAATGAGGAGTAGCATGCTCGAAAGAAAGCATCCGGCGAGTGTGGGAACTATCCAATGTACGTAGCTATTTCAGAGTCAGTTTACCCGGTTAGATTCGACAGGAGTTGTAGAACTCACTTATACTCGGCCGACCACGCGAACCAGAACATGGTCGCAGAAAACCCAATCCCACCAATCATCGCTAGTGGTAGCCGGTCTTCGGGAACTGAGTCTTCCAGTCTCTTTTCGCCCCTGTCGATCTTCTTTTGGCGGATATTTGTGTCGACTAGAACGATAACGCCACCGAGCACGGCGCCGACAACGGTGCCAATCAAAGGCAACTCGCCCACGCCCGAGTTCCATCCGCGCTTCTCCTGAAACACGATTGGATAGATCGTGAACAGCATGTAGAGCAAGGTATAGACAACTGCCATATAGATGGCGCAGAGCAGAGAGATCGTATCGAAAAGTATAATCCAAGGCCGTGTCAGCGCCACCTTGTAGATACCAGCAAGCGTTCGGTCGTTGCTCTCGATGGGGGCTTTGACATTCTCGTATCCTGGAATCTTCGCCTTTCGAATGCGTTTCGCCTTGTTGTACAAAATTATAGGCGCGAATGTCTCAGGGATGGTGAGCATGATAATAGCCGTCCCCCCGCCGAGCCAGAGAAGCACGTAGAAGCTCCAGCGCCAATCCTCCTTCAGCTCGAGAAAGCCCGCAACAACAGGTCCGAGAGCCGGTCCCATATAAACCATCGCTGAAAATCCAGCCATCGCGTTAGAGCGCTGTAGTGGATTCCATAAATCGGCGAGGACCCCCGGGCAGTTGCTCAATGGGGCGGAGACAAAGGTTCCTGTTAGGAACCTACCCACTAACAAAGCTCCCAGGTTCGGTGCGAACGCACAAAGGAAGTTGAAGGCAAGGTAAAGCAAGAATGTGATGTAGAAAATCCATCGACGGCCATAAAACTCGCTCAGGGGTGCGAATACCAGGGGACCAGCGCAGTAACCAAGCAGGAAAACAGTTATAGTAAGACCTGCTACCTCCGTCGAGATGCCAAACTGCTGAGATATGGAACCGAAACATCCGCTCGGGGAACTTGAAGCAAAGGTCGCATTCACCACCAGCAGAATAGCGCTCATGGTGATGGCGATGCGGCGGCGCATCGACCAGTTACGAGGGTTCTCGATGTCGCCCGGCGCAAAGTCGACGCAGCCATCTTCATTGAGGTAAGGCTCAGTTCCATGTGCTAGGTCTTTGGAGCGATAGGGTTTGTTCACTACTCGGGAAAATACGCGCGAGATAGCTTCCATCATCAGTGAGTGAGGTTGAAGAAATTCATGGCCCTACAAGTTGGTGGGGGAAAAGGGGGGCAATCAGGCATATGGACTCTCTAGCGCCCGCGCTTATGACGACCTGAGGGAGCATTATTCTTGTTCACGGTCATGACATAATTTTTGCTAGGTCATCAAGGTTCGGCACCGAACCTCGGGAGTGGGTTAATGTCCGAGGTTTATCTCCGCACACGCTGCATGAACCGGCGGGATGCCGAAATCCCCGAAACTCTAATTGCGACCGCCATGTGCTTGTTCATGATTGACTGAAAAAAACTCGTGGATTAGCAGGGCTTCGGACCATACAATCTGGCCCTAGATGATAACTCGAAAGTGCGATGGCTCGCAAAGTTCAATTTTCTCCAGAATGAGAGTCGGTCAGATGTAGCTCTTTTTGCGGCAACATGATAACCGGTTCGATTGATCATACTGCGTCTCTATGGTTGCCGTATATACCAACAGATCAGGACGTATACCTAGCTAGCCATGAGGCGTTGGAAAGGGAACCGTAATTCGATGGCATCCTGACACACTCCCTTCTCTATATCCCACATAACCTACTAGGAGTATATCTATAGATTGCTTGTCGCGACTGGCTTAAAAAAAATCAAATTGATAAGAAAATTGTCAAAGTAAGTTTCCTAAGATCCGTTGCTATTCTACCGGGATGGCCTAAGGGCCGCCGTCGACGCCCTTGCAACAGACCGGGACGATTTAAGGGCCGCCGTCGACGCCCTTAATAAAACTGTTGTTGCTCAGAGGCACGAGATTGAGGGACTGTGGAGAACGATGCAGGCTATGGATGCTCGACGCAATTGATGTTTAGAAGCTTGAGATGCGGAGAGTTTGGTATACCATTATGAAAGCCGCATACGGTGTGTCAAAGACCTATTATTATAGAGACTGTTATGAATTATATTATCCCGTCAACTGATCTCTTACCAGACACTCAATTAATCCAATATTTCAATATCCAGGGTCTCCGCGGGGTCGTAGCCTTGACAGTCGTGACCTACCACTTATGCTCGTGCTTCGCAGATTGGCTAAATACGCCTGCAATTACATAACTAACACTAACTCAATAAGTTGATCCGTTCCGTGGTACGACGGCGGCAGTTACTATGCCCTTTCCTTACTTATATAGTACCTAAATAGGCAATTTAGAACATCTTACCTATAAGTTGCCTACTTCGTACCTCTTCCCTTCAACTTTTCCACGTTGTTACCAATCAACTGAACCTTCCCAACTCTGACTTCTTCAAGTTTTCTACGTTCATACTTCTCATCCCTCATCTGCAAACTATTCAGTCATCTCTTGTCGTTACAGAATGACTTCCAAGATCCCCATCTCGCCCTCGAAAGGACCAGGCTCACCCTCCAAAACTGGCCAGCCTACCCACCCCGTTAGGCGGAACAAGGATACTGCCCAGCTCAAACTGGATCTCGCCAAGGTTGCATCTGCAAGAGGAAATGTGCACTTGGCTCGACTCGCATTCCTCTGTTACTTCGAGGATGACACAACCGGTGCAGCAGATGACGTTGCCACAATGTCCCGTCTCCTCAAGGATGTGTTCAAGTTCCGTGTCAAGACGTACGTGATCAAAAAGTCGACCTATGACCTCATCGAGCTCCTGGCAGCATGCGCACCCTTTCTCAAACAGAATCATCGGTCGGGTCAAAGCTCACTATTTGTCTTCTACTACGCCGGTCATGGAAAACCGGAGAACGGCAACCTTATGTTCTGTTCCAAAGCCGCCAAAATATCATACAAGGCTATTCATGACCAGCTCTTCGCGCCCCTCGACAATTTCTCAAAGCACCTGGATATCCTGTCAATCCTTGACTGCTGCTTCTCGGGGCTAGCCGGTCAACGGGATATCGATGCTACACGTACGCACCAAGTCCTCGCTGCATGCGGGCCGGACCACACCACAAACCCTCGGGGTTTCAAGATGTCGTTTACACAACGTATCCATCAAGCTGTCCATGCACTTAAGGACCAAGGTATGTTATAAGAACTTAGTATCCTCTAAGGAAGAGACACTAATATGCATCCAGGGCCAATTTCTACTCCCGCTCTATTCAGTTACCTTGAAAGCCACAAGCCCAAGGAGGCTCCCCATTGCGTCATAACAACACTATGGGGCACCGCACCAATCGTGCTAACCCCAGCGGCATCCCAAGCCCAACGGCTACTTTCCCACCTGCCCCCAAGCGTTCAAACCAAGACCAATGTCCTTGTTAAATTGGTGCTGGATGGTAAGCCATCCGACATGCTAAAGATGTTCCAAAGCGCTATCAGCGGCCTTCCAAGCCGCCTACGTGTTGAGATCAAGGACGCTTATGAAACCGACCAATCTGCGGGCTTTATACTAGCGTTGTCTTGGGAAGCACTTGTGTATTGGGGGATGGTGGCAGACGTAGAAGTCATTCTGGTTACTCTGGGCCCCTCGCTTGTCCACACCCTGACTGAGATCCCAAGCACAGGGGAAAATTTGCCTTTTCGGGGATTGAAAGGTGGAAGATGATAGTACCGAGGAGACAAGCCTCAGCGGAGAGCCTTCATTTTGTTTCTTGTTCACTTTTTTCTGTTTGTCGCCTGAGAACCTGGATGTTATCAAGCTTGTTACAGGGTCAGGCAAAGCCTAGTTATTGCAAAACATGCTAGTCAGTTCTGATAGTTTAGTTCCCAGTTCGGGATAGTTTGAATGAACCATCTTTCATCTCCCGATCAGTCCATCAACTTGGTAGCATGTCTGCTTCGATCTAGGATCTAGATTGAAAATTTTCTAGGGGGTTCTCCTAGGTTGTTTCGTCTATTTTTTCTGCACCTTTTCCAAGTTCTCAGGGCATCCTGGACGCTTTCTTTTTTCGCCCTTCATCGCTCGCCTAGCCCGAGCTCTTAACTTACGTTCTCTTCCATAGGACCCTACCCCGTATATCGATTTTCACGGTTTACCTTGCGTTCCTATTTGGAGGAGGTATTATGCTCTGGGCGGTTTGCAAGCCGCGGCTGTTCACGGATACATGCTGGCAGCCAAGGCCGATGGAAAGCTCAAGGACGAGTCTCCAAGCTTTGCAGTGGGACCTATTGTGCTTGGACAAAAGTACGCTCAAGCTCCACGTTCAGTGGTTCGTGAACTCCACGACCACCATGGAACATACTCAGAGCCATAGGGCAGCGAGGCCAACGGGAAGATGTTGGATGTTGGTTCTTCCGAACACCACCATCTAAGCGCATTCTTCAGGACTTAGATGGTATTCGGACTTGAAGTCCCCTTTCAGCCGAAAAACAAAAATAAGTTATGCCCTGTTATATAGTAGCTCGGTCTATCTCGGTCTTCCGATCTAAACCGAGCATCCCAGTCTTTCTTCACACCGTCGCAAAATACCCGCCAACAGTAGTGGAAGGAAATGCTTGATTCTTTAGGACGGTCAACACATTAGTCCCCGTCTAAATCACCACAGAAAGCTACGAATGCATACGCATCCACTTTAGAGTTTTGGCGAGGTGAATCTACAGAAGTCCAGTACATATCGAGATTAGACTTGTACGGCGGACGATGGTCTTGAGATCATCCGGAAGCGGCCCGGCGATCGTAGATCGTGGAGAGGTTCTCGAGTTTCACTTAGCTGAATAGATCAACAATGTCTTTTTACGGCCCATTGTATCTATTTACATTTTTCCTGTGTCTGCATTTTTCCTTTCGTTAAATATTCAATGGTTGTTCCGATCTCTGGAAATTGAATCTTGCTCTATGCGGTTGCCAATAAATACTCCGGATGCGGAAGTGAAAGATTGACATTTTAAGATAAGCTCTTAGCCGCTCATATTGGACGCTGCAGACTTTTGACCTGGAAATTTATTTTCCATCCTCATCCCGTCGCCATGATAGCTCAATAGTAGCCACAAGATCACAACCAAGTCAGACAGTTGTCCACAGTACACCTCAAACTGCACCAAACTTGTGATCTTCGAACCCGGGGATACCAAAACCGGCTTTTGATTCTTCCCATCGGCCACATTGACCATGATGAGGTATATTCTGCTCTCTAACCAAGCGTGGTGGTACCTACTGACGATGGTAGGCCATCTTTCATTCGTTCTCGGGTACTTCACATCATTATTATTGTGGCCATTCTGATCAGCTGCTTCGTGAGTGGATTATACCGGTACCAATTCCACCAAGCTCAGCTAATGCGAAATCATTTAGTTAATGTGGAAATCCTTCTATTCTTACCGACCACATTGGCCATCCTGGGAGACCGGGGTAAAAAACGTCCAGGATGGTGCCTCGTCTAGCAAATCAGCGTACGAAGCAATGGAGAGCAGCTTCCACAGAGGAGCAAGCGCCGCAGCAGTGAAAGTGATGGACAAGCTAATGCCCGAGTCACTGGCAAAGAAGAAAATCGTCATGATCACCGGTAGTTCGGGCGCAAACCGCATGCTCGGGATGCCTCACATCAAAGAAATGGTCTATGAAAACCGAAAGGCATATGCCGAGAAGCACGGTCTCGAATTCATGTGGGCAAACATGACGAGCTACAACTTGCCCAACGGCGCGCCGATCTACTGGAACAAGATCCCTGTTCTCAAAGAAGCATTCGTACGCTACCCGGATGCTGAATGGGTATGGTGGATGGATATGGACATAATCATCATGAACATGACCCTCAACATCTACGACCACGTTCTGTCTAGGAAGGGACTAGCACGCAATATCCTTCTTGATCGCGAGATAACCGGCGCTGGTGGTGGGAAAACCGGCTACAGCACCCCATCTACCTATACGCACGACGATATCAACTTTGTTATCTCGTTGGATTCATGGGGTATGAATGTCGGCAACTTTTTGATGCGCCGGGGCGAGTGGAGCAAATGGTTGCTGGATCTGTGGATTGAGCCACTCTACATCTCTCAGGATTGGGTGTTTCCGGAGAACGATGCTTGGACGCATATGTGGCAGTACCATGATGTTGTTCGGGATCATGCAGCGGTCACGACTCAACGCTCGATGAACGCGTATCCGGATTACAACGCGCTTGGAGAGCACTGGCAGCCGGGTGATCACATTGTTCATTTTGCGGGCTGTGGCGGGGACGAAACGTGCAAGCAGAAGTGGGATAAATATTGGAATATGCGCGAGAAGATTGAAGTGCCGATGTCCATTCGGAGGAAGTTGGAGAATGGCACGGCTGAGATTGAAAATGTCCAGGCCGGCGTTGGCTTGCCTTGAATCCAAAGGATTAGTACAATAGTGAAAGATCCGAACTATATGTTTGCATTGTACAGCTTCAGCCTCACCATATCAGGCCGCCCACGTTCAAAGGGCCGACATACAAGCACCCCTTGCTCGTACGAGGCGCCGATCATCTTGCTAGTTTCAGGCTTGTACCCACAAAAGAATTGAGTGATCTGCAATTGTCCAAGGATTCAAAAAGTCTGGTTGCGGCCTCGCGGTGATTGGAATGTTGACACTCCTCTGGAATGCGCCTATCTGGGACATAGCCAGACAAGCTGACGACGGCGAACCGGATATAGCGATCTTTGCTCTAATTTTGGAAGCTGGATTTTGTTGACTCGGACTCGAGAACTCTACAGTTGAACAACACTAGATAGTTGAAAAAGAAGGGACCTTGACGGTAAGAGTGCGTCGAATTATCTAAACAGCATGCACAGATTCGACGATAATTGATCTTTAGTTTTTCTATGGTTACTGATCTCTAGAACTAAGTTTTTCTAGAGGTGTTCTTCTGTCCTTTTCGGTGCACTTTGATATGGATTCGGCCTAACAATGTCAGCCGCAACGGGCGAAGTATACCACCTTTTGCTTCCGGAAATCCAACAACCTAAGCACAATTTAATACTTGTGTAAAGTAATGACTAGAAATGTGTAGACAAGTCACCAATCGCTCAATTTCTCGTCAATCACCCTGGTGGCCAAAAGATGGCGCCTCAAAAGCGAGCCGATAATTGGATCGACGTAAATTTCCCATCAACTGATCTCTTACCGGACACTCAACTAAACTAAAATATCTAGGGTCTCCGCGGGGTCGCAGCCTTGACAGTCGTGACCTACCACTTATGCTCGTGCTTCGCAAATTGGCTGAATTCGCCGGCAATTTCAGAAAATGGCTCGGTTTATCTTTTCCAATATCCATTCCTCCGACTCGTGGTTGCCGGTCGCCTCGCCGTTGCGCTGTTCTTTATTATAACCGGATATGTGAACTCATTCAACTCGAGAAAACAAATTCGCAATGGCGACTTTACATTTGCCTTGTCGAGACTTGCCCGGAGTACGTTTACTCGTACAGGCAGACTGGTCATACCAACAAACATAGCCGTCCTCATGGTATGGTTTGTTTGTCAGCTCAACGGATTTCAAATCGCGAGCCAAGTCGACTCTGGTTGGATCAGAGGATCTGGCACACCTACTCCGGGACCGACGTTTTGTAATGCCATCAACGGCTTGCTTCGAAACCTGGTACTTTTTTGGCATAATGGTGTGTCAGAATACGATCACACATACTGGACGATTCCGTTCTTCCTAAAAGGGTCTATGCTGGTTTATGTGACACTCTTGGGAACGACATATACTCAACCGAAATATACGAAACTGATCCTCATATTCCTTTATCTCTTTGCTTGGTCCGGTGGACAAGGTGCGTTCCTGATCAACTATGGACCTCAAAAACTTCACTGACAATATGATCAAATTACAGCTCTCATGGAAATGAACATTTACGCAGGAATGTTCTTAGCTGAACTAAACGCCGACTACAAAACCAATGCCAGCTCGCTCATTTCCTGGCCCATGTCAACACTCATGATGCTTTTTGGTCTTTTCCTTGCCTCGTTCCCCGATGAGAATCCTAGCTGGATGCCATGGAGCCGTGCCGTCGATGCGGTCGGGCAATCGCTAATCCCAAACGGTGGTGAACTCAACCGACATGTCGTCTCACTGGGAACTACGATCTTCGTTTTCGGAGTGTTCTTCTCAAGTCATGCTCGTCGTCTTCTCGCGCACCCGTTCATGAACTTCATCGGTCGTATTTCCTTCCCGATATACTTGCTCCACAATACCCTTATTCGTACTGTGCTGTCTTGGGTCCTCTACCGACAGTCGATTGTGAGTAAAGGGTTGCATCCTATGGACAAGGAAGGGAAGCCTATATTTTATGAAAGCGGTGCGCCTTTTACGTTTGCCATCACGATACCACTGTTTTATCTGACGCTGGTCTATGTGTCCTATTTGTGGACTATTTATGTTGACCCGCGCTGTGAGAAGGTTGTGTCTTGGCTTTCGAAGAAAGCCTTTGGTGATACTAGTGATTTTGAGTCGTCGAAAGAATACTCGTCGAATAGGATTTTGAGAACTTAAAGGGAAATACGGGGACTAGTCTTGCTATAGTATAGTAGGTGATAGAGAGCAAAGGGACATAATTATTTCTAAGGCCTTTATATTAAACGGACTCCTATATTATAGAAGGTAGAGGATATAAGGAAATATATAAGACGAAGGTTAAAGTAAGGGCCTAAGTGTTTACCTAGCTTAAAGCTAGGCAGGAAATTCATCTGAGATCATCCGCTGCCACTACTACCAATGCTGCCGCTACCACCTCCCATCATCTACTCTGGCCGCGCAGTAGCCCAATGATGATCCTCCAACGGATACCCCAACTGGCCACTGGGAGGCAAATCTCATCGCGGCAATCCTTAACGTTACTTCTGCTGCCACGGACCTATCCATAAGGTTTTCGAATACCTGAAAATCCAGACTGATGTTGCAAAGCTCTCCGATGACAAGAAACGCTTTGAGGAACAACGGCAACAAGCCGGAACCTCTGACGCGGACCCCGACGATCTCAGGGCCACCATCAACACCCTCGAGACCGACTGCGACGGACCGTGACGGCCTTAGAACTGCCGTCCACACCTCCGAGACTAACCGTGTCGAGCTCAAGGCTAGAGTCAGCAAGCTGGAGGAGACCATCAAAGAGCTCAATAATACGGTTGAGGAACAGAAACGGGAGATTCTGGGACTGTGGTCTACCATTGGGGCTACGGGTATCCGATACTGTTGAGGCTCAGAATCGCGAGATTCGGGGACTGTGGTCCACCGTGGAAGGTATGGCTGTTGGCTACCGACGGTAAAAGCCGTATTCGGTGTGTCCAGAGAGGATGTTTGTGTCCGGAGAGAAGGCCCTATTATTATAGAAACTGTCATCAAGTACATTATATCATTCTATTCTACTGCATATACTATAGTAGACGCAGGTCTAAAAGGGCAATTCGGATACCTGAAGCTCTAAAAATCATTGCAGAAAACAGCGATTCATCTTCACAAATCAAGAATCAGGAGCACCATCGCCAACCTGGCTTCCAGTGGTATAGTTACCGAAGCACGCTTTCTGGTACTCGGCCTTCTCCTTCAGAGTAGGCACAGCTTTAAGGAACTCGTCGACCGGGCAGAATCCGTTCTTGGCATGCTCGCAACCAACCAGACCTTCCAGGGGCAGCGGAGCATTGTTCAGCACAAAGCGGATATAGCTCTTGGTATCCTTCGACTTCAGTTGAGGGTTGGTGTAGAGGACAGGGTTCAAAGCGTCGAAAGTGACATTGGAAGGGCAAGTCCAGATCTCAGACATAAACCGTGCGCCGAAGGGAGTCATCTCGCTAGTGTGGAAAGTGCGCTTGGGAGCATGATCCAAATCAACCGGCAGACCCTTAGGTCCGTAGTTGAAGTATTCCAGGCCGAGGGCTGAAATGACAGACAGGATAATGTCATCGTGAGACATGTCCATGTAGAAAATTTGACCGAGGGGGAACTGTTTAGTGTTGTTGTCGTAGGTGTAGTTGACGCTAGTATCGCTGGAGGTTAGGAGTTTCTGCTGGAGGCGAGCAGCTAGTTCGACAACGTAGCCGATGCCCTGGGCGCGGCCTGATGGAGAGCCGTAGGCATAGTCTCCATAGAACTGTACATCGATGTTGTACTCGAAGTCTTTCCATTCTTGCTCGGTAAAGAGGGAGCAGAAAGACGAGTCTGAGAGGCTGGTATACTCGTAAACACAGATGTTCTGCATGGCGAGCACGTCGGAAGCTGTCAGGTTAAAGTCGCGGGGGAGGTAGGCAGAGAGCCGAGAGCGAGCACGCTGAGTGTAGCGAGCAATGAAGGTCTCAGCAGCATCGTCACTGTCATATTTGGTCAATACTTGCTTAATACCATTGAACTGAGAGGTTCAAGGTTCACTTACCCCTCAGTCTGGTCCCCGGGGCAAGAATCGTAAGAGGCCAGGGTATTATTAAACGGGTACACCTCTGGAATGATGACGAGATCATACTGATCGTAAGAGCTGTTGGCGCCGGTGTTGCCAAAGAAGCCGCCTGATCATCAATGTTAACAAGTTGTACAAAATCACGGCACCAGATCTGCTTACTGAGCCACCATCGAGCACTTTCCAAGATACGTTCCTGGGAAGTGGTGCGGAAGACAGGCTTGGGGCGAGAAGTGCCATTGGGATAGACGTTCAGAGATGAGTCCCAACCAACAACATGCTCCCGGTCAGCGCGGTACAAGAGCCTTCCGTACTTGGTCCAGAAGTGGGCACCGGAGGTAGCCTCGGTAGCAGCACCGGTCTCCGTCAAAAGGTCCTCACCAATAAGATAATCCCAGTTATTGAGGAACTTCAATGGGCCAGTGCCCACGGCCTTTCCAGGGTGCTTCTTGGAATAATTGGTCAATTTGGCCGCAAAGTCCTGCATCCCCTCCCCATCAAGGGGGTAGTTGGAAGGAAAGCGTTCGGCATGACGATGAAGAACATGAACCTGGGACAATTCACAGCCTTCCGGTACGCCGCTGGGAACGCCGAAGCTATCAGCGTCTTTATAGGGGCTCAGGTTGGCCCAGTGCTTTTTCATGTCAAACCCAGATGCATAGGTGGCGCCGGTTGGTACAGACGCGGGAGGAGAAGAAGCAGAAGAAGACGCCGCCGTAGCCAAAGTGGCCAAAGTGACACCAAGTAGATACTTCATGGCTGCTTCAGTTGATCACAAGCAGATCGCGGGACAATCGGGGCTTGGCTGAAGAGATGATGGGCTTAAATATCCCGATAGATGTATATACTGTTGCCTCGGGTTCCACACTTCCCCTGGTTAGGCGCTTTCGAGGATAAGACTACCTAATTGCAATGGGGAAGAATTGGAAAGGACTGCATTGTAATGAGGGTTTGACATAGGAGGCGGGCAAATTCTCCGATATCGGGGAATACATTCTCCGACTATCCGATGGAGTTCAGTAACCTTTAACCTCATTCGGTCAGGTCCGTGTTCTTTTAGTGAGTACTCATAGGTCCCAGATATTCCCTGTATACTCTTCTCTAGAATCTTTCCATAGCCTAGAGAGCCCTGGAGTAGATGGAAAGTCCCGATGGGGGTGTTCTGCCATCAATTCCTAAAGAACACATTCAACAATCTCAGGAAGGTACATCTTATGAAATGGTTCATGCAGCATCTTGTGTGGCCATGATCATTGTTGGGTTTTACAGGAGAGAAGACGTGTTGGGAATGATGACTATGCCTACGAGCAGAAGAGAAACTGGAAGGCAAAAACTCATGAAGAGGGAAGAATCTAGCTATGCATAAACCCCCAGCTATATGGAAGCTGGAGAAGGTGGGGAAGCGGTGAGATACTGCCAGTCATGGCCTCACCGCTTTTCCAACAAGACGGATAAAGCATATTGTATGATTGTTTGTCTGAGTTTTCTGTGTTCTCAGAGAGACAATGATATCTTTACCCCGGGGAAGGATTTCCCTTGGGAAACAAAACAATTTCACTCATCCGGTGGTCCCCAGTCTAAGCGAGAACACCGACCAGAAACCATGACAAATCGGGAAGGAGTCGGGGACCATACTCGGTCTATTCCTATACAGGAATAGCACCGGTTTGGCGGGATGGAAGAGATGCCCCCCGGATGGTGAGCCTCACCATAGACATCCGTATGGCTTAACTATGCATTATATTCCAACAACCGTATCCAAAATCTTCTCGAGTTCAATAAAGCATATATCAACCGGCAACTCAACCTCCGCGAACTTCTCGCGCGGAAAAGGAGATGTGTCGCCCGTCTTTCGATAGCCACGGCGCATGTACCACAAGATAAGAGTTTGACGCGTGGAAAGAGCGTTTAACTCCGTTCTCGTGGCTCCCCAAGTCAGTTGACAATATTCTTCAGCATAGGCAAGAACCTGACGCCCAAGACCCTGGCGCTGGTGTTGATGGTCCACAGCAAGCATAAAAAGGCGAGCAACATTGGCGCCACGCTTGGAAACCCCGATAGTGCCCAAGAGAGCACCGGTGTTGTCGGTCGCCATCAAGAATGCGCTTTCTGAAGTGGTCATTAAGCTCTCAATTTCTTTGATCACTATACGGAATTCTGAGGCGAGGCCCATATCCCCGGTCCAGCCTTGTCTGCTGTCTTCGGCGCGAAAGGCAGATTGCACCAGGTGTTGCAGCTGTGGGGCATCTTTTGTAGTTGCAACACGAAAATGGAGGTTATTGATGGACATTTTGCAGCAAACAGCTTAGACTGAGAAGATGTAAATTCTGAGCCGAATAAACAGAAACCCTTGATCTTTTTGCCTGACGCCCTGTCGTTGACAACTGGGTGCGCTCTAGGCCCGTTTTGGATGGACGCCCTAGGCCTTATGTAGGTTTCGGCTGCCGGCGCGGTGGATAATCGGATATAGAGTTCAAGGCCTTGCGAGTGGGCCTTGAGGAGGCATGAAGTCAACCGATGCTCTAAAGAGACAGACTATTTTGTCGAGCCCTTGATGGGCCTAAAAGCTTTTCTATTTTGAACCACTGAAAGAGGACAAAACAAGGGGCTCGCAAAATACGATTGGAACATAGGGGTGAAAGTACAGAGCGGCAAGGGCACTACATAAGTAACCTAACAAGTCAAAAAAGAGCAGAAACTGAAAAACAAAAACATACAACAGCAGGGATTCGCTGGTGGTCACCCACCCAACTACTAACCTGCCGGCGTGTGGCTTAAGTATGGCTGAGCGGACGGGAAGCCCTGTTCTCCACACCCTATGGTCGTATGTACTAACCATGCAACTTCTAAGGGATATAATGGTAACGGACAATATAACTAGTTGTCGACTGGTGAGAAGGGTGCGCAATAGGGTGAGAAGCCGAGTAAGAATCACTCTACATTGCCCGACCACTGTGTAGACCTTCTCAGCTGAACCTAGGTATAATATTATTCATTCACCTCGATCTCCAGGGAACCATGGTCTCTTGGCATCAGCAATACCACCAAATTCAGCCCAGGAGCGGCTAACTAATCAGCACCGAGGCTGACTTAGTTAACGCCCAGGCGTGACTAACTAGTTAACTAATTAACTAACTAATAACTTCTTAACTAATCACTAACGACATACGTAACGTTAATCACTAGTTACCGAGTAGGTCAAACTACCGAGCCGGTCCCAAACACATAGTAAATGCAAAATAATACCATATCAACAACCATAATTTGGGAGCAGTAAGTTCCCCAGTCTTGATCAATTTCTCAAGACGCAGAGAAATTGATCAAGACGCATTCCCTATCATTAAGGTGTCATTCTTACTCCCTGGTCTAGGAGAAGCATATCCTGTCAGTGAGTACGCCCCTACCATTAATATTAGATTCGACGCGATAATTTGTGTCAGTCTTCTCGACACGCTAAGGAACGGCCCCGGGGAGGACCGGGTGATCGTACTCCGATGTAGATGTACAGAGACTCTCAGTGAATGTCAGATCCATGTCTCCTATTTAGATATTATTTGCCTCATAAGTGCCGAAGTTCGAATAATTCATTGGTAAAAAAGTGTTCAAGTAGTTGCATGATGCATTACTTTTAGCGCCAAGGATCGAAAAGAGACAGATTCCTCTCTATATTTAGAACTCTAGCCACGCGGCGGGCTCACTCTCCCCAGTAGCAAGATATAAGCGCCGGCCAAGGAACACTATCAATGCGGGCTGCTATTTATTCCTCCATATCATGGAGTACGGCAAGGTATAAAGACACAATAACTTGCCGCCTACAATTTTGGTCTTATCCACCCTGACATTCGGGATCTGATCAAATCCAAAGCACTCGAGTCACACGCCACTAAATATTCCTCCCTTTGGCACAATGGAAGTTGCCGCGAGAGGGGGAGTCAATTTTGTCCGAGTCTACTTCTACGGCTTGGGCAATATCCCCGAACACCGCAAAAGGGCTCTGGTCGCTTTGGCCTATTCAACGGCTCGAGATCAATTGTTGGCCCCCAAGGCAATTTTGATCCGGTAAGTAGTTCAAATAATTTGAGCTGGCCGGATACGAACCTTTATACTTTGCTCACCTTTCCGCTTTAATACCTATGTGTCCTTCTGCCTACTAGATAGCTAGGGCTATATATATGCCTCGGTACCTTTTTGCTGACTAGTTATCGATCAGGTCTGATTTGCACCCGACTACCAGCATACAAGGCAGACATGTCCCAGATCCAAAGGGCTTTCACTGCACTCTCGCCTTCAAAAGCGAGGAGCAACTCTTGCGCAATATCATGTGGCGTCACACGGGTATACGAATAGCAAAGAGGACTTCGTTCTCAAGGAAGCGACGCATACACCAGAGAAGGCAGACGATACTCCACGGGGCGGGCGGCAGTCTGGAAAGGTTGTTTGGCCGCCAATGAATGAACTCGAAGAATATGTGGACAGTCCCATTGGCTACTCACACCTACCGAAGCCGAAATAAGTCAGTCAACCGGTGGTTAACTTTCAAGGTTGTCTCATGCTTGTGCTAAAGCGTAGGCGAAGCACTATACTTGTCTTTCTTTGGGGTTTCTTTTGTTGTTCTTTCTTATTCCTCTCATTTATCTCGCTTCTCCCGTTTGTCTCATCTCTTCTGTTTATCTTTTTGCTCTATCTTTTGCCAAATCTTGGTAAACTGCGATGTCTATGCTGGGCCTAACTCAAAGAACCAGCCACTGCCCCGCTTTCCACAGCAGCTACCGTCAACTTCGACTTGCTTTTTCAATCGCAAGCGTGGGGAGTGGGCCTTCTTCGCTTTTCAGACTGTTCCTCCTGTCTCTCCTGTCTATTGTTACTTTCGCTATCAACGCCATGCTCGTGGGTGTCAGAGATTCTCATCTTTTCGTCTTTCTCCATAGCTCAGCTAGCTCAATCAACACCTCTATCCTTCTCACAAAAATCCTTCAACTCCGCTCTTAGTCAGGTAATCCCCATTTGACCATCCACTCTGATTGAAGCACCTCGTCAGCAGTTGGTCGCTCTTCCGGCCGAAATACTAGCATCCGACGCATTAAGTTTAGGAAAGCCGTTCTCTCATCCTCCCCAATCTCGCTTCCGTTTTTCCGTCTCCATTTCTGCACACAATCCTCGAATAATGTCTCAAGCGGAGGCCATTTATTGCTCTGGTGAAAGTCAGTTGACTGCCCATTCTCAAAGAAAAATTGGCTTCGCCCCTGCCAACGTAACCACCAGTCCGAAGGCATTGGACCTAGTACGTCGATATGCTGGGACGCTACCTCATCTTCGGTCGCCCAACTAGTACTAAACATAGACTTCATTCCGAGGATATCCCAGATTGCCGTAGCTAGGCTCCAGATATCCGATGGATAGCTAAGCGGAACTTCTGGCTCAAACTTAGCCTCTGGAGGTCGGAAGGCCGGTGGAGTATGGCAGTCTTGTCCAAGTCGAACCTCCGAGGTTGGTGCAAAGGCCTCGCCAAAGTCACTAAGAAATATGCGCGCCTCGGGTAGCGTAAGCTTATCCACAGACTTCCCTAGAAACAATGGTATGACCGCTTCGGTAGGGATATTTGGGGGGAGCGGCTCCCCGCTGCATTGCGTAATAGGGACCGTTTCGGGTTTGCCATATTTATCATAGAGTTGCTGAATAGAGAGGCTATCAAAACTCGAGGGGAGCCTGAGCAAAACGTTGTTTAGATGAATATCTAAGCTAGAAGATACCAAATGTCAGTCTACTAGTCTCAAAAAGTGGGGGAATATCATAGTCGTTGTACCATACCCCCATGAACATAGCCTCGTGAATGTATATATGCAACGGATTGGGCAAGGCCATATGATAGCGCTCGAGCAATATCCAAGGGCAAAAGACGGTTGAAAGATAAGTCTCTCAGACTGCATGCAGCTAGTGTAACCGTATGGCACGTATGCGTTCCATTAGGACCCCGTACCTCGAACTCGTCTAGCAGACTAGGAACGAGACCACGCCCAGGGTGTCTAGTCGGAAATGGAGTAGGTGCAGACAGAGCCTTGAGTACCTTCGTCTCGCGTGGAATCGAGGATGCGATATTGACCTTAAGAGCAACGTATTGCTTGAGGTGAGTGTCATGCGCAAGCCAAACGGTCGAGTAGCCTCCTTGGCCAAGTTTGTCGGTAATATGGTATCGGTCATGCAGTATGTCCCCGATCATAACGGGATGATAGCCTCCGGGCTCATATTTCTCGAGTGTCTCCACACCACTAATCCAGTTTATATTTACTTCGGGACCTATATATCATAACTAGCCTTGAAAGATATACCTAATCAAATAGAGAAAGTATTCACAGCAGGCCCTGCCGGTACTAACTTTCTTAAAGCCTGACGCCTGTTTTACCCATTGCCTCACTTCTTAAATTTCACTGTTCTTCAGTCCCATCCATAAATCTTTCTACCACCTTTGAGTACCATCCAGGCTTGCCACTCTGATATAACCTCATCGCAGTTGCCAGATATTGTCTTTTAGAATCCTGCAATGCCGTTGATAGACAGTATCCCTTAGTCAAGCCCCAATCTTTTTCTTTTTCTATTACCATTTCTATATAGTCTTCTCGGTCCACAAAGCGCTGTTGATGTTTCGCATCTTTCGGGCGGCCTGTTTCATCATAGTTCCTATCCATATCAGGTAGAACTACCGAGGGAGTCAATGGAAACTCACATGCTATTTCCCATGGTGCCGCAAACGATGACTCCCAGTCGATAACACCAAAAAGGTGATATCTGTCATTGAAAATCATGTTGTTGTGGCCAAAGTCGCCATGACATAATGGGAATGGACCTCTGTCCCGGATAGATAGCCTTTCGGCTAGACTATTGACCAAGGCTTTAAGCGAGGATGCGGAGGATGATACTTCATCAGCAAATGAGCCGGCGGCTTCTTTCAGCTTGTCTTCTGATAAACCAAATTCAGCCTTAGCGGCCCATGCCTTAAAGAACTCTGTAGCCCTTTCGAAGGGACCGCCTAGTCCCGGCATGGCACCTTGTCGATACGACCCGTCTTCGTTTCTGCCGACAATGGTCCCGATCATTGGTATCTGTATTTTCGACATTTCGATCTAGAACATTGGAGACCAAATCAGAATAATTCTCTATATTAAGAAACCAAACCTGCCACTCCTACGTACATGGATTTCTGCCAGCCTAGCAAAGACAGGTTTTTTGTGTTCAGATGGCACTTGCATATTCAGATCCATTCGCACATTGCCTTTGAGACAGTCCATCAATCCTTGGCTAAGGTCCCCATAGTTTGACATGGTGGCAGGCGGAGTAGCCTAACTCGATTATGCCCGTTTGTAAGAGACTCGTACATATATAAAGGCTAAATTCCCTTCATAGTTTGGACTGGGACAAGTGCACCCCACATGTTGTTATGTAGTTCTCCGACCCCTCACTCTCTCTTCTCTTCTCTTGGGTTTAGTTGTTTTCGATAATGCACATAATTTCCCGCCAGCTTGTCTAAGATATCTTCAACGGCCACTGGGAACTCGGAACTCTAGCATATCGCCGTAACAGAGTGTAATATAACTCTCTCCCTCTCTCTCTGTAGGCATCCATTTAACGTATCATTAGGAAAGATGCCCAGAAGTGGAACATAGGCAGCCTGAAAATCAACCAAATACCATTCCAGCCTGGAGTCCGATTGGCGAGATCAGTAAATGCAAAATTTAGCTAAGCTGATAGTCAAAGGTTCAAGTTGGTAGAATTTGATCAGTACCTACGCAGCGCAACTATCTTAATATAGGGCAATATTGGCATAATATAGCATGAAGTTTGTTCGCTTCCTCAAGTGTTGCCTATACACGAAGCGAAGAGCTACAATCACTCAATTTCTCTAGTCAACAAGGACCTCAACAACAAACCCTGCTTTGTTTATCTTTCTCCTGACAACTCGTCAACACCTCACCTGTCACGTACACAAATACGGCTTCCATCCTCACTCAACCTTTTGCATCTTAACGATCCCCCGCTCCTGCCTCTCAACACTACCTACGTTCCCATCCCCGAGCTCCACGTCTTACTAAAGTTTCACAATGGCATCCCCAAACCCGCCGATAACCCTCCATCCACTCAACACGGACATCAGTTCAATTCAGCTGGGTCCCGTGGAGAGTACTGTCCACAACCTCACGGCCAGGTTCTTCCTGGACCGCAATCTGGAGGATCTCATTCCTGCCCGATACCTGCGACTGGCTCGCCAGACTTGTGAGATAAACCCCCATTGACTTTTCTCTCACATCTGCAGGCGATTACGTACTGACCTCTTGTTCTTCGCAGCCGCCGCCCAACGCAAGGCCTGGATCTTCAGACATGGTGATGATGCACGTGAAGTCAATATTGAAGACTGGTCCAAGGTGGATATTCGCTACAAAGGTGTTTTCAGAACTCTTTCCAAGTGCCCACGCTTTGCAAAGGGACTTTGGGAGGGCGGATGTGAGGATTGTCAGGATGGGCTCGACAGCGGTAGACCCAAGACCCAGGCCCAGGTTGTTTATGCGCTGTTGAGTGAGGTTGGTGAGATGCTTGGCCTAAAGCGGGAGACCTATGACGGGGACGCTCTTTTCTTCTTGACGTGAGTGACGAAACATGAACTCGGTTTGGCTACAGGGTACCACTACTATGTCAGTGCCTTTTCTGACTGACATCTCGCCTAGACCTCGCTTACTAGGCCATGAGATGGAGTACTGGACCGGATACCGCCAGAAGTACAAAGACGCGCCCGAAACTGCAGGCTTTCTCTCCCTCGAGTTCGGCCCTGGTGCATGGACTAGTCACACCATTCTTCCCACATCTACGGTATGCATGACCAAAATGACCTACCAGATGCACGCAACAAAATGGCAAAGCTAACCGCATTCTAGACCACCAAGGAAGAGACTCTTCGCTCTGCCCTCGGTGACAAGTTCAAGATCATCCTCGGCCAACTCCTCTTGCACCTGAAGTACATCCCACACCCCGGCGACAAACTTCCGGACCAGGAGATCTTCCTGGTAGGCCTCCACGGCTCAAAGCTCCACCTCATGCGTGCATTCTTCCCAGGCCAGAAAATCTCCAGCCTATGGTGCCGCCGCGACATACCCAACGAGGCACCTACATTCTCATCCGAAACAGTCCAGATCCTGCGCACATTGTCACCAGAGACACCTAATATTATCCACGTCGAGGATACCAACCCCGAAAGAAACCCTCTTGGAATCCAAAGCTCCACCATAGAGGGGATTCACCCCGAGGCATCGGACGGCAGTCGATTCTACGCAGCCGATAACATGGAACGTGTCCGGCAGCAACTCGAAGACACGAAGATGGAGCAACTGGACCACGAACCAGAGCTCCGCACCTTTCGAGTACTGGCTACACGCGAGTTTGATCTCTGGATCAGACAAGACTTCGCCGCAGCTGTTCATATGCTCGTTGCTCTGCACATGTATCTTCTCAGTGGGAAAGCGCAGTGTGGGACACTGCAGCAGGTGTTTGAGAAACATCCGTATTCCGAAGATGTTTCTAGCCCTGACAGCGAATTTGATGTTGACCCAGAGCGTGATGCTAGACTGTATCAGGATTTACAGAGGGAGCAGAAGGAGTTTGAAGAAAAAGAGGAAGAGCTCCGTCGTGAGGAGGTGATTCAGCAGCAAGAGGATGCCGAAGCGCATAAGCTGCGAGAGGTTATGCGTAATGCTGAGGGTGATCGGATCGGTAGTCTCCATGATGCCAGGAGAGAATGGTGGGACTTTGTTTGGCAGGAAGAGGAGGAATTGTTTCCCGAAAAAACTAAGAGTACTGACTGTGAAGATGGGGAGTCGGGGATGATTGTTGGCAACGTCGATTCGTGATGTTGCGTGTTGAAGTTCACCATGAGAGCAAGATCTTCCTGAATGCCCAGGTGTATAATAGTGGAAAAGCTGCAGGTACATTGCAGACCCTCCCAATTTAAGTCTTTTCAAATTCCCAGTAGAGTCTTCTAGTAGAGTCCGAGCCATGGTTCTATGTAACAGCTTTGGGGAGTTCCAGTTAGCCCAAGACTTTTCTACCGAACTTGCCTTTTGGGCTTTGAGGGCAGACTTCCATGGGCACATAGACACTGTGCAGTACGCAACGAGGAAAAGTTAGATAGCACCACCTGGAATCTGACTATAAAAACCTAAGGGGATATAGCCGGACTCCGCATGCGAAAGTAGAATAACTATCATTGTTTCACTAATCCCGATTTTGTACGTATAGCGGCGTACCCGTCAGGAAAACTGGAGGAAGGGACGATAGATCGACCAAAGGAAATGGAGCACAAAATAGAAAATGTAGTAAGAAATGTAGGGATCGAGCGAAGTCCTCGTGCAATCAAACTGAAAATAACCGCCTTACCATTAGGCTAGATACCTACTGACTCAAAAAGGAATGGACATGCGGATTCACAGCAGAGTATTCAAATACAAATGAGATACTGTCATCCGAAACTAGCAACGTGAATTTTGCAGTGCGACTTAAGGCTTTTTGATAGGAATGAATAAAAACACTGGTGCGAGTTACTTTAGCTGCGTAGCAAAAGGAGCAACCCCGAAATGACCACTCCAATAGCTAGTATAATAAGGATAATTGATAAAACCAAGATTTCCGAAACCAAGAAACTCCCCCGTTGGGCTGCTATCTCTCTGGCTGGTATCTCTCTCGCTGATGTCTCTCTGGCTGATATCTCGGCTGATATCTCTCTGGCTAAAGCGACCCGCGGAGTACTGTATAGTAAGTAGCGGACGCCGCGAAATGAGCTCTCTTTGTATTCTTGATTCTTCAGGCAGGAAATATTACTGGACCGCAAGTCTTCCAAAGACCGAGATGAGGCGAGTTCGAAGCAGGTTCGAGCAGTGACTTGTAAGTCGCTTGGGTCAAGTTTTACCGTATCATATTCCCATGAATCGGAATGAACTTTCCATCGGCGGTCATCTGGGCTTAATCCGGGACCTAGATTAACCCATCTTGTAAAGGCGAGCAGTAAATCAGCTCCGTCTTCGTAAACTTCAATAAGCGACTCCGTCCCGCAACAAACGCAAGTTGAAGTAGAACGAATGATGTTGGGCTCGAGAGCGTCCTGTGCACTTAGACAGGCATACACAGCAGAATTGATGAAGCTAGCAAGCTCTTCATCCGAGGTATGTTTACAAATATACCATGCCATAGGCGACTCCGACCGGTTTCGCCCGTGTGGGCGAGAAAACAGCAAGTCGGGGCGCTGGTTGCTAACCATCATAATATCCTGAAACCTCAAACAAAGCCCAAGCGGCTCGGGACAAATTTGGGCGTCGGCCGAAAATAATGAGGATAGCCTTTCAAATGGTTTGACTTCAGTGTAAGATAAGCATTCAGTGCTAATCCCAAATTGTGGACCGTAGCGATATCTTCTCATAGCAAGCTGGAGCTGAGCGAAATTGAATTTGTACCAAGAATAAGACCAGAGTGGCTTTTGTACTCTCATGTTCAGTTCTAAAGGCCACTTGCTCCCGTTGTAACACGGAGTTAGTTCAACAGTGCCGGTATGGCCAAAGAAGAATTTCGAGCCGTCATACTGGTGAAGACGGTGACAAGCATAACAAAGTGAGTAAGCGGGCAGATCTCTTTCTAGCCGGCTCAAGAGAAATACACTGTCTTCTCCTACCGCAGGCAAAGAGGTCTGATATCGGGCATAAAGCAAGGCGAACAGTCGATGATTGCATAGCGCAAAGCAAATCAGATCATCTGGGAGGAGAAGATCAGCTATTAAAAGTAGTAACTCCGCGGGAAGGCCGGTAAGCGTATTCGATCTGTAAATATCAGGCTGTGACACAGCCCCCGGCGAGCGACACGGAGTACGTAATGATTGCATGTTGAGTATATGCGGCTCGAGTAGGTATCAGAGGCGGAGATGACAGATCAGGGCTCATCAAGGTTAGACAAGCGCGAGGAGACGAGATGCCCTGTGTTGTGTGCCGCTGAAGTGATTCTGTTTGGACATGCGGTGCAGAGAGGAAATTATCGTCTGGCTAATTCTGGCAGGCTCTCGATTATGTTTAGGGTCACCCCTATTTAGGCTTAGTGCATTTGCAAGCTTTCACCTAACCTTACAATTCAGGTTCCTATGCCTATTTAGGTCTGGTGTAAGGTTTTTCTGAGCAAATTGTTAATGGCCTGCTGTGTATTCGACGTGCCATTGGTGCTTCACCGCTCAACGATAATTTTTGCATTTAAATTGTTACCACTACCTATCTCATATTGTATCAATAAAGAAAATGGGTGTATTATCATCTTAAGCCTCTGAAATATTCCCCTAGTCTATTATACTAAGCGTAGGATCGATTTATGCGTCGTTATCGAGGCCTAAAAGCTAAAACTATGCACATCGCCTGGACCTGTTGCTAATAAAGCTGCCTAACTGCCAGCAATGCCGAGCATCAGAAAGCCTTGACCAAAAGAAGAAAGAGCAGTTGAATACAGAGGGAATAGATATTAGACAAATTTCCCACTTGTCATAATTGCTATTGCTTCTCCTCGGACCATTCATCGCAGAGCTTCCCTAACAGTTCCGGATAATTTTCTGGTAGGAACTCGATATCCTCTGCGTTGGGGAATACATCCATCAACGCCATGCATCTCCTTCAGCAAAGTTGAAGTCGTCTCCACCAACGCCTTGCCATCTATCTGAGCGTCACGGGGCTTCCACCGCTGCTCCCTAATAGGCGCATACGCGCCTATGCCTGGTTTACTCTTTTCGTATCCCCGGATGCACAGGTACTCTAGATTTGGCGGCAGATACTCCACCAACGGTACATCCTTATTCTCATTGTCGTTTTTGACTCCCGCAGCAAAATACAACAGAAAATTCACTCCAATCCTGAGCCGTTTCAGGGCCACAAAGTCTTTGAGGCATCCACGCTGGTACCAGAATGAGTCTGGGGGTGGATTACTTCCAATACTGTTGTGCCACGGCTCGGGCATCTTGCCCGTCGAAGTTCGGTCCCCATGGACCATAATAGATAAAGTCGTGTATGTGTGCTTCAACGTCGACATCTAATTTCTCAGGCGTGGTTTTGTGTTCTAGGACGCTCAGAATAAAAGTTTTTGGGTGAAGGTTGTGCGTGTACCATGATTGGTGGCCGGGCCCCTGCCACCAATCGAGTACTCGAATTGCTTCAAGACTGCACGATCAGATAACAGGTGTCAGATCACTGGTACCCACAGATGGGTGGTGGATTGCTAGGCAGGGCAAGCTTGGCAAAGGGGCCGAAAGTGCGGTGGAGATTGGGGCTATTTTTATTTTTGAATGAATTCATAGCCTTAGCCTACGCAAGAGGATAGAATAATGTTGAGTAAGTGATCAATGTTTACTCGCTTGCTCACCAGATAAGGATATAACGGTATATATACAACTGTTTAAGAGACATTCTCTGCTGCGACAGTCATGTTCAGAATGCCGTTCATAACTTTGAGAGTTTCAGCAAGCGGAGGTTCAAGATGCGCAATATGCCTTTCCATCTCCAAATCTTTGGGCCTTGGGCCTTCTGTCGCTTCCAGCAGAGCGATACGTGCTTCAAAAGGTTCGACGGGCGTCATACGCGCTTCCAATGGTTGTGGTCGGCGAGGGGTCGGTGAGTTACTGCTTGGCTGCTTGATTGCCCATCTGGTTCAGATCTTCCAGCACAAGATCCCAAACAGAACCGTATCTTGGACGATAGCGGCAGTCATGTTTATGACTGCCGTCTGGTGATCGAGGGCAACTTTCGCAGTCTCTAGAGCATCCGGGGAGGTTATGCAGGTCAATGCCGGGCAATTGGTAGGCGGGCATATGGGCAATGACTCTTCAAACATTCTATTAGCACTCCGTTCCAGTATAGGTATTTCCATGGCGAGGTGCCTAGACTTCATGTCGCTTAACAATAGGCCTTGTGTATGACCTTAAACAACATTAGATTTTGGGGTGCATAACATACGATGGTCAGTTGGGTGACTTGGCTCTTTAACTAGGGCGGGCCTGCCCAAATGATCGCCTCTGTTGGTTGGTACCAACCCCAGATTAGCATAGCCGGCTAAGTGTAGAAGGACAACCTAGTGGACGTATAAGGGTTAGCTAAGATAAAACACCTTTTCGATGCATAATCGGCCTTTACTCACTAGGACTAGGCTATAACTTACCCTAAAGAGGAGAGCGTATATAAAAAGGAGAAAGAAGTAAACAAAAGACCGCCATATAAAAGAGAGGAGACACTAAGACTAGAGGACTAAAAGGAGGGAGATAAGTCAAAGATTAGCCTATATTTTACTTCTAGGTAGTTAGTACCCCAAGGAAAGATTGCTAATCATAGAAGAGTAAAGTAAATAGAAGATAATAGGGAAGTAAGATAGAGATAAGAAAGTAAGGGGAAAGTAACATAAAAGTAAGAGGAAAGTGAGAGAAAAGTAAGAGGAAAGTTAAAATAAAGTAAGAGGAAAGCCAAAGGCTAATATTTAAACTATTATCTAACTTAGATAGATATAGCGTTACTTAAGCTAAGAGGCCGCTATTTAGAGCTTATGGAGACCCTAGTAGGTATATAATATTGGCTTTTGTAGCTTTTAGAAGCAATAAACTGTCGTATAGATATAATAAGCGGCGAAAGGCCTATTAGCTAGTAAAGTCTTTAGATATCTTCTATAGCCTTATTTAGTTTATGAGAGGCTTTTCGTAGCTCCTTATTCAAATGCTTATATCACCATTAAGGGGAGTTTAAATTGATTAAAGTAGTCGTATCTAGTGGGTATAAAATATTTCCTCCCTTATCATAACTTCTTCCTCTCACCTCAACATAATCTTCCGACCTACATCTTACCGCGTGTTTATCCTTTACCTTACATTAACATAGATAGACTCACCGCCGTCAACCTACTATATTCCTACCAACCCACCAGTTCGCACGACTGTCGATCATACCCGATCGCAATTAGTGTATAAAAGCGGATATTGCTTATCTAGACTCCCAGAAATCGTCTGGAGGCGTTCAAAACGGATTGCCCAAATATATAGATAAAAATAGAGGAGATTGCGGATAAACGAAAAGGACTGAAGACAAATAGAAAACGGAGTAGAGGGAGTTCATCCGACTAAGTGGGGAACGAGAGATGGAGATCATTGCGGGAATTGCGGGGTAAGCTAGTTACGTAGTCCAATATCACGGGACCCAGCTGAAACTGCATGACGTCAGACTGGGTCGTTGGCCCTTTTCACTCCTCTACGGTAGGCGATAGGTATCAAAGTGTCATAATTATTTTTCAGTCCTACGCACTAAACGGAGTAGTATATCACGGAAGACAGAAGGATACAAGGAAATATACAAGACAAAGAGCAAAGTAAAGGTAAAATAAGGACAAAGTAAGAGATAAAGAAGTAGATATTAGATCGTGCTCTAACCTTCGGAGTTATACATGGGAAGTAAATAGAAAGCGGAACTTCTGAATGTTAATTCTTCCCTCGGAATCCCTATGTGCTCTAGTTAGGCGGAAAGTGGGACGGCGTAAGTAAAACAATTGATATAGTATAGAGAAAGATGAATATCGCCTACATCTCCTTGATGCTCTGACACCTTCATTGGCAGACTTCTTCCCCGTTGTCATCAATACACATACTGATTTATTCTCCGGATCTCAATATCGACCGGCATACCGTCCTTGCTCGAACGGAACACTACTTTCTCCGAACTTTATATTTATAAACGGTTGATCCAGAACCGTAGGCCCTCAATTCCTTCTTCCCGGCATAGGATACCCCGATCCTCGGCCATCTCGAGTTCTTCAGCGGCCACACCGATACTCCATTTGAATCGCTGCGCCGCCTCCTGTGCCGTCACGGCCCGACCGAACTCCCTCCAGTCCCACGGAACCGGCTCCTCCGGTGAGAGGACTCGTAGCTCATCCATCCATTCCTGTAGCTGCCGCACCGTCTTATCGTCACTCCAGTCGTAGCGCTGAACCACCAGTAGACCGCTCTTGAACCGTCGTAGTCGAACCGGTAATTTGAGCTTCTCCCATAGTTCCGCCGCCCGTTCGAAGTCGGATGGGCTGACGAGTTCTACCCCATTACGTGATCGGTTGAACACCGCCCACAGGTCAATAAGACTCATAATGCCACCTTCACGTTGCAGGATTCCCTTGCGATCATCTGTCAAATATTCGGCCAGGTTGCGTGACAGCTCCGACAGATAGAGGTTCTCCGATCCCGAGCTGAGCATGTCCTTCGTAGTCACCATCCCCAACGCGGCTGCCGATTCCGATAGCACCGCATTGGTCTCTGCAGAACCCTCGTTGCTAGCCATCCCAGACTCCCTGGCAAGGGTCTCTGCTAGCGCCACGATCTGTTTTGCAGACGCCATCAGCGCCTCGAGGTCTTCAAAGGCATTGCCTATCACCAGTTGGTTATTCATGCGGACTTCCAGTCGTCGTTGTTCTAGACCCGCGATACCCACCGCCGCACGTGGGGCCGGTTGTGGGATTTCCGGGGCAGTGATAGCAGGTGTACTTGATGGTGTCTGCGACGGTGGAGGTACCGGAGGTGCATTATGCAGGAGCCATTTTCGCTGGATGAGGGCCCCCTTCAATCTCTCGTAGAACGTTTTTTCCCCACCCGCGCGGAATGATAGCTTGATGCTCTCCGCCACTTCCGTGTTGGTGATACGCGTTTGGTCGAAGAACGGAGCCGGGGAGTCCGCGCGACTCGCATCTACCCCACTAATTGAAGCTGGTGCTAATCTCAGCGGTGCCCCGCACATCTCGCATTCGATAAGGGATGGGTAGTTCACAAAGGTGCACCGAGGGCACGACACCGATCCATTGCCAGGGTCCGTCCAACTAGCATTCTTCGTGACTGTGCTATTTTCGACCGGCAATGAGCTCAAGCTGGGTAAGGGCAAATCTCGACTGGCAGAAGAGCCGGTGGCCGCGCTGATGGCCGCTTTGAGGACAGTCGTGAACGGTGGTTTGATGCCGCAGGCCAAACATGGTGGCAAGGGAGTCGCCGTGGTAGCTGTCGTAGTGTCAAAATTCGAGGGGACAGGATTAGAAAATGAGCATATGGGGCATATCCAAGTCGCGTTAACTGGTTTCGGGGAAGGTGATTGATGTGGCGCGGGGGATTGAGAATGCGGGGAGAGCGGCTTGACTGGCTGAGGACTGCCACTTATACTTCGTAACTTATCGCATTTATTTTTCTGGGGTTTGGGATATATTGTAATCTTCGGCGATGACTTCAGAAATCCAGCCTACCATCACATCTTTCAGTGAGTTAATACAGAATATCACGATGTAGTAGATCGTACCTGATAATCTGCTCGGTCGACCTCCTTTAAGTCAATCCCTACGGAATACTTGCGGGGCTCTTCAGCAGCCACATAGCATACCCGATGCGATGTCAAGTAGGCATGGCCATTCTGGTAGTTGGGGATCTTGTATTTCCTGGTCTCGTATCAGTATGCCGTCAACAGTCTACCAACGGCTCGGAGACCACGCACCCTTCATACAAGCCCACCGCATCCTGGACAAAGAGAAGAGTCTCGTCAGGTAATAGCAAAGGCCGCAATGCAGTCGTTAGGTCAAGAGACTTGAAAAACATCTAGCAGGTGGCACTGGGGAACACATGCGATAACGCGACTATGATAAACCGGGGCCGGATCCGGAATAAAGAAATCCCGGGGTAAGCGAGTCGTCGAACTTGAAACTTCACTTCCGACCTTGTGCGCTGTCAACCGTGAAATCATCTTCCACATCCTAAATCTACGGTTTACTTCACCGCCCCCTGTTTCCTCCGTAGCCTTCTCGTCTTCTTCTTTTTCCTTTTCTTTTCGAATTTCTGGTTATCCAAATTCATTCCCATCACTCCTCGGCATTTTACAACCCTTTTTTAGAGACCTCGGGATGAGCTTCAGTGTACCCCCGTGGCGCGCGACAGCCTCGGCGTCAAACCCCACGCCTACTGCTTATCAACATTCTGGTATGGATTCTTGACCGCCTTTATTTCGTGACGTTTGCTGACCAGCCCCTGTATAGCGACCCCTGCCTATATTCCAGTCCAAGCACGTCGTAGTCTTGCCCATAATAAACCAACCACATCAGCCACCAACGGAGTCGGCATGACACCGGCGAATGCAGCCCCAGCACCTCGTGTGCAATTCCCACCTGCCGTGCGTTCCTATGTGCAACGCTGTTTCGCGCCCGAGAACCAGATGGCCAGCGTGAACACGGCGGAAATGCAGGAAAAGCTGAAATTCGTCATTACCGATGCGGCAGAGAACAATAAACTCGACATTATCGACTGGGAGAGACTGCCTCTACCACAGGTCATGGTCCAGAACGAACGCAACAAAATCCTGGCCAACCCCACCGTATCCAACTGGGGCATGTCTAGCCCTTCCTCGCCGGCGGATGCTTCCCGCAAGAGAAAATCGACGGAGATTCACCAGGACGGCACAGGCTCGCCACCTTGGAGAAAAGCTAACAATAACACTCGCAACCGGTTTGAAGACCGGATCACTCACCCTTCCACAGAGAAGAGACCCCGCATGACAATGGATGACTCTAGTAAGTCAAAAGCTAATTTGGAGATGAGGAAGAAGCGCTTTGAGGGAGGCGGAGCCAGTTATGGGAATTCGGTTTCCGCTTCACCCGTCAACTCGCCGGCTCGCAGTCCCCCACCAGACCAAGGACCCGTGATCGGACGATGCCAGGCCCTGGAAAAGAACTACTTCCGCTTGACTTCTGCTCCCAACCCGGATACCGTCCGTCCACTTCCCGTGCTCCAAAAGACCCTGGACCTGCTCAAGAAGAAATGGAAGAAAGAGGGCAACTATGGATACATCTGTGACCAGTTCAAGTCACTCCGTCAGGACCTTACAGTCCAGCACATTCGGACCGAGTTCACTGTGATTGTCTATGAGATCCACGCGCGCATCGCCCTGGAGAAGGGGGACCTTGGTGAGTATAACCAGTGCCAGACACAGCTGCGGGTCCTGTACGCGCAGCAGCTGGGCGGGCATCCGACGGAGTTCAAGGCGTATCGTATTCTCTATTTCATTTATACGCGCAACTGGACGGCTATGAACGATGCGCTGGCCGATGTCACTGCAGAGGACAGGCAAGACGTCGCCGTCAAGCATGCTCTGGATGTGAGGTCTGCGCTGGCGCTCGGCAATTACCATCGCTTCTTCCAGCTCTATCTGGACACGCCTAACATGGGTGCGTATCTCATGGACATGTTTGTCGATCGTGAGCGGTTGACTGCTCTGGCCGCTATTTGTAGAGCGTAAGTGACACCTCTTTTCGTCCGGTCTGAAATATGAGCTAATATTCATTTACAGGTACAAACCCGATGTGAACATCCGTTTTATCACGGAAGAACTTGGCTTCGAGTCCGATGAGCAGACTGCCCGGTTCATTCTTGAAAACTCCTCCGCCGAGCTGCTGGAGGAGAAGAACGGGTCTGTGAGGCTGTTGACTGGCAAGGCCGGCCAGCTGTTTGAACAAGCCAAGGCCGCAGCCCACGCAGTGGTCGACATCAAAGGACAGATCTAGGTCCCGTGTCCCGTGTCCCGTTTTTCTTTTCCCATGGAGCCATGGTATTCGACATTTCTTCAAGCAACCGGCGTTTTGGTTGAGCTGTCCCCGTCCCGTCCCACGGCGTTATCACATTCTCCATTATTTTTTCTTTTTTCTCCGCAGTTTTTCAGCAAGAGTCGCATACTAATACCCGCTGGCGTCTTGTTTGGGTGATGAGGATTGTGGACTTGGATGTTGGACTGGACCAGTAGATATAGTTCCCAGTGTACCCTTTCGAACAAAATCACAGCATTGCCATTTCAGTTTGCTGTACCAGATCTGTAAAGCTACAATCGTCATCTCGACACTTACCGAGTATCACGTGAGATGCAAATTCGATGCCTGAATAACCAGGCCACGGGTCCTCGCCATCCCACGATGATTTGACCCCAGGTCTTTGTGAATCTGACCATGCCAGTTGCCCCCGATAAATCAAAGATATGTAGTGCCACTTGATCTGTCTTTTATCTACCTCCGACGATCCTTCCATAAGGAACAATGGAACACCCCGCCACGTGGGTCCCACCACGGCGCCAGCCATGGGTGGCATTGGAGAACTAACTCGCACAATGCCAAAGAAACTCGAGCGAGATATACTACCACCCGGTTAAGGTAGTGCTAGTGTTCTACTGAACGTACCTACCCATCTTATGCTATGTTATCCAGGCTGTGGTTTGGGCACCGGATCCTTTGATAGATCTAAATATAAGTATAGAAGTTGGCCACATTGACATCATTGATGCCCAGGTGATCGGCATTGTTCGGCGGCTGAGTTTCTTCAGCTTTGTCACTACTGTATGCATGCCTGAAGTTGACACGGTTAAAAGAACAAAGGTTTGGTATACCGGTTGATTAACACAGCATACGTAGGGTAACTTATGTTCCAGGCCGAATATGCATTCTCATTGCAGCATAGCCGGGTCGCTGCAGGGGCCGCGCATTCGAGGCCTTGGAATTAATCTATCTTTAAATTAATAGTTCCATATTCCGCGCCTGTCAAAGACTCGACTTTGGACCACTTTGTTCTCGACGTATCACCCTCGGCCTTTGCCCAGTCCTGAAAGAAACGTGACGCCGATTAAGCGACTTCGGGAATGGAACCTCGTCTGAACCACAGGTCCTTGCGCTGGTTGGACCATGGATGAGTTGAGGGGAAGAAAGGAGAATGATGTGCTTTCTTTTTGCGGTCCTAACTAGGCTTTGTGTTCCTATTTCAAGTCTTTCTTCTGGTTATGTGCTACCGGAGAGTTAAGGTGGCTTCTATGTACTTCTTAGCAAAGGAACAAAGCTGAGTGTCTGCCCAATGCCCGTACTGCGTATTACTGTAAATTTGGATTCTTCAATTGGATTCCTGAAAGACGATTGGAGCTGTATGCGCCTATGGCTGTGAGCTTATGGTTTGCCACTCGTACTAAGTATTTCCATAGAAAAGCCCGTCTTTTCTCGAAGATGAGGACAGAAGCAAAAAGCGGGCCATCATCTTCAACCCGCCCGTTCCTGTGGTTGGAACCGCAATACCGTAAACTCCTTCCACCAACTTGTGATATGGTCGCATCAACGCCCTGGGGAAAAAAAAAAAAA
>JGI24509J20081_1000182_pt1 | contig 53366 bp, 41 predicted proteins | sample LinPmetageLP29_FD_20081 | JGI IMG/M metagenome (IMG submission 20081) | reverse complement strand
GGCGTAGGCTAGCGCTCCAAAGATAGCAGATGATAATGGATCAAAGAGACTGATATCAATAGCCTCTCTTTGGGGCAGCTAAGTGCACAATGCTTGGTCCGGACTTTTGGCCCGTCGGTGGCGAGTTCTCTCCGAGCTAGATCAGGCGAGGGCTTAGGAGCAATATCGGCTCGAGAGTACGATAAGGTAGCAGCTGTATAAGTAAGAAACCCTACCTAGGTACATACATAGTTACCTGTATAGTTCTCCGAAAACCTTGAGTCGGTAGTCACACCGCCTGACCCACCGCAACAACTTTTCCACGATCAGTGGAATTTCTTCTGCATCGCTCTCCATGTCGCTCTACTTTGATGCGGTCACCATATTGACTGAGCCCTCTTCCGGTGGCTCCTTCAAATCCCGCATCTACAGTGCGCGCAACTTGCGTGCGACGCCGTCGCAAATTTATGCCCTAATTATCGAAGCGTCCAAATGGGACCGCGTCCTGGCCGAGGTCATTGAGCGTTCAGATATTCTAACATTGGAACGCAAGGTGAGATTCTCCTATGATCCCCGCCTGGAGATGCTTACTGACTGACCGAGACCTGAACTGTATAGCTTAATCCACTCCTTGCCCTTCTCCTGGTCCATGACCACCTGCTCTCCAAAAAAGGCATTGCCGCTCCCGCTACTCACCCAATTCGGCAGGCCGTGGAACGGCACAAGGTCCGGTTGAAGGCTGAATTTACCAAGGCCCGTGTGCGCCGGGGATGCGCTTCGGTCGAGCAGCTCAAGGCAGCCCTTTTGCGCGAGAAGCGACAGGCTGATGGCGGCAGCAATTCCGTATACCCGCGCTGGGTGCGCGTTAACAACATCCGCAGTACCCTCGATGAACAACTGCGCACGACTTTCTCATCATACGAGCGTGTAGACACCCTTGCAGAGCTGGCACCGGAGGATGATGACCGGAACAGACGAAAATTGTTGTATATAGACCCCAACATCCCGGACCTGGTGGCCGTTCCCTTTGGTGCGGATTTCACCTCTTCCCCCGCCTACAAAAATGGGGAGATTATCCTGCAGGACAAAGCATCCTGTTTCCCCGCATATCTGCTACTGGGTGACCGCGGGCCCCAGGATGCTTGGGAAGGCGACCTTGTGGATGGCTGCGCCGCCCCGGGAAATAAAACGACACACATGGCATCTCTACTGGCGAAACAGCGGAAGCAAAAGAAGCCTCGAAAACAGATCTTTTCTATGGATGCATCCAAAGTCCGTTCCAAGACGCTGCAAAAGATGGTTTCTTTAGCCGGCGCGGATCCGACCGTCACCGTTCTACAGGGACAGGATTTCCTGGCTTTAGATCCCATGGATTCCCAGTTCGAGAATGTTTCAGGCCTCTTGCTCGACCCGAGCTGCTCGGGTAGCGGTATCGTTGGCCGAGATGATGTTCCTCAGCTTACGCTACCCGTTACGAAATCATCCCAGCCCTCCAAGTCGCAAGGCAAAAAGCGAAAGCGTCGCGCAGACGATGATGACGAAGCCGAGAAGCAGCAACCAAAAGGAATGGCGGGAACTGCCGATGCTTCACCCTCAGATGAAAATGACATTCCTACCGGTGCCGTCGACCGCGAGCGGCTGACTAAATTGTCGAATCTCCAGGCACGAATTGTGGAACACGCTATGAAGTTTTCTAGTGCAACCCATGTTACCTACAGTACCTGCTCTATTCATTTGATTGAGAATGAGGCCGTAGTGGCTCGTCTTCTGGCTTCGGAGGTTGCGCAGCAGCGTGGCTGGCGGCTTCTGCGCCGCGATGAGCAACCGGAGGGACTGCGGAAATGGAAACACCGTGGCGTTCGGCGCGATCGGGATGCTGCCACTGACGTGATATCAGACGAGAGCGCAATGGTGGCTAAGTTGTCCGATGAAGACCTGGAGGCCTGCCTGCGTTGCTGGTCAGGCGATGCCGAAGGCCTCGGAGGCTTCTTCGTCGCTGGCTTCGTTCGCGACTCCAAGACTGACACAAGCAGAGGAGATGAGCCACTGCAGGATGATCAGGGAGAGAACAGCGACGACGAAGAATGGGAGGGCTTCTCCGAGTAGACGATATCATCAACGCAGAAAACAAAATGTCATAATAGCATACACCGCCATCCTCGTAGCTGCACCTGATTTCGGGGAAACTTTGCTGCTATAAGAAACCGCGGGCCTGATTTCGAACCCGCGGTGTGGTGTAGATGTCCAGCTTGACGGCAATCAAGACTGCTTCGTATGCGCCAGTGTCATCAGGTTGCACGTGCAGTCGCCACTGTCCATTTCGAACGATCCAAGGCCCATCTTTAGACCCATTGGAACGTTGGCGCTTCGCTGGAGGTGCATCATCCACATCCGTATCACTTTGTACGCCTATGCACTGGGCATTGGATTCACCGTCAACAGTGAGATCCGTCTCCCGCTCCAGGCAGATCTTGATGGGAAGCCCACCTAGATGCGGATCTGGTGGGTTCAGTTTCTTGCCCACCAGTTGCAAAAGACTGGTCATGCGAGATTTGGCCAGGCCGACAAAGTCGGCTCGTCGACTTGTACAATGGACCAATGTGGATTCGTCCCCAATCTCAATGATCAAGTCGGCGATATCGCCGTCCACAAATGGACGGGTGTACATGAGCGGTCCGCCGGCGGATTTGAACGCCTCATCCTGAGCGAGTTGGATGCCCGACGGGCGGACGTCTTCCAGTCGAATAATGATCTCCGAGCGCTGTCTGAAGGGGTTGACGGTGATTTGGTGGGGGATCAACTTCTGCTCCAGGCCTCGCAGGTGGAAATACCGACAGTCGCGCAGGAGCTCTGCACGGTGAACCTCATTTCGAATTTGTAGCGGATAACCGCGCAAGAGGTGTAGCAGTTCCGAAAAGACGTCCGCACATCGGTTGGGGACGGCCGGGGGGACGATGGCGGGAGGTCGGAGGAGGCCTACACGGTCGAGGCCGGGAAACACTTCGGAGGGAGAGGCGAAGAAGGCACTGAATCCTAGGGTGAAGAAGTTGGGAGAGTCGCCAGGGCTCGAGAAGATGTCTCGTGGGATCTGGAAGTGGCGATCCCCGATCTGGATGAAGATCTCGGATTCAAACAGCTGGGACATCAATCGGGGCACTGCAGTCGGTCAGTAGGTGTTGAGATCTCGCATCAGAGGGGAGCTCTGACGGGTGTAGAACTGAGCATCGGCGAACAGCTTGACGAACTGTGCGCCATCCCGAGGGCGCACATGGTAGCCTGCGACCCGTCAGCCGTGTCCCAATGCGACCAGGGACTCCCTGGGATACCTCGTAGGTGCCTGGCTATCTCATGGAAGGTGGCAGGGTCGCGATCAATGTAGAGGGTTCGAATATTGGAGGCATCGGTCATGCGCAATTGCTCTTCGAAGAAGTGGGAGAAGTAGGACGGAGCTGTTCTGGTCAGTTGCCATCACAGCCTTGGAGGGGGGTTTTGCACCGACCATCCGAGGCAATTGAGGCACCGGAGAGACGAAACAGCTCAGAGCCGATCTGGATAGAGAAGACCTTCTCAGAGGGCAAGTTGCAAGTTTGCTGGGGAGAGGATTTGCCCGAGTCCGTCATGATGTCCGCGGGTGTGGAGGAGAAGCGGAGCGAAGCGCGTTGCCGCAGCTCGTTTCTACAGTTTGCACCGCTAAACCTATTTACTTGTTTTATTTGTTTTCCCCCAATAATATATTATAATATATTATAATATAACATATATAACTAGGTATATAGATTGATTATTTAATTCTATACAGTTACCCATCATTTGACTATGACTATGACATCCATGAACCTATATTCAATACCACTGATGTCTTCATCCTTTGACTTTTTGGTAGAACCCTAGTTCAGCTGTATACTGCTTTAAAGCTGATATGATCCATAAAGTACCTGGCCAGTCCTTCGACCCATTTCTTAAACAGCTCGTGCCGCTAGGAAGAATAAGGAAATTAGGCACCGCTTACAAGGGATTCGGGAGTTCGGATGTGCAATGCCATTTCCTACTGTGGATAAAATGGCCCGAGCCTTAAGTCTTAGCTCTTAGACTGGGATTCACAGTTAATCGTGAATAGTTAACACTTCACATGGGGTTGAATCTCGGCTGTTCTCGCACGAGCCCAGGAACCAGCCGATCTGCTGCACTTTCTACACTTCAACCCTTTTTCACTGGTTCGACGGCCCCAGAACCCCGTAATGGACCTACTCCATATCCCGGTAACTCGTGATCCGTTATAGGTATTGATCTCAATGTCTCGGCAACCGAGGCTGCCTCGTGTACGTCCTTCCTGGGTTGAGATCGTCTTTCCCCGACCGTGCCCATCTTCGCGGGGACAAGGTGGTGTATAACCTTCCCTCTGCATATAACTACTCCCGATTCACCGACCCTTACCTAGGTACTGTCGTGGTCCCGGGTTTGCTGGGTGATTCGGAATATGGCGGAAAAGTCGAGGTCAATATACACTCCGCTGGAGGTCGCTCTTCCTCCGTCCCCAGACTTGAGCTTCTTCTCTGATGCACAGTGGGCAACTCTCTTTGCCCTCAGTGACGCGATCGTGCCATCAATTCGTACTGCTGCCACGGCTCGGTCGCCTGTAGACAAAGTGATCTCTGTCGGTGAATGGGATGCCGCTGTGTCGAAGCTGACCTCCTGGATTCCCGGCCCGGATGCTGCAAAAATCGCAGCTCGCTATCTGGAAGAAGACGCCTCGTCAAACCCCATTTTTCGGTCGTACGTGGAGAGAACCCTGGGGCATTATGTGCACGAGGAAGGCAAGGCTGGGCTGGGTCTTATTATGAATGCACTTAAGTATGAATTTGTCGTCGTATACTTCGAAGTCGAGAATCGTTGACTGACATGACCGACAGCACCCGAGCCGGTTCACTGATTCTGACTGGTTCAACCACACCCATTCACCAGCAGCCCATTGCTTTCCGAGAGAAAATCTTCCGGGGCTGGGAGACATCTCAGCTGCCCCCTCTTCGCGCCGTCTACCGCGGTCTTACTGCCATCGTCAAGAAATCGTGGGTGATGTCTAGCCCAAGTATCAACGACGTCCTTGGCTTCCCTCGCGTTCCGGTGCTCGCAAAACCCGTGGATTCATTTCCTTTTGAGTTCCTGCAGTTCCCACCGAGCGATGAACCCGAGACCATCGAGACCGACGTGGTTGTCGTGGGAAGTGGCTGCGGTGGTGCCGTAACTGCAAAGAATCTGGCAGAGGCCGGTCTCCGAGTGCTCGTGGTGGAAAAGTCCTATTCCTACACCAGTAAATCCTTCCCCATGACGGCGAACGACGGCTACATCAGCATGTTTGAGAACGCCGGTGCTATTGTCAGTGATGATGGCTCCATGGTCATTCTGGCGGGCTCGACATGGGGTGGTGGTGGCACCATCAACTGGTCTGCATCCCTACAGACTCAAGCATACGTCCGTCAGGAATGGGCCGATGGAGGTCTACCATTCTTTACTTCCCGAGAATTCCAGCGGAGTCTTGATCGCGTCTGCAACCGTATGGGTGTGAATACCGAGCATATCAAGCACAACCGCGGGAATACTGTCATCCTGGAGGGTGCCCGCAAGCTGGGATATGCTGCGAATCCCGTACCTCAGAATACGGGAAATGCCGAACACTACTGTGGATATTGTACATTGGGATGTGCATCATGTGGCAAGAAGGGTCCCACTGAAACATTCCTCGTGGACGCTGCGAAGGCTGGAGCAATCTTTGTCGAAGGCTTCCGCGCGGACAAGGTACTGTTTGAAAAGAAGAAGGGCAAGCGTGTGGCCAGCGGAATCCAAGGAACGTGGACCTCGCGGGATTCCTATCTCGGCCTTGGTGGAACTGGTGCCGTGAAGCGCAAGGTGATTGTGAAGGCTAAGAAGGTGGTAGTGTCTTCTGGAACTTTGCAGAGCCCCCTGCTGCTAATGCGCAGTGGTCTGAAAAACTCTCAGATTGGAAAGAATCTCCATCTTCACCCGGGTAAGGAAACCTCCACCACCATTATGTAGTCAGGGCAGCTAATTTTATAATCTAGTTATGGAAGCGGGTGCCGTGTTTGATAACGAGGTCCGTCCGTGGGAAGGCGGAGCGTTGACTACGGTGGTCAACGAATTTGAAGACCTCGATGGACACGGACACGGTGTGAAGGTTCAATCGTTAGCGATGATGCCCTCATTGTTTATTACTGCGTTTCCCTGGCGGGATGGACTGGACTACAAGTTGTGGGCGGCTGGCATGAGACGCAGCACCGGCTTGATCACCCTGACCAGGGATCGCGATGCCGGTCGTGTCTATCCAGACCCAACGGATGGGCGTGTCCGGGTCGATTACACCGTCTCCGCATTCGACCGACGACATGCTGTGGAGGGATTGATTGCTGGTGCCAAGATTGCGTACATTTCGGGTGCCAAAGAGTTCCATACGAGCTACCGTGACATTCCTCCATTTATCCGACCTGATGAATCGAGTTTGGAGAGTCCACATGGTACCAACGATTCTGCGCTTCAAAACTGGATTGCCGAAGTGCGTCGAAAGTCCCCCCTGAGTCCGGAACGGGGCTTTTTTGCCAGCGCTCATCAAATGGGTACATGTCGGATGGGCAAGTCTCCCAAGTCGAGCGTCGTGGACCCCAATTGTCAGGTCTGGGATACCGACGGTCTGTACGTCGTGGATGCGTCCGTATTTCCGAGTGCCAGTGGTGTGAACCCAATGGTCACCAACATGGCTATAGCCGACTGGGCCAGTCGCAACATTGCTCGGGCGCTGGAAAAGCCCATGAGTGAGCGAAATGGGATGGCTCGTCTATAAGGCGATCCGTTTTTGCTTTATGGACATGGGGTAGAAGGAAGCTTTGTATAAACCCGCCTGAAGGAACCCTGAAAATAACAACTACCTGGGCATTACGCATGATTTCCTGTTGCCGCTCTCTGTATATACTCTTAGGAATGAAATTTGATGATCATCATACTTTTGGAATTAATCTTTACTAGGTTTGACTATCCAGGTAATCTAGCCCTCGTACGGTTGGCGCTTCTCGATAAACTTCTTCTCGCCAAAGGCCTGCTTGACACCGTCGGTCTCGAGGGTACGCTCGTACCAGGCAACGACGGCAGGGTACTTCTGGCGCATCTCGGCATCGACCACCATGGAGAAACCCCACACGAGAGCCGAGGCCACGGTGATATCAGCCAGGCTGAGCTTGTCGCCGTTCACTAACCAGGTACGACCTTTGAGCTGGGTCTCCAGGCAGGTCAGCGAGCGTTCCAGCCGCTGCAAACCATCGGTCTCGGTGGCCTCGTCGTAGGGCTTGTACTTCAGACGCCACAGAACCAGCTGGGTGATAGGGTCCATCACCTCGCCCTGGGCATAACAGATCCACTGACGGACGGCGGCCCGCTCTGCAGGCGTGGCACCCATCAGCTGAGCGGCGGCAGGGCCACTCTCGGCGATGTACTGGGTGATGGCGTCGGCTTCGAAGATGTTGGTACCGTCGGCGCCCTCAAAGGCGGGTACCTTACCCAAGGGGAACTTGGACAGGAAGTCTTCGGTGCGGTTGGTCTTCCCCATGGCGAATTCCGGGATATCCAGCTCCAGGCCGTTCAGGTTGGCGGCCGCCTGGGCCTGTGGGTGGGTTGGGGGTTAGTTCAGGCGATCGACCGTCAACGGGGCGGGGCGTACCTTCATGACCCGAGGGCTGGGCGTATAGGAATAGATCTTGCCGAATGGTGCCATTGTGGATGCAGATGAGGTGAGAACTGGGGATAGCAGTGATTATTGGGATCCTTTTTAAGGAAGCTCGAATCGCTGTCGCAGTAATACATTATTAATGGAGGAGAGTGGGGGTAGAAGCGAGTGGAAACGGATTGCTAATCAGTGGAGTGTTTCATAACTAATTAGTTATGTTTGCGATAATTTGCATAGTTGGTTTCGGTGACACGAATGAGGCAATAGAGAGAGACATGGAGAAGAAGTGAGGATAGGGATCGATGAGAGTTTGTGTAAGGACGGTGAGTGACATGGATCAGATGCAGATTGACAAGATTCAATTGATTCAATTGGATTATCTGTACTTTGTATGGAGTAAAATGATCTGATCCGTGGGTTCTGACCTGAATAAAGTTCGCTGATCTGTCACTTCTCCTCTTCAATCTCCCACCCAAGATACACGTCTTGATTGCTTTGAGTGTGGACTGAAACCCTGCGATGGCACCACACGGCAGGGTGCGGGGCCCAGATACTATTCACGGAACCCTTTTCGTACTTTGTCTTTGATGCCCGCGCTTCAACCCCGGCGCGCGCGACTGTTTAGGGCGAAGAACCTTGCAATGCGTGTCCTACTTGCATGAGCCTAGCGAGAAGACTCCGTCATGCCCGGCATGGCATCCAATTCAGCCTCATACAGAAAATGTCTTACGCGAAAACGAACCCCACGGGCGACCGGGGCCACATGATCCTGGGAGTTGGGTTGACAAAGTAGGATACTGGAAGCACTCTCTAAACCCCGAAAAAATGAGCATATCACTCAATTCAGGAACAAGAGAGTCCGGCCTTCGATTCCAGTTTCATGCCTGGTGTGGCTCACTAAATCGCAGATAGTTCCGACACGCTGGAAACTCAATTTATCTTCCTGTTCCGACGTTTGGCAGGGCAGATCTACTAGTTTTTCCCATGTCTTCTCCGAACAACGAGGTCAAAAGACCCTTGCCATGGCGCGTGTCTTCGTCCGGGGTCCAGCTGACGGCTTTATGTCCAAGGGCGAGTCCAATCACGTTGAGGAAGGGACCGAGAGTTATGAAGCTCGGCTGCCCTGCACCACATTCCGCGAGCATGTGCAGGTAAAAATTGTTGCCGGCGTAGTGGTCCATGTGCATTGCGCGGCGACAGCGCTTGATGCCGTTCCACGCCGCCAGATCGCCCACGACGAATGATGCTCTGAGTTGGAAACACTCTCTGAGAATTGCAGGCTACACACCTATTAGACAATGCCACTTTGCCCAACAGTGTTGACAAGAATACTTACGATGAATGCACCTTCATGAAGCCATCATCCGTCAGGGCATCAGGGGAGAGATAGGTCGATGTGGGAATGGACCTCGAGTCCAGTTTGTGTAGCTCCAAGCACTCTTCGACAGGTTCGACGCTCTTGACCGCAACGCTTTCCGCTGAAGCTATGGCCTTGAATCGGTGAGTGCTTCGCAATGTCACAGTGACTCGGAACACATGAAGAAAACCTAAGCCTCGGGGAATTTGCGAAGCGGGTCCATGCAGCAGGGCCATGTGCGAGTGGATGCGGCGGCCCGTAAGGTTGTGTATACGGTAAAGTGGAGATATATTATGTATAAAAACAGCCAATGAGCCAATCATACATGGATAATCGATCTCGATCAGACAGGATCTTCATCTAATCTGATTGCAGCAATGCGGCCGACTCTACCGCCAAGCTCACTTATGCCATGCACGAACTCGTCGTTTCTCAGTGCTATTAGTTAACTAGCGTGAAGGCTGTATACGAATCAGTCATTGAATAAAAGGGGCGGAAAAGTAAGGTAGACTGACCTCGAATAATAATATCTTTGAAGTGACCGGTGATACTACAGCACGGATCGAAGAACAGGTTTCACGGCAAGGTCCTTGTATTACAACTAAGATAACAAGATAAACTAAATTTGCGGTGAATGGAACAAAGAGGGCCTTGCTCGGGCACTGCAGTTTACAGGTAGATACGTAGGTCCATTGTATACTGTTCCGGAGACCACAGACATACTCATGGCTACTGCCTCCAGTATGCCTTGAAACGCGAATCTCCCGATTTAAATGAGCGAACCAAGAGCAACGCAGGGGACGGCGACGCCGACGAGGTTGCCATTCTATCCATCGGTTAGGGATGCACCGACAGTTGGAGACGGGGAATACACATACGGCCTCGGAGTCGGTGTTCTGGCAACAAGCAATGTTTTGCTTGCATTTCTGCTCAACCAGCTGGTCGATGCCGCCGCCGACGATGTTCAGGACAGGGACTGTCAATGAGTTAGCCAATGGAACTATTCGAAAGGGCGAAATTTCGTCAGTTACCATTGGCACTGATGTCGTTGCACTGGCCGAAAATTCCGAGACCGTCGCCACCGGGGCCACCACCGAGAGCGGACTGCAGGACACCGGCGAGAGGGCCCTGGTTCACGGTGGTGATGTCGTGAGTGTAGGTGGCCTTGTTGCAACAGTAGACCTTGGCGTCGTTGCCACACTTGGCCTGAGCCTCAGATAGGGTGGTCTTGCCGCCGATGGGGTACTTGACGTAGTTGTCACCGGAATCGCCAGGCTGGGGAAGAGCCATCGCGGTAGCGGCGAGAAGAAGAATGGAAGCAGTTGAGAGGCAAAAGAGCTTGTTATAGATAAGGTCCTTGGGAATGATAGACAGAAATATCGGATTTATCGTCCCTTTTATACCCGCATCGATCTCGTTCAGCCCCAAGTTGATGGCCAGGAGAAATCGCTCTGTCCCGGTGTTAAGCCTGGAAATTCAATAGCTCGTTCGGCGATCATCGATATTTGCTTCCAGCTGAATACAAAAACCTGTTGGACGAGGTCTCCGTTGCTTGGCAATGCGAGTCGAACAGAATGGCGCCGTCCATGTTCAGCCCTGAAGCTGCAGAAACAAGACGCAGGGCACACCTGTCCCTGCAGATCTCGAATCGTGCGAACCGTATACTCGAATAGACACATCGTGAGGGTTACACAAAGCCAGCTACATACTGAAATATGACTTCTTGGGATTGAGATCTGCGCCGGCGCAGTATTTTTGCTTCTTCGACCCAGGCGGTTTTGAAACTTCCTGGCTGACCGGCAACGTGATCAATCCGGGGTTGCGATGGTGGAAAGAAGCAAATACATATCCAGAAAGCATGGATGCCAATCTAGAATGCCCAAGCAATCCACAGAATTCACGACCCACCGACATCCTCAAACGTCGATTCGTTAGAGTCACGTACTGGACGGCGAATAAACCGCTACGGAGCTTGTGTCGACATCGACTCATTCATGCAATGCACTGCGCTGCGCTTTGAAATCGCCAATACAAAGAACCATGCAGGAACTTGCAGCAGGGTATCTCCTGAATCACGCATAGTCACTTGGTCACCGGCACTATTGGCGAGACATCTTTTCCCAAGCAGGTCTATATCAGGTTGATCTCTTGAATTTTGATGATTTGGGTCAAATGACAGAAACTAGTCCCGCACATGCCTAGTCAGCGTGGCAAAATACCTATTGAAATTGGGCATCTAAGAGTTTTGCCGGATTGTTAGTGGCACTCTATTGGTATGCGACGGAAGTACATGATCCATGCATATCCAAAGTCTATGCTGAAAGATCCCAGTCGCCACATACTTATCACAATTCCGAAAATCCTGGGCATCTTGGCTACCAGGCAAAAATCTCCTCCACGTACTTGATCGTCCGATAGCCTCGTCGCATTGCTAGATGTGTCACGGCACGCGCTTCTTCGGCCATTCCGGCCGGGCCACAAACGAGAATGACGAGCGACACACCAGTAACGGACGCATCACAAGCACGGCTCATTATGAGTGACTGAAGATGAGGACGGCCTGTCTGGATGGTACAACCAAACTCGTGAATATCTTGCGGGGGCTCAACGGAAGCGCCGGTAGTATAGAAAGAGGCCCGGAAATCCTCACGCGCAAGAACAGGCGCTAACTCCCCACGAGCGATATCACGCAGCAGAGCTGACTGCCTCGCTGTCCAAACTAGCTCGATGTCTCGAATCCGCGTATCCTCATTGATGGGTTGTGGGCCATCACCGGATCGTCGGAGATGGTCCTGGAGATAGGGCACAGCTGCAGCAATTCCAGTCCCACCCACAATCATCAAGACTGACTCGTACCTCCACAGCGGGAAGTTGTGCCCATACGGTCCCTCCAGGAGAATGGTTGCATCGACCGGCTGACTCTTGGACTGCAGGCACTGTTGCCGTAGCTGCTGCGTCCAGCCGTCGTAGGGGCGGATCCAGAAAATCAACTTCAACCGAGCAGCATTCTGTTTTTGTGGCAATCGATCCATTGTCTCCTGATTATTGTCCTGTGTTTTGGGGATAAGTGGCAGTAGTGAATCGTCTAACGGCTCGTCCGGCTTTCCCAGGGATGCTTGGGATGGTGGTCGTGCGGTTCCGACTTCGTACGATGTCGCCCCGACAGTGAAAGGATGATTCTCCCAGCCACTCAATCGAAATGGTTGATACAGGAAGTAATAGTCGCCCGGGATGAACTGTAGCTGGGTGCTTGGCGTCACTTCGAGCCGAATCACATCGGTTGTTTCGTCATAGGTCATACGACTTTCAGAGCCGTGAATCATATTGGAACCGAAAAGCCTGACGTGAAAGTTGCAATGGAAAAGTCGAACGATCCTTAAAACTCGGTCGATAACCCATACGACTACAGACGGCCACAAATACTTCCAGTACTCGTGCCCCTCGAATATTATGGTATGGCTTCAAAGAGGTTAGCGATGATGGGGATATACTGTGAGTAAACTTACTAGAAGCACCCCACGAGGAAAACCACCGAGAATAGGATATGTGTGACCAAGAATACTTCATATGCCGCGATACGAATTCGATCCAAGGAGGTGATAAGTAACAGAATCATCACAAAAAGGGCCTGGCAATCCATTATATAAGGTTAATGATTCAATGCCAACCTTCCTTTTCGTGATACTGCGTACTTACCAGTATACCCCATAGTAGATACATTTTTGAAAGGTCTTTCCATAGTTTATTTGCTGTATAGTGTAGCACGGCTCAGCATTTCCGAAACGCAACATGCAGCAGCGTAAGTCAAGCACTTACTTCGAACAATGATCACGAAGTAAAGAACGGAATGTGCTATACCCTGTAGTGTAGCCACCCTCGCAATGTGGCGATGGAAAACATTGAACGTCGCAAAGCTCCATCCCGTCATCCAGATCAAAATGTTGTTTCGCCCGCCAAACAGCCACAGTAAAGTGAAGTTGGCAAATGACATGATACCGGTTCGGTCAGCCGAATAGCGTAAAATTTGGCTGGAAATATCAGGCCAGCTTCATTTCGTCAGTCGAGTCATGTATAAATTTGGGGCAAATCTTGTCCATACTAGATATTTCCTGGAAATGTTCGATAGCCCACCAGGCTCAAAACAATGCTGATCAGCCAAAAGCCTGCCACCACGAGTGATTCTGCCCGGTTGGAAAAGGTAAACCCTATCAAAGCCCGGCCTGTTGTGGCAAGAGGTGCAGGGACAATAAGGTGAGTCTGTAGCCAATGAAAGGCATGTTCCATTGATCGTGAGATATGCCAGATGCCAGATCGGGGGTACGCCTGAGATTCCAAACCAAGCTCTCCTCGAATTATGCGAGGATGAAATGCATAACGCAAAACCCTATAGGCCGCCCCAGAAGTCAAAATAATGGCCCAATATACGTATCCAATGTAGCTAATCGGTGAAGAATATGTTAGCGCTCGATTTCCACACTAGTGCTACATCAATAAAGGAGTATCCTTACCCAAATGCATGATGAGACCATGTCTCAAACTGCCAGGAGTCCTATACAACGGAGGAAATTTGTTAGCTTGCTTGACTTCCATGTTCGTAGTACCTAGGCAGTGTGCGAACGGACGATTGTATTGAACATTCGATTGAAGTAAGATGCAGAGAGAAGGACTGGAGTGTCAAGCATTTCAGCTCTGGGTATTTCCAAGTAGCCAATGGTGCGCATATCGCGAATGGCATCTTCCGTCAAATTTTCCGCAACTGCCTCTCTTGGGAGCAGCTCACAATGGCCGAACCCTTGGCAGAAGGCAGCCAGTTGTGCAAACCCCGCCACACGTTCCTGCTCTCGGCAATACACGTCACTAGCTGCATAGATAGATGCAACTTTAAGGGGATTCTGACACCGTGTATCCCACATCCCCTTGGCTGGGGCACCCGCAAAGGAGACGTAGTTGTACGCGGAGTAGATGGCGGTCACACATCGCTCGTCCGTCGGCAGATCGTCGCCGCGGGCAACCTGGGCACCGAGTGCAATGGCCAGCCAACCGAAGAGCAACATGGTCACCGTCGGCGAAAGTCTGCCCGTCCGAGGGATGCAGAAGACCGGGAGAAAAGGCGGAGCGCCGATTGATCCCACAGCCCGATCGGGTAGGACCCACCGGGTGCCACCAAAATTCTGGGATCCGGAGGATTTTGCCCCCAGAAAAGTGTCGGAAAACCCGGGCGATACGGAGTACGCATCAGAGGATTTGTAGACATATATAGTCAGATTATTTTCCTGCTGGATCACACATGCCTGGACAACTTTGAAAGTCAGAAATGAAGCGCCATCACATCTTATCTGATCATCTGATAACCATCACGTGACAAGGGCCATAACAGTCAGCCGGGTGGGCAGACGGCTGGGCAGACGGCTGGGCGGGTTGCAGTCTTGCTTGCTTATTTGATTGGTTATCACCTATAGAATCACACAATCACACATAGAATACGAGAACGTACGGTATTAACGCTACTGTGAAAATAACCGCTTCTGAGGACAGAAGCAGCCGCCTTTCCGTAACTTAGCGGCAAGCCCTCGATTGAACCCGCTTGACCCATTATTCAACACCCACCGAGCGTTGTTACATAGTCACCCTCCCAAGGCCCCCGGGACAAAGCCTGCCCCGGCACAGGCCAACATGACACCGTACCATTGAAGCTCGGTGATCCAGTGGTCCATAGCCATGAAGAGTGCCAGCGAGCAGCCAACAAAATATTACCAGATAGGTACATCTTCTGCCTAGTCGGTGAAACGAGGTTTTGAACCGAGCTACGGAAGATTCCAAGATTGCTGGTTCGGGAGTCAGAAGATAGGAATGTTTGATCCCCAGCTATTACCGTCTTGGATAGTCTGCCTTTGCCTTTCATTTAAGCCCAGACAAAAAGCTATGCATAGTCCAGCGCAAGGAAGGGATCGGTATATCACTCGGACTTGAGATCTGCCGTAGAGACAGACAAGCTACCAGTGGACCCGCGAGACACGAGTTTCTCCAAGTACGGGCCACGCAGCCAAAAGTAGCCCATCGGGGCTTGTTGCCAATTCCATGTTGGGCCAATGTTGACAACGATGCGAGGAATATCAAGGCCCACACGATGTAGTTTCACCGGCCGGTAAAAACACGTTCTTGATATTCAATGCATCCCTGCCGAAGGAGCAAGAGTTGCGGGTTCACGTCGATGCAACGTACGCTGCATAGGAAGCTGTCAAATCAAGAAGACACGAAGGGGATAGCTCGACCTTAAGTTGCAGAGGTATGTGGCTCGAGGAAATCTTGTTCCTTCACATCGACCAGGGTTTTCACGCCCCAGCCATCCCTCCCTCCAATCCAGTTCTTGCGTTTGCCGACCTTTTCGATCCTTTTTATGTCATGCTCCAGCTCCGTCTTCAGATGTGCTGAATCAGAGGGTACCTTTTGAATGGTAATTTTCAACTTTAGGCCATCCTTCTTCCCTTTCCCCCCAAGACTGCTGGCCCATTCTGCGGATGGGACAATGCGCGGCTTGGACGTGTCGATGGTTCCAGTTGGATAGAGTTGACCAAGTACAAGGCCCAATTTGCCAATGTAACGCGTCCACCAAACTTCTTCCGGGGTAAGTATTCCTTGGAGATGACACTTCAGGTCCATATCACGTGGCGGAAGCTCCCCGCCGTAACGTTCTTGAAGCATTAAAGCCAATAGGGCCCGGTGAGAGTGAGGAATCCCGTGCGTCGAAGCGAGAATCCCCGTACTTGTACTGTAAAGTGCAGCACTGGATGAGAGCTCCTTGGCCATGGTTGCGTGCACATAAAGAGCATTGGCAAAGGCTTGGATGAGATGCACACTTAAGGAAGAAGGGACCGACCGCCTGGTCGAAGGCCTGGGGAGAGCAGCAAGTATCAACGCTGAAATTGACTTGGCCGACGAAGGAGCATATTGGCTGGTGGCGACTTCCAAAGGGTCTTGCTGACGAACCACCGGTAGCATCTCGCGGAATAACACCCCCTCCCGTACACCACCCTGACAGAAATGCGCCTCCTTGATTCCGTGCGGCAAGGACTCAGCCAAGACATTTACTAGGAAGGCGACCGAGGGCACTTGCTTCCGTCGCCGATCAGATACCCGGAATATCTCGTGCGCCGTCCGGGCGACTTCCTCGAGAGCCTCTGTGTTTTCGAAATCTTCTTTAGGGGCAGAATAACCGTTGATGATGGAGATAGGATAGTTAAGACCCCGGGTCTGATGTAGGTAAAGGAGCAGATAACCCCAGCCCCGAAAGCCACCGCCAGACAAGTATAGAGGGAAGCCGCCCTGTTCCCGTGCCTTTTTGACCAGGCTGTCGGGAACTTCGAGCTTGTCAAATGCGGCTCGGAAGTTGCTCGCCATCTCTTGGCGGAACTGTTCCTTTGCTTCCCTGGCCTCACTCTTGCTCTTCCCTCGTTTCATATCGGCTAACTTTTGCGTTAAAGCCGCTGCTCCGTAGGGGAAGCTGACTGACCCTTGCGGGCTGATTTCGACGTTGCCCGAATGCGAAATAATCCAGGTAATTTGCATACTGCCCCCGCCAAGGTCGATAGCCAGTCCCTCCACGTCGGAAAAACTGCTTGCGATGCCCCATGCACCCACGATACCTTCCTGCTCCTTCCGTAGCATCTCAACCGAGAGGCCCGTTGTATCGCGAATTGCATCGGTGAATGCTGTAGAGTTCACGGCGGTACGGGTAGCTTCTGTGGCGATGAGCCGAATATTGGAGGATGGGACGCCGATCTCCAGGCAGATGGTTTGAAATCGGAGGATGGCACTGACAACTCGGTCAATAACAGACTGCGGAATCGAGATACGGCTGCCAGTGTCGGGGTCAACCTGTGCTTCGTAAAGTGAGATGTTGACTCGATGAAAATGGACGGTTGGGATGATGCGAGCCACAGGAGCAGACAAGTCAGAGATCGAGCAGCGAATGCCATTGCTACGTCGGGGTCAATCATTGAAAGTCAGCATTCGAGAGTGGGATGAGCCATTACCTGCCCAAGTCGACTATGGCGTGGAGATGAGTATTTTGGTCTGAGGTTGAAGCTCCATGCGGGACCTTGGAGCCAGAATCACAGTCACCTGGAATTTCCTTGCCTCCTCCCATGTTGGATCCTACTCAGTGCAGCTGACAATGTGCCTCTGTGACATCACGAGGTATTCGCCGCCCGGATATTCTGCCGGTATTGTGATGCCTGAGAATCCATATTTTGGTGCCTGAAGATGTCCAAGAAGAAGATCGTGAGCGTTGCTTTGTTTCTGATTATCGTCACGGTGGGATCTCCGACCTCTCTTCATTTACATATCCCAGTTCCAAGATTTTTATCCCGCCTCGTTGAACCTAATCCCACTCTTACTATTCGGCTACTTATACCTTTGGTTCTGGCTGCATTTTCCATCCCGGTCTACTTGTTTTACATCTTCCAAATGCCCTCTTTAACTCTCTGGCACAAACAAATTGCTATATATGCAGGTCGCCGAAAATAACCCCCCATATATAGCAACGCTACGTCCACTACTGTGTCCTACACCGACCTCCTTGTCTGATTATGACCGGCTTAGATTCCGAATAACCTCCCCAGTTCCCTGCTGCTCGTGCATCGGCCATCGAAGCGACCTAGAAGATAGTGGGTCAACTGTCTCCGCACTGCTTACACCCGCACCTGGGGTAACCGAGCACGCCGATCTGCATCTGCATGATGCTCCTGGCTGGGTCTGCCCCAAATCTCTGGGGACTTTAGGCTAAATTGGCAGCATGATACAATCTTAAAAAGCCCAAAGCCCGATTCAACTTTTGATTCGGTACCATCAGCACGTTGGTCTCTTTGAAGCAATATGCTTTTTTCTCTGGCTAGCCTCGTGGCTCTCTACGCCGGAAGCAGCCTGGCAGCTCCCGCACAGGGTTATCACAAACCTACTTCGAAAGGCTTTCGCATGCAACATGGGTTCGAGACTGTGCTAGTGCAGCCTTTTGGCTATGATGGCTTCCGAGTCCGTGCCTGGCCATTTCGTCCCCCAACAGGTCATGAGATTAGCTTCGTGTACGACCCTCCACTTGAAGGGCCTGAGGATGGCGAAGCACGTGGTATGAGCTTCGATACCGCCTTTAACGGCAACCAATCCGAAGAGCTTCGCAATGGAAACATGGTTGTGCGTACGTCTGGCTGGGCTGGCCCTGGTGGATATCGCCTGGCGTTCTACAGGGTGGAAACCAACGGATCGGAAACCTTGCTCACCAATGAGTATGCACCGCTCAAATCCACCAATCCAAGATACTACTCGTGGACTGGCCCAGGAAGCGAGTTTGCGGCAGAGTTCTCCTTCAGCACGACGCCAAACGAGCAAATCTATGGGACGGGGACTCAGCAGGACCATCTCGTCAATAAAAAGGGAATGACCATCGACCTCGTTAATTTCAATACACATATCCCAACTCCTGTCTTTATGAGCAACAAAGGCTATGGCTTCGTATGGAACATGCCATCGACCGGCCGAATGGAATTTGGCCCGCTCCGCAATAAATTCACTACAGATGCAGCAACAGTGGTTGACTACGTGATAGTAGCTTCATCGAAACCCGGTGACTATGACACGCTGCAGCAACGACTTTCTGCGATAACCGGAAGAGGGCCCATTCCACCAGACTGGTCGCTGGGCTATATTCAATCCAAGTTACGGTATGAAAACCAAACGGAGGTGGTTCTTCTTGCCCAGAAGTTCCAGAAACGTCAAATTCCAGTTTCGATGATTGTCATCGATTACCAGTCATGGGCACACCAAGGTGACTGGGGCCTCGACCCACGTCTATGGCCAGATGTGGCTGAGATGTCGCAGACAGTCAAGGAGCTGACGAATGCCGAAATGATGGCATCCCTATGGCCTAGTGTGGAGGATAACAGCGTGAACTATCTTGACATGATGGCGCAAGGGTTCTTGTCCGCCACTCGATCCGGCCCCGGAACGACTGACTCGTGGAATGGCTCTTATATCCGCAACTATGATTCGACGAACCCAGCCGCCCGATCCTTCTTGTGGGGTACCCTGAAGAAGAACTACTTCGACAAAGGCATCAAAAACTTCTGGATTGACCAGGCCGATGGAGGATCGCTTGGCGAGGCATACGAAAATAATGGGCAGAGCATCTATATCCAATCCATTCCGTTTGCGCTGCCAGATGTGCTATATGCGGCCGGTACACAGCGCAGCGTCGGCAAGCTATACCCATGGGCCCATCAGCAAGCAATTGAAGAAGGGCTTCGAAATGCGACATCTACCAAGATGGGAACACCCTGTGATTGTCTTTCACTGTCTCGTTCTGGTTATATCGGCTCTCAGAGATTTTGCAGTATGATCTGGTCTGGTGACACGACTGCCGTATGGGAAACACTTAGTGCACAGGTGGCTAGTGGTTTATCGGCCGCTGCGACTGGTTGGGGTTGGTGGACATTGGACGCCGGTGGCTTTCAGCCTGATCCAACAGTGCCCTGGAGCGGCAACATCGATACCCCAGAATATCGCGAACTTTATGTCCGATGGCTGCAGTGGACTACGTTCCTGCCATTCATGCGTACGCATGGGACAAGGGCGTGCAACACCCAGGATGCCTACACATGTGCCAATGAGCCGTGGTCGTATGGTGCAGACAACACTCCGATCATCGTCTCTTATATTAGTCTTCGCTACCAATTGGCTCCATACATCCGCGAAGTCTTCTCTCAATTTCACAAGTCTGGTCGTATGATAATGCGCCCACTCTACATGGATTTCGAAACTTCGGACCCCCAGATTTCGGCGTGGACCCAGGAGAACAGCAACACTACAACCCAACAATACATGTTTGGTCCACGACTCTTGGTCACGCCTGTCACCAAGCCTAATGTGACTGAATGGTCCGTTTACCTGCCACGGGCTCTAGGCGACGAGGCGAAGCCGTGGACGTACTGGTGGACTAACGAAACCTATGCAGGGGGTCAGACAGTCACTGTGCCTGCCCCAGTCCAGCATATTCCGCTTTTCCACCTTGGACCCCGGTCAGAGATCATGGCTGGCAAGGTCTTTGGCTAAGACAGATACAGATCTAAAACCTTCTGAGTGAATGATGGGCTTTATAAGTAAATCAAATTTGCTCTATCCTTTAATATGTGTTGTCTCTACGAAGCCCAACTAGTTGTCTAGGAATAGCATTCTTCCCGTAAGACCAATACCCATCACGCAAACGAAATCTGACACGTAGACGAACAACATGAAAGATAGACCCATGATCGAGGTAGAAAGAAAAACATAAATTTTATGTGAAACTATCCTGGACCCCATTTCGATAAAAAAAGATTCCATGTATAATAAAAAGATTGCAGCCCAGGGCTTATTATGCCTGCTCACCCAGTCTGTATGCTGTGATCTCGCCTTCCCCCGGGCATTGTTGCCCCATACCGGCTGGAAGAGCACACCTTAAACGTGAAGTCCAAGAGCAAGTGATTACATTAGACGGGCGATGAGCTGGCCCGAGCAACGAGTTCCCCAAAGTAGTTAGTATGTAAACGATGTGTAGAGGTGTAAGACAGATATCTGCTCACCACGGTCAGGCACAATTCTGCTAAATGGCCGAGCTTCGAGTCCGTCAATCCATTTCCCAAAAGATATTTGAGCTCGTTTCGCATTATAGGCAACGGTACTAGGTTTGATAAGAACATCTAATGTTGACCGTCCGCTAAAACGATCCAGACGATCGGTAACACGTACTTCGATGCCTCGGTGTGCAAGGCCTCTCATAGCCAAAAACCGTAGTCGCAAAAAGTTCCAAGCGCTTTGCCAGAATTGCCGGGTCTCATCTTTCCATTCTTCTGTAAAATCTGACTGGGTGTTATCATTCAAGGTCACGTATTCCAGGTTGAGGAAATTCAGCGTAGGCGCTGCGGTATGTAGAAAATGTTTGAAATCATCCAGAGATAATTCGATTAAACAAAGGTGCAGCTCCTGAAGCCGCGCAAAATGGGCATCGCCTGCAAGGTTGGGGAAATATCGAAACATTGTGCCATCCGAATCGCTCTTATTTGTTATACTGAGCATGTTCAGACTGGGTGCAGATGCAATAACGAGGTCGACGAAAGCCTCAGGAGACAGTGTCTCCTGCCCCGTTCCACGAGGACAAAGGTGTAGACATTCCGACCCCCTTATGAGCGGAAGCAAGGATTTATATTCAGCCGAAGTCACTGTCATGCTTCATAATGAGACCCTGCAGTGTATAGCTGCACATGTATGAAGCTTTCTGATCTTTCGATTGCTTGCAATGATGACTTTCAAAAGAGCCGACAGGACGTGAGCACTGACTTTGCTGATGTCCTGATTATGAGCCAAGTTGGAATGTGTGGGACGATTCGATTGGCAGGCTAGTTGAGTTCTGAACCGACGTAGACCTAGACAGCCAGGGGAGACAATTTCTTTCGTACCGGGGAGGGCATCTGTAGATTCAGGTCGCAAGGTGAAGCCGTCCAAGTTGGGAAATCGAGGCAAGCAACTTGTTAGAGTTTCTCGCAGGGAGTCGAGGGCATCTTGATGGTCCGCCACAACAGACTGGTATGATTTGTATCGTGATTCGAGTTCAGAGACCCCCAAGCTATGACGTGGCCATGAATAGATCCCAAAGATGACGTTGAAATTGCGCTGTATAACATTGGTAGATCGTCTTCGAAAAGAACTGGTAGGATTGTAAGTTGCCGAACACAGGTCCGAAAACAAGCATGTACGGCGATCTCTTGCAACTGACGGAGGCTGTCACTTGTAACAATCATCCATATTGTCTTGGAGTAATTTTCGCCAAAGAATTTCTGGGACTTTTGGAGCAATTCGTTGCAAGACAACCTCAGCGAATACAAGTCGCAGGGCTCTAGATAGCTGCAAATCCTATTTATCAACTCATTGGGAAGAACAGCTAGGGTCATTCTCGTAGAATATGAATTATGGGAAGCTCGGGTCACAGGAATCTGATCGGGGATAGAACGGAGTGTGGGGGAAGAGAAGTGAGAGAAGACATGGTGTGGTGTCTTTATCTACAAGGCGGATCACCTGATCTAGGTGGTCCACAATAAATGCTTCTAGACTTCGGGTAGTTAGTGGCGTAAAGAACCCTACTAGTCCCTCGGCAGTTGGAACTTGGAAAGGGTTCTGGTAAATGGCTATTTGAACTGGTCACTAGTCACCTTCGGACTAGTGCACTTGTTCCTTTGAGAAATTTGGAAATGGGAGAAAATTATCAGGCCAAAACAGGAGTGGGAAAATGGAGACATTTGTTCCAGGGTATGCGGGGACCGGACAGAGCCTTGCTTGGATTAATGTATTTACATCAGATACCTAGCTTCGCCTGGTCGGATTCGAGTATGTAGAATTCTAATGAGTGGTTCTATACTCCACACTGCGTCAACTCCTCGGATCATTGCAACTAATTGTCTTGCTATGTCTTTTCAGGTATCATCTTATGCTTCTTTTTCGACATCCTGTTCACCTTCTATGAAATCTTTCCCAAGCTGCCTTGAATACGGCAAATATAAAAGACGGCGCTTCGATTGAGTCTTGTTAGGCCTGTTTAGGGAAGGCGGTCAAGCTTGTTGAGTCCTTAGTAAGGCGGTCAGGGGCGACAGAATAGTGTCACACCTGCCTCGTCAATCTATCTTCGTTCTCTTCTCACAACCCGAGAAGAGAACTCAAAGAACTCGCTATTTCTGGATTATGATCGCCACCCCGCCTTCGACAGACCCCATCGCTGTCTTACCCCCGGAGATTGTGCTGCAGATTTTGGACTTTTCTCCTATTCCCGCCCTTGCGTCCTTGACGGCCGTCTCTCGGGCGTGGCACCAATTTATCGACGTCACCCACCAAGAAGCCATCTACTCCTCCCGCACCAAAACAAAGCAACCACCTGGAGCTGCCCGTGACCTTTCAGCCGTATCGGACTCCCTCAGCTTCTGTAAGCTTTTCGAGGACACCACGTCATGGAAGGACCTATGCAAGCGCCAAACACTACTCGCCCACAATTGGGCCCAGCGGCGCCCAATTACTCGGGAGTCGGTATTGCAGGTCGGTAACGATCCGGTTTGGCGCTTCCGGGCCGATTTCAAGCGTCGATTCTTCGTCTCAACCTCTCATGCTGGCGGCTTGAATGTCACTGATATGGACACCGGCCGGATCCTATGGCGACTCCCGTCCACGATGGTTCGTGATGAGGATGCCGTTCGACCGTATGCTCATCTGGAATACCAAGACGGAATGGCTGTATTTGACAGCGAAGGAGACGCCTTGGAGGTCTGGCAGGCAGGTCTGGAAGGTGCAGCCCGTGGAGAATTTCGACGCATCGCGATCTTGAACCACGATTGCCAGACGAGGGGCTTTCAATTGTCTTACTGGACGCTCTGTGTTATCTCAAATCAAGGACAGGGCTTCGTGTATGATATGACCGAGCGACCGCCCAAGTTGATCACGCATATCCACACTGCCCATGGCGCTGTTGGTCATCTGGATCAAAGTGAGGACGCCGTGATCTATTCTCTTGGCACCCAAGGCTATCGAGTCCACGACAAAAAGTCGGGCGAATTTCTTGGAGTGTTACAGCCTTTGCATGCTTCCACAAAGTTCCACATTCGGCCACCTACCACTCCATCTATTTCTGCGGGTGCGGCTCTGGCAGGAGCTGCACGACATGGGCTTACACGCCAATACCTCCCATCCGAGGCCATTCGTAAAGACTGCTTGACACCTATTGAAATCGCGAAAGGTCCGCTGCCACCCCCAAGCGATCCTGACCATGTCTATCATCGAGAAGATGAATGGGGCGCTGGCATGCTCCACGGTGATCTCTTTGTTGGCTTCTCACGTGCAGGTCGAATTTTTGTGTGCTCCAACTGGCGAAAAGCCCTCCAGGACCAAGCCAGCTTCGCCAAGAGTAGCTCGATCCTTGAATGCGAGTCGAATGGATCAAGTTTTGACCTAGGCGGTTGGCTGTCGGTGCGAAACCACCGCGTTATGTTCGAGATAGAGGACCGAATTTACGTTGTCGCACTGGATGAATATGACCAGATCCAGAACGTCGATCAGCCTGCCCGTGCCTCGTACTCACTACTCACCAGCTCTGCCCCGCAGCTGGCCGTTCCTGTCAGTTTCATGGCGCTATACGACGATGCGATCATGACCACCTACACAGTATGTTGCATAATCTCCAGTGATAAAGTCTAACGAGTAGAAGAATTAGAGCTGACACGAGGCTCCAGACCCTCGGCTGGCGCCAGTCTCTCACCAATATTCCAGGCGGTGCTCCCCATCCGCAACACGAAAATCCTGCCCGTATCTTCCCAACCAAGGCCATCCGTATTGTCACCCTGGCCCCTGACCTTTCTGAATACAAATCCTCCACGGCTTCGGAAACCAATGGCCCCGAAGAGTCGACTCGAGCAACTTCCAATCAATCAGACCCGCCAATTGAAGAGATCTGGCGCTCGCAGGCTGGATTGCTACAGTTGGTCAGTATGCTTGGCGATGAGTTTGCAGGAGAAGATGATGATGACGATCACGGACTGGGGCCCTTTGCTGCAGATTTGCAAGATGATGAGATGGACGAGGAGTGGGAAGATGTCGATGACTCCGAGGACATTATATGAGCGTGCACGTGAGGGAATTTAAACGTCCCTGATACCGGTCCGGCCTCTGCAACCTGCCTCTGAGAATCGATCACTTCACTAGCCCGGATCTTTCGCATCCATTTAACAGCTGGCTATGAATGTCATTCGTCATGCAGTAACTTACTAATCCGAAACATCACAGCCTTCTGCACTAACAGCTACTTAGGCCGGACGAGGTGTAGCATCCTCACATCTACCTCCACAGGCTGAAAGGCTTTGGTGGTGACGCTTGAGGTATCGTCATTTAATGCTTTATTGGAAATATGACATTTCGAACCTTGTTCGATACATATGTACATTCGTCAAAGTGGTTATAGTGGGACACATAAGCCATTTGAGTGATCAACAAAATGAGAAATGGCGAATACCCATATTGTTCGCAACTCCTTGGCTATTCATGTCATAATAGGTATATGGCTATCCCATGGATTGTTCTAAGAAACTTGATAACAGGCCGTCGAGACCATAATGCCGGATTGGGAGATGATCGCTACTGAGGCAGAGCTCTCCTTCCAAGGGTTCAAAGTTGGACGGACCGAATGGGTCCATAACCTTCGGCACAGTCCACGCAGTCACAGACAGGTTAATAATCTGTGCGGCCCGGAACTTCACATAGAATGGGAGGTGTGATACTGAGAGATCAAATCACTTGATGGAAAAATAAAGCGTTCAGGGACCCGAAGAGTTGCCTAGATACACTTTCTCAGATGAGAAGCATGGCGTTGAAGAGAAGGAAAAGAAGGAAATGCGAATACTCACTGCCCAGGTGGCTGAAGAGGTTAATTCAGAAATTTAATAAAGTCCATGGAAGAGTCCGACATTCTGAAATTGCAAAGTGCCGCATATTAAGACATTGGGATTGAAACCTTGTCGCGGTAGGTGCAAATCCAGTACATGCCAACAATTATCTCAAGGCATTATCCCCGACCTATAGTCAAGAATCTTCAATTTGAGATTGTAAGTCCCTCAAATTCGACAAGCAATTTGTAAGGAACTTCTAATCTCTCTCTCGAGGTACGCCTTGGTGGGAACCCTCTTCGTCTGGACTTTGACCATGTATATGTTTCCCATCTTGTGGCTACGTCGGCTGTGTACCGAAGGGGGATCCCCTTCAGGGTCTACAGAGTACCTGCCATCTCGTTGAGATCACATTTCACCGAGAGACATTATCTTCGGTTAAGTGTCTCTTATCATCAGGGACTTATTACAAATAATGATCCTTATACGGCCCCACTAGGAGGAATGCGACCAAAAGGGAAATAAGGCTCCGGCAAGCTAATGACGCCATGGATCGGTAGATTCATGACGAAAGCTTGGGACAGCCCACCATCCTGGTGATCATCGTCAGGTAGATAGATGGACTGGTACAGAGTAGAAGTATTGCCCTTTCCCCCCCAGAGGCAGATAACTATGGTACTGGCAGTGGCGTAGGTCCCTCGTAGATATTTCTATAGTGCTAGAGGCGATATACGCTCGCACAAACGGAGAATTAGAATAGTTCGTGTCCATCTAGAATCATTGTCCAAGTAGGCTGTGTAATATGAGACATCAGGAGGGGTTTGAGCTGGAGAGAGACCCTCGGTGTTGCGAATCGGAGACTAACCAACTTGAATATCTCAAGCCTCTCTGTGGGCGGGCCCCTGCAAGTGAAGTGAGACTAACGTTCTCGATTCCAAGAATACCCACATCCGCCACATGCATCTCCATCGTTCAGATGGGCCTACGAGGACCCGAGGACCCGAGGCCCCGTAGATGCTAGCGAAATCTAGGGCACCGTTGGGCTGGCGTTGCCCAGGGGATCATTGCTGCCCACGATATCGGATCGCCACTGCGAACATCAAACCAGGCAACACCCTGGGGTTTACTGGGGGAGCCGAGGCAGAGTCTGGGGTAGGTAATGAGGGGTTCCAAGGTTTCATGTGGACTCTCGACGATCAATGGGGGGAGCGGGACTCCCGAGGTCGACATATATGATGCAGTCAGGAATCCCTAGCGAAGTCTGTCCTGCAAGTTTCGCACACCATCACCAATCTCAATTCTCTTTCTTGTTACTTCATCCTTGCACTTGGCCAATTGACAACAAGTTGTAATGGCCGCAGACGGACCTAAACCCGGTTTCTTAGGAAACATCAATAAGGAACAGCAGGGCAAATTGCAGACGCTATGGAGCATCCTACTGAAGGCGGCAGAAATGCCAACCGGCCTAGAGTCGTCAAATAGATGTATAGAGGAGCACGCCAGTCCCACCCAGCCTCAAAGACGATTATCCCTGCTCGGTCGCACCCAAAGCAACATCTCCGACAAGAGCACCCAGAAAGCCACACCGGCGTATCAACAGAAACTCCTAACATATTTGGGAGAGCTAGGCAGCAAGCCCCAGGAGACCAAACAGGTCGAAAAAGCCATTTCGGAAATTACCCCCGCCGAGTTGCGTAACGGCCTCCTGGATACTCTCAAGCATGACCACCCGGATGCCATGCTCCTGCGCTTCCTTCGAGCTCGCAAGTGGGATGTTCCCAGGGCATTTGCTATGATAATGGATGCCATTGTTTGGCGAGTGAAGGAAATGCATGTCGACGATGAAGTCATGGCCAAAGGAGAGCTCCATGCACTAAAGCAGGAGCGTAGCTCAAACGCAGCCGAGCAAAAGGCCGGGAAGGACTTCTTGGCTCAGATGCGCATGGGCAAGAGCTATGTGCATGGTACGGATAAGATGGGCCGGCCCATTGTTGTTGTCAGGGTGCGTCTTCATAAGCCTGGTGCCCAGAGCGAAGAAGCCCTGGAGAGGTATATCGTTCATGTCATCGAGTCCGTGAGGCTCACTCTGTCTCCCCCTGTGGAGACTGCCGTATGTGCTCTTGCTCTCATTTCACGTGCATTTGCTGATATCATCCGAGGCTGTTCTCTTCGATATGACTGGTTTCTCTCTTTCTAACATGGTACGTACAAAAAAGAAACTTGCAAACAACTGTTTTTGAGCCGGAATATAATGGTCGCTGATTTGGGCCTACAGGACTACCCGCCAGTGAAATTCATCTTGAGGTGCTTTGAGGCAAACTATCCAGAGTCACTGGGCATTATGCTAATTCACAATGCTCCCTGGGTCTTCTCTGGTATGTGCACCTTCGTTTTTCGAATATTAATATCTCCAACCGGACGCATAGACCCTCGTGACTGACAAGTTTTCCACAACTTTACAGGAATTTGGAGACTCATTAGAGGCTGGATGGATCCCGATATTGCGGCCAAGGTTCAGTTTACAAATTCTGCGGCTGATCTTGAAAAGTTCATCGCCCGCGATCAGCTTGTGGAAGAGGTGGGTGGTGCAGAGAAGTGGAAGTACGAGTATATCGAGCCCGACGAGAATGAAAACGCCAGAATGGAGGACATCACCACTCGAGATGCACTGGTTAGTGAGCGACAGCAAATTGGCGAGGAGGTTCTGGCAGCAACCTCTGAATGGAACGATGCTACCAAGTCTAAGGACAAGGGCAGGATTCAATCAGCCGAGAGCCAGAGAGCTTACCTCGCTGAAAGACTGCGAATCAACCACTGGAAGTTGGACCCGTACGCACGGGCACGTCTTTGCCTCGACCGAATGAAGGTGATCCAGAAGGACGGAAGAATTGACTTTTACCCCAAGGAGGTCGAGGTCGAGGAGAAGCCCCAGGAAGCGAGCAAAGCAGCAGATACCCAGCACTTAGAAAGCGTGAAAGGCAATGGGGCCCAGGCTGTTGCTTCATAGACTGCTCATAGGTGTGCCTTTTTGTCTGCTTTAGATTTTCGTTTCTGTTTGGAAGACATAAATTTTCAGGTTCCCAGTTCAGAAAGCCAGTTCTATTATTTCAGATCCCACCAAAAGCACTGTCAGACATCATCAATGCTCTTGCAAGCAACGTAAACCGTATGGTCCAGGGGATGTTGGATTCAAAGCGTTTCTTAATGACCTAATTGAGCGTCGATAACTGGACATTGCACTCTTGGAAGCCCATGCACCATAGTTGCTGGCAGTTAGCAAATGTTGATTCAATCTATGTGGTGGACCAGGCGAGCTGGAAAAGAAGCGAGCATGTGGGCTACGTTCCATCGAGCCTCCGAGGAAGTGTACAGGACCTGTAAAGCTCTTAAAGGATACTGCTCGGCCCATCCCCATCTCGACTGCGAATGGCATTGATTCCCTGGACAACAGAGTGGTATCTGACTCACATGAGGGATGTAAGGGCTAGAAGCTCTACGGGTAGTACGGAAGGCGGTCAAAATGTTGTTTCCATCAATTCCCTGCTGGATCCGGGTCAAATGAGGTGCGAATCAGCTGCTGAAACTGAGGATTGGTCATATTTCTCTATAGAACTATGACGAACTATGATTTTGACCTGTTCTAACCCGCCCCGGTAGCCAGAATAGTATCCCAGAAAGTCTACAGTGGTATAAGATTAGTTGAGAAGTTCGAAAATGTATAATAGGACCACTTTACCCAATCAATAGACTCTGGGTTCATCCATTGGGCGCCATCAATCCAATCGCCAAATGTGGCTCCAAAATCGTAATTCATCAAGGTAGAAGAGCGGGCTCTTCCGGTTAGAAGCAGAGCCCTGTCAGTGCACAATTAGCGATCGAACCGTCATAGACAGGGAATATAGACCATAAAATCACTTACTGAAGGTGAGCAAGAATCGGATAGGCCTTGGCACAGACTTGGCTTTTGCTCTGCAGTCTATCAATGCGCGCAACAGCTGCATCAAAGTCGGCTCGATAGGGGGAGAGGTCAAATGTCTCCGGCTCGTCAAGCAAGCATGAAGCCAGTGCGATGGCACCGTGAATGGCGTAAAAACTTGTCAATCCAGATAACAGCCACCTATAGTGTCGCAAACGAGGAAGGTCACAGAATTGTCGGTGGACGTCAAGCAGAGCAGTGCCGGAGATGATGCATTTCGCCCTGGAGGCTGAACGGAAACACGGACCTCGGGGCTTGCAAAAGGGGCGATGGAGAAGAAGGTATAGCTGATGAGCGTATAGCTGTAAGATGCACCAATGGGCATAGCTCGACGGATCCAGGAGACTCGGAGATCCATCTAGTAGGAAGATTGAGCCCCAATGGCGTTGTTCATCTGCGACCTGACTATCAAACAGGCTGAGAGCAGCTTCATTATACTTTGAAGTGCTGGCTAGGTGACGGCAAATTTTGGTAGAAAGCTGAAACATCTGGATCTTGAATTTCATGACGGACATTTGCGTAGGTTGACTGGACGGTGACAGGATAATATCCTCTTTAATGTCATGGTCGTTTACGTCGGCGGGCATAGTGGCGTCAATGCTGAGTAAAGTGGACATGTCTATGTCCCGGAAAAAGGTAGCTTGGTATGTGTGGAGTAAGAGAATACCGGCCCAGCATCGACGTCGACGTTCGGCGTCTACACAGCTTGTTTGCTGTGCATTCTGCCCTACATTACACTTCAACGCTATGCCAATATTCAGAGTTAAGCCTGCGGAATCTAGATTAGAATTGTCTTTGAATGTTTTGCCATGTCAGAAAGATTACCTAACAGTGTCCAGGAGCGCTCAGCTCCTTCATGGTTACTTATCGTATAGATCAACAACAGGAGAGCCTCCAAGGTACTGAGACTATGGCGGATCATGAATTTATCTTGCGAGAGGCAAATCATGGCGGCTGTTCGGAATCGATAAGCAATATCCGATATGTCATGAGAGCGAGACGTATCTGGCCTGAGCTCAATCAGCATGGCATCATCCTGTTCCATGGTGTTCATGGTAGCTGAGCAAATCGCAAAAAGTAACGCTATCCAGGAGAGATCAGCGTGCGAGGGATTCTGCCTGAAGGTGTTGTATTGCTTCTGGAAAGTTGGGCCATGGAGAATGTGGAATAGGGGTGACAGATGCGTGAAATACTCAGCGACAAGGTAATCACAACAATGCGCAGGAGGCAGTATGGCTAGAATTTCTGGCCTTGAAACAGTAGGTCCGAAGGGGAAGGGGAAGCAAAGATTCCCAGGTGAAGAGAAAGGGTCATTCGGACTTGGGGCCGATTGGCACATTTGGTCCATCGGCCGCTGCAGAAGGGCATCCCATTGACCATGAGTGTCATTCAGGCGATCGTGCGCCTGTGGCGTCGCAGAAGCTGCTTGTATCGAATTGCATAGAATTCGGCCTAGGTCCGGGTCCACTGGGGCCAGGGGATCTTGAATTTGCGGATTTTGCTGGATCGGAGATGATATGGAGACCGGAGATGGTGCAGACCCTGCATCGGGACTTGGATCATTTGGCGTAATGGGGCGAGCACGCCTATAAGTGCATGATTCAACACATTCTCGCCGCTTGCACGATGCACACGGTTGTTGCCGGTCGCATTTTAATTTCGAGCGTCGGCACGGTACGCAACTGACTGGTTTTCGAGGACGTCGTTTGTGAATCCGATATCCTGGTTTGCTGTCGAACGTAGAAAAAGGTGATCTATCGGATCTCTGGGCTTCATTGTCTCCACCCACATGATCTTTTTGGATTAGTTCGGCCATGCTTGAGAATGCACAGGGGGCTTGAGCAGCCTCGGAAACGTTCCTTAGCCCAAGTAGCATATATGTCTGCTATGGGGTCGGGGCAAGGAAAGCATGGAGCACATTAAGGCCCGGAGAAAGCACAAGTGGAGTTCTACTCCGCAAAGGGGCTGACGGTCTAGGGGTATCTTGCGTCGGAGAAAACACACTTTCAAGTACGTCATCTCCGAAGACTCAGAGAACTCCGAAAATTCGTGTATGCTTCTTTCTTCCATTCCATGACCAAGCCGACTCAAGATACTCCAACGTACACGATTTAGATATTTTTCGGGGATTTGGCCCTCTGTCTCCAATTAACCGGTCCGCGATCCAATCAGGTCCTATTATACATGGCGAATGTTGGGAGATCAATGGGTTTCATGTTTCCCGCCCGCGCCCAATCTGAAAAAGTGCATTACGCCAGGTCACGAAGTGATCGACTTGAAAAAAGCAAAGATAGACTTATGGGACGTAAAAGCTACCGAAAAATGCCCCCAGGAAGCAAACATGCAACCTTCGAAACATACTCTGATCGTTTGAAGCCCAAGCATTCTATGGCTTACTAATACATATACAGCTAATTGGCTCTCGGAGTTAATCGGACAACCGCGGCCCGAGGTTTGCAAAATGCATCCGGCCCGCCCCCGCAATTCCCCGCAATTCCCCGCAAGTCCTCGCTAGCCGGATTCTAGCAGCCGCGTTGTGCCGCTACCTCTTGGGTCTTCAATCTTTGAAAGAGAAAAGGAAAGGCATGGCATCGGCATCAAGGAGACTGACAGTAAGCTACGATGATTGTCGGCAGCGGAAAATTCGTGGTTAGAGCTGGGAAACGCGAGCTGCTTGCGATACTTGCATTCGACGAGGATATGAAGCTACTTGTACTTTCAGACGGCAATCCGTTTCCTAAGTCCCTAAATTAGGTAGCGAGTTGTCGAGGCAGCTTTGCAATCTAAACTGTCTTTTAAAACAAAATATTAAGCTGACAACCGCCTCGCTTGATCGAGACCGAAATGCCTAGGCATTGGCTACTCTAGAGTCACAACCTACCGAGGGGGTAATTTCTGTAGAAAGCGATGACACAACTGGATAAGTCTTCCCTACTAGTAGATTGTTGACTTTAACTTCCAACCATGTTCAATGTATCCTATTCAATCGTGTTGGCGATGGAAAACTTCTCGACTCAATGCAGGAGCCAGTATACAACCCTCTTGTAGGCTTTCCTTTCTCTATAGGAAACCTAGGTACTCGACAAGAACTTCTTGACTACCTACCTTCATTGCAACATTGTGATAGACTCAAAGACATCTTTTTGAGTGTTTTTTCTCCGCTATTTCACGTTCTCCACGAACCCACTTTTGAAACTAAATATCGTGAAGTCAAACAAGAGCCTCGATTAGTACCATTATCGTTTCTTGCTCTGCTTTTTGTAATATTATCTCTAGCTACCACCTCACTAGACGATAAAAATCCTTTACTAGCAGAGATCGCACACAATAGCACACCTAGTGCCAATATACGAGGCCTCGTAGCCACATATCGCTTAGCCGCAATAAAATGCCTATTAGCGGATAACTTTATAAGCTAGCATAATTTATGTACCCTCCAATCTTTAGTTCTCCTTACGTATGCTACTAGCTACGTAGGCGGGCCTATGTAGTTATTACTAGGCTTCATATTGTATATTGCTATAGCGATTAGGTACTTAGTAGACCCCGATTAGTTAAATATAGATATCATTGAGGTAGAAGAGCGTCGTCGTTGCTAGGCGGCGTTAATAATGCTTTATACTATTTAGTATATATGTTTTAGCAATATTATGCCCTTCCGCGTCCGCGCGAATATTACTCTCCTAACTAATATAGATAACGAAGAGCTATTCGGTATAACGAGGAGTTCCCTTTAGTCCTCTCTATAAAGATTGACCTAGATATCTTACCTTCTCTATAAGTTCAACTTATATAATATTGTATTCGAAATATGCCGGCTTTCTTCGTCCGCTTCTCTTCTACCCTAGGACTAAGTATTAAAGCTCGATTAGTAGCTAGGAATAGAGCTTAAGAAGTATACGTTACTTTTCGAGAATATAACGGATATACCTTTCTATTATATTGCCTATTTCTATATTGTTAGCAACTATATATAATACCTTTAGCTTTTGTTATACCGTCTACATATCGGTACTATTGATTTAACCTCTTTAAGTAAGCCTTTAGAAGCTTAATTCGAGAAAGCTACTAACGATACAACGACTCTACTATAAAGATATTGTTAAACATTAAGAGTCTTTATTATAGTACGTAAATAAGGTTATATTACTAGTATATTAATAGGTTTAGGTCTTTTTAAGCTTTTATAGCCGTAACGACTCTTTTAGTAATTATAGCTAATAGAGATATTATACTAATATCTAATCTTACTATAACAATAGCTATTAGATCGTATATAAGTATATTCTAAGGGCTATCGAGGAAGAGTAAGATATATACTAAGGTACTAGCGGTTTTAGAGCGCTTAGGTAATACTCGGATATCGGAGTTCTACTAAGCTATATTTAGGAACCTATTGTATACAATACCGCTAATATCTATACCTAGGTATACTACTTTAGATAATTAGAACTACTTCCTAGATATAGAGACCTTTATTAGGGATATTCCCTTAGAGCAATAGCTATTTCCGTCTAGATTTCCTTAGGGGAATTTACGTTCGATCTAATAGTATTATTAAGCAACGTCGTAGAAAGCAATTAAGAATATAAGCCCTTTATATCGTTGAATTATATTTCGTAGTAAAGAAAGATAGTATATTAAGGTAAGAGCCGTAAGACTGAAAGGTAGCCTACTTCAAAGTGCCTAGGTAACCAGATTCCTTTTAGCCTTTTGAAAGGTACCGACCGGTTCCTCGAGGATTAGGTGTAGCGACATCCGAAATTATATCATTTCAGTCCAGGCTTTTCTGAAGGGCCCCCAGAAGGGCTTTTTGAGGGCCTTTCTTTGGTCACGCCAAATGTTGCAAGGCGCGCCAAAATATAGCGAATGTCGAGGTAATTTATTATAGCCCATGGGATGAATTAATTATATTGTGCCAAAGGTTTTACGTACCTCTAGCAAAATATGGGTATCCATGTAAAAGGCATTAATATGTCGGGGCGTCTGTTCTCAGAGCCGAGTAAGTCGAATTAGAAAATCCAGTATCTGGTTATGGACATGCGTAGAATAAGTGATGCCTGGAAATACCAGGCAATACAGGCATGAGAAAGTAAGTCACAGGCCAAAACGAGGCATGCCAACCTGGTCGCGAGAACAAACCCAGAGCTTGCCAGTATAATGTTTAGATCCTTTTACCAACGGCTTTTGCCGGATAAAAGGCCATGTCTATAATCATACGGGAAAGATCTTTGATTGCCGAGGTGATTAGTGCTTCACTAAAGAGCCCAAATTCCCAAGAGCTGTTATCCATGATGGTTGTATTAGACAAGCGAAAAAAAACCCGGATGAGATAAAGAAGCTCTTAATGGGGGTTGAGACCAGATAAAGTGCGAAGAGGTGAGACATAGCGAGCCAAGAGGCGGCCACTAGAAGTTGGATTACTAGAAAACGTTGGTTCAATACAGTCTAGGCATAGTGAGTACAGGAATATGAAACCAACTAAAGAAGGTCATGCCATTGATGGCGTACATTTTAGTGTTGCAATCGGATCAAAAGCAAAGGAACAACAAGAACGAAAAAGAAAAAGGTGAAGATAATTATTCCTTGAAGCCCCCTACCACGAATAGAAAATGAGTTTGAGAGCTGCGAGTGTGCCTTAGAACAACCCAAGCCTTCCTCCTTTTGACTATCCTGTAGTTATGCAAAGGATTTGATGTAGCGATTCACGCCTTCGGCATTCTCGTATACATGCCAATGGCCGGTGCAACGAAGGATCTCCAGCCGAGAGCTAGGAAGCTTCTCGTGGAGAGCAGTTACCACTGGCACCGGCGAAGTTTTGTCTTCATCACCAGTCATGAGGAGGATGGGCATCGTCAACTTCTCAAATTCAAATGCGGAGGAAATACCGGCAAGTGCAGTACAGGCCTTGGCATAGCCTTCAGGATTAGTCGCAAGCAACGAAGCACGGACAGCGGCAAATGCAACAGGCTGGTAAATTTTCGTTGTGCTGGAGGTGCCAGCATCGCCGACGGCATCAGCTGTCCCGGAGCCCATCATACCTTTGTCACGAACCGTAGCGGCGCGCTTTATCATAGCAGCCCTTCCGCCATCTGGGAGAGGGCACGGGGGTGGACCCATCAGAATGAGCTTGTCAACCTTGCTGAAGTTGTGAACGCCAAAAGTCATGGCGATCAAGCAACCCAGGGAATGAGCGAAGAGGGTCACAGAAGCGGCTCCGGTGAAGTCAATAACGTCTGCCAGGTCCCTAGCTAAGCTATCAATTGTAATGACAGAGGCGATGCTTGTGGGTGTCAATCCATGGCCTTCAAGGTCATAGAGGTAGCTTGTGTAGCGGTCCTCGAAATCACCGTTCTTGATGATAGGTGTGAAGTATTCGCTTGATGCACCAAGTCCGTGAACGAAGACGGCAACCTTCGGTCCATTTCCAACTCTGCGGATGTTGACTAGCTTTTTGCCAAGCTTCGTCAGTCCTGAGCCGCCGACCGTATTCTCAAGATTAAGAGTGGCAAGATGAGATTCCAAAGAAACATGCTTGGCAACAACATTCTCAGAAGTAGGACTTCCAACGGTATTTTGAAGACACCCGAGTCCGGTAACAGATACTTCGACTATAGCACAAAAAGTAGCAGGTTAGACTAAAGTCAGACAGAAAAGTTATGTGGATAAACTTACCTTTGTCTCCAGGTCGGAGAAACGTAGGCGGGCTCTGACCAAAGCCAACGCCAGCGGGGGTACCAGTCGCAATGATATCACCGGGTCTTATTGTGCTTGCCTCAGATATGGTCTTGATGAGGTTTGCCACGGAGAAAATTAAGTTATCTGTAGTCGAATCTTGACGCTTTTCCCCGTTGACGAACGTTTGGACACGAAGGGTTGATGGGAGCTGGCTGGCCGGAACTGCAACTGGACCCATAGGGCAGAAGGTATCGGGTGATTTTCCGATATGGAACTGCTTGTGATCTCTTTGTCTCTCACGGGCAGTCACATCATTGATAATGGTGTATCCCCACACATAGTCCATAGCATCTTTCTCTGCGACTTGGAAGCCAGACTTTCCGACAATGACACCAATCTCGCCCTCATAATCCAGAGTACCAGTGAAGTTTGGGTGGGGGTTAATCTCGTCCCCACAGGCAGCAATGCTGGTAGATCGCTTTGTAAAGATCACCGGATGGGTAGCTGTTACGGCCCTTAGCGAACTTATATGTCAGGAGGGGAAGTAATAAACTTACGCTGATCGGTCTTGTCACTGGAGTCGTATCCACTGCGGTTGAACTCAACAGCATGGTCAACATAGTTCTTGCCAACAGCCAAAATATCACGGTCACAGATAGGAGCCTGCACAGAGACGCTGGAGAGGGGCACTTTGTCACCGTAAGCGGCCACAGCATTCTGTAATTCAATGATTTGATACAGAGAGGTAACTGGAGCCCCCGAAAGCATAACCAACGGTGTAATCATGGAGCTTTCAAAGTCCAGATGACCAACGCGAGGTCGTTGCTGTTCATCAAGATATGTGATGTAGTTGCTGCATTTATTCGTCGGCTTTGAAGCCGACGGAGGTGCACTAGCAGCAGAGGTTGGGAAACCAAAGTCCTTGGGAGATGCTTTGTGGATCCTGCCATTGATCATGATGACATTTAGCGTGGTGTGATCCTGGAGGATGGTGATATCCTCCAGAGGGTTACCATCGACGAGGATCATGTCCGCATAGTAACCGGGTTGGACTTTGCCCAGCTCATGCTCCTGCATAAATAGCTTGGCAACACCGGCAGTGGCCGCAATGATTGCTTCCATTGGGCCAAAATCGAGCAATTTCACAAAGTGCTCCAAGTCCCGGGCGTAAGTCCCGTGAGGTGTCCAGGCAAACCCATAATCACCACCTCTGGTATATTGAGGTTAGTCTGAGCTCTGAGAAACAACGACAAATGGGAGAGATATCTTACGGTAGGACAGTGATTCCTCTCTGATGCATTTCCTTGCAAGCCGTGATAGCAATGTCCAGTTCCTTTTTATAACCATCTTGCTCGGCCTTGTCGAAGGAGTAACCAAAAGGACCAGCTTCATAAGTGGTGGCATAGAGCCAGTTGAGACCCGGCGCAACAATATGACGGTGCTTGTTCTTCTCCAACTCATCCATGGTAGCCTCATCGATGTAACTGCCATGGTATATAACGTCCACACCGTACTTGACACATTGAGCAACCGCGTCACGAGCTCTAGCATGAGAGCAAACCCGTAATCCAAGACGATGCGCCTCATCAACGCAAGCTGCCGTCTCAGCATCATCAAAAAAGCTTTCTTGAGCGGCCCGGGTCTCCAGGATCTAAAAGTTTGGTAAGGTTTTTGGGTTTGGTATGGAGGGTCTGAATGTCTTACTTCCTCCCCAGACATGCTCAGTTTGATTTGGTCAACGCCAAGCGAGGCCTGGTGTCGAATGACCTCGCGCATCTCAAGGGGTCCTTTGAGAATGAGACTCGTCAGGCATGACACAGAGCTGTAACAGCCAATCCGTACTCACCGTCAGCAAATGCGGTAATACCTGGAGTAAGCTCTCCCCCTCTGCGAGCAATCTCCCTTCCATTGGCCAGGTAACGTGGGCCGGGGATGCTTCCTTGGTTGATGGCATCGCGGATGACACAATCCAGGCGCTCTTTTGCCGAAGCCGCGCCGTAGCACCTTGAAGTACTGATTAGACAAGTTAAAGAGTGTTGAAACATTGGAATGATCTCACATAGTATATCCGGAATCCAAATAGGTCATAGCTGATCGCGCAGTGGAGATGGTATGCTCTTCCACCCCAATGTCACCAAGATTGTCTGATGTTGATCAGCGACGCTTCAACGATCCATCCTATGCGAGTCTCCTACCAAGAGCAGATCCATTCCATGTCAAATGCGTATGAGCATCTCCCAACCCAGACATTAATGTCCGACCATTGCCTTGGATGACTCCAACACTGGGGTCATTTTGTAGTTTCTCGACCGAGGGAACATTTCCCACGAAACATATACGCTCTCCTGTAAGATATCTTAGCTTCGTGAAAAGGGCGGTGATCTATTAATTCTCTACCCTGAACGTAAACATCACCCGTGTAAGGTTGAGCTCCTGTCGAGTCGAGGCTTCTTGAGGTCAGCAACGAGTCTTGAGTTACCAGAAATTTTAGTCTCACATTCGAACATTGAGGAACAGTATCTTTGAGTCGGAGGATGTTTCTAATAAATGTCAATGTGAGTAAACCACTTCATGACTTGACAACTAAAAATAGGTGACGTAACCTACCAACCATGTGATGAGCGCGAGGCTTCAAAGCAATATCAAACTGGACATCTTCATGGGGAGCAAGTTTGCGATCTGAAAGTGAAGATCCCCAATCTGTCATGCTTCTTCCCGGGCGTATCAGCTTTGACGTGCCGTTGACCTGTGTGCTATAGGGCGAAGACGAGATTGCAATTGCGGGTGCCATGACTGTCTCAATGGCCAATATGGGAAATCGGAAGTTCTAGTACGAGTTGAATTAGAGACACAAAGCAGCAAGCAGAAACTGCACGAGCATAGCCTCGTATTTATAACCGACGCGACAAGACAAGCGCGCGTGAGAACTCCCTCTCGTAGTACCTCATCCTCAAAAAGCCTTTCCCCGCAATCAATAGCTCCCTCTTTCATTACCGAGGCTGCTATTGACCGAAATTAGCATCCCCGATAAACAGAACGGCAACTCCGGCTGCAGATCGAGCGCAAGACTGGACAGAGCTACGCCTTGGTCCAGGATACCTTGTGTCTAATGTGGGGAAAGCAAAATGATAATCACTAATAGGTGTGTGCGTCGAAGTGGACGATGCGTCAGTTGACATCAGATGACAAATCGGAGACGTCGGAGATGATTCCTTGAGCAACTCCGGCGTGTCGCATATGAAAACACCAAAAGGTAAAAGTGGATTCCATATGGCCTTGCACTAACTTTTTGACTTGGCTCTAAAACCTCGATGCAAAAACAGCCTTCACTTCCTATTCAAGACTTATCCCCACGCCTAACCTTCACACCGTCGACTCTCAACATGGATTTTGAACTTCGACAAACTCCAAGCTTTACTCTAGCGACTCCTGTCAAGCATCTGAATGCCCCATTTACGTCACACATCGAATATGCGGACCAGAGAGAAGGAACATGCAAAGGGCAAGTCTATTCAGACAAGCCACGGCACCATCACGGCCACAATAGCCATCATAACCACTTCTCTGTCCATCATACTCACTCTCACCACCATGGTGTGAAGCAGCGCAATAACAAATCAATGGAAAGTCTGCCGTTGATTCCTCCTGAAAAAGTTGCAGGTGCGGACGGTGATCATGGCTCTGCAATTTGTTCGTCATCCCATCACTTGGCTTACGAAAATTATTAACATGGGCTATAGGGATAGTCATAGACGAAATCGTTTACGATGTCACCGAATTTTGCAAGGAGCACCCTGGGGGTGACATGCCTTTGAAAAGCTTTGCAGGAAAGTCATGTTCCTGTAGGTCAAGTCTCGCCGTCATTGTGTGAGCCTAATAGCTGACATTAACTCTTGTAGGGCAATTCCACAAAGTCCATAGTGGTAAAACCCTTGAAAATTACGAGGAACTTGCAATTGGGAGGACTAGTGGCGTACCCAATCCTTATAAGGAGGAGAAGCCTAGTATTTTCCGTCAACTTTGGAAGTCTCAGTTCTCGGAGCAACCTTTATTGTAACTTAAAACACCTAATAGTGCGAGACACCATGGCCTATATTTTCCTTGTCATTATATCTCATGTATTTTGATTATAAGACTATTTCAGTGACATCATACCTCTTGATTTTCATCACTTAGAGTTATCTAAAACACAAACAGTGGGATGAGTGGTTACGGTTCCCCGGATTGCTAGGACGCGGAGATTAGCGGGGTAAACCTTGGAGGCCGTCTCGGACATAGTGTTATGGGCTCTCGTACAGTCACGAGATTCCTTGTTGCCTAAGGCTACGCGATACTATTCGCGCTAAGTCACGTATTCTATATCTAGGCCTCGGCATAGTGCGGTTCCGGTTCTATCACCTGGAACCGCGCACCGCACCTCATATTTTCGCGGCTCTAAAACTTCAGAACCGCACCGCGGCGCAGTTCTATGCGGTTCTGACGCGGTTCGAACCGTATGGAACCGCAAATTCATTATTCTGCCAAGAATTTCCTTTTTCGGATGGATAAATTGATGATTCATTTGAAATTTTTACTGTTATTAACCGCTGTTTTGGTCACTACATTTACAACCATCAATTCCCTATTTTAAATTCTAAGAAACTATGTGAAATTTGCTCGTATATAAGCTATTTGGTATTAAGAAGTATAGTCTGTTACGATGGCCAATATGATGGAAACAATCATATGCGAAATGTAAAAGTAGTAACGTAGAGAAGGAATAATCATACATGCGGGGATTGTTGATGATGGGGACATAGATCACGTGATCCCGGAGCTACAATCCTCCGACCTCCGAACACCTGTCCGCCCGTGCTCGGGTCAACCATCCTCCGGTCCGACGACATGCGTCAAATAGTCCTGCTTATTTTTAATAGCTTCTAAGATTGTTGTGATAAGGTATGAACCTAAAGGTTTCTAGTGTAGTATACGTAGTAGGAAATATATTTTTTACTATAAACATCACATCACTATCTTCGCCAATAGGGCAGGACAAACGGCCCCCGCGGGTAGTGATTCGATACCCAAACCCAAACCCAGAATACCCATGGGTATTTTTTAGGGACCCTACCCGCCCACATGGGTACCCAGTAAATACCCGTAGGTACATGACTTTCCCAATTAGGGTGGATAATTCGCTTACCTCAGCCTTATAACTTACGGTTTTTTACAACTGCTTTTGTTATTACTTTGATTCTTGAAGCTTTTCGACCACATCCTCTATGAAAAATTGAGAAATATCGCTGTAAATAGATAAAATTAAGGCCATAATATTATATGAAGTTGAGCTTATAGGAGTCTAACCTTGTTGCGGTGGACAATTGGTAGTGTTGTGGAAAATTATAAGTCAAGGGCAGGAAATATATATTGGATGCACTGCAAAGTATATTCACCTTCACCACTATAGCACCACCTATTTCTATTCATATACACAACGCCTGTACAAAGGGTCAAATGTATTAAGTGATTCGTGGAAGCCTTTCATTATCTAGATATTTATCTTATTCGACCTTCTTAGCTTTTAGTAGGCTACAATTCCTTAGAGAACCTTTAATCGAATAGACAAGATGTGAGCTTGTGTTCGAAAAATCCTTCGAAGTTCGATGGATACCCATGGGTACCCAGAAAATACCCAGAAAATACCTATGGGTACCTAGATAATTGCCCAATAATTAATAAGAAGTCACCTTTTAGTGGGTCAGAATATGATCCATCTCCAATAAGCAAAACACCCCATTTTTGTTAGTCTTTCGGTCGCAAAAATTGGTGAGTGAGTGTCTTCTGCTATTCTCCTACCTAGCCATTAACCTTCCATTCTATTATGTCTTAGTTCTCTGACATCTATTCCTCATCACTCTATGATGCCAATGGGGTAGATGACCAGTTTTCCCTTTAACCCGACTATCCACAGACCTTTACGCCAGACATCTCTGGTAGTCAACAAACCATCGCGTCTAGCTCTATAGTAGCACCTCCTATGATACCTTCATCCCTTACGCGTGTTGGCCCAAACAGCAGAAAGGAGTACGTTCTCTATACCGAAATGTCAAAGAGCGACTATATCGATTGGTGGCTACAAACTACTTATGGACAAAAACCGCTAAAATGGGATGCAAAACACTTATCTGAGGTTTGGGAGAACTTTTACCAGGTAGCACATTCTCGATCTGGACTACCAAAGGTTATGTGTCAAAGATGTAGACAGCTTCTGGACCATCCATATTACCCTACGAAAGGAAGAGTGGGAAACGGAACATCTGCTATGAAGAGACATCGTTAGGCGGGCTAGTGTCTGAAAGGCCCATCAAAGCAGCCTGGTATCGAACATGCCTTTTAGGAAGTAGTAAGCATGACTACCTTACTTTATACGTTCGGGTACTAACTACCTTTTAATAGAATCAGCAAGGCATCAAGGTGGCCCAGTCATACAACAAATGGGTTTGGGAGAAGCAGCTTCTCAAATTTGTCGCAGACTCGAAGCTTCCTTTCGCAATCGTTGAGAACCAGTCTTTCTAGGATCTTGTACGACTAGCACGATCAGCCCCGTCAATGCCAACCTTTCCCTCAAGAAGGACTGTTCAACGTCACCTCAGAGATACAATCCAAGATACGCAACAGCGCCTTCTCCAAACCCTTCCACCGGGCGCAAAGCTTTCAATTGCATTAGACTGCTGGACGTCTCCCTTTCGGCAAGCATTTATGGCAGTCACTGGCTATTTCATTGATCAGGACTGGAATTACCGTGAAGTCCTTCTAGGCTTTGAGCCACTCCATGGAGCATATGCCGGTGTGAACCTTAGTGGTGTCCTAATGAAACTCTTCCAGCGGTATTAGATCACTGATCGAGTACTTGCTAACACTATAGACAATGCTTCGAATAACAACACCTTGATGAAAAGCATTTAGGATGCGGTTGACACGGTTGAGCTACCAAACCAGACAAGGCTTATTCGCATCCCGTGCCTCGCACACGTTATCTAGCTCGGTCTCAAAGATTTACTTAGTTTTATCAAGGTTAATCCAAATAATGATATGGCCGAACGGGTTTGGTCTGACGAGCAAGATGATTCACTAAAACACAACCGGAAAAAGGGAATTATTCGTACCCTTGCAAAGGTAATACCCCTTCTGAATATCCTTATCGTTATCATTAATCATTATCCTAGATACGCGGCCTCGTAGTCTATGTGAATGCTAGCCCCTAACATCGTGAGCTGTTTCTAGGCTTGGACTAGCCCATTAGCAACAGCCTGGAAGTAGGAAAAAGCTTCTTATTTAGGATGTCAAAACCCGATGGAACTCAACATATCTGATGCTCCGGCGTGCGAAGCATCTGCAGTCAATATGCAACGATTTCTGTACTAAGTATGGATATAGCCAGTTTCGGTTTACTGCTGATGAATGGCGCCAAATTGACTACCTGATTGACACCACAAAGCCTTTCTACCAGTATATAGTTGCTTTATCTCAGACGAAGGGATGCCACTGTTCATGAGGTATTCGAGATCTACAACAATCTCTTTGATTATCTTGAGGTTTCAATAGATAAGCTTAAAAAGAAGAATGCTGATGGAAATAGGCGATGCTCAAAGCGCTTGGGGCCGGAAAAGACAAGCTTAAGGACTACTACAGTAAGACTACTGAGCTGCATAGTAATCTCTACGCAGTGAGTACAATCCTTGCGCCAGAGTATAAGCTCCAATTCTTCAATGGGAGAGCATGGAGTGAGAACAACTTTGAATAGCAGCGAATTTATCACAAATACACCCGGGAGCTGTTTGAAGAGTATAAGGAAAGCGGATCAGCAGGCCAGTCGTTTGCAGTAGGCCAACGTCCGGGCAGTCAAAGCTTAAAGGTGAAGGCATTGCTCAAAGCTTCAAAGACATATTCGTCTAAACATTCTATCAATAACCAAGATGAGTTCTAACGATATCTTGATGTAGGTATGTTTTTTCCTCTGATCGAAACAATTTATATTAAAATAATCTAGGACTTGTTGAAGAAGATCCGCTTACGTTCTGGCGTAATTATGAGCAAGAGTTTCCTATCCTTGCAAAGATGGCGCGAGATGTTTTTTCTATTCTATCTACAAGTGTAGGCGTTGAGCGGATGTTCAACTACGCTCGGGATATCTGCCACTATCGCCGAAACAACCTTAATGATACGACAATCCAAGACTTAATGATATATATGTGCTTATCAAGGTTTAATAATGAGAAAGAGCGGCTCGCGTTTATCAGAGATTCTCTGATGTCTGATGAGGATACGGAGGAAGACGGAGAGCAAGCTGATGAACTTTCTGATGGTGAACTTGATCCAATTAGTGACACTGAGGAGGATATATCGGTTCAACCATAGGAAACAACTGAAATAATTAGTGAGAAGGTGCTTAGAAAGCGACGAAGGAGTGTTGCCTCTGAAGCAGAGGATGAGGGCGCATATGAATCGGAAGTTGATTCAGACATTCTTCCATTGCCTGCACAGCATGATGAAAAGATGCAGACGCGACCGCGGAGGGCACGGAGGCCTCCGAGGCACCATGAAGAGTACGAATTTAGTCGTGTATAGTTAGTCGTATATAGAATGGACAGTTCAAAGCATTTTCTTTAATAACTGTAGTTGTGTGGCGGCGTGGCCTGTAAGCTGAATATAATTAAATACAGTCAAAAATTTCCTAGAATCGCATAACTTGTGCGCAGTCATATGTGTTACTATATTTAAAGACTTGGCGACCCATGGGTACCCACGGGTTACCCAGACTGGGTATTAGAAATCCCTACCCGCCCGTTGGGTATTGAAATCCTACCCAAACCCAGCCCACTCTGGGTTTGGGTTGTACCCAACCCAAAATAACCGTGGGTTTGTCCTGCCCTACTTAATCCTTCTTCAAGGATTAGTTCAGTTATCATCTGACACCGAGTCGTATCCTCTTCGTCCTCTTTTCGATACCTTTTCACCTCATCTCCTACCTAGTCACCAACCCCTTAACAGTTCTAATCCTTCTCCTTCGACCACCTAGGAGAAGAAAGTGAACACACGCCGAAACGCCACACCCTAGGAGTTCCTTTAAGAGCCTACCAGCCAACATGGCTCCCGTACTCCGTCGACCCAACCGACATCCCCGACGGCAGAACAAGCCCCTCCGGCGGCTATATCTATTAAGTAGTTATAGATCGAACTACAGCAGACTATCCGTCGATTAGAAGAAGCGGAGAGGCGCAACGAGAGATCTTCGCTCGATATACTTCGAGAGCTTCTAGAAGCAAGAGAACGCGACCCGATCTTCGATTTAGTGTTGAGACGGGGCCGAACTAGCCCCAAATCGGAGAGAAAACGAGAAATCAAAATCGACAATATCCCTATCTTCTATATAGGAATCTCGATCTAGAAACGCTAAGAATAGCTTATTAACATAGGTATTGCGTTCTAAGCTACCCCGAGATTGTACGACACCGATGCCTAGAAAATCCTAGGAGCCTAGAAATATATAAGCTCCGATTGTAGGTTAAAATAGTCCGAATTCGTCGGAGAAAAGGCCCCTAGAACCTAGCACGAATATATAGATTCGTAGGACGCCTTTAAAGAATAGACCCTCACCTATATCAAGAACTCTGCTAGTTTATAAGCCAAGGTTCGAGAATAAATCGAATAAGCTTACTAGTTATCTAATTAAGATCCTCGCGACTTCTATTCTTATTTATATAGCTTAGAGTAGTATCTCGACCGCGAATTAGAGCATAATCGCGCGCTTAGCTTTTTCACTAAACTATAGCCCCTGCTTAAGGGAGCAATATTAAGTTCGGGAATAGATCTACCCTCTAACTGAGACAATATAGTTAGTATAGCCGTCCGATACTAGGGCCTTAACCGAGCTATTTTAGCAACGAAACGCCCCTTTTCTAGTCTATAAGGGACCTAAGATAATAATAGCAATAAGCGACCTCGATTCAACAATTCGTAGCGCCCTAATTATAGTAACGTCCTGCGACGCTCTAACCTCAAGGTATCCTAGCGACCTAATAACTTCGACAATTCGGGACGATTTAATTCTAGCTAGCGGCTATAGAATCAAGACCGCTACCGAAGCGGTCCCGAAAAGATATTTACTCTACGCTATTATCTTTACGATAGTACCGAACATCTCAAACCTAACTATCCCTACCGGGCTTAAGTTTAAGCTACTATTAGAAAGGCGTAGTGGGGGGGAAACTATTAGGAGTCGGAGTAAACTCTACGACGACGACTCCCTACCTATAAGTAGAGACTACAATCCGCTTCTATACCCTAATAAGGGTCCGAGACGATATCGAAATTATAGCGGATCTCGATAGCGGCGCTAAAGTCGATTTAGTTAGCCGCTAGTTCGTCGAAAAGCATAAGTTCTAGCAAGCTAAGTATATAGGGCCTCTAATTAAGGCTATTAACAAAGCGAAAATACCTATATACGGCGTCTAGAAGATCCCGATTACCTCTACCGACGCCTAGGAATAGACGAAAATATTTATACGCCTTTGTTTAGCTATTAACTACTACCCCTACTAAAGCCTAGTCCTATTATCTATAACGATGCTCCGGCGATATATAATAATTCTATCCGCTTAGGATTATAGGTAGTAGTACTAGGTTCCCTCCTTCGAAGTCCGGATATACCGCTAGTTCGCTAAGGACTATCGAAACAAAGCCTATATATTCGCTATCGTTAAGATACCTAAAGAAATCTAGGACCCTAGAGATAGTAGAGATCGAAGCGAATCACTACTAATAGCTTACTAATACCCCCTAAGCTAGACGACCTTAAGGATATCTTCGACTCTAACAACGCTAAAATTCTCCCTCTACGAAAATCAACCGACTACGCTATTAACACGCTCCTAGGCGAAAAGCCCCTATACGGGCCGATCTACCCTCTATCTTAAACCGAACTCTAGATTCTACGGGAGTATTTAGAGGAGAATCAAAGAAATAGGAGGATCCGACCTTTAGAAAGCCCCGGCGGAGCTCCTATCCTCTTCGTACCTAAAAAGGATAGAGGTCTCCGATTATACGTTAATTATAGAGGCCTTAACAAAATCTCTATCAAAAACCGATATCCTCTACCCCTTGTCTTAGAAATTCTAGACCGTATCGCCGGTATAAAGTACTTTAGTAAGATCGACGTCTAAGACGCCTACTATCGTATCTATATTAAGGAAGGCGACGAGTAGAAGATAGCGTTTCGGACCTAATATAGCTACTTCGAGTATATAGTTATACCGTTCGGATTAACTAATACTCCTACCACTTTCTAAGTTATATCTATATAGCGCTTTAGGGCCTTCTCGATGTCTATTGTATAGTATATCTAGATAATATCCTTATCTTTTCCCCTAACTGGGTATAAGCATACGTGCTTAGTGGGATCGGGAGGACGTAGGATGCTTAGTTGTTTTGTTTGTTCTAGAGGGGATAGAGGTTATAGTTATATAATTGTTGAGTTATCCGTTACGTAACTTAATACCTCTTTTTAAATACTAGTCCCCTTCCTTCTATTTTCTCTTCTTTAACTTAGTTGTTTTCGATAAATATACTTATTTTAATCGGCGACTATTATAACAACTAAGTTTATCTTCTTTTCTCTTTCTAGTAGGCAAGGCCGTATAGCGACGATCTTAATTTAATAATCAACGCTCTACTAAGCTAGCTACCCTATATCCCAAACTAAACCTAGAACCCGAACTAATTTTAACGAATTAGAACCTAGATAGACGATATAGTCCGTAAATCGAAAGGACCTAAACCCCGGCTAAGGGCCGCGAATAACGATAAACCGGAGCCGACCCTAGTTAAAATCCGATACCCGAACCTACTACGAACCTCTCTAGTATCCGAAGGTAGACGCCGAGATACTTTCTTTATATACGACGACAATAATAATAAGAACAACGATAACGATAGTAATAAGGAAGATTCTTTTAGTTAGGATCTCCTTTCTTAGTTAAAGTATACTACGGTAAATATCGATAGTTTTAGGAAGATAGCCGATAAAGATATTAAGGGCCTCTTTAATATAATCCTAAAACGTAAGCGTCTCTAGACGACCTTTACGAATACTAAAGACTAAGAGGTAAAGAATATTATCGCTACGTAGACGAACTACGACTAGGAACTCGAAGATATTTAGGCTAAGTATAAAGATATAAAGAAGCGTCTTAAAACCGCTAAAGCCGAACGGAATAATTTAGCCTATTAGTTAGTTTAAAACCCTCGTAGCTAAAGTACGCTTAGTAAGGGTACTACTAAACGTACTCTGAAGATTACTAATCCGCCGATAATAAATAACTATAAGGATATAGATTTCGATGTCTAGAGAAGCTAGATAGGGAATAAGCTCGAAGATAATACTAATTATTATCCGATAGTTTAACAACGTATTAACTATATAGTAAGCTATTATAAAAGATATTTTTACTATTATATTAGACCCTATCTCCGTAAAGGTACTATAAACCTTTATATCGACGATATTAATATCTTAGATTATCTTAAGGAGGTCCTATCTAACCTAAATCGTAGAGTAAAGGCTTACGCCGAATATTAGTAGCTAAAGATAAAGCCTAAGGATAATTTCGAAGACTTCTTAATTAAGTTTATACGACTAGCCGAAGATTCTAAGACCCCTAAGAGTATACGTAAGAAAGATCTTTACGCTAAGCTTCTCTACCTTCTCTAGAACTAGGTTATATACTCTATCTATAATCTTAGTATCCTATTTAGGACCTTTATAAACGAATATCGTAAGTATTTTCTCTTAATTAACTAATAGTAGGTTCGTCGTACCTAAGATAAGACTTCTAGAAGTAGTAGAATTAGAGGTAGTTAATATAATACTAATATATCTACTACTCTTAGAATACCGAGCTTTAAGAAGGAAGGATCGACCCTAGCCCTAAATAATCCTAACCGAGTCGCTTTAATAAAGAAAGGTCGTTGCTTCTCTTACAAAGAGTAGGGTTACCTAAGTCGTAACTACCCTAAGAAGAACCCTACTATAGCTACTATTACCCTAAAGGATTTATAGGAATATAAATATAATAATAGTTCGGAAAAAGATAAGGCCTAGGAGAAGTCTCTATCTTAGGCTAATAGGTATTGCTATTTACACTAGACCTATCGAAATTGCTATTAGGCTAACTATTAGTTTTTAATACGTAATTAGTTTTTAATAGGAAATCTATTTCGATATTAGTTTTAGGCGATATAGGAGCGAATAGCTTCGTTTTTATCAACGTAGAACTTATATTATTACTCTATTAGAATCTAGACGTTAAGACCTAACGACTATTAATAGACTATCCTATATAGGGATTTAACGGATAGAAGTAATCTTCTATAATCTATACTATTATCTTATTATTAATAATAGATAGAAGATAGTAAGAATAACTCCCGATACTTATTATAAACCTCGGGAATTATAATATTATCCTAGGGAGACTATAGTTTAACTATTTCGACGTTATATCGGATTATAAGCGTCGTTGGCTAATCTAGCCCTCTAAATAAAGTCTCTAAGATAAGGTTAAAACTTAACTTATCTACCCTCTTCTAAAGAGTATTTTAAGTCGACTAAAGATAATTTAACGCTATTAAGTAGACGTCGACCGAAAAGACTAGTTATTTACAAAAAGAGAATAATAGCTCGTAAGGAAAGAACTAACCGAATCGGGATAGACCGACGTCCTTAGACTACTACTTCTAAAGGAAGAAGAAGAAATCCCTAACATATTATATCTCTATAGTCTAAAGAAATATCCTATCGATATCGTAATAATTAGAGTAGCTAGTTTCTATCGATATATAAAGGATAAGAATACCTCCTATTTTATTATAACAATCTATAAAATTAAAAAGATTATCGCTAAACCTAGGATTATTTCGGTATAAATTAAAGATCTTAAGATCGAGGAATTATAAAGGCTAGTACCTACGGAGTATTATAACTATCTTAACGTATTTTTAAAAAAAGAATCTAATATATTACTACTATACTATAAGAGCGTAGACTATAAGATCGAACTAGAGAGAGAGTTACCTAGGAGCTACTACCCCCTTTATAAGATATCAACCGAGGAACTTCTTACTACCTATTAATCTATCTAAGAGAATCTAGTAAAAGGTTTTATCGAACCTAGAATAGGTCCTTTTATATATCCGATCTTAATAGCCCTAAAACCTAGTAGTAGACTCCGATTCTACGTTAACTATAGAAAGTTAAACGTATTAACTAAGAAAGATATCTATCCTTTACCCCTCGTAGATAAACTACTCTAGCGGATCTCGTAAGCGAAGATCTTTACGAAACTCGATATTCGATAGGGCTTCTACCGAATCCGAATAGACCTAGCTTCGTAAGACCTTATAACCTTTAAGTACTAATATAGAACCTTTAAGTATAAGGTATTACCTTTCGGACTAATAAATAGGCTAGCCTTGTTTTAATAGTTTATTAATATAATATTAGCTAAGTATCTCGATAATTTCTATATAATATATATCGATAATATATTAATCTATAGTAAGTCTTAAGTAGAATATAAGAAGTATATATAGAAAGTCCTCCGACGTCTTCGAGAGGTATAACTTTAAGTAGCGATTTATAAATACGAGTTTAACGTTACCGAAACCTAATTCCTTAGATTTATTATCGCTATAAATAGTATTTAAGCTAACCTATAGAAGACTACTACTATTCTATATTAGGGGTAGCCTTCGATACGACGCTCGGTAAGATTATTCCTTAGATTTTGTAATTTCTACTATCGTTTCGTACGAAACTATAGTCGAATTACGAAACTACTAAACAACCTTCTAAAAGATAACGTTAAGTTTAAAAAGACTAAAGCCTACGAAAAAGTATTCTAAGAATTAAAACAAAGACTCTAAGAACCGCTAATTCTTCGTTATTACGATCTAGATACCCCGACCTAAGTCGAAATAGATTTAGCGTATAGTATAATAAGAGATATTCTCTCGTAGAAAGGACTAGATAGATACTAGTATCTAGTAGCTTACTTCTTAAAGACTATAGATACCTACTAACGTCGTTATAAAATATACGATAAGAAGTTATTAGCTATTATCCTTACCCTCTAGGAGTAGAGGCCTAAACTCGAAGATTTACAACGTATAGATCGCTTCTCTATCTAGACTAATTACCGAGCTCTAGAATATTTTATAGGAAAGTAGAGACTAAGCCTAAGATAATACCGATAGTTAGAAGAATTATCCTACTACTACTTTTTTATTAGATACTACCCTAGAAAGAAGAATATACTCGCTAATATCCTCTCTCGAAAAGATATACTATCTAATAATAATTCTAAACTAGTTATATTATCTCGTAAATATCTCGAATAGGGAGTATATCCTAATAACCTTAATACCGAACTTTCTTCTATAAACTTAACTAATATTATCGAAAGAGTAAAAAGAGCGAACTAGAATAACGACTCTCTCGATTAATAAATAATATAGGTAGGCAAAGGATATAATAAATAGATAATAAACGATAGAATCCTCCTATATAATAGAAAATTAGTAGTATCGGATTAAAGGGACTTACGAGCCTACTTTCTAGATAAAATCTATCGTTAACCTTTAATAGCGTATCCTAGCCAATTAAAGACGAAATCTCTCCTATTAAACCGATATTACTAGATCGGTTAGTCGAACGATATCGACCGATATATAAGCAATTATTTAATCTATAGACATACGAAGATATAGAGAGATCGTACCCTAAGACTCTTATAGCTTTTACTAATCCTATACCGACTATAGTAGTATATTAGTATAGATTTCTATAAACTCCCTTAAGATAAGAAAGGATTTAACGAGGTTTTCGTAATTATCGATCGATTAAGTAAGTAGATAGTAACTATTCTATATTACTATATAACTATAGCGAAAGATATAGCTAGTCTATTTATTTAATATATCTACCGATACTATAGAGCTCTAGAATCTATTATATTAGACCGTAAAGGATATTTTATCTCTAAATTCTAGACTATAGTCTATTAGGTCTTAATTATTAAATCAAAACTCTCTACGGTATATTATCTATAGATAGATAGATAGTCCGAAATTATAAATTAATATATCGTTTAGCGATTAAGACCCTATATAAACTATTATTAAGATAACTAGGCCGACTTCGTTCCTATAATCGACTTTATAGCCTTACTCCTTCTAAGTAGTTCTACCGGTATATCCCTATTTATAATTTATTACGGCTACGAACCTTAGGTATCCTTCGATTAGACTAATAGCAATTATTAGATAGCCGATAACTAGACTTAGCGGCTCTACGAAACCTAGGAGATCGCCCGTAAAGGTATAGAATAGGCGTAAGACCGATAACGACAATAAGTAGACCGCTATCGGAGAAAGGTCGACTTTAACGTTAGAGATAAAGTCTTTATTATAACTAAAAACTAGAATTAGGGACGACTAAAGAAACTAAGTAATCTATCTAGCGGGCTATATAAAATCGTCGAGCGTATAGGTTATTTATACCGGCTAAACCTCCCTAATACAATTTACGTATACCCTATTTTCTCTCCTAATAAACTACGTAAAGTCTCCGATCTTCTACTATTATACGGCTAATATCTCGATCTACCGCTACTAAAACGTATTAATAATTATAAAGAATAGGAGGTTAGACGTATTATTGATACGAGACTATATTATCGGAAACTTTAGTATAGAATTAAATAGGTTAGGTACAACGACGATAATCTTATCTAGTATCTAGTAGTAAACCTAAAAAATACTCCTAATAAGCTTTAGGATTTCTATAAGAATTATCTAATAAAGCCTAGACCCCTAATTCGTCTTTAGTTCTAGATTAATATAGCTCTACGGGACGAATTTATTAACGATTACCTAGATAATTATAAACCTACTATTTCTCCGCCTAGGGACTAGGCGTTGTCTAGCTAGGGGGTTATAAGTATACGTACTTAGTAGGATCGGGAGGACGTAGGATACTTAGTTGTTTTGTTTGTTCTAGAGGGGATAGAGGTTATAGTTATATAATTATTAAGTTATCCGTTACGTAACTTAATACCTCTTTTTGAATACTAGTCCCCCTCCTTCTATTTTCTCTTCTTTAACTTAGTTATT
>JGI24509J20081_1000181_pt1 | contig 53371 bp, 54 predicted proteins | sample LinPmetageLP29_FD_20081 | JGI IMG/M metagenome (IMG submission 20081) | reverse complement strand
TATTTGCAATCCTCAGACTCCCAGCTTTCTAATGATATTAAAAAAAGAGTAAAAGTCCATAGTGGTAGCTTTGCGTAGTACCTGTCATTTGCCTAATATACTGAATGCCTCTCCTGAAATTTAAATTAATAATCTCTGCTGGTGTGTGGGTGACGAGTCGCCTGGTGGTTGGCCTTGGGGTTTGTTGATGCTAATGATGGCACGGCCGACCGTACCCTATCGAAAAAAACTCTTGGATTTTGAACCCCTGCAACCCCCTCTCAAAATGGCTTAATGGTCTTTAAACTTGGGGGAAATATTGATGAATAGCTCCCTTAATACTGATGAAAATTTGAATGAAAAACAATAATAGGAACCTAATTGCAGTCAACTTTGAAGTTAATTGCAGTCAAGTCATTTGGGAAACCCTAGCCCCATACTAACGGGTGCTGACTAAATTGCAGGGAACTTGACTGCATTTACCCCCATGGGATAGGCGGGGATAGCTTGCATTTGATAGTCAACAATAATGAGCTAAAATTTGGTCCAGTTTGCCTAGGCACCAATGTTTTATGTATGGGTATTTGCAGTACGAAGGAAGAAGAGCCTGGAAGTAACCAATTCCTCTTTCGAATCCACCAAGCTTTAACTAAGTAGAGACCGAGGAATCTTGATGGAATACTAATTGAAAGGCTATTGGGTTGATGGTATGGAGAGGTACACTACTACTGACATGATAGGCTTCATAAAAAACTTACTGTCACTTACTACACAGCATTGGCAGTGTTGGTCGTGGTGTTTTGTAAACCGATAGCCTCGGCCACGAGGTCTCTCTCTTCCTGCCCACTTGTATCCCCGAACACTTCGTCCAACTCTTCAAGGGTTTTCCCGGTTGTTTCTGGGACAAACAAAAAGGCCCAAATTCCTGCCAAGAAACACATCGCCGCAAAAAATATGTAAGTACCATAGCCAATATTTTCAAGCATACTTGGAGTGGAGATGCCAACAATGAAATCCGAAAGCCAGATGGTGCATGTAGATAGTGCGACTCCCTTGGATCTCATTGAGGTGGAAAATACTTCCGAGGGGAGCGCCCATCCAAGGGGGGAGTAGGAGACACCATAGATCAAAATAAACACAAAAGCCATTGCCACACTGGCCCAGCCAGCAGCCTGATGTGCCGACCAGTCATTTGAGTACAGACCGGATAGAATTGCGATAATAGCATATGCCGTGGCTGATCCAAATGCTCCGCCAATGGCTAATGGTCGCCGACCAACTTTTTCGATGATGAGAAAACATACTAGCGATGCGACCAGTTGTAGGACGTCGAATACGCCAGATAAGACCCGTGATTGTTCTGTAGATCGTCCGAGCTATAGTTGGATATAAGGAGATAATTTAGAAGTCGAGCCCTGACATTTGTTGATGAGGGATAACTTACCGAGGTGAATAATGTGGGCGCATAGTAGATGAACGCGTTAATCCCCGAAAATTGCTGAAAGCAACCAATGCCGACACCAACAATGGTCCTCCGCCATGTCTTTCGACTGAAAAGATCCAGCCATTGAAGTATTTCGAGCTTGATCCCATTGGCTTCCGGATGCCGTTTCTGTTGAACCAGCCTTTGGAAGTTGACTTCGGCCATCATGCCATGGAACTCTGCCTGCACTCTCTCATCGTTACTAGGAAGGCCTCGTAGCTTGACAAGGCTGCTGAGACAGTCATCCTTACGATCGACCAGAGCTAGCCAGCGAGGTGAGTATGGGAAAAAATGTATGCCTGCTCCCAGGGCCGTTGCCGTGACCATCTGCAGACCGAATGGCAATCGAAACGATGCTTCACCGGGGATCCGTAACGTCCCGAAAGTAATGAAGTATGCAATGACGACACCACCGGTGATAGAAATCGATTCGAGTACAAGCAGAGTTCCCCGAATGTTGGGAGGGGATATCTCAGAGATGTAAAGCGGGGCGCCCTGGTAACATTACGTTATCTGTAAGCGATTTGCTCTGTCGCGGTGTATGAGGACTAGCACGTTACCATTGCAAGAGTGCCTACTCCGATCCCTCCTATAAATCTTCCAACTATCAGGCCCGCATAATTTGGTGCTGCAGTCTGGATGATGGCTCCGACGTCGAAAACCACCACGCACACAGTCAATGCCCATTTCCGAGAAAACTGATCCGCCATATAAGGCATGAAAATGCAGCCAATGAACGCTCCCAACAGCAACATTGCCGTCATGAACTCCTTTCCAAAGGAGGTTTTTGCAAATGGATATTTAGCGTGGAATTGGTCCATGTCGTTGATGAGGGAAACAACACCCATGTCGTAGCCCATCGAAAAGCCGCCCAGGGAAGCGAGAACAGCTGCACCAAGCACGTATGGAGAGCTTATAACGCTTTGAATGCCACTCCCACCGTATGAAACTGACGGTAAAAAGCTAGTATCGCCAATAATAGTCTCATCGTGCTCTGCTGTGCCGGCGTCCGACTGCTTAGCTTTGTTGAGCTGATGTCGAGTATTTTCGTCGTCGTGCTCCATGGCTTATGTGAAAGCTGTAGTAATATATAAACAAGATCAATATATTGGCAGTCAATTCAGTCAAGCCAACAATCAAAGCATTTAGCTGAGCCTGTTTTATACACCAAATATTGCCCAGCGCGAAGCGGGGTAATCTGGGGAAGGGTCCACAAAGTAGGGGCAATCAGTCACCGAATATTTCTCATTATCCGAGCGAGGTAGCTGCCCCGGTTGCGAAATAACGCACACTGTCCGGCACCCACACAGGTGGGTCTGTTTGAATAACCTATGACAACTGGTCATTTGCCACTCCATAGATAGCCCCTTATGACCGTAAGATTTGTGGAATAACTGTACTTGCTGCGCCATTTAGATTTCTCTTCAGTTGCCATCTTAGAAGAAGCCGCTAGTCAAAGATATGTAACAGAGTTCTGCGATTCGTACATTTCCTTTCGTTGCCTTACCAGGAGGCGGTTGCAATGCTATCCAGGGATTTCTGGGCCTGGCAAAATAAATCATTCAGGTCATTGCATCGACTGGTCTACTTCCAGACTACGGGCTGGAATGGTGTTTTTTTGATATTCCAGACTGCCTGTGCTCGGCTCTTGGGACCATTCTCACCAACACCACCGATAGTAGCCTGCGAATTTGCTGAATATGCGTCCTATGCAAGTTCAGCTTGTGATTGGTTTTCTTGCACAGATGCAAGCTTAGAGTTCTTCGGCGATGCGAACTCTGCGCGTGGTTTTGCGCATTCTGGATGCCAGCAGCAAAAGAGAATCTCAGCTCAACAATTAATGTGCTGAGCGACCCAAGAAAATTGCCAAGCGAAATGACTTTCTTTGGTAGGTTTCAAGGCGGCATCGCAGAACCTCCAAGTTTGTTAGTCTGTTAAGTACGGCTTTCCGGGCCCACAAATACAAATAGACACCGTGAACATTCAAATGCCTTCAATGGATAGTTTCCTAGATGAGTCATCGATTTTTTCCGGAATCCACAACCTTTGGAATTTTCTTCACTCCACGCATAACGCTTTGCAGGAGTATCTTCTTTCTCCGGGTACCAGGCTGTGAGTCCTGATTGGTGGAATGAGTCGGACTTTGAGGCTCTCTGGAGGCGTATTGAGACCAGGAGTTATGAACCTAGTACAGGATAGCGAGGCTTCGATTTGGCTAATTTGAAGAAGAAATCAGGGTCTAACGGGATGTTCCGGAGCTCTAGAAGCGAAGAATGAAGTCGCGAGGGTCATTGAGGACACTTAGCTGATTAACGATTCTTTCAATAGTCCCAAGAAATTGTGCTAGGGCATGTAGCAGTCATGTATGCGATGATCCATGTCACACTATTTTAGTAACTGCGGCGAGCAGTTTCCACCTCTGAATAGGGTAAGATATCCCGCGTAGAGCCTTTGGTCGCGATGCAGGGAAACCGCAGCCCCCCTTATGCTATCGACCGTGTACTACCGCATAAATCGGGGCACACGTAATCATCTGCTGCAACGTATTTGCCGGTCTGCTTATAATTGGCCATGAAGCAAAGGAGCTTGGGGAATATGCCACCGATTTCCCCTATAGCGCCGTCATATGCACTTCCAAGCTCATTGTAGTCATCGCTGGGCAATATCTCCGATTCACTCAAGTACCCCCTGGCCCCCACCCGAAGAGTCGGTTGACATCCTCCTTCTTCGATTTCTTTTCATTCCATTTCCTTTCTTTTTGGCATGTCATAATGGCATCTGCTACTATGCAAGCATTGAACTACCTGGGACCATACAAGGTCCGGGTTGAAGACGTTGAGAAGCCCAAGTTGGAACATCCTGATGACATCATCGTGAAAGTCACCACTGTGAGTTAGAAAAAGCATTTCAATAAAATAACCTGTTGACTAGTCACATAGGCTGCGATCTGTGGTTCGGACTTGCAGTAAGCATGCAGCTCCATATGTGGAGTGGAGAACTTTGAATTGACATGTCGCAGCATGTATGAGGGCCGAACCGCGGCCCAGCCTGGCATCACTTTCGGCCATGAGAATATGGGAATCGTGGAGGAGATGGGTGAGGGTGTGACGTTGTTGAAGAAAGGAGATCGCGTCGTGATGCCGTTTAACGTTGCCGATGGTCGGTGTCGTAATTGCGAGGAAGGGCGGACAGCGTTTTGCACTGGTGTCAACCCCGGATTTGCCGGCGGAGCTTATGGTAAAACAAAGATATATAATCACTTTTGCGTCGCTTCTGACTCTTCACAGGTTACGTCGCCATGGGTCCCTACCGCGGAGGCCAGGCACAGTATATCCGTGTTCCTTATGCGGACTTCAATGCTTTGAAGTTGCCCCTGGGCACTGAGCACGAGGCCGACTTTGTCCTTCTAGCAGGTCAATATCTCGTCTCGCAGATTGGTGCGCATCTACTGACCAAGTTGACAGATATTTTTCCGACCGGCATGATTAACTTTCCATAACTTATAACAGCCTTTACTAACCCGCTCCACTAGGCTGGCATGGCGTCGAAATTTCTGGTTTCAAATCCGGCGAAAGTATCGCAGTCTTCGGTGCAGGTCCCGTCGGCCTAATGGCCGCCTACTCTGCCGTTCTGCGCGGCGCGTCCTTCGTCTACGTGGTCGACCGAGTCCCCGAGCGCCTTAAAGCCGCCAAGAAGATAGGATGCATCCCGATTGATTTCACCAAGAGTGACGCTGTCGATCAAATCATCGTTCACAATGGTGGAATGGTTGACCGGTCCGTCGATGCCGTTGGCTACCAAGCAGTTGACCCTAAAGGATCTTCTGAGAAGTCGAACATTGTCCTGGAGAATATGATCCGCGTTACGCGTTCTTGTGGGGGAATGGGCATCCCGGGTCTTTATGTTCCCAGTGACCCTGGTGCCCCCGATGCTGCGGCCGCCAGTGGCATGATCAGCCTTAGTTTCGGAAAGCTCTTTGAGAAGGGTCTTTCTCTCGGTACCGGTCAGTGCAATGTCAAGGCTTATAACCGGTATTTGCGTGATATGATCATTGCTGGCAAGGCGAAGCCTAGCTTTGTTGTCTCCCACGCGATCGACCTCACTGATGCTGAAACTGCTTATTACAAGTTTGACAAGAGAGAAGATGGATATACCAAGGTTATCATTCATCCAAATGGAGCGTTTAAAACTGGAGCTTTTGATGCCGAGCTGTGATTTTCGCGAGAATTTGAGTATGGAGAGCGTTTGGGGTATGTGGATCGAGAGTTGAATGTGCTCAGGTGTTATATAGTTGGCCAATAGAAATCAAGACGATTTTTTGAGCGAACTTGCATCATCTCGAGCTCTCATATCAAGCAGATATAAACTAAAGCAGTACCTTACTCTTCCTTTCCCTTGCTCATAGCAGCACGGCCTGTTCAACATAGGAACTACGAGCCTATCCTCTATGATGCACGCGTGTTCATCACAGGCCTTACTGCGTTAGCACATAGGCCCGCGGCGTAGCGGTATAGGTTGTCGCATTGCAAGTGGGATTGAAATTACGACTAGCCGTCTCCGAATTGACATTAGGCTGCTTGCTGCGTGAAGGAGCACGCGGCCTCGTGTCGACCTTAAAGGGCAAGTGCGGCGGTTATGGGTCCACAATATCTGCTTTAGCCAATACTAGAGGGGCGGGTAGATTTTAGAGCGGGAAACCTTGCCCATTTGGACCGCGCGAATCATTACTCTACGTAGAGATGGGTCCGGCTTGGTGTACACCATAAATAATTTCAATGCCTCTGTCCAACCGTGCTTGGAAAATCATCACGTTATTAGTGTTCTGAACGTTAGAATTCGGCAAATATGAGAATCACCCGATTTCGCTCCGTTTGGGGTATCGACTCTGGCGATAACCTAGACAATTGGGCCAATTGGTTCCCAGACCTCAAGAAGCAAGGCTATGGTGAGCAATTGACAGTGAAAATATTGGTAGGGCTCAGCCTGCTAATGGTCATATCTCGGCAGCTGGCGTTGAAGTAGACATCCATGGGCTACAGAACCCAGACCGTCAATTCAAACGTCTGAGAGAGATTTGCGACCAGGTCGGCTTGGAGATCAGTACAATGTTGGCGCATTTCAACCCGACCAATCGATTGATAGTCATCTTCATTGCTAACTTTTCAACTTCAGGGTACATTCGTCATGGTTCCAGTACTTAGGCCCCCGCCCGGTTGGCCTTACAGCAGAGAACCACCTCCAAAATTACCGGGAACTTCTTCAATTGGTTGAGCCACTAAAGCCGGTCAATATCAATTTCCAGTCTGGAGAGTAGGTGGCCGACCTATTTCACTATATCAGCTTTATCACTCATACCAAATAACACTAGGGATGCCTGGGATGTCGAAGAATCGATCAAGTTCTACCGCAGCACGCTTGCAATCGACCAAAAGCTTGGCGTTGCAGGCCGTGTCGTTCACGAAACTCACCGAAACCGTTCTCTGTTTACGCCTTATGCCACTTGGCGTATCCTGGAAGCCGTTCCTCAGTATGATCGCCTTTGTTTGATCTCAAACAAACCAAGTAGGAACTGACTCACAAATACCCCAGGCTTCGAATTACCGCGGACTTCTCCCACTGGATGGTCGGGTTAGAAAGACTGCTGGATGTCGGCGAAGGTGACAGGGCAATGATGGACGCCATCGTCCCGCATGTAAGTCGGGAGTGAAAGATAAGGTCTCACTGATCCTAACAATATCCCAGGTATATCACGTTCACGCCAGAATTGGCACAACACAAGCTTCACAATGTCCCGAGCCGCTGAATGACGTTTTTGTGGAAGAGAGACTGTGTATGGAGAGACTATGGACAAAGATTCTTCAGAGTCGGTTTGAACAAGATGGTCCAGATACGGTGTTGACATTTGTGCCGGAATACGGGTACGTCGTGATTTTTTCCCGGAAATAAATACAGGCTTACCGTTCATCTTAGTCCATTCCCCTATCATCCTATTGGGAGTGCCAAGACTCATAGTCAAGTTGCCGATGAAGAGGGTCAACGCTTGCAGACTTATTTCACCGAGTTTGCGGCTAGTCTGAAGCCCTAAATGGCCCTAAAGTATGCAATTAACCGGTGGAATAGCTAATGGTGCATAAGGTTAAACCATATACGAATTGGACTTTCAACTATTAACTTGGTTCTATCAATTAAAGTGTTCTGCAATCATAGAAGTAAGGGGGGGTGGGTATACTATGGACATTAAAATTCCACTTACTCGTCTATGTTGCTTTAATAAGAGGTGAAGACGTAGGGCTATGAGCTCCATCCCACTCAATTCAACAGTGGATGCAACACGACACTGATGACATTATGGCTTCCTCCGAAGCACTGAAATGGTAAACTCTGGTAAATCCGGAACAGCTTGATTTAGGGCGAGCGGTTTGCCATCTCACGGATTGTTAATCAGCTCTGCGCGAAGAACTATCTCACGAAATAATATGATTTCCGAATAGCAACTTCGGATTGTTTGACCCCTCTCTTGCCTTCCCCTTCAACTTAGACGATTCACGCATGGTCTAGAACGGTCTAGCCCCTCCCTTCATCTTTCAATAGTGCGTGGCCATTTGGCCTTTCCTTGGCAGCCTTTTGTCGACATCCTTTTTCCCTGCCCAAAGGATAAGAGGGTTAATTTACGTAGAGATCGAGGTAATCGATGTCTAGAGCATCAAGTGTCTTCTGGACGCCTTCCTCAACATTGGGCTGATGGGTGTTCCATAGCTTGCTGGCGATGAGATGTTTTCGCAAGAGACACCACTACTCTTGATGCCCTGGCCGACTTCGTGCTCGTTTCCTAGCTAATCCATTAGATCCCCATAACTTGCTTGTTTTTTCTTTGCCACAACTCACCGTAGATGCTGTGATCTATTAGCCAAGGCCATATGTTGCAAAGGGGACATGAAATCTTACAGTGCTGCGTCAATTTGTAAGGATATTGGTGGTACCTGCGCTGGTCTGGGCAACCAATCCAGCCTGAGTAGGGCTACTCTGGAGGTCAAGTCTTGTCTTACACATCCATGGCATGATGTCCCGGATAAACCTTGGCTGTAATGAGTGTCCGTCTAGAGGTTTTAGGAGATATGTAACTTCTATATTTGACCAATGAAGGCGAGCACTAGTCGACTTGCTCTGAGACCTGGGGTAGCAGAATTTGCCCAGTTGCATTAGGAGGACGTCAGCGTAGATCACGGCTTCGTGCGTACTCAGTAGGCGCAAAATCTCAATCTGAGATGTTAAAAGGACTCAACCAAGTCAACAAAGTTGCATCAAAATTTGCGGGCACGTTCACCAAGTGATATCGCTTAAAACTTGGTTGATGTAGCTGTCGGTCTCGACGCCGCTTAACCGCGCCGACCTACACAGATTAGCCCTACCCCGCCCCAACCCCAATCTAACCCCTACCAACTACCTTATGCCAGAGACGATAGACACGCTTCAACTGCCGAGGATAGGATGTTGAATACTTGGAGAAGCGCCTTCAAGAAAGTCTACTAACTAAGCACTAACCTACAAGGACCTGCTAAGATATTGACATTTGAGATGACATACATTGAGAGGAATCTTGTATGGGCTCCATAGAGGCCTAGCATTAGCTAAGGCATGTACATTTAGATCAGTGATAGTTGCCCTTTCGGTTTAGTCGCCGGGCGTTAATGAATTGTTTGTTTATTGTGAGGCAACCCCAATAAAATTACTTCCTTTAAAGTCGGGCAATCACGGGGCGTATCTCATCAAAACATGATCAATTTAATAATGGCCATGAATGCTAAACAGTCTACGCAGTAGCTTCCCGCTCGCGGCGCCAGATCTTCACGGGCATTGGGCCAAGAATCCAGTTCATTGTCTCCTCACGCTCCATCTCCCAGCCAGGGTGAGCAAGAGCAAAGTTATAGCGATGCACCAACGATGCAATGGCCTTGGTCTGCTCTAAGTACGAGATATTTCGGCCGATGCAAGACCGGGCACCAGCAGAGAATGCAATAAAGTAGGGTCCTAGAGTCCTGCCCTTCTCTCCGAGAAATCGTTCAGGGAGGTACTTGTGGGGCTCGGGGAAAATAACCTCATCCCAGTGCGCGACGAAGGCAGACATGCCAACGGAGGTGTTGCCAGCAACCCACTCTCCAAGAATATTGGTGCCCTCGGGGGGTGTCTCACGGCCCAGGTTGTGGGGGGTCGGAGGGAAGATGCGCAACGACTCATCCAGACAGGCACGGAGGTAAGGAAGGTGTTTAATCTTGTCGTAGTCGGCAATTACTTCGTCCTCCTCGAGGACACCATCAAGTTCTTCACGGAGCTTGGCCAGACAGTGGGGGTTCTTATTCAACTGGAACATGACGTTGGCAATAGCGATGGCGGTGGTCACACTACCAGCGTTCATCATGATGTTGCACTCGGAGACAACCTCGCCAAATTCAAGGTTGTTCGGATTTCCATTCTTATCTTCCATCAAAGACTGGAAGAAATCATCAAGCTTCTCGCCAGACTCGTAGCGGCGGAGACGCTCCATACCACGACGCCACATAATATTCTCCCAGTCTCTGGCAGACTGTCCCATGCGAGCGAAGAAGGGGAAGATATCGATAAGCTTATTAACCAAAGGGTACCACTTGTAGTCCCACAGAATATATGATTGCTTGCGTGCAGTGGGGTACAGAGCCTGACGAAGAGAGGTTTTGTAGGTGGAGCCATCCTTTCGCTCCGCAACGACCATATCATGTCCATTATCCAGAAATCCTAGGTTCTCTGAGAGGCCGATAGAGGCGATGGCATCAAGGGTGAAGAAGTTTGTCCATGAACGAAGGTCGAGAGTTAGGTCGGCAGGGTCAGGAGCAATCTTTCCGGTGGCAACATCCTCCTTGGGAGGTACGGTGCATACCGAATCGAAGTGTTTGAACATTCTCTGGAGCTTATCGGTGACCTTGAACTCCCAGCTTTCAAGGTTTTTGAGAGCATATGCGGAGGAAAGAACCTTACGCTTACGAGCGTGCTCGGGCTTGTCGACGACATCGGCAAGGTTGGGATGAGGGCCGGAGGTCTCGGTGTATGAGCCGTCCTTCAGGCACTTGGTGTTGTGGCCATAGATGTCCTTGATAGCCCGGACGTCACCATACGACAACGCGTTGGGTCCTATCCGGATGACAGGGTGCGTTTTGTGTAATTCCTGTAGCTCCATAGACCGGCGACCTCGGAAGGCCATGAGCATGAAAGGTATAGCAGAAATTCCTGATAGTGGGTGGAGGTTAGGGTATTTGCGGAACCCTGTTTGGTCATCAGTCGCCTGATTTACTGTGATGGTTGCACCTTTTAAGAAAACATACCCTTGGAATCACGTAGGTATGCCACATAGGGTATAGCGATGAAGTTTATGAATATAAACGAAAGCAGCCCAACCGCGTAGGGCGCGACCGCAAGAACAGACATCATATTGAAGGAATAAGTGATGTTGTCAGGGTCGAAGAAAATTAGGTACGACTCAAAACGAATCTAAACCGATAAGTCGAAGGGTTCAACGGGAATCGCCTTGACGAAGAAAGATACAAATAAGGTGGATATTATTAGATGGGATCTGAAGCCTGAAGGGGTGTGTATAAATATCATTTGCTAAATGGTCCAAGTCCCAGAAAGTATATTGCGTCAGTCCCGCCATCTTCCAGGGCCATGGAGACTCTTGCAGCCCACCATTCTCGTTCACACTTACTTCCGGGGAAATATACTGAACCAGACATCTACATGTGCACCCACCGATGGGAACTAGCTTCCAACCGCTGATCATGGTTTGCATCCTGTGTTCTGTCAGCTGGCCAATGTGGCGCACGGCAGGGGTGGGGAATGTTTACTTTGAAGAACAAGGAAATCGGCCCCGATAACCTTGGGTGTTAATTATGGTGCAAATTGGCCCGAGCGACTAGACCCCGAAAACGCGGGGTCGTCGAAGGGGTAATACATCCCGAATTCATCTTAAGGCTGGATCTATAATTCATTATTATAATATTGAAAAGTGGCCCCTTGTAGGCTAGTTCCTTTCCGACGCGCCTCTCTCATATCACTTTTGATGCGGATCGTCATGCGGGTAATCCAAGCGGTTCTTTCCTTGTTCTTGCCACTTTGGAACTGTAGCAGCGATTGATATCCAAGAGGCAGCTTGATCTGTGATGTCGGTCCTAGAACAAGCCCTGAAAAATAAAATGCACGCGGTTCGAGGTGGGGCAGGCGAGTTGTGGTTGACTGATCGGGGAAGTTGCCCCGTCTTTTCCTACCATCCGCTCTGTGATCATCTTGGCCTGTGTGTTGGGCCAGCCCTAATGAGGGGCCGGCGCAGGGAAATCAGAAACGGAGCCTTGTGGACCCTCGGGCTCTCGTATAGCTCATGAGCAAGACATGGCTGGGGTGGGTTCAGCAAGTATCCCGTTTCCCCTTATGCTTATACTCGTCGCACGTCGACGGGACCCGCCACTGTGCCTTTCTGTGGCCTTTTTTTTTTTTTTTTGGGTGAGATCTCATCCATAAAGGGAAATTTCCCCGTTAGTAACGAAAGTGGGGATGATGGAACCTAATTAACCACGCGCGTATCTGATGGCGACCATGAAGACTTTTCCAATCCTCATGAATTAGGATCTTGGATATGGTGTTCTATACGGGGGCGCGAAACCGTGTCCTGGAATTGAAATAGCTTATATTCCTCCGCTATTCGCAACAAGTCTCTTATTCACTTTTTCTTCATACACATGATCTAACTCAAATTCACATCCAAGAACCATACTCTCTCTGTCCTTCATAATGTTACATCTTAAACAGCTCGCCCAGATCGGCATCTCTCCAGGGATTATGGAGGAGCTCGCAAAGGTCGCCACGCCGACTGGAATTGCGGATTACACTGCCCTAGTCATTCTTGCCGGTTGCGGTGCGACTTATCTATCCCGAGGCCTTCTCTGGGACAAGCCCGACCCATTGGCCTATTTGGCCTTCGAGCGCCCCCAACTGAAGAACGGTGGACAACTGAACAGTACTAAAAAGGAAACTCGAAACATTGCACAGAAGATGGAAGAGACCGGGAAAAACGTTGTCGTCCTCTGGGGATCGCAGTCGGGTACAGCAGAGGGCTTTGCCCACCGCCTGGCCAGAGAGATTTCTGTTCGATGGGGGCAAGAGACTATGAGTGCTGACTTGTCGGACTTCGACCCACCTACTATCTCCGAGATCCCTAAATCCAAGCTGGCAATCTTTATTGCTTCGACCTACGGCGAGGGAGACCCGGCCGACAACACCGCCGACTTCTGGGGCTGGATCACCAAGTCCAGCGAGGTCTCCCTGTCCAACCTTCAATACGCTGCATTTGGGCTGGGTAATTCAAATTACAAGTTCTACAACCACGTTATCGACGTGATTGTAGAGGGACTGGATAAGAACGGGGCTAAGGCACTCATGCCTGTTGGCAAAGCGAATGATGCCGAAAGTGCGACCGAAGAGGACTTCATGGCTTGGAAGGATGAGCTTTTCACTGTGTTCAAGACACAGCTCGGATTCCAAGAAGTCGAGGCCAAATACGTCCCCAGCTTGGAGGTTGTGGAGGATGAGTCCTTGGAGCCGATTGATCTGCACAACGGCGATCCAAGTAGCCAAGTCGACGTACCCAAGTCAGCTGCTCAATGCTCCGCTGTTTGCACATTGAACATTGCCAACTCTCGAGAGCTCTTCACTTCTTCCGATCGCAACTGTCTTCACATGGATGTCGATTTGTCCACCCAGCCAGAGTTGACATACAAGACAGGTGACCACCTTGCTATCTGGCCCGGTAACCCAGACACAGAGGTCGAGCGTCTGCTTGAGGTTCTAGGAATCACATCTCGCCGAGAAATACCTCTGATGATCAGGGCAATCGACTCAGCGACAAAGGTCACCATCCCTTCTCCAACCAACGTCAACGCACTGCTCCGCTACTATCTCGAAATTTGCGCTCCTGCTAACCGTGACAACGTTCGCGATCTCGCGCAATTTGCCCCGACGCCCGAAGCAAAGGCCTACCTTCTCAAGCTTGGCCAAGATAAGAATCAATATGCAGAGTTTGTCAACCGCAACCACTTAAACCTCGGCCGTTTGCTGCAGCTTGCAGCCCCGGGACAGACGTGGTCCAGCATTCCCCTTTCCTACCTTCTGGAAACTGTCCCACACATCCATCCACGCTACTACTCCATCTCCTCAAGTAGCGTTGTCTTCCCTCGCAAGCCCTCTATCACTGCCATGGTCTCCTCAACACCCCTCCTCTACAACCCTGACGAGCTAGTCCACGGAGTCACCTCCAACTACCTCCTTGCAATTTCACAGCACACCCAGTCTCAACCCCACCCTTACGGCATCACATATCACCTCAATGGTCCCAGCAACGCCCTAGAAGGCGGGAAGGTATACGCCCACATCCGTCGCAGCAAATTTAAACTTCCAATCACGAGCAAGACGCCTCTGGTAATGGTCGCCGCCGGAACCGGACTTGCGCCGTTTCGGGCCTTCGTATCTGAGCGCTGCCAGGTGCAGAAAGTCGGGAAGGAGGTTGGCCCTATGATTCTCTTTTTTGGCTGCCGCAACCCGAACGAAGATTACATCTATCGCGAGGAGCTGGAAGAGATGCAGACAACCTTGGACAACAAGCTGCGCATTATGACTGCCTTCTCACGGCACGAAGGCAGCCCACGCCAGTATGTGCAGGACCGGGTCTTGGAGTTTGGCGAGGATGTCGTCAAGCTTATTGAAGAGGGTGGAAGCCTCTATGTCTGTGGTCGCGCACGTATGGCTCGCGACGTGGAGAAGACTGTTGGGGCTACTATGCAGAAGATTAAGAGATGGTCGGCTGATGAGGTGAATACCTGGAGTAAGGCTTTCAAGAAGAAGAACAAGTGGCAAGAGGATGTCTGGGGTTAGAATGTCTATCCGTCTTCTTTTGTTCTGGATTTTATTTTAGCGTTGGAAGATTACAGAGACCAAGGGCTGAGATGCGATATCCACGAATAGTGGTTATTTGTTTCTTATTTTGTAATCGAAACTAGTTGTATTAGATTGAATATATCTCTCAGAAGCTATTTCTATGAATTTTCACATACTATTTGTCCATAAATAGACATTAACATAGATTGTCTATAGGCAGAAGATTCGACCTATGGCCCAGCCCATAGGTTGTTCACGTTTGGGCGGCGAACCCTAGCCTATGGGGGGTTATAGGATTAGACATTGACATGGCCCATGGGCCAGCCCAACCCGTCCATGGACGGGCTGTGGACAGAACTTTTTGCCCATGGACGGGCCGGCCCATGACAGCGAAGCGCCCTTCTCTGGTGTTGTCATAATGGAACTGAGAAAACCTGCACCCTCCTAGGACCACGGCCCATGATACCAAGAGACATGATTAATGCCATCTTATACTAAAATACGTTATTCGGTATGTCTCGCCACGTATTATATATTAAACACTTTGATACGCTATAAAAGACTTCTAGATTAGACTCTTTATATTAAAATATAGCGTATTAAATAGTCGAAAAACGAATATAAAACCTATAATTACCTAGATAAGTAGCTATAAAACAAGATTTATACCGTACCTATACGAAGCAGATGTAAATAATTGAAATTAATAAGCAAAATATACAGAACAATTAAGCATTAATCAGGCCATATCAGGCCAAATCAGGCTATCCAGGCAGGATGAGGTGTCGATGGGCCGGACCTTTTGTCCATGGACGGCCCATGTCAATGTCTAGTTTCTGTACTGTTTTCTTGGTCCCGGTTCATTCAGCTTAGAGCCCGTATGCTTTAAGCCTAGTACTAAGAGAAAAGGTCAAACGCTGTATAAGTTATGCATGCCACGGGCAGGACGATTTTGCTGACAAAGTAGTCCCATTTCACTCCCATGTCCTGTGGGAGTTAAGTAGGTCAAGTATCAATCATGTTACAGACCGGTATGCCCTGCTTCCCTTAGGTAGGTAAGATACTGACTTACAAGATCCTCGACTGCTGTTCTAACGATCTGTGTCGGTGGGCACTTGTCTGATACGGCGGTGACAAGCGATCGAGTTACTGAAGAAGGTAAATCGACCTCACAAGGAGCCTGTTGATGGCTAATACTTACTAGAAGCTGCTGGTGACGACCAGTATCGTCCGACTGGTAGTCTTGTCACTCCCGCCAGGATAGCCCTGCTTTCAAGGCAGATCAACTACACGTACGGACCATGACTATATATTCGTGCGGTTAGTGGGGACCGACCCTAATAGATCGGCTAGTCATTGGCTTTCAGGAAGCTGACTAAATATGCGGCCGAATGGTCACTTCACCGATTCGAAAAGGTAAGCCCGGGGAGCAGAGAGCCAATCGGCGACGGGGCTAACCCCGCGGTTTTGAACCCCGCATTCGCCGGATGTGGAGGTGTCCGTCGACACTTTCCTTATTTCCCTTTTTCTTTCCTCTTGACTTTTCTCTTTCTACCTCATTTCATATTATTGATAAATAATACATCATATGTCTAGCAACATGCGGAACAAGACCGTTCCCTGGTGAGTTCCCAGCCCCACCGTTCACCGGCTCCAATCATTTAATACATCACTTGTGAAGCCAGGAATGCCGCAGTAAGTTGCTTCCCCGAAATATATAGCTGTTGACTAATCATAATCGCAGAACGGCATATCAAGTGTGAGCGAATCCTTAAACTAGGTCTCTAGATCATACTGACCCGAATTCAGGCGACGGGCGGAAGCCAAAATGTCACCGGTGCAAGCGAACCAGGTCATCCTGCGTCCGGCAAGCTATGTCCTCGGGTTTCCGCCATGGCTCCAGTGCGAGTGCCAATTACGACTTTGCAGACGATCAGCCCTGGCTGCCCATCGGCCGTAGTGCGTGATATTCCCGCTGGCGAGGCATCTTGCAGATGTTGCATCTTGCAGCGTGTCTATCAGTGTATGGGATCGCCAATTGCAGTTACTAACCCTTTTTTTCTAGTGAACTACAAGTACGTCGATGAAACAGCCGACATAGTCCGACACTCCTCCTTAGATCAAGGCTGCAATTTACTATCCTCGCCGGCCTTGGCCTCAGAGAGACGCCGGAGTGTGGCATCTTTTAACCAACAGGCTTTCACCGAGTCGACTGTACTTAGTGACACAGTCGGGCCTAAATCCCCCGAGTTTCCTTTTTCTCCGCCGAGGCCCGATAGCAACTTAGCTGGAAATTCCCCGTATGCCCTGCAGCTGTCCCCGCCAAGCCATTCTTCCCTCTCTTCTGCTTCATCTGGCTTTTTGCAGAGCAGTCATCCCTTGCCTGGCTCAGGGGGCATCACTCATGATTTGGAAAATGGGATGGCTAATTTAGATGAGCACGAGGCCTGCCTTATGCGATATTTTATCCTGCAACTTGCTCCATGGGTAAGCTTCCCAGTTCGACCACAGCAGCTCCTCTAACTTCCAAAAGTTCGATATATGCGATGGAGAAAGACATTTTGCCTGCACAGTACCACTTCGAGCTCGAACATGCCCTCCATTACTCAACGCCATATACACCGCGTCCGCAAGACACCTAAGTAGAATCAAGAAGTACTTGCATGAAAATCAAGTTCACTACGGGGGTAAAGTCCTCCCAAACCTAACCCCCGAAACCGCCATCCACTACCACAACCAATGCATTGCGCATTTCATGTCAATATCAGACCATTCCCGTGAAGCCCAAGATGAAAACCTACTAGCCGCAGCCGTGATCCTCCGCTTCTACGAAGAAGTAGACCGTCAGTCCCAAACCCCCACCCCCGGCCTCCTCCTCCCGGGGAAGCCCACATTCCACTAACAAACGTCAGTCCCAGCAATGGACGAAGACATAGGGAACGCGCTCCGAGGAATTAGTGTCTTCCTAGACGCCCAAGCAACTGCTGCAGTTTCAGGCTACGGACTCCGCCACGCAGCCTACTGGATCGCCCTCCGGCAAGAAATCGTAACGGCATTCAGCGAACAGCGCACTTTTCGACTCCCTTTAGGCCCATGCGAGCCATACCGCTCCTTCGAGCCGGCAGATGACTACGTCTGGGCTGATCGACTCGTCATTCATTGCGCAGATGTCTTACAATATTGTTTCGGGTCCGATGAAGACACCCTGACACGAGATCGGCAGTTCCAATCTACGCTTAGCACGGGCGTCATTCATCCAGTACAAACTACCGAAATGAAAATAGCGCGTTATGACGAACTTGTTGCATTCGAGACATTGTGGGAAGAACTCGGTCCGCCAAGTTTCAAGCCTATCTATGCGCGAGAACCAATTCGATCGCGCGGCGAGGTTTTTCCGGAACTGTGGTATCTTGGTGATTGCCAAGTTGCTGGATTACAGTTCTTGGAGCTTGGACGCATTCTCCTTACGGTTTATAACCCTAAACTTCCCCGTTTGGGTCCTGGTCAGCGGATGGCGATGCGATCTGTTGATTGCAGAGTGCGGGCAATTGTTTTACGGCTATGTGGGATCGCGCTTTCCAATCAGCATAGTCCGCCCGGCCTTGTGACTGCATCTGTTGGCATTGGGATGTGCGGAGATCGATTTACAGAACAGGTCGAGCAGGAGGCGCTGTTGGGTGTGTTGGCTAAGTTGGAGGCAGAGCATGCGTATCCCACGACTGGCACGCAGGACTTGTTGAAGGGAGCGTGGGGTTGGAGTGGATATGGATCGGAGTAAATAATGTTATGACCATTATGACCTGTAGTTGAATCCATGTCGCCTGGTGCGCCAACATCAAGATTGAGGTCTCCTAGTTCTTAAGCTCCGCTGTGGGGAAAATTACTCACTCTGTAAGTGTAGAGGAGGGCTTTTATGAGACAGCAAAGACAGTCTATTCTCATATGTGCTCAACATAGCTCAGAGTTTCCATGAATTTCTGGTCGGGGTCAAAGTGCGGGGAAGTAAAGCCGAACACAATGAGTAGGTGTCCCCGGTGGGCTTCTATATCTGGTTACTTGCACATTACCGTGTCAGGAAGGTGTCGCCGCATAGCGAGGGGCAGGAATATTCGAGAAAACAGCTATATAACATTTCCTCGCAATCCAGCATAGCAAGTGAGCACTCACACTCTGTTTCATACATTCTGCCCCCAATTCCCACTTGAACATAGACCACCATGTCTCAAAAGCTCCAAGTCGCGGTCGCAGGTATTGGGCGCATGGGTAAACACCTCTCTGGTCTTTAACCATTGTATCATTTTAAGAAATCTAATACACCATCCAGGAATGCGCCATGCCCGCCACTTTGCAACCCTCACCCCCCGCGCCGAACTAATCGCCGTCTGCTCCCCTGTCCAGGCCGAGTTAGACGCCGCTGCGAAAGAATTTCCGGGAGTCTGCACCTATACCGACTACGAACAGATGCTATCACAAGAGAAAACACTTCAAGCTATAGTCGTCGCCAGCGCTACCACCGTCCACGCCGAACAAGCCATTAAAGCAATTGAGCGAGGCCTGCACGTCCTCTGCGAAAAGCCCATCAGCACGAGTCCCCAGATCGTATGCCTTTTATTTCCCCCTAAAACACCTAAGAACTCTACTAACCTCAAAAACGAACAATAGTCCCAATCCGTCGTGGACGCATACAAAAAGTCGCTAAAATCCCACCCCGCCCAGAAGGTAATCTGCGGCTTCTCGCGCCGCTTCGACGCAAGCTACCGCGACGCCCACAGACGCATAGCAAACGGTAATATCGGCGCTCCCTCCGTCTTCCGCTCTCAGACGTGCGACAAGCTTGACCCCAGCGGGTTCTTCGTTGCATATGCGGAGTTCTCAGGCGGTATTTTTGTGGACTGTTCGATTCACGATATTGATTTGGCGCTTTGGTTCTTCGGGGAAGAGACGAAGGTTAAGAGTGTTACTGCTGTGGGGATTACGGCCGTGCAGCCTGACCTGAAGAAGCATAATGATCGGGACAATGCGTTGGGCATCATTGAGTTTTATGTGAGTATCTCGTTCTTCATCTTTTTTTTGGGAATTGGGTATGGGATGTGGCTAATATTGCATGTTACAGGGAGGCAAAATTGCCCAACTCTACTGCTCCCGTATGATGGCCGCAGGCCAAGAAGACTGCACTGAGGTTTTCGGAACAGAAGGCAAAATTGCCATCAACACGCAGCCGCAGTTGAACCTGGTCAATTTATATGAGCCGAGTGGTATCAGGCGAGAAATTCCGGCGGATTACTATGGTCGGTTCCGGGAGGCATTTATCACGGAGGCGAATGAGTTTACGGCTTCGTGTTTGGATGACACACTTGTGCCTTTGCCACTGGAGTCTGCGGTCAAGGCTGTTACTATTGGGTGTGCGTTGCAGGAGTCTTTGATTACTGGAAAGAAGATTGAGTTTGATGAGGGTGGGAAAAGGGTGGAGGTTTCAAAGTTGTAGATGTTGAGAGGCTGGGTCAGGACATAAATGTTTGGGGATAGACTATGAAACGTTATTTTTGTTTTGGTCTTTGGTCTTTTGTAAATCTTGGTCCTAAGAGCTGAGTGGCTATTTCTTCATCTACAGTATATGTAAGCAGTAATCCAGTAGGAGATGTAAAGGTAGTCCTATTCTCTCGTATCTCAGACTAACTAACTAATGTCGGAACGAATACAGGTGGGGCCGGATTTAGGATTAATCCGTGCCGAGTATTTCTTATGTAATTAGAAACCCCCATAAATTGCCAGATTCAGGGGTAATACAATGCAGAGTTGTTCACTTCACTGATTGGTCCATACATTCCCACTCCAACACTCAGAAAAGGTCACGTGAATAGGTGCAATAAGTTCTCACCTCACGATGATCTTTGTATATCTCTATGTTTAGTTGTCTCGTTCTGCTACTACGAATGACACACCATAAGTTTCTGGTTCTGGTCTCTGCAACAGGGCGGATGACATCTTCTTTTATTTCCCGCCATGCCACCGAGGCTTTCAGTCATGCGTAGATTGGCCCGCGATTCGCTCATCCTTGACCCGAAGCACCGTCTTTGTCCTTCCAACCAAACCACGCAAGCACGATAATTGCCTTCAGAATGGCTGCTGTCCAGAGAGCACCCATCATGCCAACTGAACTATGCGCCCAGAGCCCACCTAGGATAGTCCCCAGCAAGAGACATACGACCGCGCCTGCTCGACGCATCTCCTCCGCGTGAGTAACCACCTTTCTAGAGAGGAGGTCTGGATGAGAAAAGAGGTCGCAGTAGATACTCGTAAGCACGACGCTGGTAAGACCGTTGTAATTCAACACACGACTGGTTACTGCTTGTCCGCTGCTCTGGAATGCTACTAGAGCAAGGGGCACCAATACCAACCAGCTCAAGGGCGCATCGCGGGCCGGTCGATAGATGGTAACGATCAAGGCTGCACCGAGGATGCAGATCAACTGCACAATAAATGATGTACACATCACCCAACGTTGTCGTGGTGTAAAAGCACGATGAAAAGCGGCGAAACAGAGGGATCCGAGACAGAAACCCACAATGGAGATACCGGACTTGATCCATCGGTCATCGTCACTGCCAACCAGACCCAGTCCAAAATAGACTGTATTTCCGGTCTGCATACTGACAAAGGAGCCCCAGATGAAAACCGCCGAGCTGTCGAGCAGGCCCGTAATGATGTAGCAAAAGAGCAATAGCAAGTCTCCGTGGTGCGGATCGAGCTCATTTTTGAAATATCGTGACAGACTGCGCGACCGCGATCGCTCACCACCTAACAACGCATGTGTCTCGTGTGGTGCGGAAGACATGATTGAGGAACCTTGGAAGAACAGAGAAGCTTGTTAATGTTAGTATGTCAATATATATCCGGAAATCCCCGCTTCGTGCGGGAACTTGCCTTTTCGTTCCGCTCAATCTCCACATACATGTAGAAAGCAAGTCCCATCATCCATGCGTCATTAGGTCCACCGAGTGGGGCGTGAAGAGTTAGGCAACCGTATTCCGTACAGAATCCTTTCATGTATTACCGAGCGAAGTGAGTAAACTTGGACCTAACTGTAACGTGGAGCTCGCGAAATGGTAATCCCCGACAAGAAATTGTTGCAAGGTTTGGCGGAGGTCGTCGGGTAGTTGGAGTAGTTGACGTATGTCGAGTGGGGAAACTTGGAAATGACCTAGTCAAAAAAGAAAAGGCCCGCGAGAATGCCCATTATCCTTCCCTTGGATTCAAGCAAAATATAAAGTAAAGATGCACATTTTGTCGAAGCACGTGGCTACCCTGGTGAATCTGGGGTTGCTGCTTGGTGCATATGGTATCCCTGCTCCCGATCATGCAGTACAACAATTGCTCCGGGTGCCTCCAAGTAACTACGAGGAGGTGTTTAACAGTCCGCCCTTCAGCCCAGGTCACCGTGACCCGTATGATCACAAGATAGACTCGGTCGGAGAACATCGACAGCCCTCGCCGTTCCGAAATGGCAACGGTGCAACTGTGGAGGGTCCGAGGAACAAAGACCGCGAGCGCCAGAATCCCGATCTGGTCCGCCCTCCCAGTACAGATCACGGCAGCATGTCAAACATGCGATGGAGCTTTGCCGACTCGCATGTGCGCATTGAAGTGGGTATTCCAACTGCAGCGGGAAATGGTCTTGTCTGACGGGTGCTTTAGGAAGGTGGATGGACACGACAGACCACGATCCGTGAGTTGCCCACGAGTCGTGAACTAGCAGGTGTCAATATGCGCCTGGATGAAGGCGTCATTCGCGAGCTGCACTGGCACACCGAAGCGGAATGGGCATATGTTCTTACAGGCCACGTGCGGGTAAGCGGTGCTACCCTCATCATGCCAACTCCCTTCTGACCTTATCTAGGTGACGGCTCTGGACTCGGATGGAGGTAGCTTCATAGACGATCTCGAGGCAGGAGATCTGTGGTATTTCCCGGCCGGCCACCCACATTCACTGCAAGGATTGAGTCCCAATGGCACTGAATTTCTTCTAATCTTTGATAACGGCCATTTCTCGGAGGAGTCGACCTTTCTCCTAACGGATTGGATGGGTGCGAAATGATTGTCCTCACGCCTTGCAAGCAACTCGTGCTAACACTTTCCAGCTCATACATCCAAGGCCGTACTGGCGGAAAACTTCCGGTTGAAGCCGGATGCTTTCAAATCTATTCCTTCATCCGAGAAATACATCTTCCGTGGTTCGCTCCCGGGGCCTATAGACCATGAGAAACCCCGGGGATTTCGCCAGTCTAAGATTCGTTTCTCACATCATATGCATGCCCAGGATCCCATCAACACAACGGGCGGGCGTGTCCGAATCACGGACTCCACCAATTTCCCCATCTCCTCAACCGTGGCTGCTGCCCATTTGGAGATCGAACCTGGCGCTTTGCGAGAAATGCACTGGCACCCCAATGCCGATGAATGGACTTATTTTAAAAAGGGACGTGCCCGAGTCACTGTTTTTGCAGCCGAAGGCAATGCTCGCACCTTCGATTATATGGCTGGAGACGTCGGCATCGTTCCTCGTAATATGGGCCATTTCATCGAAAACCTGAGTGATGATGAGCCGCTAGAGGTGCTTGAAATTTTCCGTGCAGACAAGTTCCAGGACTTTTCGCTGTTCCAGTGGCTTGGAGAGACGCCTCAACGAATGGTCGCGGATCATATTTTTGCCAATGACCCGGATGCAGCAGATGCATTTTTGAAGCAGATTGAGGGGGCCGAGAAGGATCCCATCAAAGACACCCAATAGACTCTGGTCTAGTAAGATCGAAATGGCGCCCCGGTTAGCCATTCACCATGTCTCCTTTGGGGAATCCGGTATCTACCTGTGATGCTCTAATTACAATTAGCACTACGTGTCGAATACACTTGGATGGTTTTATTAATTAATATCGGTTATTGGGTAGAATTCACTTTGGAGAGGTGGAAGCTTACTTGACGACAGGTTACTAAGATACGGAGGGACCTGAATCATTCATTCTCGAGGAAGGCTATTTGCTTGATATTCAATTTTCGTTTCCATGCAGCCACAAATTTCTCCACTGATCGAGGTTCAGTCTTCCCACCTTTATGGGATGTCCTAGGCACGACATGACACCATGTAGCTTAGTCCAGCGGGACTCAATGAGCAAACTAACGGCTATAAGATATTCCAAGTATCGCTGTTCTGGCTTCGCTGATTTTTGCTTCCTGTCACTATCCTGAAAGGTCAATTGTGGGCAAGTCAGACATGTGTAGCTTTGTGCTTCCGTAGGGCCGCAAGATAGCATTGAAGATCTCGCCCAAACATTTACGCTCATTCTTTGGAATCGGCGATCCGGGAACGGCATTGAGAAACATGGGCCACTTGATCAGACATGCCTTTGCAGTAAAGTACATGGGCAACTGTCCGTCCAGAAAAGTGGGTATCGGCAAAGGCCCAGATCCAACATGGTAGACCAATGTTGAAGGATCGATTGCCACATTCCATTCCGTCGTGTTTATAAGTGAGTGATCCTGAGCCTCTGCTGGGTATGTACCTGGCGGATAGGTTGTCTGGTTATAGAATTTGGGCGAACTGGAAGAGATTTTATGTGGAACGTGAAGGGCGTACAGAAGTGGTCCTCGGTAGACCGAGATGGTGTCGTTGGCTCGGGGTGCAGTTCGTAGCTCCATCCCAATCTCATATTGGATCTTTGTTGTTCCCGGGGATATCTGGATCTCCATGAGCCCCGACTGAGAATCAGGCAAAGACGTGCGGTTTTGATGAGCTTCGCTGACGGTAGCGTACGTTGCCCAAGTAGGTACCCTCAAGTACAGTTGAAAGCTGACCTCGCTGACAATAGTGTAGGATAACTGATTGGAAAATGGATACTCAGTTTGGCAGTCGACAGAAACATCCTTTCCCAGAATTTGAGTCTTGACATGACCGGGGCTAAGTAAAGCATGGACAAGCCCCGAACTGCCTTTCCTGAGATAACTGTACATGATGAACTTTGGGTATCCCTGAGGGTGGTTGACGGTACAACAAGGGTAGTTGGGCTCCAAGCCGAATGTCTGGCTCTGAGTGTTGTCGTCGTAGAACGGAGTTTGAGTCAGATTCATCGAGAATGGTTGGTTTGGCTGCGTCATGTATTGATGGCTCCACCAATCGCTCGAGACCGCTACTGGGAGGGCGTTGTAGGCAGCGAGCTCACAGCGATCTGCGTAGTCACGGTCACCAATGGCAATGTAATTGTATGCAAGTGAGTAGATTGTTTCAACATCCGTGCACAGCTCCGAGCCGTAATATGGGTCGAGCCCGTCGATTCGTTCATCTGCCAAAATTGTGCCCGATGCTGAACCATGATATTTGAGTGTCCAATCAACCTTTGACATATTAGTTGCCATTTAAATCACCGTCGATGAGGTCAGACATACGCCATTCTTTGCGGTGGTGAGAAGACTATCATTGAAAGTAGACCGCCGTAGCACAGCGGCATATTTAAGGCCTGTTGTATGCGTAAGCGTGAGCTTATCGAGATGAGGAAAGTTCCGCAAGGGGCTTCGAGGGATTACCTTCTGCAATTGTCACACCATGCAAAAACGGCCATTGATCATCAGTGACGGATTTAGGCAGGTTGTATAGGTCTTCCTTGATATAGCTTCCCTCTGTATACCACCCCTCCCATTTGAAAGCAAAAAAGTGCAGCATTTCAATGTTTTCCTTCAGAAGAGTTGTCTGGTTTCCAGGGTGTTGATCGAGGAGATACTGTAAGCTCACGATCATATCTTCAACCCGAGAACGGAACCATAGATAATCATCAGAGCTCAGTTGGTCCCCAGGGTGATAGATCATTCCCGTGCCGTTATTCTTCAGCATGGAATTCATCAGTTCATTGAAATTGAGCATTGCGTCAATGATCGGCTTTTCGTAAGTTGAATTTGCATCGACAAGATTGGTCAGGCCCATGAATAGTAAGGTTCTAGCCCAGATCATACGCTGACCCCCAGCCAGGGTCTCCGGTCCGATCCATCCATCTGGTTGAATTCGGCCCAAGATATTGTCGACAACATCGTGGACCTGCGATTTGATTCGCTCGTCGTTAAGCGTGTAAGAAAGGGGTACCATGGCATTCACCCAGTATGGCAAAGCCTCATTTAGAACGCTATACTCCGAATTGCCGCCAGTCCACGTGGAGTCTTTCACGTACCGCCAGAACTCATATAGATGACCTCCCAGTCCTGCTGCGGATGTCTCAAGTTCCGAATGCAACCATCCGTTGGGTGTGATGCTACTTAGTGGAAGAGGGTCAAACTCGAATGGGAGAACTATACGACATCAAGGTTGTTAGGGGCTTTATACAAAGCGGGATTTACCAGTATGACTTACGCTGTGGACTTGCCACTGCCATGGGCAGTAGCAAAAGAACAAGATTTGTAATATGCATTCTCAATGTGCGACATATACCTAGGTATGTTGAGAACTAAACGACGATACATATCCATAGTGCTTCTTCATATACGGGAGAAAATTTCCCCGCTGCGGGGGAGGGAGAGGAGGATTGGAGCATCTCGTCGAGTTATGAGGGTGAATGTAACATGGCGCTTGCCACGGCCTACGGCAGCCGATAGAGAGGTCTGTGCCAAAAGTCGTACTTGAACGGCAGAAAAAAGGCGGTAGGCCCGAAAAAGTGAAAGTGACACTTTAGGCTGTCAGAATTCTGCCAGGATTCAGAATTTTGATCGTGTGGACAGACAGGCGAGTCAGAGGGCGGTGTATGGTGACTGATTCTGGACTTTTGACACCTACATCTCTGCCGTCCGCCACCACAGCACGGAACAATGAAAAGCGCCGCATCCCCATCGGTATTTTGCCTTTTAGGGAAACTCACCGAGTGGGTTATTTATCTATGTAGGACACAAATCGCAGACCAAGCCCAAAATAAATTATCCAAAGAATTGGTAAAGCAAAGAGATATCGTCATGAAACATGAGACAAATGTAACCGCAAATATCATCAACTCGACAGCCACATAGGAGAGACATAAAGAGCTACACAGCTGTCATAACAGGTCTGATACGATCTGAAACCCAGAGCATAATGCTCGAGAACTCCAAAATGTGCAAAAGGCCCTAGTTATATATCAGAAGACCGAGCCTAACATCACGAAAACAGTCCACGCAGTCCATGGACGTCACCGAGGCAGCCGGTTGCTTCAACTTTCATCAATCCGGATCCATGTCTCGTACTCGCCGCTCCACAATTGTGAGTCCTGGCCGAGCAGTCGCAGGAACCAGAAAGGCCGTCGATTCACGTTGCTCAGCCCCGAGCCAGAGTGATGCACAGTCCACTTTGTTCGGCCGTTTGATCCGAGGAAAAGACCATCTACCGGTCTCTCATGTACGCATTGACGGTATGCCTGCACAGACTCTGTGTTCTTGGATTCCATCCCCCATTCCATTTCGCCAGTACTCGGGTCTGTATCGATGCCAACGGCATGCCAGTCCAGTGCTCCGGCGCCGGAGGGCACTAGTGCCTCTAATGTCCCCAGGGCGCCGTTGCAGCGAAGCCCAGTTTTGATATTGTGCGGACGGTCGGAAATAGTGATCTAGCGCACGGCTCAGTTAGTTTACCCCTAGATGACGATGGACAAGGAACTTACAGATCCCTTCTCGATGCCCCTCTCTTCGGGTGATTTTTTAACGTCGCAACTGGCCGCAAATCCCTCGATACTGCAATCACCTTGAGGGGAACTACCGTTGTGGCACCCATCCACCCTGATCGTCCATGGGCCTGCGATATTGGTTGCATTGTTGTACTTCGGTAGCGTAGAGCAGTCATTCACGGGTGCGATAGTGATGCCGAGTGGCTGTGCCTGCACGCCGATGATGCTGAAGAGGGCGATGAGAACCGACCCTAGCATATTCGTTCGGATGCGCTATAGTGTCGAGAGGAAGAGCTCGACTCGACGCGTCCAGGCTTTCCGTGCATTATATGCACTCGGAGACTGCGACTGAATATGCCGAACTTAGTAAGGATTTCCCGGCCCCGTGCATCTTCCTGAACAGCCTCAATCTCACGGCCGATCCTCGCCTTGGCAAAGCTCACTTTCGAGCGCGTGAACCACGTAAAGCTGAAAAGCCCGTGGGCATATCATAATTAACATGCTCATGTTATTGGCTCCAAATTGTATCTCATGCTACTCGCGTCATTCTCTAATCAACATCCGTAGATAGAACATGACTATAGCCGCTTGAATTGTTTTGGCCCCAACGTATGGTGTCTATTTTCGGTGCCAACATCGAACCTTGGTATGAGGGTTTGGGGGCCGAATCATCCTTCTAATGCTGGTGGACGTGCTAGGAAACCCGCTAGATCCGGGTCCAAATAAAACGAAAAATATTTGAATCAGGCCATGGTCTATCCATTATCATGAATTCGTTCAACATGCATTCTAAGCTTCGTGGGCCAGAAGGCCTTCGGCCTCTTGCGCATCTTCAGTCGACCCCTTCTGTGATTTGTCCAGTCGCTCAGCCATGGCTAATCCCTCGCGACGGCCCTTTTCGGCATTGACCATCCATACCAGGGGAATTGGGAGCACGATGAGCACTGCGATGAAGAAGAAGCCCGAGCGCACCTGGCCAGTCGCGTCGATGAGAACCCCGACGATGGCGGGGCCGATGAATGAACTTCCCTTGTCCGTAGCAGCGTATAGTGCGTAGAAGGCGGCTTCGCTTCCAGGTGGAATCAAAAGGCCGAAGAAGGAGCGGCAGTAAGATGACAGCCCGCCTGAGACGACGCCATGGACGATGGCGAGCGGGAAAATCTCCCAGGGCTTCTGCAACCCCAAGACACCCCAATTTTTAACAAATGGAATATACGCAAGCATGCCATAAAGTGGAATAATCTCAAACAGGACGATGCAGACGATGATGGTATGGTTCGACTGCAGGTTGAATCGTCGAGACACATGGGGCCATAGGAACGCCCCCGCCATCCCGCTGAGTGTCGCAGTTATACTCAAGGCTCCGACCGCGATCGTACTCAATCTTAATTCAGTGCGAGCGAACAGAATAGCCGTGCCCGAGACGGTAGCCATGGCATCCGACAGGAGGAACCAGGCAATCAGGAAGATCAACACTTCACGGAGCTGCACCGCAACCTTCACCGTCCGCCAGAGTGACTTCCAGGCAAACCCGACGAGTCGCAGCCAGGCCCGCCACTTGGAAAGGCCCGAGGTCGAGGACGTGTCGAGTGGGGGCCCTGGTCGAGAGCGCAACCATCGGCGCGAGATAAAGGTGAAGGCACACCACCAGATTCCAACCAACAGCAGAACAAATCGTGTCGGAAGAGTATCCGAAATCTTGGAAAGTGACGTCTTTTTGAGCGTGATGAGAAGTAGGATGCTTAGAATTTGAACAAATACCGCCGCGCAGTAACCCAGACCGACGCCCTTGGACGAAATTTGTGTAGACCGCTGAAGCTCCGGCGCTGAAGCGCCAGACTCCTTGCTTTTCAGGCCATCCTCAGTAGACCCGTTCTGATGGTCCGCATTCTGTATCCCATCCACGCTATCCTCCTCATCCCATGTGTTCCAGTCGGAAGTCTCGTCATTTCGGTTCAAGTTGGACATCTCTTCCCCGCCCTCACTTTTGGGTTGCTGAATTGATGGGTCATTGGCGACAAGGACCGGCAGAAATGAGTTGAGTACGACAAACGAAGATCCGAGACAGGTAACGCCGATGACCGCGAGGATGGAGCCGAGGATAAACATCGGAGGTGCAATGAGTACAAATAGCATGCTCGTGGCCGAACCGATGAACCCGAATGACAGGAGCAACGTTTTCCGATTATTCCCTGCGCGTCAAATCACACTAGTTAGCTATCCAGTCCACTTCGGACTCCTGTCATTGCATATGATTTGTGTTGGAGATCGTACCATAGTCCGCCAAGGCGCTGAACGAAATCAACGTCAGCGCCTGGATGAGTACCGCCAGCGAGAAGGTATACATAGCGAAGCTGGCGGTATTGATCTGGAGTCCCAGGAGCCCGACCACACATTGGTCACCGCCATTTTGTTTGTCTGGTGCGTCGGGACCCCAGCAAGGCTGATGGCTGTTTGGGATGGTGCCGTGTTCTCGCGCAAGCTGCTCAAGGGTCAAGGGCAAAAAGGATCCTGGAATAGGATAAGCAGGCGGTTCGCACAGTCGAAAAATTGCATTGTCACGAACCTACACCGCAGACGGCGAAGACCTCGGCCGCAATGCCATAGGAGTACCAGCCGAGGATCTCCCGGTGGCTGGTCGGGGTGGTATCTTCGCCGACATAGCGCGGGGGCCGCTGGGGAGTCCCCTCGGACTCGGAGGGAGGTGATCTGAAAGCGGCGAGAACTGAGAGCATGAAGGAGGGTTAAGGAGGGAATGCGAGAAGCTTCAAGCATCCATGGCTGAAAAACAGAGGGATCACGGATGTGGGCGGAACGCGATGGAGAAAGGGCACCTTTGAACCAGGAGTGGAGAATCCATGACGCAGTGAACGCGGTCAACCAGGAACTAACTATGTACAACCTATCCCCATCTTGGGAGTATGAAGTATGAAGTATGAGTCAACAATGTTAAAGAGGGCGCAAAAGTCGAGGAAACTGTGCGACTGAGGACTGAGGGAGACTTGTTCGCTCCCAGTTTGCCGGTTTAGGGCCGGTGCCGGGAATCATGGCGCCTTTTATCTCGATCCATGTCGCTAACTAGTTAACTATTGCGCTGCTTGATATTCATATTTTCACAAAGCCTGAAACGGACCTCTTGCTAGCCCCTGCGGAAGGCCTTTCTTTCACTGCTCAATGCTATTTATTAGACTTGGAACTTCATTATGATCATCAAGCGTATAGACTTGGTATATAGGTTATTATGTCGATAATATATCGCATCAGCCATCGCGCACGGATACCCGAACAGACCGTTCAACGTTGCAACCACCTGCACGTCTATTATTGTCGTTCGGGTTGAGATCCTCTTCACTGCTGCTGGTCGGGTCCTGCCGCTGATTTCCCATGATGGTGGTCGTCACCCCGTGATAGTCGTCAAGTTCGCTGCCGGTCCAGAGCTGGTGTACGTCCTCTCGATCCTCGCGTTTTGATCGCGAGGAACGGTCGAGCCCGAGCCTCATATTTCTTGGTGGGGGAAAGAGTCTGGGGGCGCGACTCCGGGAGGTGGGGGAAGTATCACGTAGGAATCGGATGAGGGGGCGAAGTGTAGTAAGACAGCCGGCTGTGATGCCCAAACCGGCCTCGACATTGGACCAGATCGAAATTTGGTAGGTATTATCTAGGACCTTGTCAGTGAAACTGTCCGATCTCGTTGCCACGCGGCATTCCCCTTACACAAAAATTCCCGATCCTTATAGTGGTGGACGAAAGGGATACGAATAATGACCGCCGCACTCGCGCTGCAGAGATCGATTAGTACAAATTCAAAGACGAGACGGGAACAAGCGACGAACATGCAACCGATTCCGAGAATGCCGACAATCGCAGCCTTGGTGCGCCGATCCATGTGTAAGTCCCAAATCAAGGCCACCGGCAGCAGACCGATGGTCAGGTCGGTGAGGGCCGCACCAACACTGTACAAGTACCCAATTCCGACGAGTACATCTTTATTGATACTGGTGCCTTTCTCCGATAGTCGGTTCCAGAAGTAGTCGACAGGATGACATTGAAAAATGGTGAAGAATAAGAAGATCAAGCCGACTACCGTGGCCAAAGACATGGCCCCAATGAGAACCCAGACGTGAATTCGATCGATAGAAACGCGAAGCAAGGTGATGCAGATGGAGAGCTTGGTTATCACGCAGGTAACCACGTAGAAGATCTCACCCAACCACCAGCACTGTATATGCAATTAGAGAGTTGCGCAGCGTGGGAGACCGGAAAGACGAACCAGCAAGGCCTTGTGGAAGTTCTGCGGCTTTGCAGCGAAGTAGAGTAGTTTTCTTCCCATTCCATATTTCGATCCCAAGATTCCGCAGATGGCGAAGGCGAGGTTAAAAGTCTGAGGTGGGAAAGCAAGTATTAGTGATCGTCTGTTATCGTTCAGCGTCACTCACCATGGCAAGAAGCATCAACCTATCATCCCAGCCAAACGCCTGCACAATTCGAGTTCGAGCAAAGCATCGTAGACCAACGCTGATGATCGAAATGGCGAGAAACACAACGGTAACCACCAAGATAGCTCGGCTGCGACTATCGTCATTCACGGCCGCCAAGATGGCCTCCTTTCGGCTCTCGGCGTCCATGACGGTATGGAGGGGATCGTGATTCCATCCATATGGTTGATCAAGGCGACCAAAAGGATGGGGCTGGCCCCCTCGTGGTCTTGTATCCTCAAGAGCTTTCTACACCACCACTGCCGGATACATAGGAGATATTAAGTCCGTGAAAGCCTTCAGAAGCGATAGGGTGATTAAGGCTGAGTGGAGCCACAGCCCCTGCAGCAAGAACAAAACTTAAAAGCATATACCGGGCGGGTGGCGGTGGGGTGCAGAAGAGGGTTTGCGTAATTGATTCCTAGGGCCGAGTCTATTCATGGATCGACAACGTGAACCAATCTGGGCGACCGCAGCAATTTTAGAGGGCATGTAGAATAGCCAGTTCTTCGCGCGATTATTTGCAGACTTGGGAGATATCCAATTGTATCACTATGGGAGACTGTTCCCGAAACCAGCCCATCTCGGAGACCAATACTGTACTCGTAGATGCACGACAAACCAAGGACTCCTACAGTATGAACCTTTGAGATAATTATGGTTGACGTGACGTGATCGATATTCGTAAAGTACAAGATGCAAACCCTAATTATTTCTGAATTTTGGGCGAGATTTGGGGAAACCTAGACCCGTCATACCTTCCGTTTTCAAAATGGCTAGTGGACTATCGCGGATCTGGATTTCAAAGGCGCGTATATGTAGCTAGCATCGAGGGGTAAAAGGTGCTACACAAACTCTCAATTCCGTACTAAACGAACTACATACATAGTTAACTAGGCATCAGATAGTGCCGTCCGTGCGCGCCTATAGACTAAGATGAGCAGCCAAACTCCACATCTCCACAAGTCTGCTTACACGCGCGGAAAGCCGGGAACTATCTACTCAGATTCCCGACTTTGTACATACAAACTTTCCTGGCATTCGAGTCTTTATTAGATGACCGTTAAGTGCCAAGTTATGAAGGAAAAAGCCATCGAGACTATTTGCCGCGTCAGACGTGATTCCTTCCGCTTGCGAATTAAGTTCTCCACAGCGAAAAATTTCGTTTTACCAGATATGTTTAGGAGCCCGCTCTTCCAACCTCCCTCCCTCGCCTTATAATCAGGTATCTACCTTTTCTGCCGCCCAAATCTAAGGTGCATTTTGGTTCCCATAGTAAAACTACAGGTTTTAACCCCATTAAATTACTCATTTTTCGCACAATTAAGCCCTCTGCATGCATCTCTATTGGATATACGTCAATCATGATTATTCAGTATCCCGTAACCTCGCTAACCACTCCGTAGTATACCTATGCCAATATGATAGAAAAGTATTATACGCGAAATATAAAAGTAGTAACGTGAAGAAGGAATAATCCTATATGCGGGAATTGTTGATAATAGGGACCTAGATCACGTGATCCCGGAGCCACAACCCTCCAACCTCCGACGTTATACGTTATATAGCCCCCTCCTTTAAAGGAGGAGCGCCCCGATCCTTAGGCATATTATCCTCCGCGTAATTAACCGTATACTTATTATTTTTAGCTACAACTAACTGTTGAGAGAGGTCACATCACCCTCGTTTGCAGCTATCCATATAGCTGAGGTGCTCCCCCCAGATAGTTCTTCCGATGGTCATGATTTTCTCTCCTGCAGGATTCTCTTCCTAGTAGCCAGTCATCGCCTCCCGACACTAACTAGGTCTATAGATTCTTTAGGCGTATTCAAACGAGTCCGACTCAAGGGTGACGGCCAAACCAACTCGAGCGTGTTACAAGATGGAATGTCCATTTACCAAGGAGAAACCCCATACTCTCCCATCACCCGTCCTACATCAGCATCCTTTTCGCCTATGATCACGGTCGCAATACGCTCGCCGCCCTGAGCAGGGGTGGCAGCACCCCGGTCGAGCAATGACTGCGCGTTCCCGGTGAAGTTCGTCCCACACAGGCCGGGGTCCGCCCCGTGGACTTTGAACCCTTCCTTTTGCAGACGGTTCCAGTAAAGCACAATGAGTATGTTCAATGCTGCCTTACTGGATCGGTACTCGAAGCCGTTGGCACTGTAGTATTTGGAGGTCGGGTCGGCGGCCTGGGAGACTGAGCCCACGCTGGAGGACACGAACACCAGGCGGCGCTCTTTAGACTTCTGCAACAGCTCCAGGAAGGTCTCGGTCATGCTGAGAGAGCCAACCATGTTGGTGTTCAGCACCTTGTGTTCAGCACCTTGCGATACTCTTCTCTGGACGGGGGGTTCGCCAGCGACACAATCCCGGCATTGTTGATTCGGCAATTTTGAGGCTATTCGGAACTTTTGAAGATTGTGCGCGGTAGGACCGCTTACGATTCTGTACCGGAGCCCCACCGAACCGCTTTATACTCGCTTATCCCTTACCGTATATTAGTTATGTTAGCTCTCTATAATAAAAAGGAGTATCTTGTCCCTTCTAATGTTTTCTTCTTTAAGAATTAGTCTCTATTCTTACTTCACTGATTATCTTATTTATCCTATTCCCTTACGGAGCATCTCTTCTCGCCTGACTGATAGGTCGACTATCCTGCCAAAGTAGTCTCTTATAACACTAAGACCGATATATATAGTAGCGCAACACATAAATTGTTATTCCGTAACATAGATGATATCCATACGCTTATCTTTACCCAAAAGGGGGCTGTATCAGTTGGCTAAGAAGCATATTACGCGGTATGCGCTTCGTCTAACCAATGAGCAGTACCTATTGGTTGTCCAGGCTACTCCATAAGCGCCTTTATCGGTCTATACTGGCCAATGGACGATGATATATGGTCTCCCGTGCGCCCACCGGCTTTACGGTTTAACAAGGGAGAAACAGCCTATATCCCTAGCTAATATTGTTACGGGATGAGCTTCTTTGAAGCTATTCCCGAATTCTTTGTTGTGCTGCACCTGGCTGATGACGATTCGCCACCGATACGCCCCCGCTTCGCTTGTGTTTCTTTCCCCACCGCACAACATTATGTCAGCCCCCTTTGATAAAAGGAGGCGTCCTGTCTCTTGGCCATGGTTCTCTTCAAGAATCAGTCTCTGTTCTCATTACAATATATTGCCTCCGCCCCCTCTCAAGAGTCACCTGTGGCATTCAGACAGTCGTGCCTTACCTGATCGACAGGCTTACTATCCTGCCAACTAGTTCGTAACAAATATCCACCCATTCTGGAGGATTGGGCCTATTGGGGGGCTAGAGAACTAGCTATATCGACCATTACTAGAACCTCGGCTGACCCCGCCGCCGCCGAGGGTCCCGGACCGAAGGGATGGGGTGATAGTAGTGCAGAGAAAGAAAAAAGCCCCCGGGAGATGCTCAAAATGCGGCGAATCGGGGCATAATGTGACGAGGTGTGGGATGTAAATAGGGCTAGATAGATATGTCGGCAGAACCAAATATTCTAGCCTATTTAAAAAGGCGGTATAGGGTTGTCGTGGATTGAGTAAAAGCTGTCGTGGATCTATCAAAGCCCTCGACTCGCTAGGGAATTACGTTACGTGCGAATTTACTTAATTGCCCGAATGGGGCACTTCTAAATATTAGGCCCCCTTTCTCCATACCCCAAGTACCTAGAAGGGGCCTTAGGCCTCTCTGAGTCACATTTTATAAGCACATTATCCACTCTATTCCGCTTTTGCTCTTAGCTTAGCTCTGTGGTGCATAGATTCGGACACGGTAGGTGTAGATTTCATGGTACAGGGATCAACTTTGTGAATCACGTATTTGAGATCAGATCAAAAGACCCTCGATCGGGACGGTAGGTCCGAGAACGTCGACTCTTTCCTTTCCGAGACAATTTGGACAGGTATGACAAAAACAACCTTGTCAAGCGTCGTGGTCCGGCGTCGGGTTAGGCTTTGAGCGGCAGGCGGTAACATTAAGCATAATGGAGCCCGCTGATCTGGTGCGATCGAGACTTCAAATTGAATTTGAAAAGCCTCTTCCGGTGAGCCGAAAGTGATCCTGCGCTTTGTGTTGTCCCAATGATGCCACGCCGTCTGGTGTAGACTGCATAGTGACTAATTAATGGAAACCAGTGCGAGCTCTTTGGTGAGACATGAGAATTTCATGAGAATTTATCGTTTCTGTTCCGTTGTGAGCTCGCTCAGCCACAGTCGGGGCGCCGCCGAACCTTGGGTGGATTGGAGACGACGGTCTGTGTATGGCACACATTTTACCCACCAGACCGGATCGTCCAGGATCGCCGTACGGTTGAACCATGACTTTCGAGGCTAATCATTGTTATGCGGGTCAGGACTCGAGAGGTACTTGTTGCCCCCCATGCGCTAATCAGTACCGGCGGAGCAGTCCGCTGTCAGCGGCTGATAGGAAAAGTCCCGCTTGTTTGGTTCCCCCTCTTCCCCCCTTTGGCCGGATTATTTGATGAAGATGACGGCATCACCAGTGATTTGGTCATGTCACTTGTTAGTGGGCGCGAAAACACTAGGGCGTATATGGGAGCTAGATGGCGAACATGCTAATGCGCTAGGCAACGCAAGCCCATCACAGCCTCTACTGCGTGTTAGCGAATCAAGGATTCTTCGTACATTGATTAAGTGGTCCTCGTTTCATGGGATCTTTTGTAGCCTTATATGGATCATCCTGCAATAAGGCCTTCTCAAATTGATCTTTCTCTGACCTCGGGGCCACATTTGTCCTTGTCCTCCCCCTGGTAGAATTCAAAAGTTCCTTTTGACTTCCTCTGAATCCATGTCCATCGCTCACAGTTCTTCATGTTTTCCACGTTAAGGATCGGTAACCACGCAGCTATCTGTATAGAAAGCAACACCGAGCCTCCGGGTCAGCGCTCAAACCAACAGCGATTCGCTTGCGATACGTGTCGCTCGAGAAAAGCATGTGCAAGTCATCTCACTAGATAGATGAAAAACTGCTAACTTACTGTGTTTTCTGCTGTAGCTTAAGTGTACCGGACACAAAGAGGGCTGTGATCGGTGTCGATCTCGGGAGATACCCTGCACCTACCTGGCGGATGATACCAGCAAGAAACACAGAGGAACCAAAAGACAGTCTTCGGCCAACCGTTCCGCCCCTGCACCTGGGTCGCCCTCCAATGTCAGTTCCAAAAGCAACTCACGTACTGCCGGAAATCAAGAGCATGTACTTCTAGACGGAAACCCAATCATGACTCCTGATCAAAAGAATAACGTTCCCCGCCCGAGTTTATCTGCCCTTGAAACACTCCCGCCCCTGGAGTACATCGACACAGACCTCGAAACATTCGCATCGACGACAGATCCAGATCTTTTCAATGCACACAATATTTTTGATATAGGTTCTGGTTCCACGGGCCCAAATCCCGATTTCTCAATCGGAAGTGGCTGTCATTCACGGGGAAGCCATGATCGACCATCTTACATGTCTTATTTTGAAGAGGCAGCGGATTGTGACCTCCACTTCCCGTCGATTCCGTCTCCGGCGGGACAAAGCAGCCATGATAAAGTGCCCGTGAGATCAAGCACATCAGACTGGCGTACTTCGAGACCACATTTGCGCCCCATCAATTCAGCTTTGGAAAAGTCTGGCCACGGAGGGAGCTCGTTGGACGAGCTAATGACGTCGCCACCATCATATCTATCATTACGGTCCACTAACCAAGCCTTCAATCAATCAAAGTACCATCCGGATGATGACCGATATGTACACTCTTCCGGAAATGGTGAACGACTCCAATCAGCACCCACATTGAACCAGAGGGAAGAATCGGTTTCCGGATCCAAATCACAACCGTGCAAATGCATGCAGTCAGTGATCCTGTTACATGAAGAAGTCGAGACCCGGAAAACCGCAAACATGACTTCCGCAGACTTTTTATCTTTTCAACGGAGTGTTTTGCGTGAAAGCGGTGGTGTTCTTAGGTGCAACGGGTGTAGAAAGGTTTCTGCAATCTCCATGTTGTTGATTACTGTCTGCGAAAAGCTTCATTGCTCATTTGAAAACATCTTGAATATCTTGTTTGACACGCTAAAATATGATCATACGTCTTGTCCGGGGTCGCGCCATCGGAGGACGGTCTCCGGCAGTCAAGAATATGAAGTCATTCATAGGGTGAAAATTGGCCGGTACAGCGTTGAGTCGCCACAAGAGCAAGCCGTTCTCATTGCCCGTCTTGTTGAGATTCAGCTTCGGGTGCTGCGAAATCTTTTGACGCAGTTGAAGGATATAGCGGTACACTGCGGCTGGGACAATCACGTTTCAAGAGTTCATCGGATTGACCAACGGACACGGGGGTCGTTGATGAATTTGATGAGTGCCACAAATGACGCACTTGATCAGTTTTAACCCTGATTCGGGTGACGCTCTGAAGTGCTAGATACTTCCACCACGATTGGCGGATCTTACCCTCCGTCTGAGAAATGCTGTGTGAATGACAAATCGTCAATCCTGTGACAGAATCCAATTGCAACAGAAGCCTTGGAATTATCTTGCGTATGAGACTCATTATGGTCTCTGAAAAGCAAGACCGGATTAATGAAGAGACGGACCGGACCTTCAGGTCGCTTCTGCTGCCGGGATCAGGTAAGCTTGGTCACAGTGAAGGGTCGATCTATGCACAATGGGGGTTTTCACCACACCATGATTCGAAGCAACCTCTCACTCAGGCAAAGGGTCAGGGATTGGCGTTTTTTTTGTTATATTCACCTCTTAACACTTACGTTCCAAATGGAGTACAAGAACAGAGTTATTTCTGAAATAGAAACAGAGATCAAGAATAGGGTTATCTGCTTATAACAACATGACAGGATGAGGAACTAATGTACTGGCCAGTACTGAACATGTTCAATAAAATCCGATGGTTGATTGATTGAAGGTGTGTAGATCGGTCGAGCGATGTCTGGAGCCTACTATTCGTGCTCTGGCGTGTTATGACACCGTATCCGAATTTAGTCAAACAAATACTAGGGGAAATTGGGTGAACGAGGAACAAGCCTATCCCAAAAGGTCATAGCGGTATTTGACCACTCCCTTAGTTTGTCATAACACCTTAAAAATAAATAAAGAGAATGGATGAATTGGTGCGAGAAACAAGGTGATTAATTACTCTACTACGTGGTCCCTTCGGGGCAAGAATAGGCTTCACAGCTGGTACATGGGCGCCAAAGGTGTACCTTATGTGAGGGGGGGCGAGGGATAAGGACCAGGAACTCCAAAAAAAAAACCAAAAAGTAAGGGGCACGTGGCAAAAAGCCACCGGTTATGGTGTTGCCACGTAGGTCGAGAATATGTATAGGACATCCTTGGGGCCCCAAGCATATCCTCTAATCTGGGCATGCCTTGGGTGAAGAAGGGGCTTGGAACCATTCAGAACGAAGCTATCTCCGACGACCAAGCAATAATGGACTCGGGCTCGATGGAAACTCCATCCTAAAATGGTAGTCCCGAATGTGCTTTGCCGTCCCTAATTGGGTTTGGCAGACCCCACTGCGATTTGCGCCTGAAAAGGAACCCCCCGAGGTTGCAGCCTCATGGTAATCGCCATCTATACTCTATTATAGAGAATGAGATTGCCTCAGTTGAGGGTTTCTTTTCTAATGAGCTGATCAATCCTGGTAACTTCACGACTGTAGACCTCGCTTGTCCGCCATGGAATTTGAACTGGTACTCCCATGGAGTATTAGCCGTGTGCTTCTTACCATCATAGCGGCCTTAACACTGTACTCTTCTTTGCTAGTCATATACCGATTGTTTATTCATCCACTTCGAAAAATCCCCGGACCGTGGTACGTGGCTGCGACGAGTTGGTATGAATTTTATCAAGATGTTGTTCTTGGTGGGAACTATGTCAAAGAGTATCCAAGACTCCATGCCAGATATGGTGAGCCAAACTTCTACCCTGTTGAAACAAAACTTTCCGCTGAGAATTTGACTAGGACCTGTTGTCAGAGTGAGCCCGGATCGGATTCACGTGAATGACCCTGATTTCTTTCATGAGTAAGTTCTCTCTCAACACGCAGCTCACCGATAAGATATTAACGAGTCCGCATAATAGGGTCTACTCGCCTGGGTCACTGTATTTGAAAGATCCGCACTTCTTCCAGACATCCGGCGGAATTAGTGAGGCGCTCCCTGCGCTCGTTGACCCTGATTATCACAAACGACGACGCAGAATGATCAACTCCTTGTTCTCAGCCAAGTCGATAGATCAATTGGCCCCAATTGTGCTTGGTGTTATCAAACGCGCATTGAACAAGGCGGCAGAGTCTCACGAGAAGAAAAAACCGTTGGATATTCAGCGTCTGTACACGGGAGTTACGGTAAGAGAATTGGGGATTTGTGGTGTACGATTCTCACTCCAACTAGGACTAACTTCCTTCACTTCTATGTTAGATCGATACAATCATGAGAGTGCTTTGCGATGAACAACTCTATCTCATTGAAGCTGAAGAGGAAGAGCCGCCGTTCATGGCCACCCTTCGCACATTTTCGGCAAACTTCTTTCTCATGAAGCACATTCCCATCTTGACTATGCTCGCTGCAAATATGCCTACCAGATTATCAGAGTGGCTTGTCCCTGGCGATGCTCAGTTCCGAAGGGTATAGTCACCCCTCTCCCTTCCCTTCTTTTTTCCTCGTCCCAAGACCCTAATCACCATACCTGCAGAAAGTTACCGAGTGGATTGAAAAGAGAGAGGACAAACACAGACAAGGGATCAAAACCGCCGAGGATGGCCGAAAGACGATTTTGGATCTTCTCTTGCAGCCAGAAGATGGCTCCACCCCATTACGCAAAGCCAGTGTTGTTGACGAGACTTATTCGTTCTGTTTTGCTGGGACTCACACGACCAGCTTGACCATAAGCATGGCCACATATTACTTGCTGAAGAACCCTGAGAAGTTGGAACAGCTTTTTGAGGAGCTCAAGGGGGTGAAAAAGAACTCTCAAGGCATGCTGGAATATCGTGACATCTGCAGGCTGCCATATCTAGTGAGCACCCAACCTTGTCATCTGTCTTCGTGGCAAGAGGATTGCTTTGGAATGGACCACATATCTGACTCATATCCGAAACCAGACTGCAGTTATCAAAGAATCGCTTCGTCTTTCCTCGCCCGTGCCAGGAGTTATTCCACGCGTTGTTCCAGCGGGTGGAATCACTTGGGCTGGCCACTTTTTGCCCGAAGGCGTAAGTCATGCCCATCAACCCCGGCCTGCCATCATTGAAAGTTACTGACCATTGCTACGCAGGCCTCCGTATCAATCGCGATTCGTGCCATCCACGACAACCCACATATCTTCCCCGACCCTGCAAGCTTCATCCCTGAGAGATGGCTCCAAAATGTCAGCCTGGACCACTGGCTGGTCGTTTTTGGCAAAGGTTCCAGGTCATGTATCGGTCTCACGTGGGTATCCTCTTTTGTTGATCATGCTCTGAGATGGTCTTGCTGACTTCTTTCTAGCGTTGCTTGGATGGAGCTATATCTGTGTCTTGGCAACTTCTTCGCACAGTTAGATATGAGCCTTTATAACACGGATGAGTCCTCGGTCCAATGGAATGACTGCGGAAACGCTATGATTCACAGACATGTGAAAGTCACCGTTGGCTCTGTCCTCTGATCGGCTGCTCTGGCCCAGGTATGAGGTTGAGATAGGGACGGGTACGGAGGGCAGTGAGGCTTAGGACTGTACCTCCACCAATTTATTCACTTCACCGCATATACCGCTTACACTCCTAGACCGATTAAACGAGGTTATTCAGATATGATGAGTAATTTAATGATCGAGAATCATATCAAATCTCGTCTAGGAAATGTTGATTCCCTTCTGGTTTACATAGTGCCTAACTGTTGCATATATTTGCCTCCTACCTATCAAGTACTCCAAATTACCCGAATTTGTCACTTTGATGGAACCATATTGCGATTATTTATCTATTTAGATCTGAGTATGTCTGGCGGTCCTGCACAGCTAAACCAAATCTCCCTTCTTAGGAGCAAACTTTGTTTATTTAAAGGTCACCCAGCCAACGCAACATCGTGCGGTCACAAATAAATTGAAATCAGTAATAAAAAGAAATAACGACCAGACAAGACAGCTCCAGAAAACTGAACTTTCTGACTTTTCATACATAGTACTTCATCATCGACCTTCGCATCGTTCTTTCAATCTACGAAGACCCGCACTCCGTGGCTATCATGCTTAGGAAGGCCTATCACAAAGTCACGAACAAATCGAACATCTGACTCACCAGTCTCGGAAAGTGACAGCTTTGGTCCATCTTGACGAAACAGGATAGCAGTAGTAAGATATAGCTCGGCCATCGCAAGACTAAAAGGTTCAGCGTCAGAAGTTGACAACAACTAGACTTCCAGTGCGGAAGGAGAACCTTACTTCATTCCTAGACAGCTGCGTGATCCCTTCGTAAAAGGGACAAAATGTCGATCCATCTGGGGGTTATAATGCCCGAGCCATCTCCCCGGCATGAACTTCAGAGGTTCTGGCCAAACATCGGGGTTCGTGTGCATATAGTAAATTGACATACCCACAGGGGTCTATTGAAAGTTCCAGTCAGCAATTAGACTTTTTGAACGAAGCTTGAGGGATCTTAAATACATTTCGTGGTATAGTCCATTGCTTATACTGAAGTGCCACGTCGGGGGAGCACCGCGGCAGATTTCCTATAAGTCCGTATAGACTAGAATGGGATAGGTTAGCCTGAATCAATTGTGCAAATAAGACCCACGGGATTTCCGTCTCATTGGAGGGTCGCGGTGTAGCGAAGTTACCGAAGCGCTTCCTTTATGCAGGCTTGGAGATAGGGAATTCCTTCCAGATCGGCCACACGTGGAGTCCGAGTTGGATAACTCGACATGGTGACTTTCAGTTCTTCTCGCAAACGTCTTTCAATCGACGGATCGGAAAGAGCGTGATACACAATCATGGCGAGTATATGTGCACCTGTGAAGGTCCCTGCAATGAGAATTACCATTGCCTCCGCCTGAAGGCGCGATGTAGACTTCTCAGACTCGGGAATGTTGGAAGTCAGGAGATGATGAAAGACCGAAAGCTTGGATGGATTCGAATCCAAGTCTTCTTGCTGGATGCGCTGCTTGGTTTTTTTGATATACTCTCTGCCCATCTCGTAGGTCATCAGCGCGCTGTAGTTGTTAATTGAAACTGTGAACTTACTGCTCCCACCATCATATTTGAGATCCCTTCTGGGTAAAGCCGCTTTAGGAGCGAGGATGGAAGTAGTTGAATAAGTCTGCAATCTATTAGATACTTTGCGTGAGGGAATTAGCATCGATTCTAGAAGTACCTGTTCAACCAGCTAAAACACCGGAATAAGGGCGCCACCAATACTGTTTTGACCATGAGATCATGCCTGCAGAATCGAAACTTAGTTGACGTTCAAAGCATAGGAATATTATTTCTGGGTATTTACCATCCGGGAGAGAAATCCGGATCATCAACAAGGCCAGGGTGCGCTCCGCAAGCAACATGTCCGATAATATCGCCCGTCAGAGCTGTAAAAGCATGATTGACATGAACGATAGATCCAGTTCCTTTGAGCCTCTCAAATTGGTCGTCAAGAAGCTGGACCTTCCTCACAATAATATCTTCAAAGCGCTTGACGTTTTGTTTCGAGAAGAACGTTTCAATGCTTTTCCTTCTCTGGCGGTGGAGGTCGTGAGATACAGACAAATGGTGGGAATCTGTGCGATTGTATTGTTAGCTTCATTCAAATCCCAGTTCTTGCTGCAGGAAAGACATGCCATCGAATCCGTTGCCCTCTCTGCCTCGAGCCCAACTATCCGTCCGGCGTGTGGACCCTGCGACATAGAGTTCGTAGTAGAAATCAGAGTCGCGGATGGATAGCTCCCATGGACTAATGCGTACTATCGGACCTTTCCGAGAGTTGAGTAACCATTGATCACCTTGTGGCGTGTGAAGTCTTACCATATTTCTCATGCAACTTTTCCACTTTATTTCCCCACTGTCCATCCCTGACCAATTGGTAGAAAAATTCATACCATTCTGTCGCAGCTGCCAACTTTGGGCCTGGAAAACCTGCAAGAGGAGAGAAGTATAGACGGTACACCGTCAAGGCAGTCCCATAGAAGAGCAGCACGAAGACGATTCCTATCGCAAGATCTGGAAATCTTACATCGCTATCAAGAATTTGGATAACCTTGCGCCCAAGTAGCCAGTCAACGGCTAAGGCGTACTTCGGATTTGCCATTAACGAGCGATATTGAAAGAGCTTTGCGATTTATAGACAAAATACAACATAAAAAACACCCGCCCATGCACGACCAGATATGAACTCCCTATATCTATGACACTACGTCTGAATACCTGTGGCCATTGAGCTTTGAATACCACGGTCGCCCAATAGTTGAGGGGATTTCGGAAGTCACCTAATTCAGCGTTCCCACTGGGCTGATTGTTTCTTTCCCGTTTAGGATATCTCCGAGCCCCACCTCTCGGCTCTGCTTTTAGCCACCCTCTACCCCTTGTAATTTCTTTGTTTTTGGTAGAATCCTGTTGTTCGGAAGAGCCATATTAGGCCATATAACATTAAAAAAAAAGAGCCCGTGATGATGGAGAGTGAAGCAAATCGCAATGTAGAAATATGTATATTTGAGGTCCAGATGGGCAAGGGAAAAGATTGTGCTTTCTCCCTCTCACTATGTTGAAGTCTCTGTGGAGTCTATGTGGCTTCAAAGTAGGTTGCAGTGATCAATCGTATCATTCCGAGACTGGCCATGTCTTCCCAGTGCATTTCATAGACCAGGCAGGACTCATACGTGCATCTATCATCAATTACACGTTGCGGTTCAACGACGTTCTCAGTCCTTCAAAGCTACATAGCTCCCTGGTCGAATTGCTTGAAATAGGAGACTGGAGAAAACTAGGTGGTCGCCTTCGTCGAACAGTAGGAGAAAACAATCCGGATTTTGAGATTCCACCTACTGACCAACATTCTGCAGGAAAGTGGAGATATCGTGATTGTTGTGCCAATATTTTTTGACTCCAACCGTCCCGCTGTTCGCTTTTCCCATGTCAAGTTTGGTATTCGGATAGAAGAACACCCATTGGGAAATCACCTACCCAAGAAGACAGGCCCCTATCCCTCAACCCAGGAAGGGTGTCACGCATTCCTTCCTCTCAGTGTTCCTCACGGCCTGACTGGCGATATTGAACACTATTACACTACCGATGAGCCACTCATATCTCTTCATGTAACATCATTCACCGATGCGACACTTGTATCCATCACATTCCCGCACTCAGTATGCGACGTTATGGGGACAGCCGAGTTATTGCGTGCCTGGTCAACCATTTTGGCTGGTCAATATGACTGTATACCGGCTCTACATGGGGCAAGCCAAGATGTTGTGGCCAACGTGGGCACCTCGGAGGATGAAAAGGCTGAGAAGCCGTATCTCTTGGAACACAGGCAAATCAAAGGCCTCTCGCTACTTTCCTTTATTGTCCGGTTCGTATGGGACCTGCTGACGAGAAGAAATGTACAGTCTCGTACAATCTTTCTTCCAGCAAGGTATTTGAGCAATATACGTGAAACAGCAGAAAGGCAATTACCAATCGATTCACAGACCGGAAGTGCCCCGTTCTTGAGCGATGGTGACCTTATAACTGCCTGGGGCTCTCAAATGGTCATGTCATCCTCCCCACGCAAAAAGCCCGCGATCATATGCAATGTATTTGACATTCGCCGTCGGCTGAAGAATGTTTTTACCCCTGGGGGGGCATATCTCCAAAATCTCATCCTTCCGGCTTCCGTTCTGCTATCCGCACAAGAAAAATCAAACACATCACTTGGTCAGATCGCCCTACACCTTCGTCAGGCTATCATCGAGCAGACTACGAATAGCCAGGCCCGCAGGCTCATGAGGATCATGAAAGCATCGATCAAATCCACCGGATTTATGCCACTCTTCGGAGATTCCGCCTCGAGGATTATTGCGTTCACAAACTGGTCAAAAGCCAAATTGGCCGAGTCGGCAAATTTCTCTCCTGCAGTCACTGAGAATCATCATATTCTTAGTCCCACTGTTCGGAAAAGCAGTTGCGTCTCATACTGGGGAACAACCATAGGGAAGTCCGATAATCCGCGAGACACGTTTGTCATTTATGGGAAAGACGACAACGATAATTACTGGGTTCATGCATACCTCCGTTCAGAGACTTGGGATCTGATTGACGCTGAATTCAGTCGGTACCAGCGGAGTAGCTCCTCTACTTGATGGCTATAGTCATCTGTCATATTATTGTGAATGCCGCCATCTCCTGAGTCATATACGTAGCATCTACATTCACACAAGAATTGTGTCCGCATATTCACGACAAAGTCAAGTAATCGCCACAATTAAACCATTCATTCAATTCCAGATCCAGATAATACCCAGATTGGTCGGCCTACTGAAAGATGAGATTCCGCACGAAGACTTGAAGGGTTCTGCGGCAGAATAGACAGAAACTCGAGTTCTTGTTGTTTGTTCATAACCAAACCCAGCGGATATATATGTATCAAATCACATTTGATTTCGTGATTTCGTCAAATCGGATATGTTCAATAATCGCTACCTAGCCAAATTAACTCTGATCACAGATTGACTTGGTCGGAAGAGTACAAACATAGGCAAATCCTACCAAGGCCTTCGAATTACACTATGAGATCTTGCCGCTTGTGAAAGGAGACCATCAACTTTGGTTTCCACCATAGTACATGAACCTTCCCCTCCTTCAGCCAGTCGAGATCCTTATTCATGAGCTCCAGGTCATACTTCCAGAGCATTTTAGTCAGAAATAAATTCATCTCCATGTATGCAAAGCTATGTACAAAGTCAGTATATATGTATCAGTGGCTGAGGGTCTCGTGGCTCGCAAGACAAGGTGAGCAATAATAAGTGCAAAATAGAAGCAAATCTGACCTTCGACCAATACATGCTCTGGGGCCTACTAAGAAAGGCTGGCTTGCTTCTTTCACATCGGTTGAATCGGCGTTCATCCAGCGTTCAGGTTGATAATGCATTGGCTCAGCAAAATATTTGGGATCGTGTGCAGTTGTCCAAGGGCTGGTGTAGATATCCACCTGAGAACGCAGGGTTAGGCACTTGCTAGACAGAATGGTAGAGAACAAAATATCTTACCCCTGCGGGGATAAATCTGCCGTGAATTTCGAAGCCTGGTGAAACCCTGGGAGAGCCCTGAGAGCCAGGAGGGCAGAGGCGGAGACCCTCGTTGATTGTAGCTTGCAGATACGGCAGATTTTGTGCAGCCTGAGCGTTGATCTCCTCGTAAGATGCAAAAGCTCCACGGATTTCAGATACGAGACGCTCAAGTTTGTCAGGGTGTTGAAGTAGAAAGCAGGTTGTCGCCGCCAAAAAGGTTGCGACCGTTTCACCTCCAGCAATACTAGCTCCAGGTAATCAGCGCATTGGATACTAGCCAGGGTGAATAGTGTGGAGGGCTTGAGGATATTTGGAAAGCCTGTAACAAGAGCTCAGAATTCAAAACTTACGCAAATGTTGAGACATGAGCTGCCATTTCCTCTTTATCCACTTCCCCTTCCCGGACCTTCTGAGCCAGTAAGGTCACGAAGTCCTTGCGCGATGACGCGGAAGCCAAGCATCTACGAGATACATGTTAGAAAATGTTTGTTAATAGCAGAGACGTTCTTACTTCTCGACCTGACTCCGGCTGTAACGGGAGTTTTGGTTCTGCACGAGGAGCGCCGAAGGCACCAGGTGTTTAAAAATGGTTGCAATAATTCCAATTCGTCTCAGGTTGTCCGCAAGGGTAATCAGGTAGAGGTGTTCCACAATGAGATCTCCCCAGAAATGCGGTTTTCCTTAAACATGTTAGCAGTATTTATATGAATTTGGGAAGTGTGATTACCATTATCCAAGCTGTGAAACGATTCCCCAAAGGCCATTTCCCCCAGGATATCGAAAGAGCCCATTTCAAACCATTTCGTCATGTTGAGGCCGTTTGACCCGGGGCCGGCCTTCTCCCCAATGATCTGGATAAATTTGTCGATAATTCCGCCGATGATTGATTCTTGCTCAAGAAGGGCTCGCTGGGAGAATGCAGGAGAGAGCATCTTACGCATTTGACTATGCTTGTGAGGATCCCGCTCACTACCGATGCACCGCCTTCTGAACCCGGCACTGAACACCTCGTAGAATGCGGCTTTAGTGGGCATAGGCTTTTGAGGAGTCGGGTGCCCATATATCGCCTTCCAGGATTCAACAGAGCCAAAAGACAGCTCATTGGGAGATATACGAACAATTGGGCCTTTTTTACAGCTTAGCTTATTCATATTGAAAGGGATAGGGGGCAGCATACCGTATTTCTGGTGCAAGTCTGCAGTAGAGAGATGTATGTTCCCAGTCGATGTATGAATAAATCGCCAAAGCTAAGTAACCACGTTACTGACAAGCCATTTTACACCGACGGAATTGAATTTCTCCAGCGATTGGACTTACCAGAGAAGCACGACCCAGAAAGGGTCCTGGAAAATCGGCCAAGGGATGAAAGCACAGGTTGTATACCCATGTTGTGATCCTGTGACCGAGAAGCTTTATGTGGTCAGAATGAACGGTAGTCGGTCCTCGTAAGAAGATTGAAGTACTCACAATGCACAATACAAGAGAGCCAATGATTTCCCAATCCCTAGTGGATAATTCCATTGTACTGTTGGACAACCAGGCGCTCAGCTTCGATATGACAATATATGAATGCATCTTAACAAGATCACAGCGATTCTCCCTGTAAAAGATGTATTGATTAGTTGGGCTTTCAAGACCTTGGGCTATAGTCCTCAGCTCAAAGCTGAGATTATGCAAGAATTAGCATGTAAAAGGTTCGGCCATTTCCAATCCTGGTAACCTCCGAGCATCTTTCACACCCCGACCAAGACGTAAGTTCAAACTTTGATCGCCGTTTGCCAGCAGGTGGACTCCTATCATGAATATTCCCGAGCAGATATGCCCCATTTTTTTTATGGGACCTACAGATCCCAGGTAAGCCCACTTTCGTTGAGATTTTGTTCGCCAATAGCAATCACAGGCATTCTTTAGCATTATCTCAGGATCAATTTCCTATGAACTAAACTTATGTAGATAGTCTATTCCCTAATTAGCAAGGCCCGACAATTTATGCCGATTTCAATCCGATTGGACATCGGCTGAACCCCGCCATTCTTTGTTTGGAAAAAGCACTAAAAGGTCGGCCGCACACGATGGTGAAGTCTTGTTTGCTATCTCGGTTTCGTTGGTAAAACCAGCCTCCGATTATTTATGCTCCAACCGTTCGTTTCACGATTGTCATCACGTCCAACATGTCGATGGTTTCCCAAGTCCCTTTTCAACTCTCCGGTCGGTATGCCGAGCACAATCGGTGGGAGGTTCTCGACGGCCCAGGCGACTCGCGTACAACCGGAAGTCAAATTATCGAAGATGAAGATCTTGTTGGCCAGTGGGCAGAAAAGGTTGTCCTAATCACCGGCGTTTCATCTGGGATCGGTGTTGAGACTGTACGTGTCTTGGCATCTACTGGAGCGACCATCTTTGGCACGGCCCGAAACATCGAAAAGGCAAAGGAGGCTTTGGGCTCGTTGCTCGATACCGGGCGTGTGAAGCTTCTTTTCATGGATCAGACAGACCTCTCCAGTGTTCGGGCCTGTGCCGAGGGATTTCTCAACCAGAGCTCCAAGCTCAACGTTATCATCAACAATGCGGCTGTGAGTTCATTAATACCGACACAAAAGCGCGACCTCGCTAATTGAACAAAGGTGATGAATACCCCCGAAAGCCGCACTAAAGATGGCTTTGAGCTTCAGTTTGGAACCAATCACTTGTCGCACTTCCTCCTCTTCTATCTACTGAAAGACACCCTTTTGGAAACCGCACGTTCCTCGCCTAACTTCGCCTCTCGTGTGGTCAGCGTTTCCTCGGCAGCCCATCGCTATAGCCCTATTCCTCTGGACAACGTCAATTGGGAAGGAAACTACAACGGCTGGCTTGCTTACGGATCTAGCAAGACCGCCAATATCTACATGACTACCCAAATCGAGCGCTTGTATGGCGCGCAAGGCCTTCATGGCTTCAGCGTCCACCCTGGGGCTTTTATGAGCCCCAACCTCCAGAAACATTCTCAGGAGGAGATGAAGTCTGTCTTGGAAGACAAGCGCGCAATGGCATACTTGTCCAGCCTCGGACAGGCCTGCGCAACCAGCATATACGGTGCTGTTTCGAGCGAGCTGGAAGGCAGGGGTGGCTTGTATTTGGAAGGCGCATCGGTGGCAATTCATCCGACACCACCGGGTGGAGATGCGCTCGAATATGGATATGGCAGTTGGGCATTTGACCAGGCAAAGGAAGAAGAATTGTGGAAGCTTAGTAAATCCTGGGTAGGAGTCGAGTGAGATCGAATTCCCAGATATTCTTGAGTCCATATTCAATTTGAAAGTCTTTCGGCCTCTACCTTTCGGAGTCCCATCTATGGAGTTATTCGGCTCTGCGATAGTCATAAGTAATAACTCCGGTAGTCACCCCCAGTATCTAGCAAAGTCAAGATCACTCTTTTTCAAAGCTGTGTTGGAGAGTTCAAACTAAATCCAGAGGGGCGTATGTATGCGATCTATGCCTAAGGTTCCGATGAACGCCGCTGAAGAAAAAACTTGGATATCTAGGTCGGGTAGGCTGATCTTTTGAGCTTCTACTGAATGGACTTTCAATGGATTCAAGGGAGCAATCAAGAATTCTAATTCGTCGAGCGTACCAAAAAGCTCCTTGGGGCATCCGTATCATATGAGCGTCTCTGGCTTCCTAAGTCTAGGCATGATTCGGTAGACTCCCTGCATGGTACTTAATTAGGCAAGGGAAGCATTCTGGTTTCATGCACTTGGTCTCCTTCGGCACCGAGGTAGCGACCTGTTTTGAAACTACTCGTGACCCTGTCAGCAATTTCGCTCTGGAATTTTTCCATATTCTGAAGAGGATAGGCTCCGCTCACCTCCAGTGTAGGTTACCCAAGGCCACATTCCGACAGGCATCAATGAAAGCGAGTACCTGTTTGTCGATGTGCTCTCCCCATATGTCCATCTTCTGCAACGCACTGTACCACCGGCGGTAGCAGTTGTTCAACATCTCACCTATCCTATCTACTGCTTCTTGCATCGAAAGACCCTGAGCTCTGAGAAGAAAGATCAAATTATGATCAACTCCCAATGTCTGAAGAATGGTTCAGCTTCGATAGTCTTGGACATGTGCTGCTTGGCCAACCTACCACATCTTTTTTGTATGATAGAATATCATTGACCCTGTAAAATATTAGCCACTGAATCTGGTGTCCCCTTCGAGCTATCTTGCACCTACAGGAGAACCAGATCCGCCGAGATGCACATACACTCCTCAAGAGAAGAATTGCTCATAACCTCCGGTGGAAGATTGATTCCAATGGCGTACCTGGACCTAGTCAATACAATGCCCACTAGTAGTCTGCTGAGAGGATGAAGTGGTATGTAAAGGGACTCACTCAGTAAGGGCAATAGCTGGGTATGCACCGATCGTCCCTCTGCGCATCTCCATGTACTCTTGGACATCGCGCCCAAGAGCCTGATGACTATGCATTACTTTGACCTGCTTCAACAATCCATCAAAAAAATGTCGATGCATATATTTCCATCGTTGTTGCTGGTCTGCCCTAATGTTAGTAAAAAGATCTGACTTTTGAGCCGCTCTGCTCAACAGCCCCAACTCCATGACTTTAGACCAAGCATACCTCTGCCACACCGCTTTGTCTTGAGGTCAGCGTTTGATTGATTTTGTACCCGAAAAGGGTAAATTATTTCCTTACCTGCTTCAAACGATCCCATGTGGTCTGGAAGACAAATTGAATAGGGTTATCATCCCATTGCACGGGCGGCTGTGTGTCCTCCATGATTTCCAGAGTCCGGTTGATTTCTTCCTGGGCTGCTTCTGGATCCTGACTGAGATGACCTTCATCGAACTCTATATTGATAAACAGGGTCAGCACGCTGGTATTTGAATGGTAAATGAACTACCATACGATCATCAAAAAGAAAGACCTATTCGTCACCAGTCAACACTTTGCTCTGATACTGTATATAAGATGCAGTCAGACCTACCCAATGGTTCCAGTCAATCATCATCCTAAGTGCCTCTTGATCACAAGTTGGCGCCCAAATGGAGGCTAGGTAGGCCAGGTCTACCCTGGTGTTCCTGGAAGCCCATTTTTCGTCGGCCTGGATTATTCTGAGTCTCATATCAGTTTTGATATCATTCCATCGGGGATCATGGCTAAGCATACTCTGCAATCCAAGCATCTGCTTCTGGCTTTACTTTGTGGTAGTTTGGGTTTACCACTGGCTCAACTGCCATGATAGAGGAAAACAGATCGGGCACGAATACGGCCTGTGACTTCAACACTTCCGATGGTTTCAAGTCTGCGCCGTAGGTAATATCTGAGCAGGAGCTCGTAGACGATGGTAAGGGCGAGCTTGTTTCATCCAAAGACGTGTCTGAAGACCCCGACCTCTGCTGTTCGCTTGGTGTAATTTTCGAGAGCTCCATAGCGGGTAATGGTGATGAATTGAAGTGCCACTAGAAGATGTCGCGCTTAACTCCTGTCCGACAAAACTGGCTAGAATACTCGGATGGGAACCTCGGAACGGTCGGGAGATATATATACCAGCCACGTATGCATTGTGCAAGTATTAAATCGTGCTTCTATATCTAACATGGAGTCGAGCTCCTTCCTTCTGTATTCCGAGTCAGTGATCGCTGTGTATGATAGAACAAGGCTGTGGTTCCGAATCTGGAAGGTTCCGTACTTTCCCGAAAAGGTAATCTCCGAGGGACTTCAGATATTCGCTCGGATGCATTTACGAATTGTTTGCCAGGGCTAGTCCAAGGGGGCACCGAGCCGTCTCCAGATGTCCAGGAATACCAATGCCATCTCCAGGAGCACTAAGATTGCCCTTGGAACACAAGATCCCTAGGACGCTAAAACTGGGTTTACTGGGGGTCTCCCCTTGAATTTCTGCGGTGTACTCCGTGCTGATTACGGGCAAGGCGGGGGTATAGCTGATATGGCCCGCAACCACGCTTAACGGTCAAATTAGCACTGCCTGCCAGGCCATGGTCCGAACAGGTGAACCGAGTGGGCTTAACCTCCTATTGGGTGCCTCGCTTTATTTAACTTGCTTTGTTTTATTAGGACCCTCGATTGAGGAATCCGACCATGCAAGTCTTTCACAGCCAAATATGAAGTATTTTTCTGTTTCCTTTCTCTGTTTTGTTTGGAAATTAATTAAAGAAAATTCCTTGTCATTAGCCCCTACTTAGGCATTGACATTCCCATGGGATTTCCCATATGGGACGGTCCCATCCTATCCTATGGGAGGAAATAGGAAGGCCCCTCCTTCCTATAGGTAGGAAGGTAATTTCCCTTCCCTCCTATAGGATCCTATCCTTCCTATATATTTTCTATGATACCAAAGTATATAATTAATGCGTCTTATGTAGTAATTTTCGGGTTTTCAATAGTAAAATTACAGACTAAAGGTAACTAAAACAAGATAGAAAAGTGATATTCGGATAAGAGAGAAAGGTAATTTAGATAAGAGAGAAAAGTAATACTTATAGGGAATAACTAGAATCACCCCACCCCCCCCCCCCCC
>JGI24509J20081_1000175_pt1 | contig 54657 bp, 46 predicted proteins | sample LinPmetageLP29_FD_20081 | JGI IMG/M metagenome (IMG submission 20081) | reverse complement strand
AGAGAGAGAGAGAGAGAGAGAGAGAGAGAGAGAGAGAGAGCAGGGGGGCGGAGATGGGGAGATCGGGATGGGGATAAACTAAGAGGGGCTTTTTTTTTCCCTTTTCTCTCTCTCACGTCAAAAGGTATACTTTTTTGATGACGATACAATTATTGTTCCAATTTCTCATAGTCTTTGAGTTCCGATTTCCGATTTTCAATTTCCAATTTCCAGTTCTTTATCGCTATCTACAAGACCGTTTCTCGTTGCGGATGTTTTCGCATCATATCTCCTCCCCCTTAAAATGACGCCACCAATCATATGCTGCGAAGCCCCCTAACTAACTCCTCTTGCTCTTCGGTTCTGAGCAAAAGTCCTGTGTATATCTATCTCTATCTCATCATACCTAAAGAGAGCTAAAGGGGACCAAAGGGAAACTAAAGGGACCTAGGTATCCAGGTGTACCCAGATCTTTGCCTCTTGTCCCCCCTCTTCCCCTCTTATAAAGATCGAACGTGACAACCCCTAGGAATGTGTCCCGCGATTAGCAACTGCACACTAAAAGTTCTAAGTGCAACGCTATCCCTCGAAGGCGTTTTTCTCCACGGCTGCAGCGAATCCACTGGCATTCGGCGAAACATTTAGCGGCTCCGTGCACCGCACGTGCTGCCAACTACTATGTATTTATTTCTATGCGCGCATCCGAGATTGTTATGTGTCCTAACTAGCTCTTGTTGATTATGCAATAAGAATGGAGCTGGTTCCATGTTCCAAGGATCCATGGGCGAGCGGGATCTGTTCCAACCCGATCGCTTCTGTCCCGTCATTGTCGCAGATTGCAACACCAGGTACCCAGGTACCCGCTGCCTGCAGCCAGAAAGCGAATCCAGGATTTAAGCCCGGCCGGTACGCCATTCTAGAGCGAGGGCAGTTGGTGACATTGCATGGCCGGCGAGGCTGAACACTACAATCGCAAGTTCTAACGTGATCGTGGTTCGCGGGAAGTTTGGAACCCGGCGGGTACTCGAGCGGAGTTTGCGGGACCGTGCCTTTTGTCACTTGTGTTTCTGGTGGCAAAGTCACAGTCGAAATGACTTTTCTCTAGTTACTGCATATACTCGTATGTCTGCTTCTACACGACGTAAATGTACCTACATACCAGATCGCGCACTTGATGAACCCTCCCCTACCAACAAGACCTCTAGAGTACTGTAATGCACGGCTTATCAGGGTGGATCATCTCGGTTCCACGGAGTAATGTTCTAACTTCTATCTAAGATCCGTAGTTAGCACTAGACTTACTGCCGGCACAAATCAAAGTCTCTTATCTTAGCTTCCCACTTCCCCCGTACGGAGGTCATTACATCCCGCGTGATCGACATGCCCTAAAACCAGACCAGCACGCATCCTTGTTTGGTGCTTTTTTTTGGGTTCATCAAAGTCTCCATCTGCTCCTGCACAATCCATTCTTAAGCAATTGCTGGGCACGAATGCCCTCACTGATCGACTCCATCGCACTCGACTACATACTCGGTTGTCTAGCTCCTAGCTCCCTAGCTCCTACTCCATGCGGCCTAGTATTGATCTCTTTTCCGGCCGGAGTTTTACAGCGGGTCTTGAATAGAGGGTCTCAGGAAAAGTGTCTGAAACCGCAAATCATGGAGCATATGTCCGCTTGGTCTGCCCCATTCTTCCCGTGTCCCATGCTTCATCCTCCGTGCTTCGTGCAGCCACAAGAATCCTCACACTATGTACTCCGTACTGCTTCTCGGTGCGTTGTCTGCACGTAGCTTAGCTGACATCTCCAACGCGGTAACAAGAGGCGACGAAAATGTCTGTTCCTTGCGATCATTCCTCGGGTTTACTTCGGCCGTGCTGCTTTTGATTACCCTATGTGACATCCCGCCTGCCTCTACGGAGTAGCGACGCATATGCTGCATTGTATGGAAAGAGCACAAGCACGAATACCTAGGTAGCTACAGAGTACTCTGTATACGTACCATATTTCCTCTGCCAAGTGAGGTTTTCCTACATTGGCTGCCGCCGCTTTTGGCGGCGCTCAAGAGTTAGGCTCACTGAGTAAACTTCAGCCCGGAAAGCCCGGACTCAGACTCAGTGAGCGGCTCACGGTATTCACGTAATAAGACAGTGTCAAGGAATAGAAAGAAGAAAGCAAGAATGATATAAATAAAAATAGTTAAGCTAGTACAATATAGATAAATCACGTGCTAGCTACCTAATAGCCTTTGCGATAACTTCAAGACTCGGAGAGGGCAGGACCAAGGCGTGAGGTGGTACCACGAAATCGCTATTGGAATCGCCGCCAGGGGAACAAGTGGAGGCGGTGCCGAAAATCGAGCCAGTGGAATCCGTCGTAGAGTTGCTTGTGTCCAAGGCAGCCTATTTGCGGCGAGTTGGTTGCTTTTGCAGCTGTACCCTCAGTACTACATATGTATAGCTATCCTCATGACTTGATTGGTGCCCAGAAAAATCAGTACGCCTAAATAGGACTAGTCGCTTCAAGTGGGTGAATATGCGTATGTAACAAGCGACAAGGCCTGGACGCCAAGAAGTGGAAGAGGAAGTCCGATAGGGAGTACGTAGGTAAGCATGAAGGTCAACGCGTTCTTGTCTCGGTACACTTGTAGTTCATATATTAGAGACCTTCGAGTTGGATGAGAGATATCAAACCGGTCGTAGAAGAACCCATTGTAATACCAGACCCACCCAACCACATCCTCAACGCCTAGAAACTTCCGTCACTTCTCATTTGATAGAACATTCTAGTCTACTACTTTCTAGGCGTATGTTTAGGGGGGAAAGCTCCCGTTCCGGTCCCGGTTGATCGTCATATGACAGTCTCTAGAGAGACGTTGACCCACAAGCTGCGTCAACGAAATAGACTCCACAATACTTCTTTTTCCGAACATCCGGTCAAAGTACGATCCAAATGACAAACACCTCTTCCGCCTCCGCAGCGGGAGCACAATTATCGCTACCAGTGGAATTTGATCCGACGGTCGGCATGGTCATACCTGGACTATTGGACTGTCGAAAGAAAACATGGACAATCAGCAGAAAAGATCAAAGCCCGTAGAGAGTGGCACGACGGAACCTGGTATATGCAGATTAGCGCAATCAGCTGACAAGAGCAGTTTAAACTATATCTCACCGTGACCAGGCATAAAGAAGCCAAAGCCACACTAGACCTTGCTACGCTGCAACTCTATTCTCGCGAAGCATTTCGAGAAGAAGCCGGGTTCAACAACCGGGGTCACTGCTACTCGGCCCAAGTCGGGAGTCACATGGTGATATGCGAAAGCTCACTGCATGGCTAATATCTCATAACATTCGACAGCCAGGTGGCACCCTACATGCATCATGGTAACGACTACAGCCGCCCTCGACGCTAAATCTGGCCCTATTGCTAATCCTGCCGATCCCATGATCCGGGTTGCCTTCTAGTCGTTTGCGAGGTGATTTCGATCTTGGCTACCTTCGGTAGGGGACCGAAGGGCCGAGGTTGCTCCTGTGATGGACTGCTTTGAGAGTCAGGCTTCGAGACTCAAGAGACTTGGCGATCAATACTTCGTAGGTCAATGGTGAAAGCTCATTGGGATGGGATACTTGATACGCGACTAGATAACTTGGTGTACATTACCAAGCTTATTGTAACCTATCTTCCTAATCAAATAAGCTTCAGCTTTAATTGGTGAAACGGATATCTATGAAGTTAAGTGTTCTCTCTCGTCATCAGCGTGGCGGTATAAGCTGGAAGGCAAAGAGAACTTCAACTCTCGAAATCATCTCAGAACTGTGTATCATCTTGGCTTTCGTCCTCATCCATGTCATCATCTCCGTCAAGTCCCTCGAAGACCATGAATTTTTCGTTCTTAGCATCAGTCTCCTCAGGAACACTATAAGATTCCTGAACCTCACAGTCCTTCAGCACGGATTCGCGGCCAATTTTAGCCCTCCGCCCAACTAGGCACCCTGTTAAGACTGCCTTTGGCCCAACGGTGGCACCGTCCATCAAGACACAGCGCGTGATCCGGGCGCCACTGGAAATATGGCAGTTACTTCCAATAACCGACTCCTTGAGAACAGCAAATTGCTCCACGGTGACATTTTCGGCGAGCAAACAATCCGACTTGTTAACGGTACAGCGCTGAGCTACACCCTCGGGGTGGGCGATCTTTTGATTGTGGGCAAATGCCGAAGCCTCGGTGCGACCGACCTCCTCAATGGATGGGAGTTTTGCAAGACGGAGAGAGGTAGACAGTACGAGAGCGGAACTATCGACACGTCTGACGAAGGGAGCAGATCCCCGTTGGACATATGCGAGCATAGGCGGGATCTTGGAGGGTTTCTTGGCCTTAGTGGACTCTGCTTCCGGTGCCTTGACTCGGGATGCATAGGGAGCGAGGCCAGCTTCAGGGATGCTAGAGCCACTCTTAGTGGTGCTCATGGCCTGGAGGTCAATATCTTCTTCTACCGATTCGCCATCGTGGCTTGCAGTTTCACCGGGACTTTGGCTCTGCTGCTGCCGCTCGAAGATCTCTGTCATTCCCAGCTTCGATTCTAGTCCTTTCTGCCACTCTGCCTTGGCCCAGTAGCCGATCAAATCTTCGCTGACGGACTCTAGCTTTTCATTGCGTGCCAGATCCTTCACCCAGTAAGGAAAGACATAGAGGTGCGCATCTCGATAGCTAGTCAGCATCTTGACTTGTGCGTGCTTCTCTACCAATGAATGGCGGATGAGGAAGCCCTTATCATGCTCCATCTTCTCCTTGATAGTATCCATAGGGCTCGACATGACGACTTTCGATAGGTCAAATCGTAGAGCGGCTGGTCCACGGGCGGGGTGGGATACTGCTGGTGCTTCGTCCTTCTCAAGCGGTGCGACAGCCACAAAGTCTGTGGCCTCGCCCTTAACACTTTCCTCCCGGCCCTTCGTTTGATAGTACACACCAAGACCTCCTCTGCGACCTCCCTGTTCACCGCCAGACCCTCGCGTGACCGGACCATGGGCATTGCGCCCCTCTGGAGTTAGACTGCCCCCAAGAGAGCTCTGAGAGACCATCCAAGCCTCAAGCAATGATTCTCCCGGGATCTCACAAATGAGGTCACAGGGGAGGAGTAGAAAGTCGGTTTTGATGCAAGCTTGTACCTCTGGCAGTCGGAGGAGCTCACAGGTGCCCGTAGTCAGATCGAGTTCCTTTGGCGCGAGGACGGACGGCGAGGGTGATGAGAAGGATGTAAGGTGCGGGTTTTGCTTCAAAGCAGCTTGGAGCGGAGCGAGAGACGATGGAGGCGTAATCAGAGTGATATCTACCGCCATAGTTAGAGAAATGAGTCAACATAGCTTGTGGCTGGATCATTCACCAGAAATCCCCGACCTCCGTAAGAAGTCTATGGCATAATATACCATTGGCCGATTGGCCACCGGAACAAGACATTTGGGAAATTCTTCAGGGTTCGAGGTAAATGTGTTCATGGACACACCGGGGCCGCATAGAATGAGTGCCTGGAAGCCCGTCGAGGGCACAGGGATCGAGTGCGGCATGATGGCTCTTTGAGAGTATGACTGAGCCCCGCGGCGGGGATGGAAGGATTAAGGTCCGATAGACCGATATGGCTGGAGCGAGCTCTCGGATTAGCTCCCAAACGCCGCAGAAAGTGAAGTAGCCACTCAGACAAGAAGAAGGCCTGAGAATTGACCGCAGTTGCAAAGGCCAGCAATGTCTCCATTCATCCCGCTCTGATTGCTTTTTTTGATTGATATCACGTGCCGATAGATGAGTCAGGTCATCTGAGCCAGCGACCCGCCTCCGGATTTTTATGTAATACAGTAAATACCGCGGCAAGAGGTCCGAGTACACAGGAGAGCCCAGCCACATGTATTCCGTGCTCCGAGGTCGAGCTTCGTTTCCCACTCTCCTTTCTCCGCTTGATTTATCCTTGGTAGGAAGGCGTGCGATGTGACTTGCATGCCATTGCGACAACGATTGATTCCCTAAATGCGCTATTTCTAAACCGAAACGCGATCGCAATGTCTTTCCCCCAGGACCCTCGCCGCCGGCGCGGAGCCGGCGCCGGCTTCAGCGCGACGGGCAGACGCACTGCCCTGGGTTACTGGATTCCCTTAGCGCTCACAGTGGGTGTCGCGACAATCAGCGTTGCCGCATGGATCTGGAGCGAACGGAACGATGATGACGACGAAGATGATCAACCCTACGAGGGGAATGGCCCTTATCCGCCCCCCGGTCCGGCCGGTGGTGATTTCCCTCCTCCTTCCTACGCCTCCGAAGGATATGCGAGAAGCACAGGAGCAGAAATCTCTGGAGATGCTCGATATGATCCTAGCTTCATGGCTCGCATGCAAGGTGCCTTGCGCCGAACGCCGAGCCCACAACAGATCTTCGACGGCGCGAGCCGACGAGTTGTGGCCGGTGTGACTGCCGCTGGGGCGCTTGTCGGTGGAGCTCTTACATCTATTCGTGAAGAAGACAGAGGCGACTTCGAGGATCACACGAGATGGTCCGAGGAGGCCGAATCCAGGAACGTCGAAAGGGGTCAACAAGGCGTCGTGGCCACTATGAGTGGCGCGCTACCGAGTCGCGGGCCGGCTGTTGGCCAACACTCTTTTGACAAGAAGAAGAAAACTGTGGTGGTTGTCCTTTCCTCTCTCTCCCCACCAGGCTCGGAGGAATATGCCCCGGAGCACGCCGTAAGAAGACCGCCTCCCCGTTTTACTCTGGATTTTACTTACAACAAACAGTCAATACTGTCCCACCTCCCCGAACATGTGGACCTAGATACCTCCCGCGTCTTCGTTTTGATCTACGCTCCGGATATGAAGCATGCCATCCCCCAGGGTAGCTCATCTCGCCAGACCACATCGATTGCTTCGTCCTACTCCAATATTGCCCCCGAGGATGCTACCTCTTCTGGTGAATTGATCGGTGATGATCCTAAAACCGTCGAGCCTCGACAGGATGATGAATTTGACGGTACCACGACCTTCTTCAGGACTCTGTACACCCAAGCCCAGGCACTTGTCGAGAAGGAGAGCATGATCATGCCGTTCAGTACTGCCACTGGCTACGTGCACCTTGTGCGCCACCTGGCACCCGATCTTGTCTACGTTCAGGAGTCTCTTACTGGCGACAAAGGTGATGCCGTTCAGCATGTCTCTGGTTGGGTTCGCCAGGTCATCGTCGTGGTTGGAGACGAAGGTGGCCGCGGTGGCCTCATTGACAGTGACGAAGAGTCTGCTCTTGCTGATGAAAGCGAGAAATGGTGGCAAAAAGAAGGCACTACTGGCATCGGCAAGCGGATTGACGTGGTAGATGTCCACCGTGTTGGCGATGACTGGCGACGTCGTGTGCGCGGATTAGATTAAACGCTCCGCCATCTCATTAATGATGTTGATGTTGATAACTCGTTACCTTTTCATGTCTATATCTTTTTTGTCTCTTGCCCTTGATGATTGTTTGCTCCCGATTCCCCAATCTCCCACGTTGTTACTGCGCTGTTTGACCTTGTGGGCCGCAATTATAGTGACCTCTACTAGTACATTTGGCGGAATGTTCCTTGTCTTCATGATAGCTCTCGTAATGCAATTCATCTTGCTATGATAGTGTGGGACTCTTCACAAGGTGATCATTGAGAACATGTAGAATAGCAATAGATCTCCATAGACGTGGACTAACACTAAGGCGGAAATTGTAGATCAGGTGACAGCATCGCGCTCATAGTCATGTGACCGTCCTGGAGCGTCACCGCGGCTTGGCACCTCACCTCACTCTCTGAGCCCGCGGCAGTCTAGCGCTTCCCCAGACACTTCTTCCTCGCGACATCACTGGATGGACGCTTTCATTCTCTTAGTCTAACCGTCTTTAACAGTTGCCACGCATTCTAAGCTCAACTTCGCCGCGTTGGTGACCTGAGCTGACCGTCCGATCCCCACATGTCTCGCGCATCATCCATCCCATTCTTATTCGGAGTTCGGCTTTGAACCAGCATCCTCTAATCGGCTTTCCGAGAAATCGCATTCCCATTTACCCAATCCATACGGTCGCGCGCATTCTGCTGACACAATGGCCACCGCGATTTCGAAGCCCACTTCGCATCCCCCGAAGATGAAGCGGCCACCCCCGCCTTTTCCCCAAGCCGGGGTCAACGGCGTCAAGACTCAACAAGCCTCATCTTCTCCTCCCAACACTACCCAGCGCCTTCCCGGGAACATGTCCGCTGGACCCAGCCCCAATCTCACAAACGGTGTGCTTAATGTGGCGAATGGCGCCAAGGGTCCCCTGAACCGAACTAGGAATATGTCGCAGAGACCAGATCCAGCCACACGAGTGACACGGGGGGTGGCGAGGACAAGCTCACTGGGGAATGAGAATCGAGTCGGGAAAAGGTGCCCAGAACCATATGGTAAGGCGCGTCCTGCTTATGATCCGCAATGCCTCCGCGAAGCGCATGATGTACTAACTCTGGTTCTTATTGCCATTGCAGTCAAAACTACATCCTACATTCTTAAGAAATATGCGAACTGCCCGCCGTCTCTCATTGTGCATCTCCACCCTACGCATTTCCGGTTCGAGCAGCAAGATGGAAGCTTCCCCTACAATTCGGAGATGAAGGTGATTATTGAGCACATTCGTCGAGGAACTGTGCCGCATGATCTAATCGAAGAGCTTCTCCGGTCTGGAGTACGATTCTACGAAGGTAGCTTTCGTCTTCAGCGATTGGTCCTGGTCGTTGTACTGACGGTATCCTCATAGGTTGTCTCATCGTTCGCGTAGTTGACCACAAGTCCGTATCTGCGCAGACCAGGAAGACTGCCGCGTCGACCACAAACGAAAATAATATCCCCTTTTCTCTTCACAACTACAACGAGCATATTACCCCATCAGCATATGTTCCGTACCCAAAGCAGAATCAGCTCACCACCCACTTACAAAGTTCCAAACCGGCCGAAGCGGCTACAAGCCAATCCGATGGCCAGGGCCACGGTGATGTTTCCGAGCCTCAAGGGCAAGGGACCGAAAAAAGCCACAAGGATGCCGCTCCAAAGCCACGAGTCTTCACCACTGTTCTTCATCCAACCCCCCGCGTGTTACTGGCTGAATTGACTCTGCTCGTTACTACTCCTGATCCCAGAGCCGCGAACGCGATGACTCAGAATCAGTCTTCTCGCACGAATCCTTCGTCTGTCGTATCTCAGTCTGCGGGTGCTCAGAATGAGCGTGGACACGTCGCAAAGCGACAGAAGACTCTGGTTGAGCCGCAAGAGCTCCAGGAATGCGAAGCATTGCTCGTTCAGGCCTTGGCTCCTCCTCTTTTCTTGGACCCTGTGGACAATTTCGCGGCCTCGCAAAACTTGCTGAAGTCGATGACGAGCCCTCTTAACAACGATCCGCCACCATCGCCCAAGCGCCGCAAGAGAACTATCGCCGAGCTCGCTGCGGATGAGGCTCTTGCTGCCGAGGAAGAGAGATTCATGCTTATCATGGATGAACGCTTGGAACCTACAGCTTCGGGCGCCGGTGCGGGTTCCAAGGCTGCTGCCGTGGATGATATAGCGGGCGCTGCAGCATTCGAGCCACGATTCTCTCGCTTCAAAACCCTTGAGACCATCCGGATGCAGCATGAGGAGAAGGCTAAGCGTGAACACGAGATCAAGATGAAACAGGAATTGGCCAAGAGACAGCAGCAGGAACAAGAAAAAGAGCGTCGTAGGGCAATCGAGGCACGCCAGGCTGAAGAACACGCCCGAGAGGAAGCTCGAAGGCAGCAACTTGCTGCGCAACAGGCACAGGCACAGCTCGCTGCCCAGCAGAACCGCCATGTCATGGCACATGCCAACGGTGTCAGCCAAGGACAACAATCCTCCCCTGTTGTACGCCACCAAACTCCGCATAACATGTCATCACCTTTGGTTGGTAACAATATGGTGCCACAGTCTGTCCCCATGGCCATGAGTGCATCCCAGCAGTCTGGAAGCCCACCTCGGCCACCATCCTCTCTTCAACATGCGTACCCTAATATGATGGGCCACCCGATGGCACCTTCGAGGAGCCAGCAAGGACCAAGCCGGAACGGAACCCCTCAAATGACACAAGGCACGCCAGCTATGTCGCACGCCACGCCGATTATGCGCAATGTCACTCCAACTCAGCGGATGACTCAAGGCAGTCCCAACCACACCAGCATGGGCCAGACTCCGATGATGAACCAGGCTACCATGGCCAACACGCCGCAGATGAATGGCAACAACCTCGCACTCAATGCGCACCACCAGATGCTGCTTGCACAGCGACAACACCAGCAACAGCAGCTCTTTGCGCAACAGGGGCACATGGGTGCTGGCCCCAATCAGTTCTCGCAGCAACAGCTTGCTCAGATGCAGGCCAATATGCACGCCCAGCAAAATATACAGTCGCATCAGCAACAACAACAACAACAACAACAACATCAGTCGCAAATGATGCAAGCACAGCAGTCACAGCAGCAAAATCCCCAGAATATGCAGAAACATCCTCAACACAGCCAGCAAACATACCAGGCGCAGCTCATGCGTGCCCAGTTGGCGCAGATGCAGATGGTCAAGCAGCAAAATGGCCAGATGCAACAGGGCCAGGCAAATCAGCATGCTGCCAGTCCGCAGATGTCCCAGCAGCAGCAGCAGCAGCAACAGATGCTGATGGCGGCTGCTCAGGCCAACGGGGGACACATCCCGCAAAACCTGCAGGGTGCTACTATGGCACAGCGATACAATAGACTCTATCAGCAACGGTTACTACATCTTCGCCACGAGATGTCACAGCGATATATGCAGCAATACGGACCACCTAACCAATACCCGCCACAGATTGCACAGCAATATGGTGCTGGCTTAGAAAAGAATGCCAAGGCCTGGGTTCAAGATCTTATGCGACGCGAGCGAGAAGCTGCCCAGCAGCATCGGGCAACGCAGGCTGCGATGCAGGCCCAGCAGATGCAGCAGCAGAATATGATGCACAATGGAATGGGCAGTTGATCGAGGAGCTCATGAACAGTTTGGGTAAAATTATGATTGAAGATTGGATTTAGGGGAACCATCTATCACAGAAGGACGCCGCTTTCAGTCCTTTTTCTTTTCTTTCTTTCTATTCTTTTTTTATTTTCCCCTTTCCCCCCTTTTTCCCTTCCTTTTCTTCTCTTTTCTTCTCTTCTCTGCGTTTTTATTTTGGGAATCATACAAGGACCGGTACCGCGGAGACTAAGTGGTTGGCGTTTGCGACATATTTGCCATGGTTTTATTTCCCTTTTTCGCTTTTCTCATTGATTTGTACTATCTGGGATGGGGTCTTCTTTTTCTGTTTTTGACGGGGCCAACGGATTGCGATTCGATACCATTCTGTACAGGAGTTTGCCTTTCATCATTGGATCCGGTTGGCTTTTGGACTGGGATTGAAAATAGTAAGCTTGAACTAAAATGCAATGCACTATTTGACGTTTAATCTTTAGCATCTTTGAGTATTTCTCAGGGCTCACCTTCTCAAGATATGGCTCAGTTTTGCATCTATATGGACAACCGGACAACCGCTCTGGCAATCGCCTCGACACTAGCTGAATTTCTTTGCGAGGAGATGAAAGTAAGCTAGTACATACAGGGAGCTCGCTAGCACATGATCCAATCAGTGGTCTTTCTAGGTTCGGGTGAACTACAAGTGTCATGGAGCATGAATCTCTGCGCAAAAAGCTGATCTACTCTCAACAACCTAGCCCACCCGAGCAAGTTAAAGCTACCTTGAGAGCTTGGAATCAGGGTCAAGATTGACCTCGAAAAAGTTGACCAGCAAGGCCATCAAAGGGCCGAGTGCATCGTGGATGCGACTTCCCCACAAACTTGGGAATTCCGGGATCCTCGCACCTTGATCATGTCAAGTTCCTAGATGACTGCTATAAATTCTGTCTATGGGTCTGCTCTATCAACATCAACATGGAGCAAAATCCAAAGTTAACACTCAGCTGGAGGATGTCGCCATTTACAAGAGGATGTCGAGCCAGAATCCCTAGATTATTCTCTTCTGTTTGTTTGGCAATCTGGGTGCAATGTATGGGTTCGATAATCTGCATAGGCTTGAGAAGGAACGATGGGGAAGGAATGATGTTTGTATATCGGTCACATTTCTATATACTTCTAAACCTTGCACATAACTACATAGTCAATGGAGCCCTCACTCAGACTGTTGAGCTTGAATTTTGGGTTGATTGGTGCACTCATAGAGGTCATGCCAATAGAACGTATCATCACCGTGAGGGTGGACCGAAAGGCCCAGATTGACTACATAGGGATACTGCATCCGAGAAACATCAATCTCGTAGCAGATGTGAGATCTACCCAACATCAGGGTTATTGAGAGGTGAAGCCGGTAAGCGGCGGCGGAAGAGATTTTTATAGGGTAGATGACTAAGGCTGTCAACCCCCGCTAGGCTTTAAATGGTTAGGCATAGGATGATCTTAGCTTGGGTCTATATAGGAAAGAATGACGAGGTATTGCCTCCAATATGCCCACTGAAGTCTACTAAAATTGGATGTTCTAGAAAGGAACATTGGAAGGCGATAGAACGGGGTATATGGCTGTTGGCTCGTGGGCTGACTGACTGCTTACGCCTGGGCACTGGGGGCGGCCATTACTAGTTTCCTATATTATCTTTTACCCAATATCAAGACGCCGCATCCTCAGATAACTTTCGAAGACTTTAAAGATGAGACTCCTTTTTTGCAATAATCAGAGGGTCGATTTTCTTTGAACGGCGCTTACCTAGGTATAAACCAATCCAATCTCAGCGTTGGAATACTTCCGACTGTCTGTAATAGTTAGGGAGTCATTATAATCTCTGAGTTAACCATTAAAATTTAGTGATGAAGATGGTAGAAGGCAATAGGTAGAAGATATCTTGGACACAAAGAGAGCTTGAAGGTGGAGGATGCGAGACGCACGATGTGTCCGAGTATAAGATCGACCCGATTGCAAGAACAAGTCGAACGCCTCATCGCTAGGAGGCCAAGAACCACCAAGTACGGCATGATCATTGATACCGAAAAGTTTCAAATAAATGGCGCAACGCGTGTCTGGGAAGACTCTTTCCAAATGTAAGACAATCTACAGTAGAGTTTAAGACGGCATCTGAACACATACAATTATCCACGAAGCGAGGGATAAACCATCCTCGTGAGCCGAACTCTGCGTTTATACGGATCACCATCTCAAATTCTGTGCAAGTCCAGACCGAACCGATAAACAGCCCATTTACTCAAAAGTCGAATATCACATTCCAATGCATGTCCATGCACATCAAAGCAAGCGGCAAGTATTCGCCATTTGAACGTTGCATTGATTGTGTCACTGCATACCCTGCAGTGTCTACCCTTTTGGAAGTGCTACAGCCTTGGAAGATCTAGATCGAAAGTTAAGTTCAGCTGCATACTGACGAGGTGCACCTCCACGCCGTGATGATGCACATGCGGCAGTGATCCAAGTGGTCGGACTTTGCTCAGGAATGCTGGAAGTGCCCTGATCTTCCGAGTACATGGTAGCAGTGCATTTGCGCGGTCTTTTTGTCGGACATGGGCCATGTGTGAGTCAGAGGTCTTGCTGCAGCATAAGAAATGCATGAAGATATTTCTTGTATCTAAGTTCCTAACAGTACGAAAATCGGTGAAAAGGAGAGCTCTATAATCGAAAATTCATTAGTACCAAGATGCATACGCGCAGAAGAAAACATGCCAATAGGCCCCTAGGGCTATTTAAATATTAGGATTTCGAAACGAGCAGCAGAAGAAAGCCAGAGCTCACAATTCTGCCAACAGACCCGATGCCGTGTAACTAGGCTCTAAATCCCTATCTCGTTCAAAGTCTCTCGTAGACAGATGCTCGAAAGGTAAAGTGGACCTCGTGGTTCCAAAATGCGATGTAGAATCTAGGCAGAAAGGGTATGCAGGCACCGATTGAAGTGTATGGTAGCACTACAGTATGTTTACTCCGCTAGAGGAAGCGGTAAAGGATTCACATTCTCAACGTGCACGCCCACGATCTAGCCAAGGCTGCAGCTCAGTTGCAGGATCACGAAAGGGTCAGGTCCATGGAGATCGGGAGATGCTTTAGAGACGCACGCGAAGAACTCGAGCCGGTGGATTCCTACAAGTGTTGAGAATGAAAGATGCAGCAGACCCGATCGAGAGATGAAGGTCCAAACAGAAAAGTACCGTTGTAGGTTGGGAGTACGCGGCTCATGGCCTGGGCTGTCCGAGCGGCGTTCCCGAGGACTTGGCAGGTGTTGTGCGTTGTGTATGTATGTTTCCGGTACTTGGAAGATTTGGAGTTGACTCCACATGTTTAGGCGCAGGGGAATGGCTGTGATAGGTGGTGGACGAGGTCAATCGCATTAGTCCGCTGTATGTGTAGAGGAAGCGAGAACGACGGCCGCAGAAGCGAGAGTTTCATGGCGTCGAAACACAGGGGTTTGGCAATTGCGAATAGGAATTGAGCCCGTTGGCTCTGGAATGTGGAGAACGAGTGGCGACGTGCAGTGAGCCCCGACCGAAGTCACATTGAGGTTCTTCTCCAATTCAGGAGCGATGAGGGTAATGAGTGCTCTTCCCCACTAGAAAGATACATCGCATGGAGAGCTTCAGGGAATTTGAGCGAGATCGGAAACCGTGGGGGCGATTGTGATGTGTAACATGTACCAGTTTAGGCGAGCGCCAGGAACCGGCTGTTACGTGGCTTTCGTGGTGCTGCACAGATGAGCTCTTTTCTAAGATTCAATCATTCGATCGAGTGGACAAAGGAGAATGGATGAAGGAAATTTAGTTTGCAGGCTGTGGAGAAGGGAAGAGCTGAAGTGGAACGGGAATGACATCTCGAGTTTTGGGATTTTGTATTATGCCACAAGGGGATAATCGATGGTAGTACACGCAAAAAAGAAAAAGAAAAGACATAGCTGATTGTACAGAATCACCCTGTTTCCCTCAAAGTAATTAAACCACGGCGACCGAGGCAAAAAAATATGCAAACGCCTTGGAAAAGCAAGAATCCACACCAAGCCCTTCAGCACCGGACAAATTATGCAAAGAATAAAAGAAAATAATCACAGAGTCCCCGTTTTCCCGGGAGACATATACAACGCCGCAACGGCCTGAGCTGACCGAAGTATGCCTGTGCCAATAAGTGGCCAATCCTCCAACGAAAGGGTATCAAATATCCACAGCCCGAGTGGCCGAAGTAGTGCCAGGTTTCTATTGCCCATTCAGGTTGTTTGTGGTCGGAAGGTTGCGTAGTGAATAGGTTTTCGGCCTTTTTTCGTTTGTTCTTTTTTGCTTTTTCTTCGTTTCGCGAAAACTTTTGCTTTTTTTTTTGATGTCGTTGTATCTAGTCATCCCAACCATCGACGCTGAGGTCACCGCAGTCAGGCATGGGATCCTCCAACTTGGTGCCGTAAAGAGGACGGCCGTCAGGAGTCAGCTGGCCACGGAAGTCTGGATCATAATCCGGACTGGTCTCGTCGAGAGTAGCCACATAGCGGTTGCGTCCGCCCCGCTTGCTGTGGGTCTTGGTGTAGTGTGCGTTCAAATTGTCGCTTCGGGAGAAAGCGCGGTGGCAGCCGGGGACCCAGCAAACGTGAGGCTTCTCCTTGGAATGGCTCTTCATGTGGCGCTTGAGGTGTTCCTGGCGCTTGAAGCGACCCTTGCAACCCGGCTCCTTGCACTTGAACTGGACCTGCTTGATGATCGGGGGCAAGTTCTCCAGACTCAAGTGGGAGCGCAACAATTGCTTCTTGGATGACTTGCGCGAGGGCTGACGGTGGCGCATCATCCCATTGTGATAAACAGGCGAGACGGGATACTCCTCGAGGTACTCTTGGCCGCTGGAGACTCGGCTGCCTGGGGTATCAGCCCCAGGTGTACCCAGGGACACTGAGCGGACGGGAGTGGAAGGAGTGTGAGCTTTGAATGTTTGCATCTGAGCAGGGAACTCGGAGTAAGAGGAAGAGGGCGGAGTCATAGGACCCGCAGGGAGGACCTGCGAAGGACTAATGGTTTGAGGCGCCATGGACTCATGGGAGGGCATCCAAGGGAGCATGTTGGACATGGACATGGAATTAGGGATGCGATCTGACTGAGTGAACATGGGACGAGACAGACACGGGTTCGACGCCGACTCGGGCAAGTAGGCGGGCTGCTGTGGTCGGTAGTGATAGTTGCGACCCATGGTGTGGTACTGAGGCATTGGGGCCTGGTAAGGAAAATTGGTCTCATCGAAGGTCTTGGGCACGTCCTGGGGAATCCAGAACTGGTCGACGTTCTCGTCGTAGCCCGGCAGATACTGAGGCATGGACATTTGTTCCTGGCGCTCCATGTTGCCATAGGGCATGTTCATTCCATCACTCGATGTAAGATCCGCCATCTTGAATGCACTGCGCAGAGGAGTGGCGGAAGTGCGACGTTCCATAGGAAGGCCGTGATATTGGCCGGCTTCGTGCCAACCGGGGGATGCCAGGGAATTGTGGCTATAAAGACTGGTGGGAGTGGGAGTTGGAGATTCCAAAGGGGAGAAGCTCGAAGTCATAGAGGGGCATTCACTGGGGCCCAAAGAGTGACAGTCAACCTCGACAGTCAGACGATCGGAGATCTGTTGGCCCTGCGGTCTCATGTCGTCGAGATCTTCGGTCTTGAAGTCTCGAGCAGCGACGGGATCGATGCTGTCACCTGGAGAGATGAGATGTTTAGTCCGGTACGGTAAAGGGAAGGAACGAAGGACGAAGGGACTAAGAGCGAAGGACGGATAAAGGAAAGGACAAGAACGAGGGGCACGAGCACGAGGGAAAGAAAAAGAATGTCGAGGGTTAAGAAAAAGGAAAAGGGAAAAATGGGAAGGGACAAACGAGCAGAAATAAACAAATCCGCCCAGCATAGAATCTTTCGGGTGGGGAATCGGACTTACAGCTATACGCCATGATTCGGATTGATAGGAAAGTCGCGTCGCGTACCTGGACCCTAAGCAAGGCCAGGAATGCAGACTATGAGATCCTCTGTTACTGGGAGGATGTTTACCGAATTTGGGCGAGATCGACTCTGAATTGGACCTTCACGCACGTCTCCTAGTAACCGACTTCCCCAATGGTGGACGGGGATAGGATGAAAGGACCGTGGCTGGGAGACAAAGGACTGACAGAGTCCCTCGAACGCGGGATCCTTGGTATCCGGGGTTGAATTGGAGTAGAATTGGTGTTGAAGGAGAGGTTGGTTTCAGATTTGGGATGGATTGGGTGGGTTGAATGGATTGGCAGGGGCTTGTTATAAGATAGGGAGAGTAAGGGTCTCTGAAGTGTCTTGGGGAGGCCGGTTTATACTTGGAAGCTTATTCTTGGAAAACAGTTTTTTTGGATCGGCAGATTGCCTCATCCCTAACTTTGTTCTACATGAATTTTATTTTCAATTATTTTCTGCTTTTCTGAGGTGGATCGATCGTCGACCAGTACATCGTCCCATAGCTGGAATGCTCGGCTGCGTCTCTTGCGTTCCGCGCAATGTGAGTAGAGTCTAAATCCAAGTGACATGCATCTGCATCCTCCACACTCTTTCCTTTTCTTTCCTTCTATGTCGATCATCGTTACGAGATCGACCCTAACTTGAGACCCACCGGATGAGGATTTGTCTCGGATCGAGATGTCTGTTTCTGCTCATCCGTAGTTCCATTGTAAGACACGATAGGGAAATAAAACAGAGTTACTGAGTGGCATTAGGTGAATTAGGTGAATGAGCTGGTGGGGTGATCGATGGTGTTTGGTCGGTGACAGGTCAGACGTTCCGGTCTGTGCGGGTCTTCTATACACTACACTCTACACTCAACGCTCTATACTCTACACTCTCGGGGATCGAACTAGCCTTCCGGGACGTAGCATCGTGAATTCCAGTCCTATTCTCCGTACTCTGTCCTCTGGGTTTCAACTTGGTCTTGGGTCTCGTCATCGAGCATTGGAATGTGCAAGCTGCAGCCAAAACGAGAAATGCTCCACGCTATAGCACTATTGCATTGTATTGGCTATTGGCAGGAAAAGCCATCCTAATATCCATTCGACTGGGTTTCCTGAGGCTATAGTCCTCGGTGATACCTCTTGCCGCGATGAATCAGGCTATTTTGAACCTGCATCTGGACTCAGGGGATGTTTCTGATACATCACGCGTCAGTCGAAACCTCAATCCCAAGGAACCCGCTCTGGTTGGTGCACTCGACCTGTCCATTTGATTGGGGCTGTGGACATCTTTCGATCCAAATGATCTTTGACCGTGAAGGATGGTGCATTCCTCTTCGGATCCTCCAGTTCGTGCCACTTTCTCGGTGGCGAGAGAGAGCCGCCGATCTTCATGCAGGTGATTCGGTCCCTTCCCCGCGGTATTATCGCTCAGGAATCCTCATTCCCCGGAATATGCAATTCACGTACGATTTGCCATCGAGGTACGATTTGCAATTTACAATTTGCCTCCGAGTGGGAGCCATCTCCCCGCGCTTGTGTATCACATCGTTACAACTCAGTGGGTCAACGCTAAAACAGCGACCTGGTCTGTGTCTTCCATCATCTTCGATCCACTAGCCACCGCGAAACTACAATAGCAGAGCGCTGGATCACAGCCCTAATGGTCTGACAGCTCTCGCCCCACGACCGACTCATTCGCGGGTATCTGGTGAATTAGCAAACTTTATGGTGAACGGGCCCCCATACTGACCCACAGGAAAGATCCCGCTCGGAGACGAACCCCGGTTATTGGTACGCCGTAAACATTGCAAATGAACCGCCTTCGTCCGAGTGGCCGGAAAGTTTTGAGTTCGGGATCGCTTATCATACCCGTGTAGATCCATGTCTCGACGAGGTTTCGAGTGTCAAATTCGGGGGGAACCATGGTTTCGGTTCCCCACTGTTTTTCAACTACTCTACGACTTCTACGACTTCCAATCTGTTTTGGAGACTTGGAGCACGACCTTAGCGGCATGTTTCATGAGTCTAGTTTCCAGGTACTAGAGTCACTAGTGATCGGCAATAAGATGTGTCAGGCAGAATGCAATACAACGCGACTATTGTACTTTCTGCGGTCCCGATTCCATGGAAGAGGCCAAGCCACACCCGAAGCTACGGTCGCTGTTTCCATTTTTAGCTTTGATTCGTACGCATCAGCCAGCCATTTATTGAAAACCTATGTTCATTCTCACATTCTGAACGTTTGAGTGTTATTTCGCCTCTGATTCAAACAAATTTCTCGGTTTATCCTCGGTTTATCTTCAAGCCCTACGCACGGACATAGTTCGCTGCAAGGGTCGGCAGAAAAGCCACAGTGTCCCCAGATATCTCGGGAACCCCTGCGTCTGACGGAGTATGACTTGCTTGGATCTACTCTTACTCGAATCGGCCAATGTCTTGCCATTATTTATGTTCAACGCTATATCCCACTGCCCCGAGCCCATGCGAAAAGGGCCTGAGTCCCAGCTGGATCGGTACTAGTCTACCCCGATGTGGCCATTGTGAGTAGAAAGTTTGAATGATAAGCTCTACGGTCGCATCGGGTCATGCCATACGAAGTGGTCTTGTCGACATGGCCTGTGTCCGACTTTGCGCCACCGAGGCTGGGTGGCGACCGGTGGCTGAGCCTGGAGATCGCATTCATTGTGTACATGCTTTTTGCATCTATGCTGAGTTTGGTGCCCATGGCACAACCCTTACCTTTGACTACCTCGTGCGATAACCAGGGGAAAGTAAAGTGTACCTGAGGCTCTATGGTGTACCCCTGAATTGAGTCGACACCTGTCAGAGTCGGCCCGTGTACTATGATATCCAAATCTGAGACCAATGCAATTCGACCCTCACAAACGCCGAGTCAGATTCGAAGCAGGATTCTTCAATATTCCGTAACCATACCCCCAGTCGAACACCGTGTTCTTGCATTAGCGCTATTCTTCACATTGGGAACATGATGCACGCTATCGAATTTAGGTTCTTCTCAGACCCATGTCTCTAGCAATACTGAAATCCAAGTCCCACAAATCGCCACCAATACCAGGTCAAGTCCACATGACACGCAAGTCTCTCGGCACCATGGCGCCAGCAAACGGCCAGAGCGGCGGCCGATCATTTTGCGGGGGAAGTCCAGAGTGGTCCATTTATGCAGTCGGCCAATAGAGTGCGATTGAGCATACCAATGTACGATGGTACTATTGCGCTGCGTTGCTACATAGCTCAGCATTTCCCGGGATAGCACTAGCAGAATCCGTCAGCGATGGGTCCCGGATGATTTGCTGCAGGTACATGGATCGGTGACGTCGGTCTTTGAATGCCATTATTCGGAGATCTTATGCGCTGCATGACTAATTGTTGATGGTTACTATCGAAGAGATAACAACATACTCATTGCGGGAGTCAACTTGGTCGAGAGCCCGCTCTTTTCGTAGCTGCGATACCACCTACGGTGATCATTGGACGAATATGATACGAGATTCGATCATTTCTACGGAGAAACAGATGCTGACTGATCCTACCATTTGACGAAGAGAAAATGTTTAGGGCTTTAAGGGCTGTGGACATTGATCTGTCTTATTTACTATGGCATAGCTTCGGCGCGGCAGTAAAACCCGTCCTATGATGGAGGAGCAAAGCACTGACACGACACCATCAGGAATATCAATAATGAAGATGTCTGAATGCCCAAAGACCAGGTTAGTGCCCGTTCCTGACGAGCTTAGGCATTTTGGACCCCCTTCGTTCGTGCCCCACCCCCTTGCATACTTTATTTCTTCTTCCGCCAACAATATCTCAGTCTTCAAATCAGAAGCATTTGGAAACAATGACAAAAACCTGATTCGGTGTGCTTGGCCTGGGTACTATTGTCCCGCCATCATTCACGTTGACTTGCATTGCAGCATATCGCATCGCCTTGCGTCGTGAACCCGACACCCAGGATACGATGCCTGTGGCAAAAGCCCATGGCTTGGCAGAGCCCTAAGATGTGCTATCCTAGAACGCGCTTTCTGCAGGGACTTTTTTGCGGGGGTGAGATTTTTGACAATTCCACCTGGCGTTTTCAAGGAGCTTATCCTCGATTCGCCTGTCGCCCCTGTTCCAAGGTCTTTTGAAGGGTCGCGACAAAGGAGAGTCAAGGGACCTAAGTAGGTCACCTGAAGGTTGTAGGCAGTGAGTCAATGACTGCTGTGCTGTATGAGTCCGAGCACAATCGTACGCAAGCAAAAGTCATAGCGTTGTTGGTCCGGGCATGCCACTCGACTCAATAGCGCAGACAAAAGCACGAAAATTGAAAGTAGCTATGCACATTTCTCAATAGACCGCCTGCTTCGAGTATAGTTCCGGGATAACCGACAGAGGGCTAATGGCACAGATTGACCGACTGCGCATATCACATACCATGAGGTCTGCTAGACATAAGCACATCGGATGAACAGGGGAGGGGTTCACCCTCAAAAGCACGACACGCACCTGCAGCAAGATGACTTGGGTAAGCGCGTGCGAGGGGAACCGGACCTTTGGTCACTCAGGGGAATCCTGGTGATATCATACATACGGCCCTTGCTCAAGCCATCTAGTCCCGCGTGCCTGTTTGGGCCACCGGCATCAAGGCTACTTGGTGCGGTTTCATATCACCGTATAATGAAGCCCTGGCACGCGGCTGTAAAGTTTGAGTCGCGTTCAATATATTGCACGCGGACGGAGTGGATTAGAGTTGAAGGGGCTGTATGTAGGAGCCGCAGATGTCCGCATCCTGCAACGCGAATCAGTATGTCTAGATTATGTATGTTTGAGCCAGGGTGTCTATCTCAGCTTATCTTGATCCATTCGGGTGTTGAGCTCGGATTTCCGAAGTGAGCGAATCGATCACCTGGTTGCGTGAAAATAGCTCACCGGGAAAGCTCGGAGACTGAGTCAAAGCGATACCGTAGAGGCTTGAGAGGAAGCTAGAGGTTTCGCGACAACAAATACTATAAGACCAATTCGGAGAAAAATGAATGCATTAAGCACATGTATGCCTAAAAGCTAGAGATAATGCAATCACTCGTTTTACTCATCAACTTTATAGACATTGGGACGCGACCTTTCATGATAGGCCTGAGAAGTAGGTACCTAGTTAGGTTCTGAGTCGTCCTTCAAAGATGTCTGAGCATACGGAAAATATGTATTTTTAATGCTTTTGATCAGTTTTTGGCCCGGAGATATTCATTCCGAAATGTGACCATATTGTGCTTCCCAGGGTATGTATATATATACAGTGGTCGAAGCTGAATCCCGAGGTCGTTGACGGCCACGACATTTAAGAACACCTCACTTTACCTTAATTTTGACTTGTAACATCTTAAACAAAGCCTTGCAACCAAATTAACGAATCCAACGGTTTCCGGGTGAATGTTATCAGATGTTCAGCTTCAAATGTGGATATTCTAGTCGGCGGTGGCTTCCGAGGCACTTCAAGCCCGAAGTTGGAGTTCGGGGCGATTAGCAAATCGACCAACTTTGAAAGGCCCGAAAGAGCTATAACTTGTCCATATCGTAAGACTGTAACGATATCATGGAGCCATCAGCTCGTCATAGATCGTCATAGATATCGTTAGATATTGTTCGGTATTGTTGTTGAAACAAAGAAATGAGCCGAGCGCAGTTTAGCGCCAACGCGCCAACAGAAATAAATGACCCGGAGTTGGGACATTCATTGGCACCTGCCAGTCCATATAATCAACGGTCTGGACACTTCAATAGGATGTTCAGGTCTGTTCTTCCTCAAGATCATGATCCTCCACAGTGAAATCGAGCCTCTGCTGCCCAACATAATCCCAGATGTGCCCCGTCGAAATCAGAATTCAAACTCGAAGAAGCTGCTGGTTTTCACTGTGTGTTCTATTCTGATTTTGGCTGCGGAATTCGGATTTTTTATGGCACAGGCCCCGCAGACGGCCATATTCGAGAAGACCATCTGTCGCAATCATGGCCTTCTCTCTCAAGCCAACGGAACAACTGGGGTAGATCCGTGCAAGTCGGAGTTGGTTCAGGGTGAATTGGCCTTGATTTTGGGTTACAAAGACACGTTCGAGGTGTTGCCAGGTAAGCTATGAGCTCAGTAATGCTGTATTTGCATCTAATAGCATAGCGATCTTGCTGTCGCTCCCGCTCGGCATTCTTTCGGACCACTGGGGCCGCAAACCCGTGCTGTGTCTGAGTACTCTGGGTCTCGTGTTGAGCGAAACTTGGGTCAGGCTCGTCTGTATGAAGTCAAATACTGCTGCCTCGGGACATCGGCTGACGATTCAGGCTACTTCTCCGATTCCATGCCCCTTCGCATGGTCTGGCTATCCGGATTATGGCGACTGATTGGCGGCGGCGAGCAGGTGGCGGCCAATATCTGTCTCGTCATGATTGCCGATAATTTTTCTGAGGAAGAAAGGTATTGTACTTTGGAAGATCGTCGTCGCTTCGTTTTATCTTACTATCCGACAGGTCAAACGCTCTCTTCCGTTTGCAATCCTGCGTGCTCCTGGCAGAGGTCCTTGCCACTCCGCTCAGCGCCTACTTAATGACGTTTGAACCGGCGACTCCATATGTTATGGGTCTGATTATCGTGATGGCTGGATTCCTGCCCATCTTCTTTCTTCCAGAGACGCTTGAAGACGCGAAAGCGAAGAAGCCCAACCAGCAGAATGCGAACATCAATACCGCGGACCCGATAGAACCGTTGAACAAGGCCGTCCTGCCGGCGCTCGTTCGCCAGATGCGCGAATTGAAGAGGTCTACTCGGTTCATTTGGCGCAACTGGAACGTCTGCCTGATGATTGTCTCTATGGTAGTCTCGGTTATGAGCCGCCAGTCCACCAACATGCTCCTCCAATATTCATCCAAGTTGTTCAACTGGAGTATTGCACGAGTATGGGTTCCAGCCAATTTTGGGGTCTTCTTCGCTGACGATAGCATAGGCTAGCCTTCTGATCTCACTACGAGGAATCTTCCAGCTCGTCACTTGCCTCATTTTAATGCCGATTCTATCCTTCATCGCCGCCAGATATCTCGACCTGCACGGGAAACACAGAGACTACCGACTAAGTCAGGGTACCGGCATACTTTCGGTCATCGGGTTCGCTGCCATGGGCCTTGCGTCTTTCCCCGTCCTCTTGATTTGTGCACTGGTCATCTTATCACTGGGCTCGGCATTTGGAATCGCCTCGCGTAGTCTGGTCACATCCCTCGTATCGCCCGACCAGGTTGGAACGCTTTATTCGGCCATTGCCATCTCACAGGCCGTAGGCATGTTCGTTGCCGGCCCCTTATTCGCGTATCTCTTCCAGTTGGGGATGCATTTTGGCGATATATGGATAGGAATGCCGTTCCTGCAGGCCGCGCTTTTTCACGTGGTGGCTACAGTCGCCGTGTGGCGGGTTCGGATCAGTGGATCAAGTAGAGATGAAGAGGAGGAGTCATTGGTCTCTGAATAAACCTGAACATCTATGTTGGGTATGTCTACTTCCAACAAATCATGGTAAAAAAGCGGAAATGCCGATCGCTAAGATAAAACAGAGTCCAGATTTAGCGTAAAAGGTGAGACGTGGAAGCATCCAACATCGACCAAGCGACGATGAATAACACACTTTGGTTCGCCGGACTCGGGCGATCAGCATCTGAATTAATTTCATAACGCTCAAATCATTCGAGCATACGGATCATCCGCAGGATTTGTCTCGATGCAACCTCATTTCACCTTTTTTTCCCCCGTTTTGTCTGGACTTCCGACGGGTGTTTGAGGACCTCCACATCCTCGTTGGGATCCGCGACGCGATTGGGTTGTTTCAATCCAAGCTAATCCCCGGGCTTCCTCCACTTCCTTTTCACTGGTCGATGCGGTTAGTGCACGGCGATATCCGATCCGCATATCGCGAATCAGATGCTTCTTATCAACCCGTGTACTGCTATCAGCAGTGATCGACGACGACATTCAAAGTGTCCGTTCCTGCTTCAGGGTACATAATGCACCGTATGATACCTAACCTCTGCTCTACAATTGAAGTGATTTTTCTTGATTCCTCTCTGCCACAATGATCTTCTCAACCTCGACGGGCGTGCTGGCCCTGGCTGCTGCGCAGCTGTTCACCGGTGTCTCAGCCAACCTGAAGACATGCACCAACAACAACACCCTAAGCTGCCACAGCTCGTCCAAGGCACCTACCTGCTGCTACAACTATCCTGGTGGTGCCCTACTGCAAACCCAGTTCTGGGACACTGACCCGTCGACTGGTCCATCCGATTCATGGACCATCCACGGCCTATGGTAAACATAAACTCCAGCGGCTCAATTGCAGTACCTCAAGAACTGACCATTGCCAGGCCCGACAATTGTGACGGCACGTATCAGGCCAACTGCGACTCGTCACGCGCCTACACCAACATCACAGATATCCTGAAGGAGCAGGGCCGCAGCCAGCTACTGTCGTATATGGATCTATACTGGGTAGACATCGATGGCGACAACGAGTCCTTCTGGGAGCACGAGTGGGGCAAGCACGGCACCTGCATTAACACAATCAAACCTAGCTGCTACACCAACTACACGCCGCAGGAGGAGGTCGGCGATTTCTTCCAGAAGGTCGTGGACTTATTTAAGTCGCTGGATACCTACAAGGTATGTTGACTCCAATTGCATTACAAATAGCAGAATATTATGCTCATGCTATACAGGCCCTCTCCGATGCAGGCATCACCCCCGACAGCTCCAAGACCTACAGCCTGAGCGACATCGAGGCTGCTTTGACCAAGCTCCACGGCTCGCAGGCCTATGTCAGCTGCGAGGACGGCTCGTTGAACCAAGTCTGGTACTTTTACAATGTCCGTGGCAATGCCATCGATGGCCAGTACGAGGCGACTGCGCCGCGTAAGTATCCTCTCCGGTTCTTCAATATAGGAGACAGAGCTGATGATTACCTAGTTGCCAAGTCGGACTGCCCCAGCAGTGGTATCAAGTATGTACCCAAGAGTAGCAATTAAATCAGACTAGGATTTTCTTAGGCTCGATTTATTATGTCTGAGGCTTCTTTGCTGTATATAGATCGCCCTAGCATGGAGCAGTGGACATGCTCTATTGGACGTGATAAAGTCTTTGTCAATAGGGTATCTGATTGTTTGAGAATTAACGTAAATAGTACAAGTCCGGGCCGAATCTACCGGCAAGTATGAGACAAAATGAGAATGGAAATCCTCATCATGCTAGTGATACACCGTTCAAGTCCGACTAAGTGCCAAAAGCCCGACATCCATGCACAGCAATAACCTCAGTGGGCATCACCGCCAATCAGCAATGTGAAACACCACAAATCGGGAGGCAAAGTGTACTGTAGATCTTCCTATCAAAGAGGTAGACACTCGGGGGTTCCCCATTTGGAGCGGGATCGGCTGGCGACCTGCTCGAAACAGCGTATATCCATCGCCTCCTCGAAGATCGTAATGGCCCGGACACGATGCCCGCCGTACGACGCTGTCTGCAGGGCACATGCAGATCAAGTCTGAGTACCTGTAAAAGGGTCGTTCTTAAGATAGGGATCGAAGGTCTCTGAAAATAAAGAGATAGGGCTTTGATAGGAATTCACATGCCCTTGAGCCGTGCCTGGCGTGCCTCTTCGTCTCTTTTTGCGACCACGCGACCCAGGAAATCCATGCGGCCCATATATCCCTCCTTAGCCTTGGAGTGTGTGCGCAATTCATCTTTGATACCGGCCTCGTCCACATATTGTGCCCAGTCGAGGCGGGATTTCTCCACAGTGTTGATCTTGGGTCCACTCGCGTCCTTGTCGCCCGCCTCAACAACCTGCTTCTCCCAGCTCTTCTTGATCGTACCGGTTGGATTGGGATCGAATCGTGAGATCTTGCGCAGCGGCCGACGCAGGTTGCGGTCGGGAACGCCGTCTACTTCGGCATATTCGACGTTCTCACCCGATGAAAGAAACACCTTGGCCTCGGCGGAGTCCTTAGGCACGATCTTTTCTTCCGTAATCATCTCGCCGGCGAACTTGTAGGTGCGCTTGATTTTGATCATCTGTTGCTCGTGCAGGCCATGGCGCGCGTTGTCCTTCGGCTCTGTGGCACTTTGTTCCTTTGTGTCCGTGTCTGCCGCCCGGTCAGGTTCTGGAGCCAGGGGCTTTTCCGGCTGCGTCTGTGTCTGCGTTTGCGTCTGCGATTGCCGGAGGCCCAGCTGGCTATCGGGGGCATTCATCTGTTCCCAGAGGACGTCCACGTCGATAGTGGCGCCGTCGATTTTGGCCAGTGGTTTGCGCTCTTCCTGTCTGGAGGAAGGGAGGGACGTCAGAACCAGGACTTGAACATAGAACCATGAGATTATGGGAAACTCACATCTGCGCCTTCATCGCGCGTGTCCGCACAAAACCACCGGGTCCGCCTTCATCGTCAAGATCCAGATCATCTTCGTCCAGCTTGCCTTTCTTCCCCTTCTTCTTTCGTTTCTCACGCGCTTTGCGAATAGTGGCTTCATCGCCAGAATCTAGCTCCGCCTCAGGGATTTCAGCATGCTTATCGGTCTTGCGCTTCTTCTTGGCGGGTTCGGCGGTCTCATTCTCGGACGAAGACAGATCGGACTCGTCCTGGGCTCCATCTAACTGGAAATCTTCATCTTCCGCCGAGTCATAAGGTTCATCATCCAGATCGAGCGAATTGATTGGGTCGGCAGACATCTTGCAAGACGTGTTTGCACGGAGAAAAGAAGTCAAGATGGAGGACACAGAAACGCGCCAGGACACAATTCTGCCGAAGGCGGTGCTGATAAGGATTATGTAATTATTATGGAGCCCGAGAAATGACGCGATGCTTTCAATTCAAAGGACTTCAACTACTTGAGAAGATGAATTTGTTCAATATAAATATCTAGCATCCACCCACGACTGATAATTATCATCCAGAATATCCGAAATTGCAACTGGCGAGCTCAAGGCAGTGGCAAAGGTTGCCCGTTTGCCTTTACTCCCCGCACCGGAGTTCCCATACTCTCCAAACAAGACATTGTCCGTATTAGGCTGACTCTTCGACCACTCGCTCCATCCTACCCCGTTGATGACATCGCTCATATACGTATCCTGGAAGACGATACGTGCGTATGCCGATTCTGGGCGACCTAAAGGACGTTATTATATACGGTCTACGCAAGTCTCCTGCACTTACCCAAAAAATATGAGCCCGGCATGACAGATTCGCCTTTGGCCGCCCCGATGGTTGAGTTGTTGATGACGCAATATGAGGGATCGGTCGAAGATGCGCGCTCGCTCATCGTTATGTAGCCCGGCGAGGCCTGACGGACTCGGATGTCGACCTCGTCGAACCATATTCGCGTGTACCGGCCAAAGGAGTCATCATAACGGGACAGCATGGGGTGACTGACTGGTTTTGTCCGTTCCGTTATACTTCTGCTTTTGATAACCACAAGATGACTTGAGTCAGGCTAATCATCCTCACATAAAATTATTATGAATTGTTGAAGTATGTTACAATACAAGAGATCTAGGCACAAAGCAACGCAACTTAAGCTCCTCCTAATCAAAGGTCCGTGCGTTTCCTAACATCCTCCAGAACGCTTTTGTGGAGGCAGGTAGGGGCGGATTATTTGAGATTTACTTTTCGTACAAGAGACCATGTACATACTTACATTTATTTTACCAATATACAACTTCCTGACAAAGAGGTTGCAATACATGTATCCCACAACATTAATTGGTCCTAGGTCCCGGGCGGTGTGTAGTAGTTGGTAACTGCATAACGATCCAGACACCAGAGACCCCACCTCACCGTCGTAAATCGAAATTTAAGGCTGGCTACGCCCCGCAATGTTGTGTTTAATCAATCTCACTCCACAATATTTCCCATGCTTGACAGATTTTTTTCTTGTGATTACGCGGGTTGCGTGCTACCTAGTACACGGGGTCTCGGTCCCTGTGAGCGATGCAGTCAACAATTTTGTTCATACCATGGTCGACCACCATCTCATACGTGCGAGGACACGGTTCGTTCCATTCACTTGCTTGTCCTCGGATTGACTCGGAATTGACGCCCACTAGCCCCTCTCAGATGATCAATTCGAAGCCAAAGTCCATGGCGAGGTGAAAAAGCTTCGAGAAAAAATCAACGACGATGCTGTCTGCGAGATAGCCTCGGAACTAAATGGTGGCCTTCAATGCGAGATTGAGCATCCACCCGCATGGGGACGTGGAGCACTCATGGGCTGTGCTAATTATCATGCCCGTATTCGTTTTGCCGAGAATGGTTCCACTTGGCTCATTCGAGTGCCTCGAATCAACAGCAACATCCCTCAGCAACTCATCGACTATCTTTTTCGCAGCGAATATGCCACTCTTAAATTTCTTGAGACGACTAAGGTGCCTGCTCCTCGCGCATTCGGGTATGGTATCGCTGGTGACGCCAACAATAGAGTTGGTATAAGCTATATTCTCATGGAAGAGTTGCCAGGCAAACCTTGGAACCGGCAAGGACCACGTGGCAAGCGTTCTGCAGATAACAAGGACAAGGAGAAGGTGTGGAATGGACTGGCAGATATTCTCATTGAGCTTAAAAGCCATCCATTTTCCAAAGCCGGATCTCTTCTCCCAGGCCCATTGGCTTCAAACCCAATAATTTCTGCCATTGCCAGCGAACGATTTCTTGTTCTGAGCCCTTCTGGTCCCTATGGCACCGCTATCGACTATTACACTTCGTTTGTGGAGCAAAACATGTCCCTCATTGCTGATGGTCAGCTTTTCTCATCATTTCCATTGAATGCCTATCTCGTATTTCTATACTTGAAATCCCAGATCCAGGATTGTTCACCAGAGTCGAATTATAGCTCGGTTCAAAACACGGAGCAATTCTATATCAAGCATGTGGATGATAAGGGAGATCATCTAATGGTAGACGAAGAGCTGAATATTGTTGGCATAATTGATTGGCAAATGGCTCGGGTGGTTCCTGCCGATGAGGCTTTTGGGCCCTCTTTGGTGACAGCAGAAATGGGTGATATCTATAACGGTTTCTCATCCATGACTATCCATGATCGTGCTTTAGCTCGCCTCTTGAAGGAGAAAGGAGAAGATGACTTGGCTGATATCATGTGCAAAAACGAGAAGCTGCGGAGGTTCTTTTTTGGCCTTGACGTGGATTTCTCCTAGGATGAAACACTTTTGTTAATCCGAGGTATATGGGCTACATTTGGGATCGAGAGAGACACAGACTGGAAATCATGGAAAACGGAAATGCTGCAACATTATGTCCATGATGAACGTCTTGAGAAGATCATTGATAGGTTCGGGTTAGGCCCGTGACAATGATTCGGCCGTTGAAATGCAGTCTTTCACCAGGTCTGGCACAGACACTTTTCCGAGGGCTCACCTTTGAGAAGTAAATTGTGTAGCAAACAAGAGTGTGTACATGAGCATTGGGAAAGATCTGATTTGATTTGATTCATTTCTCATGCCTTTTATCAAGGGTCGTGTGTAGCCCCCTAGCTTGTGCGCGCTGCAATTTTCAGTACATCCGTACACGACATTGTTAGACCCTGGAAGATGCCAGCATTCCTGATGAATTACAAGCGTAAATGGCAAGAAGGGGCCCGTCATGAAGTTGAACCGACTCACAGAGTCAAAGTCGCCACCCGACTTGGCTACCACGATCGCACCTAGCGGTTGAGATCTCACAGTCGCACAGACAACCATGAAGACCCAGACATGCAGAAGGAACTTCATGATGAAATCAAAATGTACGTTCGTTGAAGACCGTATGAGTCTATGCAGGTCAAAATACGTTGAGGACCTCCGAATCACCGGACGCAGGACCCCGCGAAGATCGGCATCTCCGAACTACAAGAATATACGCTCTAGGATCATGGGATCCTGGCATTCTGGAAGTCTAAATTTTCATGTTACTACGAGGGTTGCAGATGGTGCAGGTTGCCCGGTGATCGTCAGTTGCGGCACCTGCGAGCATTGGTCGGTGCAGATACGCTTTTTTAGTGTCGCCGACGTGGCCTACCTTTCCATCTTATCTCCTCTCGTTATTGGTGGAGTCTACCAAGGTAAGATCGTCGGGGATGAGGAATACTGTTTCATATTTGTATACGGGGCGAGTTCCACGGCTGGGCCGTCCCTACATGCAACTTATAGGGAAAAGAATGGCGATTAAAGAAAAGCCTCCATTTGACTTTCTGTTCTTTGCAAAGAGTAACCAGAGCCACTGGACCCTATAATTTCAATATCCAACAACCACATTCCTTCCAATCTACGCCCAGCATAGATCCTAATACAACTTGACATGTCAACTAACATACCCCTCAATGCGTAGTTCTCGTATTTTTCATGTGTCATCCAGCCCTTTTACGGTTTATTTCCGATAGGCCTGCTTCGTCGCAATCTCCAGCTTCTCGAGCTGGAGCTCCTCCTCGCGGCGACGAGAGACATCTCTCTGGTAAAAGGAGCCCAGGGCAGCACCGACTCCCATGACGATCTCCAGGCCGAGCAGGACACAGAGGAGAGCATACCCAGCACAGATACTGTGACAGTCACGCGCAAAATGAATTGGGGTCGTGGCGCTGCTGGTACCGGTCTCCCATTTGCAGGTCCAGCTGTGCAGGGTTTCGTTCTCACTGAAGCCGCTCGGGTAGGTTGAGGAGGGGAGGTAAATAATGAACAAGAGTCCAATCAGGGATGTGATAAATCCAGCGATAGCTGATGTGGATGCACATGTATTAAGGATCTGAATACGCGAGTGCGGCTAAAATGGATGTGTTAGTAGATCGAACTGGTAACGAAGTATAGATCGGGGACACTGACAGATGGAAGCAGGGCAGCAACGACATATATCAAGTTTAGCACAGCAATAACACAACCACAAGATAAGGCTGCGATAGTCGGACGAAGATCGAAATTGAGTGGCCAAAGCGCGAGGCCGACGTTCGCCCATTGTGCTGTAGACTTGTAATGCTGGAAAGGCACTGTCTCGCAGGCGATCACAGCAATAGCACAAATCACGATCAAGAATGATAGACTGAGTCGACCCAAGTGAATGGCGCGGTTGCGTTTGAGGAAAGTCGACTCCTGCATATCGGAGGAATGGGCATGAGATCCGGTACTGGATGAACCCGAAGTCATAGTTGGAAGCAGAGCGACAACGATAGTGGATTAGGATTATGGATGAAAAGAGTTTGGACCTGGCTGTGACAAAGTATAAAGAAAGTAGGACCCTCACCAGGGGCGTGAAAGAAGGGCTATCCTTGAAAAGAACGGCGTCAAGGAGAAGATATAAAACCTCTGGTCTCAACAACCGCCGACTGGGGAAAGAAGCTGATTATGTACCCTGCGTCGTACAAACACAGACCTTCGCAGATAAATGTTAGCGAGTTGCCATCACAAATGCTAATATCGCGATGGGCGCGTAGCCAGCAAGCCCGTTTTCAACACGACATCCAGCCATTCAAGGCCATTGATTTGCCTGAAAACAAAAGTTAAAATTTCGGAGTTCGAGGGGCTGTCTCATACACATTGGTCGTGTAGCTTTGTGTTTGGGCTATGGTCTGGGCGGGCGCCTGCAGCTGCAGACTTGAGAGATGAAAGCAACACAAAGACAGCGCTAATTAAGTATAGCTAAATTTAGATGGAGCAAAGTAGGGATTGTCACTGACGATCATGAATACTGCTGTCTGATTTGTGGTCCTGGAAAGCTATTTTGTGACTGCATAAGTGATGGTAAATGCTGATAGGTGGAGGCGAAGCGCCGAGAGTAGCGACTTGAGGCCACGGCGGTTAGAGGTGATGGGAGTCATGTCCACTGCAGCAGTAAAGTTTCGAGACCGGACAAACCGATCAAGTACGAGGTATCAAGGGTACTTTGGTCAGTTGGTCCTTTTCTAAGTACTGGCTAGATTATCTACTGCCCGAGACACCCTCGCCCTGTACCTAAGGTAAGTTCGAGGCTTCACACTCTACGCCCATTGCCCATTAGTACCCACAGAATATCGGTTTGAGAAAGGTTCAAATTGATTAAAAAGCACCGTGGAAAAAGAAAGCCGATCTCCCAGAGGCCATGTTGGATGGTCCCGGTATGGTCGAAATCGTAGTTGGGAGGCAACCATGTTGAATAGCATCAGCAGAAAGCAAAAGCGCAGAAAAGCAAGTCAGACGTATTTCTACTCTCAGCTTGCAGTGTGTTAAGTAGGCCTTAGTAGTCGCCGCCGCGACTGATAACTTCCTTGCTAGTCTCTCCCAGCAAGATAGTCTAGGAAAAATATCAGTCCTGGATTTCCCAGAGGTAAGGAAAGAAGCATACATGTTCAAATTGCGCAGAGTACGATCCATCGATGTCCATAAGGGGCCGGTAGACTTCGACGATGCCTTGAGAAGCAAGGTTGTTCATCTGCACCAATCAGCACTAGTCCAGACCGGATCAGAACAATACTCACACCTGCCAGATACCGCCCAATTGGGATACCAAGGCGATCAAGGTAACGACGGCAAAATACAAGCGAGCCAAAATTGTCGTTGATAGTCTTGTTCAGAGACCTAGCCGTGGCAAGAGGCGAGACGATTCTTTTCGGCGCAAGTGGATCTTTGCCATAGCCATAGACACCGGGCTGAAACAAGTCAGTTCCTTTCCGAACGCAAGTAAGACGAAGGCTTGACATACCCCATCCACAAGGTAGCCACGCCCGGTAGTACCGAGCGTCTCGATGGCGAAGACTTCCCCCTCTTCCATCTTGGTATGGTCTTTGTTCTTCACAAAGGGAATGGACTTTCCACCGTGGATCTGATATTGCTTGATATTGTGTCCGGAGAGGTCTCGCACCGCTTTCACAGGGAATGTTTTACCTCCGATTTCCACTTCGTAGCTTTCCATCGCTTCCTGGATCGCAGCGCTGATATCGCAGATGCGGACGTCGACTCCAGCATTCTAATTAAAGTTAGCTGTGCTCTAAAGGGTAAACAGGTGGAAAAGGGCTTTAAATCACCTTGATTCCGGTGTTAGTTGCATCCTTCACTGCCGCAAGCAAGTTGTCATAGGTTGGATCCCACGACATGGTGAAGGCACTATCAACAATCCAACCGTTGATATGGACACCAAAGTCAACCTTCAGCACGTCGCTCGACTTCAGGACAACCTCCTTCTGTCCAGGATTGGGCGTGTAGTGTGCCACGCAGTTGTTCAAAGATAGTCCCGTAGGAAATCCCATTCCCGAGACCAGCGCACTCCCAGATTCAAGCCCCTCGTTATCGAGCAGCGCTCTCACGCCATCTTCGATATTCACAGCGATGTCTGTGAGGGTCTGACCAGGCCGGGCGCTTTCCTGCGTATATTTCCGGACCTGGCGGTGAACCTCCGCTGCTTTGCGGTAGTCGCTTAGGAACTTGTCGTCGTGGATGTGACGACGCGACTGGTATCGGTCTTCCTCGGCCGTCGTGCGAGCTGTGTTTTCCACCACAGATTCATACATCTGCGTCTCTCCACTTGGAAACTGGCCAGTAGGGAAGATCTGGTCCAGGGGGACTCGTGGTGGCGACGACTGTTTACCAGACGAAGCCTTCTTCTTGGACTTCTTCCGCTTCTTCTTGGTTGAAGTGGAAGTAGACTGCGGATTTAGCGACATTTTAACCTTGCGAGTGGTATCATCTCCGTCGGCATCATCATCTCCATCACCATCTCCCAGGCTTCCATCGCCATCCCGGGCAAGATGGACTCCTTGTGGTTCGCCGCCATTGGAAATGGTTGAGCAGGACGGGTCATCTGCTAATGGTAAGCGCATGTTACGGTGAAGTGGAGCTGCTACATACTGCCATTTGTATGGCTTTCATGTTCAGGGGTCTTCGATCCCATTTCGACATCAAGAAGTAGGTTTTGTAGAGAACGTGAATGATGAAGATGCGGCGAGGGAAGATGGTTGTTTTCTCGACAAAGGCGGTGTACTTTATCTAGTGCTCATTTGAAGTTCCAATTTGCTTCTCTTTTGCTTTCTCTATTTTCACATAAGACAAGGAATCCCTTGCTTCATTGCAGAAAGCAATTAAGTCCAGTTGGCACAGCCTCCAAGGAATTAGCTCCATGGCTCAATCTATAGATCAACAGGACGATATGGATGGCATCGCGGGGAAATCCGGCCGGGCCCACCGCCTGGCAGAAAGAAAAATCGTGGCGGGGCACTTGTAGACACTCTCAAGTGCTTCAATTGATTCCGTAAATATCCAGACAATATGCCGTTGTCAAAGCTGCAGGGAGTCAAGCTCCCCGCTTCGGCTGACTTCCATGGTAGGCCCGCGGGAACAACACGCAGACCCAGACAATGGCTCACTAACCTGGTGAACAGTCCACCTTCGTGATGGTCCGATGATGGAGCTAGTTACTCCCACTATCCGCCAGGGTGGCGTGAACACGGTCTTCGTCATGGTAAGAATACTGAAATAAGCGTCAATTCTCAGCTATGTAACATGTATCGCACAGCCCAACCTGGTCCCGCCTGTCACAACCGTCGACCGGGCCCTGGACTACCAGAAGCGCCTACAGGCCATTGAGCCTAACGTGAAATACCTCATGTCGCTGTACCTACACGAATCGATTACGCCAGAGACGATCATCGACGCGAAGAAGCGCGGTATCACCGGTGTCAAGAGCTACCCGGCCGGCGTGACTACCAACTCGAGTTCGGGTGTCATCGATTACTCGCTGTTCTACCCAGTCTTCGCTGAGATGGAGCGCCAGAACATGGTCCTGAACTTGCACGGCGAGCTCCCGTCCAAGGGCGATGTGACAGTCCTGTCGGCTGAGGAGCGGTTCCTGCCCACCCTGCTTGAGCTCCACGCCCAGTTCCCCAAGCTCCGTATCATCCTGGAGCACTGCACCACCGCTGCTGCCGTTGAAGCTGTGAAGAAATGCGGCCCAACCGTTGCGGGTACCATCACTGCCCATCACCTCTCCATCATCATCGACTCGTGGGCCGGCGACCCTTTCTGCTTCTGCAAGCCCGTGGCCAAGACCCCCGCCGACCGCGACGCCCTTCTCAGAGCTGCAGCCTCCGGTAACCCCAAGTTCTTCTTTGGTTCTGATAGCGCCCCTCACCCAGCTGCCTCCAAGCGTGGTGGCGAGAAGATTGCCGCCGGTGTGTTCACCCAGCCGTACACCACTCAGGTCGTGCTCGATTCTTTTGAACAGGCCGTTGAGAACGGTGTCCTCAAAGACGAGGACATCACCCCGGAGATCATTGAGGGATTCATGAGTAAGTTCGGGCGGGCCTTCTATGAAATCGGCGAGGAGCAGAAGGAATTCATCACCCTCGAGAAGAAGGGTGAGAAGATCGTCGACATCCTCAAGTCGGATCAGATCGACGTTGTCCCCTTCCGAAAGACCCAGGACACATGGAGTGTGACCTGGTCTTCATAGATTCCCCAGTTTCCTAGCTTCAATGCAAAAATAGTGTTCAAAGGCCAGTAAGACTGTTCCCTTTTAGACAGTGCATCGGTCTAGGAGAACTTGGGCTCCTGCGTAAGCATGTTGGCCACATTCTCTAACGCATGTGCCTCGGAGATATTGATCCGGCGACCAGCAACGACCGGGTTGCCATCGTCGCCCATTGCCAACTGTCCAGCCCGTTCGAGGTGAAGTCTGATGCGACTCTCAATGTACGCCTTCCGTTCATCGCGCTTCGACTTGGTTTCCATGGCCACCCCTGAGCCTGGCAGACTGGCCAATTTCGGTCGAAGGCTCTCAAGGGTCGCCTGCAGGGCCGGAAGTTGCGACAGGATGAAAGCCGTGTTTGTCGTAAGAGGTGTGTGTTTGACGTTGGAACCAGCATCCACGCCAACGCGAAGCTGGTGCGCAGCCGGGCTAGATGTCAAGAAGGAGAGATCCAGCGGTTTTGCGGCCTTTGCCTCTGCGCCCTCGGGTTTGGCGGTCTCGACGGTCGACAGGATAGACTTGAGCTGAGAAATCACCGCGTCGTTTCTCGCACACTCATCTTTCAGCGATCGGTTGAGTTTGCGCGTTTCCAGTAGCTTCTTGCGCTGTGCGTGGATGGTCTCTGGGGTGGGTGCATCAGGGGAAGCAGTGAATGAGAGACCCTACACGGTAAAGCTTTAGTCCATGTAAACTAAAAAAGAAAAGAGGAAATGCTTGACTCCGTCTCGCGACTGCATTTACGCACCTCATAATGCTTGAGCCTCACCCAGGAGAGCAAGTCCTCGGGCACGGTGAGAATATTCCTCAGCACGTAGATCTCAAACTTGTCAAAGGCCTTGTCGACATTGGCTTCCAGGAGCGTCTCCAGCTGGTGCAGACCATTCTCAAGCTCAAGCTTGGCTTCCGGGTAAAGAACATTGCCATCTTCGTCAGTTTCGGGGATGGTAGAACCGTTGCTGGCGTGCGCGAAGCCCAAGCGCTCGGGAGGCGTTGCAAGGAGACTGGTCTCGAGGCCGGAGATTGCCTGGTATATCAAATTATTGATCGAGTTGATAATATCATCTATGAGAGACTAGGAGGTACAGGTCAGTCAACTTGTCAAGGGGTGGGGCGCGCATACACAACGCCGAGAGAGGGGTACAATGGGCTCATTGGGCTCTTCGGGCTCAGAACACGTACCAAGGGAGTGTAACTGAAGTGCTCTGTGAGCAGGGAGGTTGTCGTATCGTTCATGGCGAAAACGAAGCGAGAGAGACCTGCCGGTTTGAAGATGGAGGGACGCGTTGGAGGGAGAAAAGACGCGCGGGATGAAAACAGACCGCCTTCGCTATCACTCGATATGCAACATCTAACATTCCCAATTTTGTTTTGCTTTATACACAGGTGCTTGTCGGACAGAAGTTCGAAGCACGCCGAAACATCCACATACCTGTCCCAGATGCAGATTGTCCTGGATACTGGTTAGAATCGGACGGCGTCAAACAGGATTCGGTGCCAACATGTATCACGGACAACTTGTCAGGTTCAATTCAGATCTCACGCCGAATCTACAGTCTGCAGATCCAAATGACATCGAGACGCTGCACAATTTTAATGGCTTCAACGCTGTGCCGCCATTCACGGAGAAGCACAGCCTGGGCAAGCCGCCTACGTATCACACCCCTCGAAATATTTCCATGTTACGGGTCACGTATATCTAAAGATGGGGGCCAAATGAACTGTCATGTTAGGGGTATTTGGTATCTCAAAAATAGAAACAAAAGTGATCCCAACGCCATATCGCTCCGGTGCGGCCTATATAAAGAACCCATGATTCAGAAGGTTAGAAATCCATAGTAAGCTGCGGCGCCATTTTCTCCAGGTCCTCAACCTGCATCATAAGATTAGCATCCTGAGCAAAACAGCCCAACAAGATAGAACATACCTCCAGAAAGCCGTCGCCGATACTCCTCGCGCCCCCAGCACCGTCCGTTTCCGCCCGTTCATACGCAGCACGCGCAATAGCCTCCCTCACAAAGACATCGACATACTTGGCCACAACGTCATTGGCATCCTTCGCTACCTTGGTCTTTTCATTGTGGAAGTTGTGATGCAGGAGTCGAGTAAGCAATTTCGGCGGGATCTTAGGATCGCTCGAAGCGACATCCTCGGTTTGATTATTCGTGGTGACTTCCGCGAGGATGTAATCCGGTTCCTGGGAGAGCGACCGCTCGTGACTGCGGCTAGATGCGTCGGAATCTAAGTCGGATGCTCCGTCGGAGGCAGAGACAGATGCGGGCGGGGATTCAACGCGTGATCGCTTTGTTGAGGATGTAGATTTGGGGTTTGCAGATTTTGATGCTGATGCTGATGCTGATGCTGAAGAGGAGGCTTTGGCGGTGTTCTGCCTGGCCTTTCCCTTGGCTTTGGGCGCTACTTTGGGCGCAGAGGATGAGGATGATGGTCCTGCGTTTGATGGGGTGCGGCTTGGTGGTTTGAAGGGCAGGCGGCGCTTTTTCGCTGGTTGAGGTTCGCCGGCCATTGTGGTGTGACCTGGTGTCGGCGGAGGATGGTGGTTGATAAAGTAAAGCGTAGGCTGTCAACGCCTATTGTCCAGCGCGGGTCGCGACGCGTTATCAGGTGATTCTGGTTGTTCCCGCCAGTTTCATCGCAATTGAAGCATTTGATGAAAATTGGAGCTTGAGCTCGATTCTTTATCAATTATTCGGCCTGGGTTTATTTAATACTGCGAGGATTTGGTACTGTTATGGTCGATATTCAATGTTTGTGATATTGTTCGAAGATGGTGAGTCCAGAAATATATATCAAAACTTTGAAGAGATACGTATGTACCGCACCTGAATGTTTACGGTAAAATGTCTTGAATTTGAAGGATTCTCACAATATCCCAACCGCCTGGGCAGTCCTTGCGAAATAGAGACACTAGGACTCGTTTTCTTCATCCTTCCGAGTCGGTATCCTCGGCAGGATACAAAACCGTCATATCCAGGCCAACATCCTCCACCAAACCACGCGTCTCCTCCCACGGAACAGCAAACAAACCAGAATTGAACCGACAAGAGTACAAGTCATCTGGTGCAGGCAATCCACCGTTCTGATGATCATTATGAAGAGAATCAAGCTGATTCTTCAAGTCCTGGAGCGCCGCATGGGTGCTGTTGACAATCATCTCCGGCGAGTCGACTCGGTTGCCATAGTTGCGCGACGCAAAAAGACAGATAATCCAATGTTGCTTCCGATTATTTCTGTAGCCATCGTGCGGCGGGATGACAAGCGCCGTGCCTAGTGGGAGTCGCACCGAGATGGTGCTCTCGTCGTCAGCCTGAAGGTCGGTGATGTTGTGGGTCGTGTTGCCATATCGATAAGTCTGACAGTGGTTGCGGTAGTTGCGGTATGCAGCAGGGTACTGAAAGATCTGTGTTAGCTTTGCGAACCGACGTCTTGAGTGGGAAGATCAGGGAGTTGGGGCTGGTCCATCAACAAGCACACTTTTTTCTTAAATGCCCGGGCAATACCTGCACCCCAAGCACCTTGGACATTGCACGCATCTAGTAGAGGTCGATAAGTTGGAGGCTTTCTCTAGCGGGAAAGTCACTCACGGATCAGGGCCGAGCCTTCAGGAGCATCGAACAGATCTCCTGGGATCTCGGTCACCCCACCATCACTGGTCGTGGCAGACATCAGGAGAATTAATAAACAGGGCCAGTAAAAAGCTAGACAAGGAAGTCCGAAGGAGAGTGCGAGTTGATATGGTTTGAGGAAGAAGAGGTTTGTTCGAGCAGATCTACGGCATGTTCCAAACGAAGTTCTGGGAGGGGAAGTTATGAAAGCTCAGAAAATGTTGCGAGAGAGAAGACTTGGTTGACTATAAAGTTAAAAACTCATAAGAATATAATGAATAGAGCCAAATGCTCATTCAAGACGTCATGCCCACTAGTCGATGTTCTCAGTCTCTTTGCTTTATCACTTAGGCCTCGTTCTCTCTAGCCTCTTCCTCTTTGGCCTTCTTCCCCTTGACTTCCTTCTTCTCCATATTTTCATCGGCTTCCAGCTTCGGGTTATCCTTCAGCAATCGGAACAGGCGCTTTCGGAAACCGTCTTCCCTTATCGACCCCAACTCTTTATCCCGAGGGGACATAGGGCCTTCGGACGGCGTGCATGTGGATGGTGAAGCGGTCGCCACGGCAGATGGCAAAGAAAACGGCGCACTCTGCCCGCTGCCGGTCTTCAAACGCCGGCTCATACTTCGAGACAGACTTGAATAGGTTTGGGCTGTCACCTTGCTCGCTGCGTTCTATCTGCGAAATTTCGCTTCGAACCGTCATGCCGTTTGTTGCAAGGTTTGCTTCCGGAATGGGAATATAGATGACCACGCCGAGACTAGGCGGAATACCTAGCAGGTCTTCCAAGGCCTTCTGGATAAGAGCCGTGTTGCGAAGATTTGTGACCGGGGCGATGAAGACAGGAAGCGCGTATACTGTCAGCAGGTAGGACGGGAGAGAGTTGCTGCCAAAGAGCACGTAGGTTTCCTGCTGGACCGTGACCATGATGGAGTTTTCCGGGCGCTGGTAGACTTGAGAGAGACGAAGCAGAACATCCTCGATAAGCTTGGACTTCTCATCCTTGATCTGGTACAGTAGTTGATCAGCGGCCGCAACATGAATTCAAAGACAGGATAAAGACGTACTTTGTGATTCGTCTTGAGTTCGGCAACCACAAGCGAGTCCTGATGAACATGCTCCGAAGGGGAAATATGGGAGCCGCGATGACCAAACATTTCCTCGTAGTACTGGCTCTTCTTTTTGGCCACCGGCGCTTCCACAACGCTCTTCTCGGCCACGTAGAAGGCCTTGTTCTCTGGTAAATAGCGCACGGTAGGCACCACGTTCTCCTCTCTCTTGCTATCCCCGAAGAGTCTTGGGGCAGCCTCCGTTCTTCGCAAATTCGTCTCTGGGAGGATCACTGGCGCCAGAGGGACCGACGTGGTGGTGGCCGCTGGACGCCCCGGTGGAGGTGAAATATCCGTTTCCAGACGAGGAAGTGAGGGCCTCTTAGACTTTCTTGGATCCATGATGAAGTATTTCATGTATAAAGAAGATGGGGTGCGATAAAAGAAATGAGGAACGAGGAACGAGGAAAAAAGAATGGAATTCATTGGGATATCAAAAACCTTGGAAGGCGCGACCAGGAAGATCACATCACATCAAGAAGGCCAACTCACTAAAGGCCGAATTCCCACTCGTAAAGATTTTATCGATGCGTCTCCTTCGATCCCATACAATCTCTCCATTGACATGCTTGATGTATAAGATGCGATGCTGTGGAATGAAATCCTCGTCCGTTGATTCCTTCTTCCAATTGTCCATGTTTATCTCCAATTGCCCCTCGAACCGATCCACGAAGCCAATGATGAAATCGCTGCGTTGAAACTCCGAGTCCCAGGTGATGCGACTGATGATATCTGACCCGTCATCGTCACTTATATGATCTTTCTCTTCCCATGAGTAATATGAACTACTTACCTCCTGCCGGTCGCAATTTGTTCTCACCGGTCCTGAGATCTGGTGGAGAGGGGCTTCTGCGCACATGCTTTGGCTTGACTCTAATGGCCGGACTGGGCGATCTTGATGGTTCTGCCTTTTGCTCGTGTTCGTGATGTATCTCCGGAGGAGCCTCAGCCGCCATGGTTGCTTCTGGTATGGAAATACGACCTCAAATAATGGATAATAGCCATCTTGAGAACTGAGAAAAGGGAGGCTTTATAACTCACAGTTACAAGATCCGAGACATAATCCCAAGACCCTCAAAGCCCCATTCGTTCAATGACTCAATTAGAGTCACAACTGGTGGTTGATGAGTCAGTTCCCTGAGTCAGCCCAAGCACGGCAGACAGGCAAAAATGTTGCTTGACGTCCTTATGCATGACACCAGAACCAAAAAGGAAGTCCTATTGCCTTAGTGCCTTTACCATAGCTTGGAGACCGAAAAATCGTAAAAAAACATTTCGAAGCGTTCAACATGCCCATAAAAGCTATGACATAAAAACAAACCGCAAAAGCGCAAAAAGTCAACTCCGATAGGGGGAATCGAACCCCCGGCTGCCGTGTGAGAGACGGCGATGTTAGCCACTACACCATATCGGATGGTTGAAATTCCTTCCGCGAATTACGTTATTAGGCCTAGCGCTGGCCTTTTCGGTCTAGCGTCATACGGCCCTGTGCGTCGCGTGCGTGGTTCTATAAAGTCCTCCCCATCGCCCCTTCAACTTTCTGGCTCTCCTGCTCCTCCTTTCTCCCACCCCATGCGCGGCTTGCGGATGAGGCATTTTTGCTATTGATCCGGTTCACCGAGCTCCGCCATTCCCGTTATCGTCGGCGTGACCCAGCCAGTCCTTTGCGGTCCTTCGAGCCCTGGAGCGCAATCTGCGCTGCTTCCTTCGCCCTGCCCCGTTCCCTCTTAGCCCTCGCCATTACGCTCGAGATGAGGCATTTTTGCCCCTGGTCTGCTACGCCGACCGGCAGATCCGTCACATCACATGTTAAACGATCGGTTAGTCGTCGAATTTCTGCGCACCTAGGTGCATTCACCCTACGCTCTTTCTGAACAATCGTCCGTGTCTAGCGGGACTTCAAATCTGCCTTGGGGACGTAGAGCCCGGACGAGGGCCTTGATAACCTTGGCTGATGGCGTCCGTATCATTTCGGCACTAAAGAAGGGTTCGAACTGGTCGGCTTCTCTGACCGACTCGCTGTTTCGGCCGCGATTCGCGTCGGCCAGTAGTTGCTTAGGGTGTAAGCGTTTATATTGTGATACTCTATCCTTCGAGCTGACCGTAAGATTCCACGACGGCTGTCTCCCGGCTCCGGGACGCTCTCTGGACCTAAAAAGCCGCTAGGCCACGTCGCCAGTCCGCGTGTAAGTATCTATTTCCCTCGACCTATATAGTTTTTTTCGTGCGACCGTTTGTATTCCGGAGATCTACGCTCCTCCAATCCCTGTTACCGAGTGCGCCTTGTCCCGGACACCGTCGTTGGCTTCATGATCGATTGGCATAGAGGACGAGATAGATGGATAAAAAAGTAGAGTTTACTCCTATAGCAATAGCGTTATGCGGACCGGAGAATGGTGCAGGGGAAAAAGGGGGTAAGTTTTGGGCAACCACTCTTTATAGCTATTCTAACGATTGCTAGAAAGCGAGCAAAACAAAGCGCAATACAGCAGAATTCGAAATCAGATTGCCCCCTAGACACTCACGCTTTCTTTCCCAGCGCCCCACTCAGACCACACTAGTCCGAATTAGGTCAAGAAAAGTCCCCACCATCATTTCTTGATGTACTTCTGGTACATCACCAAAGTTTACCGTAATTACCGGTTTCAGCAGAGAAGAGGATATTTGTCGAAACGTTCCTATTCCATATAACTTGGATAAGACATTGTATATTACCATGTTATCATTCTGAAAGTTTTCTGAAGGAAGGGTCGGGAACGGAAGAGCTGGAAGAGGGAAATTTGAGGATCTGGCTTGATCTGCGCCTACTCCTTGCCTTTCATTTCTGGGCATAATAACACAGGCAGTATAAGTGACCCGGGGCGAAAGGGGGAGCTAAAGGGGTACTGGTAATCAGCTGCACGCTAGCTCAATCTACGACACGATGATCCTACACGTATAACGACATAACAATGGCATACAAGCTTTGATGATTAGTCTCTTGAAGGCTGCCTGAACCCTGCCCTAGTAGAAGAACAAGCGGTGTGCGTTACTTCAGCTAGCCGCGCATAGAGCGGAGCGATCATGACGTCACGCTGTAGATCTTTTCCTCAACGCGTTTGGAACCCAGACTCAACACCCTAATAGTACTGTGGTTTTTAGTTACAGTATTTCCCGAGACTATGTGGCCGAAGCCAAGGGAGCTGAACAGATCTGAACTGTGAATTTTCCCGCCGATTCTATCTTATAATATATAGGCTGCCTATATAAAGTCGTTATATTGTGGAGGAGCTAAAGATGCCCCCCTCATTTCTTGTGAGATTATGAGCTCTTTTTCATTTAGATATACAATATTTAAAGGGATTTTTAGTAGTGAAGCTAGAACTGCAGGTTCCAAGTAACAATGTATGATTAAACGTGAAGAACTAAATACATATGCGATAATGAGTGTCCTTATATATCCTAGTTCTTTGTGTTGTCCGTTCCTGTGAACGTGGTGCCTGATCACTGAGGGTTGTGCCTCTCGTGATGTGTTCCCCCTTAATGCCTTGTTGTGTAGGCGTATAACCGCGTGTTATGCCCAAACGGCTGATTCTAGCCGCTTATTTACCATCCTGCTAATTATAACTAACAGTAATCTTTAGCACGGCGAGTATGGGGCCGAGAATGGCGTGGGCGGTGAGTGCTTGCTGGTCGTTCCTAGGATCCGTTGGCCCACGGTGTTCCCGAATACCTACGTACTAAGTGGGTCTATAACATACAGCTTGAAAGCGCATCCTAATAATCCAAGAGGTATTGGCTATAGTGCCTCTAATTCAGCCACGAAGGCTGATTCGGAAAGTGGTCAGGTCATTTCCGGTCATTTCCAGTGAGGCTGCTTACCAAAAGGCTTGGAATAACTAATTGAGAGCCTGTGAATAATAGCGTTCCACAATGGAGTAGGTCTAGAGGCCAAAGAAAAGGCGCCAGACCAGCACTAGCGTAAAAGCGAATCATCGCCGAAACTAACGTCACGTGCAAGGGAGTGGCTCGCCCGCCTCCCTCGCTCATCTTCCCCTCCCTTTTTCAGGCACATACCTATATCATTAATAACTTATCTCAGCCTCCTTGAATTACCACTGGTTTCCTCTTCCGTCTGGTTTTCATTTTCATCTTTTCCCCAATATCACCTCACCAAAGCGTTCTCAAATACCTCACAATGGGCTGGTTCGACAGTATGTGACAGTCCTATCTCATATCGCTTGCCGTATTCCCGACTGACACTAGGCCTACTACTTAGATGACTCCGACCAGGCTCAAGCCTATGAGGAAGTCACGCAACGGCCTCACGAGGCCAAATGGTCGCACGAGCTAATTGGCGGTGCCGCTGCCTATGAAGCCGCCAAGGCGTATGAGGATCACGTCGCCGAAAACGGTCAAGATCCCCATGCCTCCCTTGTTCTCAGTTACTAACACTCACGCGTAGGCCACCCTAACGAGCACGACCACGCTAAAGAGATACTCGCCGGCGTCATTGGCGCTTTTGTCGACCGCGAGGTTGAGACAAAGGGTCTAGACTTCATTGACCGTGAGAGGGCCAAGCGACATGCCCAGGAGCAAGCTGAGGAACAGCTTAACAACCAGTATGGCGATCGGTGGTAAGCCTTGACTAGAGCGGGAAATTTGCCGATGGTATGCGGAGCTAAATTTATCCACTGCAATAAATGCAACTCCTCGCTCTTGTAGGCTTTTCCTCTAAAACGCTTCTAAATAGTTTGTCCCTATAAGCACGGCTATGCTTTTTGCTAGATCTTGTTTTCGGTGTTCCTATTATAGAAGTCCCGTCAATCTCGAATCGTGACTTTTCGTTTCAACTACTTGCTCCCCCTTCGAGTAGACTCCCTCTTTTAGGCGAGGGCCTCTTAGAAACTCGCGACCTCGGATTTAATATTAAGTCTTAGATAAAATGGCTTATCGTTAGATTCATGTTCCCTTTCAGGCAGGCTACGTTCTCTCTACCCGGTCGGCAGGTTAAATTATAAGGTTAAGAATTTATCCCCTGGCTGTTTTAAGTCTGAATAACGTTACATATCTACGAAGATTAACGAGACGCTAGTGTCGCGTTTGGTCATTTCCAATTACAACGACTAATTTGGTGCTTTCTATAAACCACTTAGACTAACGCAGCAATTAGCTATATCCAAACAGAATTTCGGCAATCATTTGCAACTCAATAAGTTCCTGTTTCAGAGACTCTGGAAAGCAGGGTCATCGATCTAGCAAATAATCAAATAAAGGGGATATAAAGTAGGGCTCGCACCCTACACTAGGGAGTACGCAACTAATGCGGGCCAGAGAAGGAACACCCTTAATAGTAGAGGTTGATTCTATGCACAGATATTACGTTCGTCCAAATCATACTTTCCACAGTCTGGAGTCAGACTGATATAAATAGCACTCTGTATCTACTTTCGCCTCTATAGAGAGGAAGGAAGAGCATTCTGCGGACGACGATATTTCCGTGCTGTGTATCTCTGAGAAGGAACCGCGGACAAGTTTCTCCAAGAAACCCGCAAAAAGTGCTCAGTTAATAGTCCGCAGGTGAAAGACAGTGTTCTTGAACGGTGAGGGAATCTTCGACAGGATAAATGATGAGTTCTTACGGAAAATGCCGAACGAACAACCTATGAAAATTGAGATTTTACCAGTCTCTGTGAACCTAGTAAGTACTTCAAGTGCTCTAAAGGACGTGCAAATGCGAGCTTATCTTTAACAATTGAAATTGATCTCTCATTCGTTGTCGTTTCAAAATTAAAAAGTGGAGTTTAACAAAAATGTGCTGTATCCGAATATAGGGAGTTTGAAAAGTGAGTGTAGACCCACTTCGGTCTGTATAACGTCTTTTTCGTCATGCGGTTGTTTTGGAAACGAATTAGGGTCTATATAAAGCAGTTAGTAGCAAACATCTTGATCTTATCGGACTAGAGTGGCTCTAGGCACAGATCGCGAAACAGAGCATGGAGGCCGGAGGGGGCGCATCTACATTTGAATACTATTTGCCGAGTTCCTTAAAGATTGTTCACTCAAACGCCTGTGTATACTCTTGGGGTGCATCGGCAAATATAATCTGCCCAGTGCCGGAAACTTTAATTACAGTAATTTTGGTGATCTACCAGTAGTACATCAAGAAATGATGGTGGGGACTTTCTCTGACTTAAAGCAGTTTAGCGCGATCTGAGTGGGGCGTTGGGAAAGAAAACTTAAGTATCTAAGGGGTAAACTATTTCCGAATTCTACTGTACCATACCTCGGAGAAAGGCAATGTTTCTCAGGCCGAGGAACCCAGAGAGGTTCACAGAGTACCTGAAACTTCTTCGATGACTAGCGACGCTATTACACAGGAAACAACAGAGCAAACTGATACTTCCGTTGGGAAGGACCTGCCATGTGGCTCCTATGATGTGGGATCGACGAAACGCAAATTATCGCATGGCGAAGGCGTCTCTTCTGAACTCAGACGATCGGCGCGATTGACCAAAAGAGCTAGAACTTGATGGCGATGGTTCCTCTCCTTCTTGTATTCATTCCTTGCAATCCATTGATAGCAAATACGGGACATTAGAGCATTATTTCGGAAACCCAAAGCGTCGGCCGAAAATCAGCAAGGTGCTGAAAGCATGTCCTCAGCATTGAGTAAAATGAGGACCTATGAATTGAGATAGTCACATACGAACCACTCTTAAGAACATATATACACAAAAAAAGGTCTCATGATTCTAATCCATGCCTCATGCGCTGTGTTTCTCGTTCAAAGGTATTAGAACGCTTGTTAGGGCTCGAGTCCGATGTACAGATCTCTCACTTGCGCTTCTGATTGGGCGAAATGGGACCCAAAGGTGCTCGTCTCTTTTGGAACCTTGCACGCTCAAAATCAATAAACATCACATGGCTGGTTTCCTCATTCCAGATCATGTTCCCTAGTATTGGGTCATTGTGAAGCACGCCTAACCTGTGAATAGCATGTAGGGCATTCTCAGCCTGCCGAACCAATCGACGTCGATCAATTTCACCACGTTTAGCGAGTGTCCCCCCAGCATAGCCCATGAACATCAAATGGACAATCTCCGCAATCCCGTCGTAAGAGAACGACCGACGAAGAACCAGGCTGCCAACCAGAACTGGCACAAACACCCCTTGGATTTCAGTAAGTCGAGAATATACTGACTCTTCGTGCTTCGAGCTCTCAGCAAACTCAATAGGCGAACCTTTCGCGACGAACGTGTATCCGTGCGATAATAATGTCACTTTAAAGAGGGCCCCGCGTGTTCCATGAATATGCAGCGACTCGCACCCAAGGTCCATGTTGGGCCACAGTGCATCGGTGGAGAGCTGGTCATCCAACAGACGAATGAGCATAGCCAGGTCAATTTGATGCCGATCGACACCATGATCCAGCACATTGGTACATTCCCTATCTAGGCTCCCCCAAGTTGTTCTTAAGCCTAGAAGGCATTGTTGCGTGCAATACTGCCGAGATTTGCCTTTTGAGCGCGAACCTCTTTGTGATTGTGCAGTACCGGTCGATAGCGATGACAAGGCTGGTAGCTGTGTGAAACTGCAATGTGGGGGCCTCCGACTGGGGGTATTAGAATCAAATTCATCGCTGGAGTCATCGCCAAGATCAGACGAAGTCGGTCCTTGCGACGGATTGCAAGATGCGACATTAGCGAGTGCATATTTCGATCTCGTCTTAACCGGAGACATGCGACAATATTCTTGTCTGCTCTGGGGCGATGGTTTTAAGTCCGAGGAGGGCACATTCTGTTCCGAGATTTCGCCCAGAAGGTCGTCATATACCATTTCCCACGTCGCCAATCTGGTCACTGCCCAATTCGTCCATCCTGTGCCTCTTGGCGGAGTTCTCAAAGCTCGAAGAGTAAAGGCCAAAACCTGACCAAGCGCAGTCAGGTGCAAACGGTTATCATCGTTTAGGTCGCCGGTCCATCCAGTTGTTTCCCCCACGTCTTCTTTTGGCACTGACAGATAGTAGTATGCGGTGGAAGGATCATTAGGAAGTACGCGAAGAAATATGAAAGCTTCACCTGTACACACGTATCCATACTCCAGTCCTCCTTTGATCATGTAGGAAAACGTCTGTGTAATGACCGCGGCGACAACGCGACGACAAATGTCTTCAGGTGTTTCATCTTGCTGATAGCGGACCACTTGGTCAACTTCCATATCTTGAAGTCCAGCATTTATGTGCGCAAGCGAGAGCTTATGTGGTGCCTTGTATTCGATAATAAATCCAGGCACCTTTCCCCCAGGGCCTTTGCTATACACGCAGAACTGGTCTGCTCTAGGTCGAGATTGCCTTGGCGGTGTAGCCCCTTGGGATCTCGCAGGTGACTGGGCCGGGGGCAGCAATCTGACCTTATCAGATTGTTTTGCAGCTAAGCGTCCCGAGCGACGCGGTTGCTCCTGGGTCAAGCTCAAAGACTCCATGTCTGCCACCACCTTTGACTCATCAGTCAAGGTATTCGCATGATTTTCAAAGGTCACATCTCCGTTGAGGCAGAATATTTGTCGGAGTCGGGGATTCGAATGGAGTTGCTTGACGACCGAGGCGACACGCGACTCAACAGTCTGTCTTTCGAAATAACTAAGATTGAGCTCCGAGCTTAGCATTCTTTCTCGCACCTCTTTGCCGAATACCTTCAATGCCAGCAGTGGCGGAAAGTGGCGTTCCGTAACAAAAGCCGTGTCCATTATGTCCTTCCAAATAGCAACCTGTTCCTTGGGAAACCCTGTCCACTCCCGAATCGTATCCGGGCGGAGTTTATCATCTACATTTGCCGGATCGCCCTTTGTCGATGAGTCTCTATCTTCCTGTACGGTAAGGCCGAGAAATAAATGGGCATGGCAGACATCGAGGAACTCTGGAAGCGTGGTCTCTCGAGTTTGAAGCCTTTCCTCACTTAGTTGCTGTTCTGCTTCTATCTGACGTCGTTCGGCTTCGGTTTGGCGTCGCTCGGCCTCCTCTAGACGCCGTCGTAGCTCCTCTATCTCCTGATGAGACATTTTGACGTTTATTTGGGACGGAGTGCCCACGAGGAGTCCCAAGAACGGGTTGTGGTGAGACGACCGCCAAGACCAAAACAAAACAAAACTCCCACCTGGAGCGGCTCACACCGCCCTCCTGGAGAGAGTGTGCCACACCCAAATACAAAACGATCAATTTTGACCCTTTACATCACTACCGTGGGCTGTTTCCTACGTTGAAATAGAATCCCGCATCTCTAAGCCTGCGAAAGCGTCCGCGGTCAAAAATACTAAATTGCTGCGTTTAAATGTTGTGGGAAAAGATTTGATTTGGTTTATTTCTCGCACTTTTCACGACATCGGGGTCGATCCCAACCTCCTCCCTACTTGTATATCCAAGACAGCAGTACTCCAAGCGAAAATGTGCCCGACAGTAGAATTTGCAGTCGATAGTGTTGACGCGGACTAGACCGGAAGAGCTGACGAGCTTCACTTCAGTGACAGTTGCTTCAGGCCAGAGGCCTAGAGGTCTTCGCCATTCATCAACCAAGCACCTCCCCGTTCGCTTCCATCGTGATATAGTGTGGTAAGGTGGACATAAGCCGTAGCTATCCTTTGATATCGTCGAACGTTAAGAGCGTTGAGAGTCGTTCGAGAAGGTGGTGCAGATTAATGGGCGCGGAACTCAACCATGACGCAGCCATTTCGCGTCAGGTCCTCTCCTTGGACAGGTCTTAGCTTCCTCAGGCGCGGAACAACCACCAGAGGAAGCATCACGTAGAGCTGTCTGTCCTCGCTGGTGAGCGGTGAACCAATCATTACTTAAGGGCCAAACTAATTTGAGTCACCTGATTTTCTGCCCAACATGCACTGGAACCTTCTTACCTGTTACCCCTCCCCCTCTTTGCCTGCAACTTGAAGATATTACAACGCATGGTTAAGTCATTCATTGTCCTCAGGGTATGGAAATAAAACTTAACCGAAACACTCGGTCTCTTGGCAACTGCACAATAACATCAAAGGATTGGTCAAATCAGCGGCAAGGCTGACTTTCTTTACTGCCTTGCGCTAAGTGGATATGTCTTTTTGGTGAGGGACGCCGGGTATCCAGGGCTTTTGATTGGTACTGAATCCCCAGTCTAACTTTCTGTTGTCGTGGGGGATTGGTGTACATTCACGCTGCTTCTGCAGAGCCATTACGGTCTCGTGGTCCTCGCGCATCCACGGATACCAGACACCAGCCCACTCGATGACGCCAAAGCGCGGGGCCCCCGAGTCTGCGCCTATCACGGCGTCCTCGTTCAGGGACTCGTTATTCCAGCTGCAGCTCTGATTGACTCGTGCTGGCCTGTCATGTCAGCCTCGCCCCAGACCTTTCATCACCGCCAGTAATCGGTTGGCATGAGATCAGGGGAAACCAGATGCGCCATGTGGGTCCCGCATATCATTTGTCGTCGTGTATGCTTCATGTATATCCCTGACAAAAGGGTTATCCGGCTTTGCTTTGCTTCTTTGCGCTACGTCTTGTGTCTTGCCAAGGACAGCTATTGCATTCTAGAATCGCTCCTATACCCTACGTACTAGACACCAAAACGGCTTTATCTGCAGAAGCCGAAAAGCGGAAAGCAAATAGCGAGGCGTCGCGACGGTTCCGCGTACGAAAGCGTTAGGAAGCGCTACGCGAATAGCTAGTAAATAGGTAGTAGAATAAGATCTAGTTTCTGTTGAAGCTCTGCAAGTTTCTTAGATCTAAGAGAGATTATTTTCGTGAAAACCTCGACCGCTATATATCTTTGAGTCAATTTCCACCGAGACCACCGACCCTATAGCCTATACCGTCTAATTCGTCCATAACGACAACTCTACTAGAGCGGTCTAGCAAGAATATCTGGCTAAGGAGCTAAGCCCGTGATAAGCTTTTACGAAGTTGAATAGTAATAGTTAATCGAGATTTTGTTGTCCAATTCTTTAATAGCCCCTAAGCTCTATCAAAGCTCGAGAATTATTTTCTACTTCCGCGGAGCTACCAAGCTCCTCGGGTGATCGTATTCGATGTTGCGATAGTAAATCTAGGTTATAATTTCAGGATTCTAGACTTTCATCAATTCATCTATTTTGTAAAAAAAAAAAAAAAAAAAAAAAAGCATAGCCATCATTACGTTATGCTCTTTGGAGCCATCTCCACGATCGTCTCAATCGAGGTAGAGCTCTTAGCTATAAAAGGGAGAAGGGCCCCGTTCACTCCCCATTCCTAGGTCCATTCACACAAGGTGAAATGAGATCTAGCAATATAGAAAGCATGGCAGACCTTAGTAAAACTCAACTCTAATCATCCCGGGACATGACTAAAGGTTTGTATATACTATTGTCTATTTCTTGTATGTGTTGACAAAAATATAGTGGGTGCCTTGAAAGTCGTTAAGTACTAAGGCAGAGTGTCTATCTACCCGACCTTGCCCGGTCTTCTCTCTCGATGCTAACGTCTATTCGATGTCCGGTGCCCCGATTTCTTACTATATTAGGTGTTCATCGTAATCCAAAAGCTGCTAGGTAGTGATATTATGTTCTACGTAGAGCTACAATATCTCCTCCGTGCCATACAAACTAGACTTTGTACTGTTAGCGTTTATGATAGTGATAAGGGCCGCTTTATTCGACTTACAATTGTATTCTCCCGAATATGTTTGGTCGTATACCCAACGGAGGATTGCTATTTAACTATATCTAATGTCCTTAAGCTAGAAGAAAAACTATAACTATAGTATTGTGCTAGTTATACCCGGGAATCTTACCTAACCGATAGGTCGACTATCCTACCAAAGTAGTCTTCTATAATACTTAGGTAACCGAAAACGAAGAATTAGAATTGTTATAGAAGACTACTTTAGTAGGGTAGTCGACCTATTAGTTAGGTAAGAAAAGATATCTAGTAACCGTGCCTCCGGGCCCCACTCGCTTGGTCGCGAGTTGGTGCACCAGCCCCTAACGGAGTTTTAATCCCCAACGCAACTTTTTCGATATTTCTATCAATTTAACTACTAAAACCAACAGAGTCATAGAAAAATAGCCTATTTCTCTTATCCTTAGGCACCCTACTAGGCGTATCCGGTATAATATTACCCTTTTATTACGTTGTAGGGTAAGGATTAGCTATTTTGCTACCGATCTTCGGGCGTATCTTACGGTCGTAGTATCTTCTTCCTCTCGCCTAACTATAATATAATACTATTTCCTATCTATAGCTAGTAGTATTCTAGAGCGCTTAAAGCCTTTTATATATTATTATAATTTATTTATAGCCTAGTATTGTAGATAATAATTGTAGCTATTTTATAGTAGAGCGAGCCCTAAAAGTTGTACGCCTAAATTTCGTTTAGCGGCTCGAATTCCGTCGTATTTTTCTACCGAATTATCGTATTATACTATACTATAATTCTTTAGAGTCGGTAAAACCTATATAGTATTAAGGCGTACTATCTCGTAAACTAATTCTTCTTCTTACGCTTTATCTAGGTACCTATTGGTGCTATAGCGAGCGGAATAAGACTAGCGGCTAATGAATCGAGTCTATAAGCGGCCGGTTAAAACGCAAAATTTACTCGCGAACGCGGGTATATAAGGGGTTTTTTTGCGTTTAGTAGGTTCTTAGGCCTATTAGGTACGTATCTCAATATTTATTATATAGATTATCTGTGGTCTTGGTGGTTAAATTGATAGGGATATCGAAAAAGTTGCGTTGGGGATTAAAACTCCGTTGGGGGCTGGTGCACCAACTCGCGACTGAGCGAGTGGGGCACGAAGGCACGGTTACACCATATCGGAAACTGGATTATAATGAGTCAACCTTTACGCTATATGAGCCAAATTCTTTAAGTTAGGGCTCTGTCCTTACTGTGCGGGGTTGTATACTATAAGGTCCTAATTTCTTTTTCTCGCCCTCATCGACATTAGCCGTCTTGGGCGAGTGTCTTAGTCGTAGCTGATAAGAGCGCTAGACGGCCGGATTGTAGGGGAGAGTAACGCACGCCGTCATAGGGTCGTAGAGAAGCCAATGAGACACGCAGGGGAGAAAGAGGTGGCGGAGCTCATGAGCTCAGTGATCCGGATCAATAGCAAAATTGCCTCACGGGGAACATGTGGGGAGAAGGAGGGTGTGTCGGTCATAAGGTACATGTAGCCCCGTTTCTCGGGGACGATTCTCCTAAAAGAATGTAGGGCGATACAATACGTAGAAGTCAACTATAGCCCGACGGGCGGTGTCGAACACTTGGGGAAAGGGCCGTCTTATCGCCCACAGTGTGATAAAATAGGCACTTCCTGCATGACTTTGGCTTGGCATGCTTATACATCATCATAGGAATCCCTTTCTGATACCTCCGCCTAGATTTGGACAAAAGTCCCTTTGAAAAAAGGAGAAGAGAAAACCCCCCCCC
>JGI24509J20081_1000173_pt1 | contig 55753 bp, 41 predicted proteins | sample LinPmetageLP29_FD_20081 | JGI IMG/M metagenome (IMG submission 20081) | reverse complement strand
GGGGGGGGGGGGGGGGGGGGGGGTTGATGTGATGGGTGATTTGGAAAGTGGCGGGCGGTGGAATGTGAATGCGGGGAGCTCTGAACGTGTCGGAGGTCCCGCGATGCCTGAATATTCAGTAAAGTTGTGAGCTGCTCGGTTTCAATTGATCCAGTCACTTAAGAAATGAAAAGCAATATCATCCGGGGAGGAGTAGAAAAGTGAGGTTTGACTACACCGTCCCAATGCGGGCTAGAAGCTCAATGCGGCTTTCTGCTCAACCAAGGTACGACCATCTACGAAGTCAAATCTGGAATAGTACCAATTCACGCGCCAAGCTACTGTGTATTCCTGATGAGATGTTTTCTCAAAGACTATATACAGCATAAAAGTGCCGTGGCCGATCAAAAGTCATGTACATATTGCATGTGGGAGGCAATCCAGCGATATGGTCCACGTTCGTCCCCACGGCAGCATCGAAGGTGTTATTAAGGATACTGCACGCAGGTCGACTTCCAACGGGACGAAGACGGAGATCCAGCGCGAACAAGAACGCACGATCCTTTCACTGGCCAACTGCGATCGGACCTGGCAAGGTAGCAAGGCAAGAACAGTGGGGAGCAAAAGATGGGGGGGGGGGAAGATACAGCGGGAACATAGCCAACAGACGCCTGCATAATGCATTGGAGAATGCGAATGGGGCGCAAAGAGACAATAAGAAACCAGGGCGTAGCAGGGAATCAAGGATAAGGAAAAGGTGCAGGTAAGGCTCGCTCGGAGCGTAGTCAGATAAGTAAGATCACAATGCCAATGGCTCGAAGAAGCAGAAAGGAAAACAGATGCCAAGGTGAATGGGGCCTATCCCATGGACCAAAAAACGATAGATGCAACAGATGGGCCATGACCCGGGAGGGAACCAGTTCCATTCTGGGTCAAGGGAACGTCGGAGAAGGGGAATTGATGAGGAGAATGAGAATAACAAAGGCGGACACCCATCGGAGGGGGGAAATGCTAAGAAAGAAGAAGCTTTTCTTGCACCAAAAACACAAAAGAAAGGACTCGCTCAAGGGGGAATTGGGAATCTCAGGCATAAGGAAGGTCCGGACAAGACAGTCACAGGGTGATGTCCAAAACCATGCTGACATCTTGGACTTGCGCTCCGGCAAGATCCTCGAGAACAGGAATGAGGTCCAGGAGTTCATTGTCGTGTGCGTCAGAGAACCAGCTGCTGATGGGTATCGCGTGTTGAGGGTGGAAGATGTAGGAAGTCGGGGAGTTGTCGATGATGATGGTTTCCCGAAGATCACGGCCAACTTGCGAAAGGTCCTACAGAAGTGGTTAAGAGGTGAGTGGGTACGAGAAGTTGTGGAATAAACTGACCTTGACATAGTTCCCCTGGTGGTTGTAACAGCTCTCTCGGAACAAACGGTGGTGGACTACGTTGTGGATATCCAGTTGGTCGAGCAAAGGATCACCGTACTGCGAGTTGACGAGTCAGCGATTTTGACCCATTGGAGCTCATCCTAATGGAGTATCTCACCTTGGAAACCGATGCGGTAAACACCACTACCTCGTACAGCTCGCCAACTCTTTTCATGAACTGGTCCACACCAGGCCGCTTGATCACATAGATGTTGTGATACTGTCCTTCAATCTCAACTGGAATGGTGAAATCGGCACGCTCAAGAACCTGGCACCACAGTGAGTCGACACGTCCAGACCTTTTGGATCGAGTTTTACTTACCTTGAAGCTACTGTGTACAAGTGTTTCGTCGAGATCCAGGACCAGGCATTTCCGGTTCTGCAGGTGAGGCAAAGGTCGTGGAAGCAGCCATTGCTGTTCTCCGGCATCGCTAGAGATTTCAGGAGCTGGCGGCGGCGGGGGAGGGGGGAACACATTCGGGACCTGCACAACATCCTCTTGGTGTGAGGTCTCTTCACTCTCCGCAGCCCTGGCATTCTCCGAAGTCGAAGTCGACTCGGTTGCCGCGGGTTCTTCTGTCGCCGAAGCTTTCTCATCACTTTGTTGAGCCTCCTCGGACTTCGATTCAGCTATTACACCATTCGCCATCACACCTGCTCCTTCGTGCTCCTTGAGGCTCACCGGTGGGGCATCAGAGGAACCAACTGCTGCAGATGTGCCCTCCCCCTGCGCCTCGGCAGCGGCGATACGCTCCTCTTCCTGGAGATGGGAGTGATCGGCGGTCACAGACATATTCGCTTTCTCATCCAAGTAAGTCGGGTCCCTGGATTCCGCTGTGCTGGAGTCACCGGCCTGAGTTTCCGCTTTGTCGGGAGTTGACAGTCGGTTTGATACAGGGGTTCGCATAGTAGTCTTCTTGGCGGGTTGGGACGAATCGTCAGCCTTGACGTCTGACGAAGAGCAGCAACTGAGGAAAGCGAGAAGCCTGGAGCTCTTCTTTTGTTGAGGCTTTGAGGGACCGTTCATCTCAGTTGTGCTTGGGGTGTTTGTCTCTTGTGCTTTTTCGGCATTTGTCACGTCGTGCGTTCGTCGCGATCGCCGACTACTCGCACGACTACGCTCCCTTCTAACTCTCAACATGCTCACTTTGGATCCTCTCCGAGAAGATGTCTCCTGCGTCGCATCTTCAGTTTTCTCCATGCTCGATTGTTTGTCCGCCTTCGAGGACCTTCGCGACGGGATTGGGATTGAAAGATGGTGCTTTTTGGTTACACCAGAGCCCCCAGTGGCCTCTGGTGGTTTCGGAGCTAGAGCCGCGGACGAGGAAGCTTGCGGAGAGGATGCGCTGGAATTTGCTTCCTGTATCTCAGCCGCAGCTATGGCATGCTGGTCGGGAGGTGCCTCAGGGCCTGCATTAACCGAACCAGGAGGGTGAGCGACTGAATCTTTTGGTACCAAATGCAGCAATGGGCATGCGCAAGGACTTACCGGTTGAATCAGCGTGTTCTGGGAAAGACATGGGGGCTTTGCCCGCGGACTCGGGAGAAGACGAGGGTGAGATGTCTCGCCCCGTGCTCTCTCCACTCATTGAGGGTACTTGCGTTGGCGGCAGCTCCCAGATAGCAATATGCGCATGCAACGACAAAGAGCAGTGAATACGAGTGAATGCGAAGGGTTCGGAAGGCAAAGGAACATCCAAAGGCAGAGAGCGCGGCTAATAGCGATGTCAACATATGCCTCCTAGGTCGGCAAGAGCCTGGACAAGCGTCGCACGTACCACCTTTGGCCCCAGAGGAACCAGCAAGAATCACCGCACACCAAGGCAATCGGATCCAGCCCAAGCAGAGAAGCAGAAAGCGATACGGATGATGCTTGAGTGGGAGAATGTGTAGCTGAGGAGAGAGAGGAGTCGGGGATGTCACGTGGGGCCAATGTGACCGGACATTTCACGTCTTTTTCCTGTCTGTGATTTCCTGCCTTCAAGCGCCTCCGTCAGCCCCTCGGCGGCTACGCTTTCACTGTGCATGGTTTCGCTACTTTCCACTATGGCATATTGCTCTATTATCCGGGTTGTGCTACGCCCTTGTCATCAATTCCTGGCCTCGTTTCCCATCTTATTTTAGTTCCTATTCTCGGGGTCATGGCCGACCCAAGGCGGGTAAGATGGTCACGGACTCAGAGTGTTTGATTAGCGCAGGGCCTGGACCAAACACCGAGGGCAGAGACTACCCATTACTCGTGATCACCGCAAGATCAGATCAGTACCAGCTCCCCCCACTTGACGATCCAGCAGGTGTGCCCCTTTTTTTGCACCGTGGATGGGAGCTATGGCCCTAGCCCCGGGAGTATACTATTGGCGGGTTAAAATGAAGGCCAATCCGGCTAATCTTAGGTGGAACGTGATTGGAGTAGATGGAAACGGGGCCAACAAGTCAGCAGGCCTCATGATTTGACCTGATGAGTCGGGGAAAGAATACTCATGAATCAGTACTGTGCTGTAAACCACCTAACTATGTAGTTAGCACATGAGTCCTACATACTTTGGACTCCCATAACTCTGCAGTCATCTGCCACGTTTCGCTGTGAGAATGAGAGCAGCTGAGGTGGGTCCAGTCTCCGGTGGTTCAAAGCGATTATTCATGCGCTTGGTCCTCGAGATCTCCCTCCAAATCTCTCTCACATCCCGATGTTCCTGTTCCTGTTCCTGTTCCTGACAGGCTGGGTATCTAAGCTTAATGGTGAACCCTTCCGCTTTCCCTCTTACCAAGTTCCTTGAACCTACATCCTCCGATATCTTAGGTAACAACTCACACTGACCTTGGGCATCCTCTGAGCTTGAGACCGATCACAACTATAATATCCAATCGAATCATAGACTCCAGCATAAAAAGCTTGCGTGGGACAACCACGGGACGTTACATGAGAAGAGTTTGCTTTGTACACCTGGGCACTTTTGGCTGATCCTTGGCGTCACAAGTCCTGCGCCTAGGCGTTAATGGCTTCCTCCAGCCTTATTGGGATACATAGATAGTTCCTGTATTTCTACAACCCTGGATTTCTTGGCACGTTTTACTATTCCCAGTGTCCTTATTTATAGGTCAGAATACATGTTTCGTGGCTGGGTGTTCTGATCGATGCTGCAAATGACCAGGAACATATTCCGCTCTGGTATAGCAACTCCAGATGCACGAAGTTTCAAACTTCTTTCTCATGTGAATGATCTTAGATAACTGAAATACCTACCAGTCATCAAATAACCAGACAGCAAAATGCAATTGAAGTATTCGAAAGCTGTCTAGGTGCTTAGTTTTGTTGGTACGCGTGCTTCCTACAGATACTCTGTGAGACACTTCCCTTAGGGTCAACAACCGATAAAATTACGCACAGTGAGTATAATCATCAAGGAATATCTGTATTTGGTTGACAGAGAAAAGGAAAGTAGTTGCAGTCGTATATCAGGTTGGTGAGTATACCTTAGGCTTGCAGGCAGTAAGCTTACCCCAGGCACGTGCCCTTCTCCGCATCCCGAGGTTCACATGCAATGATGCAACGCTCCCTTGGCTGCCCGGGGCTCTTACTTCCCTCCTTCAACTCAATACTCTCCACAAGCCGGTCTCTTGCACCGCTCATGGCCTGCATCCATCGTTAACCAACTGCCGCCTGGGCAACCCATGAGACGAAGCTTAGATCGGGCATCATGGCTGCCCAGTCAACACTCCGTCGCCCGGAGGACCCTCTCCTGGCGCTGTACCTGCACTATTCAGACTTGATACGTTCCCGGATTCGACGGTCCTCGAAACCCACCCGTCTCGTTGCGACGATTCTCTTGCTTCTATCGATCGTTGGCTCAGGATATGGAGGATACAGTTGGTTCCGAGAGCGCGCAAAGGAACGAGCGCAAGGTCGCCGTTTGCTGCGTCGAAACTCCGGCATCCGCGGGAAAGATGGATCTCGCACCATCTATGTGCCCTACAAGGGGTCTCGCACCTCGAAGGTGTTGATTCATCCGACCAAGCCGACCACCTTTGACGCCCACCGCCGACTGTTTCTGAACCCGCCCATCTCCGCTCGTGGCAGAGAAGAGGGCGCGGCGAGCCAAATACCTCCAGCGACTACCAAGCCTGGATTGAATCTGGCATTTTTACACCAGTTCCTCAGCTTGGGCAGTATCATGGTTCCGCGATGGGGAAGCAAGGAAACGGGTCTGCTGATGAGCCACGGCCTGTTTCTCCTGCTGAGAACATATCTCTCGCTTCTGATTGCACGACTGGACGGTGAGATAGTGAGAGATCTGGTCGCGGGTAAAGGAAAGGCCTTCACCTGGGGCATCGTTAAGTGGTGTGGTATTGGCACGCTCGCCTCCTACACAAACGCGATGATCAAGTTCCTTCAGTCAAAGGTGTCGATCGCCTTCCGGACCCGACTGACGAGATACATTCATGACCTCTATCTAACCGATAATAACAATTACTACAAGCTCATGAATATGGATGGTGGTATTGGTCAAGGCCCGGACCAGTTCATTACCCAAGACCTGACCCTTTTCTGCTCGGCAGCTGCAGCGTTGTATTCCTCAATGGGCAAACCTATGGTGGATCTGTTCGTATTCAACTACCAGCTTTACCGCTCGCTTGGCCCTCTTGCTCTGAGTGGGATCCTCGCTGGCTATTTCAGTACGGCTGTGGTGCTCCGGAAATTGTCACCGCCGTTTGGAAAATTGAAGGCGGTCGAGGGCAAGAAGGAAGGGGACTTCCGAGGGCTGCATTCTAGGCTTTTGGCTAATGCCGAGGAGATCTCATTCTATGGCGGTGCCGATATTGAACGACTGTTCCTGGTCCGGAGTTTCAAGGACTTGCAGCGCTGGATGGAAGGCATTTACAGCCTGAAGATCCGCTACAACATGCTCGAGGACATGATCTTGAAGTACTCATGGTCCGCCTTTGGCTACTTGGTGACTTCCTTGCCCGTTTTCCTTCCCGCCTGGGGCGGTACAGGAGGCGCCGCGGAGCTGGCAGACGTAACCGAGGAAGGAATGGGTCGTGAGCGCGGCCGTATGAAGGACTTCATCACCAACAAGCGCCTCATGCTTTCGCTGGCCGACGCAGGTGGCCGGATGATGTACAGCATCAAAGATATCTCGGAGCTTGCAGGCTACACTTCCCGCGTCTACACTCTCATCTCCACCCTCCACCGCGTCCATGCCAACGCCTACTATCCACCACGGGGTGCGCACCGCGAACTGTACTCTCTCGCCGATGCTCAGGGCACCATTCACAATGGATTTGATGGAGTCCGCCTGGAGCAGGTCCCGATCGTGGCACCTTCGATCTACCCAATGGGCGGTGACGAGCTCATCGAGCAGCTCTCATTCATCGTCCACTCGGGTGATCATCTTCTCATCTCCGGACCCAACGGAGTCGGCAAGTCTGCCATTCCTCGCATCGTGGCCGGACTGTGGCCCGTCTACCGCGGACTGGTCAGTCGGCCCCGAGGCTTCGGTCTCGACGGCATCATGTTTCTTCCCCAGCGGCCCTACCTGAGCGTGGGCACTCTACGAGACCAGGTGACCTACCCTCACACCGAAGTGGACATGCACGAAGCCGGGGAATCCGATGCTAGCTTGCAGAAGATCCTGGACGACGCGCACCTGGGCTACTTACCCTCGCGTGAAGGTGGATGGGATGCTCGCAAAGAATGGAAGGATGTTCTCAGTGGCGGCGAGAAGCAGCGCATGGCAATGGCCCGATTGTTCTATCACGAGCCGCGGTACGCGTTCATTGATGAAGGCACATCGGCCGTGTCTTCCGACGTGGAAGGTTTGCTATACGAGCATGCCAAGGAGCGCGGCATCACTCTGATCACCATCTCCACTCGTGCATCTCTGAAGAAATATCACACCTTCAACCTCACTTTGGGCATGGGAGATGAAGGCGAACAGTGGGAGTTTGAAAGAATCGGTACCGAGAAGGAGAAGCTCGGTGTTGAGAAGGAGCTGCAGGAGCTGCGCAAGCGTCTAGATAAGGTCAATGAATGGAAGCAGCGCCGGGAGGAGATTGAGCAGGAGCTGTGCAAGGTCTGGGCCACTGAGGGCGAGATTGCGCCTCCGCCTTACCAGGAAGCGGAAGATACGTCGCTGGAAGGGACAGCAAACCGAGATGATACCTAGATATGGTTGCTATGATCTGCATTTCTTTCTTGCCTGTATATATGAGCGTGGATTATTATTATTTTTCTTTTCCCATTGGATACCATTTTGCCGAATCGGTTTAACCGCGGTCATCTCCGTCTTCCAACATATCAGCGCTAGCCGTAGTAAAAGAGGTGTAAATCCTGCAGGGTCACCGCCTAGATAAATACAGACAAATAACATTCACCGCCTGCTCAATTATCTCATACCCGTGACCCCGTCCTCGGTCTAATGATAATTATCTTGTAACCCTCGTCTTGAACACAACTTTGAGCATCATTAAAAACGCGTTTCAGAATTTTCACTCTTGAATTTTTGGTCGGGCTGCGTCATACTCTTTTCGGGGGCCGCAGTGCCCCTATACGACGCGCTGTTAGTCGAGACTGCGTCGCGATATCGGCAAGATGTCGAGCAGTGACGATGATAACATGGTCGTCATCCCTGTTGCAGACTCTTTGAGTGACGGGGATGAGTCTACATGGAGACTCGACGACCCTCAGTTCAAGTACCGCATGATTGACGATACTAGATGGCGACTGCACCTCGCCGAGATGTGGGTCGAGAAAACCGGTGCCAGTGAAAAGGGTAAGACATTGAATCTCTTGTCTGTTTCCCGTGCTGTTTCTTTGTTGCCCCAGAATGTCATTCTATCGACCACTTATCTTGTGGTTGGAAGAATGACCTCTACATTTCAATTCATCTATTGTCAGCTACGGCTTGTTCAAACGGCGTCTTTGCTTTCATTCTTTCTTTGTCCGTCAGTCCCAGGGCTTACCGCTAACACTGATGCCAGGCGTCACTTATATTCTGGAAAAACTTCCAGAAGGCTACTGTGTATTTGATCGGCCTCGTGGATCGAATCCCACTGAGGTGAGCTCTTTGGACCTCTTGTTTCCAAGCTCCCTTACTCACATAGTACCATAGCGAGATCCCTTTCTCTTCGGCCACCCCAGCGGGTTCTACTTTCAGTCTCGTCTCGCTTTCTTTCCTCATTTCTACTGGCTGATGACTAACCGCCAGGACACATGCAAGTGTATAAACTGCGTCAGACTGGCAAAATCAGCCGCGCCCCGAAAGCGTAAGGCCCCAAAATGTACCATAGAAGACCAAACTTCTCTAACAATCATGTAGGCCGCACTAAGGCGGAAATGCTAATGGCCAAGGGCATGCCCGTCCGGTCTAAAGCTAAAATCAAAATCAATTACCCTTCCGATGAAGAAGGCCCTGATTACTGGCGGATGCACATCATGGATATGAAGCGGAAGGGAACGATCGACCAAGAGATAAAGCACCCTCTCAATATGGACTGGGCATTGACCCATGAGCAACTCACCGATCACTTTGTCCGCCTGACTCTCCAGGCCTCCTTCATTCCCCGTCGAGGCGAGGTTGTTTTGTGGACTCCCGACCTGGATGGCACCCTGGAGTACAATGTACAGGCGAGATGTATGCAGATCAAACACGAAGATGGTTCCTGGCTTGGAAGTCCTTCTTGGCGTGCTGGAATCATCACCCAGGTTCCCGAGGAAGACTGCAACTTTATGGACATCGTTCAGGTCACCGAAAAGAAGAATAACCTGGTAACATACTCTGGGTTCCGCGTCGAGACCCTTGTGGATCCACTCAGCGACGACAAGGTATACTCACACCAGTACAAGTATGTCCCGCTCAAGAATATCAAGCCGTTCAACGCGTACGAGCAGTTCCTGTGGCCCTTGGCCCGGGAACAATTCCACCCATCCATTGAGTTCGCATTGACGACAATGGCCTCATGGAGTCTCTTGCATTACACTAGGTTCAAGGGTACCTGGCCCGATGCAAAGCTCTTTTGCAAGGGTATCTGGATCGGCCATGAACTATTGGCTGTCAAGGATGTTGTCCGACTAAAGCCACTCGGTCTGATCGCGGAGATTATGGAGGATAGAACTGACCTCACCAAGGATGACAAGGTCACGGACGTGATGGTCATTGACCATATCTGGCTCTCGATGGAAGGATGCATCGATGACCCGAATGATCCCCAGTATGCAAAATCCTATCAGCCCTATATTTCAGGCAAGGTGTACACAATGGATCCAAATCGACTCGACCGTCCGATGGGCTTTGACCGGGACGAGCTACAGCAGTTAAGTGACGACGACGTCGACTCGGCATTCCAATCCGTCGGCATGCAGGGCTATGGTCCATGGTACCGCGTGGCAGGCGGACGGCCCTGCGTCGTAACGAAGAACATGATTCTGGGGCGATGCTACGAGCCCGAAGCGACATACCTTCACTTCAGCACGTTTAAAGACCTCGGATACGATCTGCATAGCATTCTTAACGGCCGAAGGTTCTCAGCCGAAGCCGACGCGCGCATTCCCGAGGGAATAAACTGGTTCTGGGGCGACTACCGCGCCGAGACGCTGGGATTGGCTACGATGAACGGCGTCGAGGTCGGTCCTGCAGCGGATCAACGCCAAAACATGGCGAGATGGCGGGCGGTTCTGCGTATTCTAAACAACTGCGCGCGCGGTGGCGACATGAGGCTTGCGTTTAAGGATCCCAGGGAAGATGGGAGTCGAGGCCCTGGCCGTCCGCCGAAGAAGCATTTCCCGGCGGGTAAGCTCGTCAGTACGGGACTTGGTCAGAAGGATGAGCAGAGTCTTGATGAAGAGACGGAAGAGTCTGGTGTGATGAGTGGGAATGTCTCGGAGATGGATCTTTCCGCGGGTCAATTGGCTGAGTCTATTCCTTACCGCGAAACAACCGAGGATGAGATAGATGACACGGATGGATGAGCTCAGTGCTGAATGCAGATGCTGGAGAGGCCTGCAGCTGCAAAGGCCAAGCGATATGAACGAAGAATGATACCATGTATCAATTCCATGTATCAATTTCACATTTACCAATTCCACATGTATGATATCTCGATATTGCTACAGTCCCAAAAGAATCTACAATATCCTTTCCATTATTTCCACGCATTGTCTGAAACGTAAGTACGTAGTAAACTCAAGAGTACAACCACCTAACAATCTTCAGACACCTGCAAGTACCTCTCTAATAATGCTTCGAAACAACACCCCTCGCAAACTCAGCAAAAGTCAAACCATCCTCAACCTCCTCCCCAAGATTCGGCTGCGTAAACACAGCCAAGGTATTCCTCGCAATCTTCTTCCCAGGCGGACACTTAGCCCCCTTAACAAAATGCGGCACAGCCCTGAACTTGCCCCGGGTAATAAGCTGCAAAGCCTCGCCAGTCTGAAAAGCGAGACAATCCTTTGGAATGTTCACCTTGACGACCTCACCGGTACGCGAGCTAATATACAACCCCGCCTCTGGATCCGGAGATTGAGGTAATTCAGAGAGAATATCAGTCTTCTTCGAGTCTTGGGGGGATTCTGCTTCGTCGAGGAACATCGCAGATGTAAGACCCGTTAGACAGCCATGATCGAGATGCGTTGCGCACCAATCGTCATCCTCTTTCTCTTCTTCCTCCTCTCGGTCTAGTGAAGGGAAGTAATGAAGTAGTCGTGCCTTGGTAGTAAGACTAGTCTTCACAACGCGCTGTAAATACCCAGTCTTGTAGTCGGGGATATTAGCCTCCGCGTAACGATCACAAGCCTGTGCGACCAGTCCCGCAGTATCGATAATAAGACTGCATAGATGCTCAAGACTGGATCTGAATGTTGGCAGGAGAGTCGGGGATGGCCATATGTTAGGCGCCGTGTACTGTGGTAGATCGGGGAAACCCTCAGCTGGGGCGCTTTGTAGAGCAGGATCCTGGTAAAAGGCGCAGTTGACGTAGTAGGAGCCCTTTAGGGTGTCGAAGGTTCCTGATTTGAGGGTTTCTTTGCCGCAGGACCAGCCTACTAGGTACTTTGATTCTGGGCTTTCGAGGGATTCTGTGTGGGTTAGTTAGTTTTAAGTCTTAGTATTTGTTTGGGGGACGGGGTTGATGTACTGAGTTCGGACTCGGGGAGGGAGGCGAGGTGGGATGCATTGGAGAGGACTTGTTTGCGTAGATGGATGAAGTTCTCTGGGAGGTCTTTTACGATGATTATGCCCAGTGAGGAGAGACCGAAGGCTTCGGTTAGTGTGTCGAAGGAGACGGTGCCTTGGTTGAGATCAGTGACACGTCTATAGTCTATGGAGATATGATGTTTCGTACCGTTTTCAAGCTCTTTCAGACTCACAGTGACTGCCTGGGCCACGGATACCTTGGGAACAGTCATGGTGGAAGAGGTTGAAGATGTTTTTCTTCCCCGCTTCACCTTAAATACGACGCCGATAAGCCACGGTTAGCGACGGCCAAGGAATCGATTGCACAGATAAGGTGGTTTTTACAGAGGCGAAGACGTTATTAAGATGCTTCAATTACTATCGTACACACTAAGACCGGATGCGAGCTACTCGCTCGTTCCAGGGCGTCTCGTAACAGCCCTCAAATTCCCAAACGGCAAGACATCGCCAATGCGCTTGGCACCCGTAAACAGCATCACGAGGCGATCAATACCACATCCCCAGCCTCCGGTAGCAGGGAGACCCCACTCCAAAGTCTCGAGGTAGCTCTCATCGATCTCACCAGGCTCATCGGCAGCCTTGGAGAAGCGCAGCTGGTCCTCGAACTTACGGCGCTGCTCGAAAGGCGAATTCTCTTCTTCGTAGGTGTTGATGACCTCCTTACCCTCAATGAAGAGCTCGCCGCGGGCTGCGACGAGTTGTTTGGTTGTGGGGTGGACGAAGGATTTGGAGAGTGGGGAGAGACATTCGGGTGGGTTGGTGATGAATGTTGGGTCTATGCATTGGGGTTCAACGTAGATGCTGCATAGTTCGTCGAGGAGGCGCGGGAGAGTTGCGTTTTCAGGGAGCGGATGAGAGAGTTCGCGGAAGAGTTCGCGGACCTGGGAAAGGGCGTCTGGGGATGTAAGATCGGGGAGTTTGCGGTTGATTCGTTCTTCAATGCCGGTGATAAAGTCGATACGGCGGAAAGGTGTAGAGAAGTTGACGGTGGTGGGGTTGAGTGTTCCTTCTTGATTGAAGTCCCGAATATGTGAAGCCATTCCGGACAGAAGGGTCTCGGTGGTGGTCATTAGGTTCTCGAGATTGGCGTAGGCTTGGTAGAACTCGCAAGTGGTGAATTCGGGATTGTGTGTCTTGTCCAATCCTGCAACTCGTAAGCTTCTATTCTCGTCTGATCAACTATCTCAACGTATTCACGCATTCATACCTTCATTTCGGAATGACGGTCCAATCTCAAAGACCTTGTCGAATCCACCGACCACCAGCCGCTTGAGCCACAACTCTGGTGAAATTCGCAGAGACAGCTGACGCTCTGGAAATTCAGTGGCCGCGGTATGGAAAGGACGGGCAATTGCACCGCCAGCCACCGATTCAATGATAGGAGTGTTAACCTCCATAAACGACCGATCCAAAAAGAACTGGCGCAGATATTGCACCACCGCCGACCTCGCCCGGATGATATCCTTGGTCACCGGGTTAGCCAAGAACTGGACGTGGCGAGGATATGGCGAGGCTTCGCGCGAGGCATCGTGAACAGGGACATCGTGCAGACACGGCGCCAGCAACTTCGGCAGCTCCGTTGCGTCGACCGTGAGTTCGCCTCGACCCGTGCGGTGCGGTTTACCAGTTACAGCTAAACCGGTTAGCATTGGCTCGTGCCAGAGACCGGAAAGACATACAAAAGGCATCACCACGGCGAAGTAGACGATACAGTTTCTTGAATTGGGCGGGTTCGATGCCATCCAGCTGGCGCTTGTTGCACATCACCTGGAGCTTATGGCCATCTTGGACGAGATCGAAGAAGATCAATTTGCTTCCGGCAAGTCTATAGGTACGAATCCTACCTGAAACTATCTAAGTACAGAGCTTTTGCACAAGGGCAGGCGCTACCTACCAGAGACAACCACTGTATCTTCTACTGATTCATTGTCGGCGAGTCCATTGTACCGTTCACGAAACTCGGCACAGCTCAGTGCGCGCTGATCCACTGATAGACGAGGATAGGGTTCTGCACAGGCATTTTTGATTTCCTGCACCCGTTCCTGAAATGCCTTTTCTGGTGAGGCTGAGCTGGCAGCTCGCGTTACCCGAGTTAGTTGGGACCTGAAGGGGCTCTGTGTTCGGGTGACACGCAATCCTGTACTGAATATTGCACGTTAGCAATTGTTCACGATAGTTGATGATCACAATCAAAGAAGAGTGGAGAGTATCAGAGATCATTCCAGGTGCGTTCATATGCCCGAGAGCATCAACTGCAGCGGTTCTGAAGCAAATGGGAGAAATCATCATAGAAGGGAGGGAAACGAAGATGCAAGAGATAGAAATAGCTTACCTACTGAAGCCAAGGCCTCGTAGGGCCCTGGAGTGGATTGAATGCATGAAGAGTGAAAGATACTCTCACATTGCGTGGATGAAAAGAAAAGAAGAAAAATCGAGTGGGAAAAAAGTGGAAAAACTCGGCGTAGGCGGAGAAGGCCCAAGCTTCGACCTCAGCAACTTCCGTCCGTCATCGTTCACTTGCACTTTTATCATCACCTTTGGTAATTCCCCCCGGTTCATCCCCTGGATTGAATTAACTATATTAATTATAATACTTCAGAATTCCATATCATCCACAATGTCTTTCCTTTTCGGCGGCCAGCCCAAGATGTCCTCGGAGCAGAAGCTCGCTGCTGCCGAGACCGAAGTTGAAATGATTGCGGACATGTTCAACCGGTAAGCGCTTCCTGAATCTTTGCCCAATTATTTCCCTCTCTCTCTCGGATCTCTATTCTCTGCGAAGCAACATGCTAATTTCTCCCAGCTTGAACGAGTCCTGCGCCAAGAAGTGCATCCCGGCCGACTACCGCGAAGGCGATCTCAACAAGGGCGAGTCCGTCTGCCTCGACCGCTGCGTGTCCAAGTTCTTCGACGTCAACATCAAGGTCAGCGAGAAGATGCAGGGTGACGCCGCCCAGAAGCAGGGTGGCGGTATGGGCTTCATGTAAGCGCGACAGGAAGCGCTGGATCGGGTGGAAGACGTGGCCTATTTTTGAAATGTATCGTCCTAGCCACGTTTCACGTGGACGTTCAGGCTGCTCCTGACATTTCTTGTTTTATTTGGTGATGGATCAATGTTTAATATACCATCACAAGTTGGGCGGCGAGGAACGCCGTCTTGTCGTATGTACAATAGGAACAGGGAAAATGAAAAAGGATATATCGTACAACCGTGTTCATTTCACATCACCCCCGAAACCCATAGATCGCCGCAGCCATGTCATCCAGGAAATGCTGTGCTCTTCCTCGCCTTTCAGGAGACCCTTGATCCTGGTTTCCACGTTGACAATGTGCCGCTCAAAGTCAGCAAGGCCTTCTTCCATGTCCTCAACCTTGGATTCGAGGACATGCAGTTCATAGTCAAGCTTGGCGCCGAGCAGCTCGACGCGTTTCACACCGTCGCTGAGGTGGGCTTGCTCGTCGGATAAAAGATCGCTGGATCTTTCGCGCAGTCGCTGATAATCACCGAAGCGTTCCAGATAGACTGAATTGAGCTCCTCGTGGCGTTCGTAAAGTTTCCGATTAAGCCCGTCCACCGAATCCACCTGTCGCTCGACCCAAGGAAGAGTGCGTTTGCTCAAGTCCAAAATCCGAGAGCTGAAGATACGGGCGTCGGATGCAAGCATGTCTTCTTGCCCAATTACCTCTTCGAGACTGGTGGCGTCTTTCACCATCGGCTGACCTCCCAGTGGCTTCCAGGTGAAAACCACCTCTTCAACATTACTGAAGGAAAGGTGACGCGCACACCGTTCATCTCGACGCTCGTTATCCCTGTCCAGATTTAGGAGATCTTCGCAGCTTTGTGGTCGCCGAAGACTCATCAAGGCTAGGCCCGAAACCGACTCATCTCGATCCTGACCCCGGTCACTCGAAGCCGCCGTTGACCGAGAGAGTATACGCTCTATGTCTGATGACTCCTCATCCACTGTGTGAACGGGATGCAGCTCTGCAATCTGGTCGGCCTCCTCTGGGTGGGATTCCGCCTCCGTTTCTGCCGGAGCAGAGTCGATATGAATCTCAGGGGGCTTGAGATCGGCCTCCTCGTGAGTTGGGGCAGAGGGTTGAGCCTCCTGATCATCCTCGGGTCGCTTTTCGCTCTCCGCATCCACTTCGATGCCAGAGCTTGCTTTTGTTTTGGAAACTGATATCTCCGTATCGCTGTCGAGGTGCGGGTCATAGGCGGCGTCGTGTGTCAATTCTGGACCGTCTCGAGAGTTCTTGTGGTGATGGGAACGCAGGCCCGGTAGCCCGACCGCGTCCTTGAAACGGCCAAGGCCTGCCCGAGCATCAGAGACTCTTCCGCTGACGCCCTTTCTGCGATGATCTCTCTCCTCTGCAACCAAGGATTCGGGGGCCTTCCATTGTTTGTCAAGGCCGGTGGCAACGCGCTCGGCATGCAAATCCTCTGTCGAAGCTTTCTTTTTACTCGTCCAGACATAGCCACCTTGGTCGTCCGTCGTAAACATCATGTCTGCCTCGGTTCCTCTGAAGCCCGTCTGAGGACCGCTCTTGCGCGGTTTTCCAAGCCATAGCCACTTCGCCCGCGCTCCATAGCAGCACTGTACAAAATTATCGAGATCGAGGGTCTCGACGTCGGCAATGCCACCCTTCTCGCGTCCACGCACCATCCCCATGACCATCTCACCTCCTTGCCCACTAAGCTCCGCCATGGTTGCCTTGACCGCGTCGGTCCAGCCCTCGGCATTGGCAGCCTTGGCTGTAGCACGGTGTAAACGATCCAGGGTCCGCCGGTCCAGTCTTCGTGACTTGTTCATCTTTTGGGATTTCTGAAACCCGCCGATCCCTCTTTTCAGGTTATCGATGTCAAAAGCATCCTTTCCAACGGGGGCGCCGTAGGCGTTTAGTCGATTCCGAGCACCTAAAAGCGTTCCCAGTATCGCGGCCACGCTTGTGGGGCCCAAGACACCGTCACTCGGTTCGATATTGTACAAATCAGTGCCGATGTCCGTCCACCAGTCATTGACGGCTGCCTCAGTCACATCACACAGCAGCCCATCCACGAATTCGGGGGCCAATTTGTCGAATATCATCAAGGCAATCTGGCACTGCTTGACCAACTCAAGGACTGCATTATAGAGAGGTACTCTCTCACTCGTCCGATACAGCTGATGAAACTTGGCTTCTGTCGCTGCTGTAGGCGGTTGCAGCTTTAAACCTGCACGACCAGCACAGCCGAGCCGTTTCAGGTTCTCGTTCACAATGAAGTCCTCCCGGTGTTTCTTGATGTCGCCTTCTGGAACCGGAATTACCGTTAGAGCAGACGGGAATGAGCTCAAGTCCGTGACCATCACCGTTCCCAGTGTAGTCTCCTTTTCCCGCGCATGGTATTGCTTCACTGCATCGAAGTACATTCGCAATCGAGGGGACCATGTTGTCTCGTCCGTCGGCACGCTGAGTACACCCACACTCACCCGGTGCGATGGATCACCCGTGTAGGTCGAAATCACGAAGGTAGGGTGGACGCGCGAACATGCCCATTGTTCGACGATGTAGATCTCGTAACCTTGCAGGGTCTCGCGGCGGTGGAGGACGTCAGTGGAGGGGTCTTCTTCGAGGTATCGGAGGGCGACCGGATCGGTGAAGACGAGCCTCTGATGGCCATGCGGAATCTGTCGGTCAGGGCCGTTCGTGTGGGAGGTGGCGTTTCCCCGATCATCGGAGGTCATCACGGGTTCGCGACCATCGGGCGCAGACGCAGCCAGAGTGTTGGTCTGCATGGCAGCTGTGTAGCTTTGCAACAGGTGGAATATAGCCCCAACGAATCAGTTTCATCAGTTTCATTCGCAGAGAAGCATTTGAGCCACACGAGCCCGCTGCCACACGTTCAGCTTCAAATCAGACCACCAAGCTTCGATCCTCCTGCACTGCCAGTCAGGTAGGGACAACGGGAGCATATCCTGAAACAGACTGTCGAGGCATATTCCAGTCACAGATAGATGAGTGTCACGTCTCTGCGGCCTACCTAGATGGGAAGATATGCAGAAGATATGCAAGCTTGTTGAATCCTCTTGAGCCTGCAGAGGCCGACGTCACAGGGAAGCGGGCGGTGAGCTGGAAGTTGCATATCTACGTCAGATCAGGCACCAACAGTTAAACTAGTCAAGGGGCAGTCACGACTACGAGACGCAGGGATGGTCAGCTTAGGGTCTAAGCATCCATGGAGCACCCTACTCCATACATGATGTGATGGCACTCCTTGATGGACACATACAGAATCTTCGTATCACCACCGACACCAACACTACAAAGTCTTACGCGAAATAGTTCTACAGGCATGAAGAGACACAAACCGTCACAAGAAAAGTGAGATCAGACCTCTTCTCTACAGGCCACCAACCTGGGTGACAACAGTAGTGAAAAGAAGACCAGGACGGTGGTCGGGCCGGGGGGCACAACGACCACCAGTCTGACTCGATGGCCGAAACCAAGGAGATCAGGGCAACTTGTTTGTTCAAAAATTCCCAGACGATCCCGAAGGACCAACCGGAGTGGTCATTTTGGTAGTTTTCAACTAGCAAAAACACGATCTCGGATAATTCCTCACTGATACGTGTAAAACCCGTGCACTAGGATGAGAAAAGAAAGAAAAAAGAAGAGGAAAGTTGAAGGGGGGAGGGCTGTATTTATAGGCGGGACCCACGCTAGCGTAAGCGAGACCCATTTTGGCATGTGACCAGTCAGGTGATTGGTCAGGTGAGCTGTAGATGAGTCATATCTCATTTGCCTTTTCGTAATCGGGACCAACACATTCTGGGGCTCTGAGATGTCTACCAGACTCATATTCGACCATACAGTGACTATGCCGAACCTCGGAATGACTAGTGCAGAATATGTGTCCTCATACCCCCGAACCATATAGCCGATGCACATCTTACAAGCTGTAGAGGGGTAATCTATCCGATCACGTGTCTGTGGCGTAAGAAACGGCGATCATCCGCCGGAATAGCTCAGCATCCGGTCGACCACGGCCGTTGTACGTCCTGGTCAGCACAACTCCCTCGGCAACACTCGAGACACCCATGCAGAGCAATTTGGACTTGCTGGGGCTCCTGCACTGTGACTAGAGAGCCCATCTTCGGCCCTCGTCTCCATATGGGCGCTCGCTGGACTCGCGCGGTAACCTCATCGACTCCGCATTGAGTACCCGCTACCTGAGCCACCATGGATTTGGTCCAGAAGGAGCACGACAGGCTCCAGAAGAGGCTCAAGGCCTCTCAAGGCATCAATAATGTCCAATCTACCATAGATCTACTACAGCAGGCTCGGGATGCCATTGCCGAAGGTCAGTATGGAATCACCCGTGTCGCACCTGGCAAGTTGCCTAAATATCATTCACTGATACTCTCTCTTTTGTCTCAGACCCGAACCAGGCTGCAGTCACTCTTGCTAAACTCCAGAATCCCGTTAAATCGTCATTCGATTCGATCAACGATAGCCTGAAAGAAACCCATAGCGGTCTCAACAAGTACACCAAGTCTCTTGATAAGGTATTTGGGCTATTCTAACAGCTCACCTAGCTCACATGTTGACTCTATCAGCTCTTCAAAGACAGACCCCTTCCCAGTACGGAGCACGACGCTCTCTCCGAACAAGAACACCTGATCGACCGCGCAATCGCCATGCACCTTCTCCGCGAGGGACAGTTCTCTGTGGCCGCCACCTTCCTGTCCGAGATCCTAGACAAGAAAACCAAGGAGCAAACCTCCGATTCAAGCCTCCGCTCGACGGATCGACCGGCGACCATGTTTGACATCGACGAAGTCCCCTCCGACGAAATCCGCAAGCAGTTCGGGCAGATGTACTACATTTTGCACCAGCTGAAGGAGGAAAAGAACCTGCTGCCGGCTATTGAATGGTCACGCGAAAATCGTGAAGCGCTGGAGGCCCGAGGCAGCAACCTGGAGTTCGATCTGTGCCGCTTGCAGTTTGTCTGGCTCTACCATGGCGAATCGCACGAGCACGGCAATACGCCCGGTAACGTCAGAGCTGCGATGCAGTACGCACGAACCGAATTCCAGGGATTTGCCCCACGCTATCTGCGAGAAGTCCAGCAACTGATGGGCGCCATGGCCTTCTGTCCTAACCTGCGAGACTCGCCCTATGCGGGGATCTTCAACAACCCATCGGCCTGGGATGATGTTGCCCAATTTTTCACCCGCGAGTTCTGCTCACTTCTGGGCCTGTCTGCAGATTCGCCTCTCTACATTGCTGCCACCGCCGGTGCTATTGCTTTGCCCACTCTGTTGAAGTTGCAGACAATCATGAAGGCCAAGCGTACCGAGTGGACCAGTGAGAACGAGCTTCCGGTAAGTTTTACCGTCCGCAGATTACCAGAGATACCAAACTAACCCTTTCGCAGGTGGAAATCCCACTGCCGCCATCCTACCTCTTCCATTCAATTTTCGTCTGCCCTGTTTCGAAGGAACAGGCAACCGACCAGAATCCTCCGATGATGATGCCATGTGGGCACGTCATTGCCGAGGAATCGCTGCGTCGGCTCAGCAAGGGCAATCGATTCAAGTGCCCGTACTGTCCCAACGAGAGCCACCCCAAGGATGCCCGTAAGGTATTCCTGTGATGACCTGTTGTTTTTTCTTTCTCATTTCTTTCACGACATACGGGGATTTCGGGTTTCTGGGACTCGTGGATTGGCGCTAGGAATGGGCGTTTCCCGGGGTATTGTACGTAGTCAAAAGGCACGTGTAAATGCTCAGCTTTTTCTTTTTCTTTCATTTCCCGGTCTCCACTTAAGTAGAAATAGCGTCCTGACCTGCTTTTTCTATTGGGTCCACGGTCCCGTGACCACGCGCTCATTTGGCGACGGTCGGCGCCCACTTGACGCGTGTCAAACTGCCTTGTGACGCGTCGGACTCGTTCTATTGCCATTTCAGGCAAGATTAAAGGTCTCGCACTGTCCGTTACAGTCATGGCTATACCACCTGGACGTTGCCGTTTCACCCAGGTCATATACCCTTCTTTATAAATTACCATCGCTAACCCCTGAATCTTGTCTCCCACCTGACTTTGTACATTATCCTCGTTTTTCCACCAGATAGAAATCACAATGCTGTCTCAAAAACCTTCCCAAGTTCCCTCTAATAACTTTACCAGGTACCGCGCCAGAAAAGCAGTGGCCAGACCTCGCAGGCTTCGAGACAACTCCAGCTCCAGCCCCGGCTCCTCTCGGCGATTGGAGCGTCCTCGAAGGCCTGCGAATCCCCCTGACGCATCGTAAGTAGCTCAGCTCAATGCTTCATAACACCTCCAACGTCAATGGCTAACTATGCAAAAGCACACCATCACCTCCCATCTCCCCTGTTGTCACCTTCCGCGTCGGCCCTGAAAAGCGCCTATTTGCAGCACACGAAGCCGTCCTCAGCGCTTCAACGTTCTTCGCAACTCAATGCCAAACACAAACACCCACCCCGCTCAGAACACACCATACCCACTCAGGCAAACATATCGAACTCCCAGATGAACAACCCGAAGTCCTCTCCTGCGTACTAGAATACCTCTACAAAGGCGACTACTACCCACGCCTCCAACACAACCCTCACCACCAGACATGGGAACTTGAAGACGGCGCAATCGACGCAGAAGGCCAGAGCGTCGGCGCAACAGTCTACCACCACGCCGCGAGAGCAGTGATCCTCCGCGACACGGCCGTCTAGTACATCCACCCTCATCCCTCTTAAGACCCTTACTAACCCCGTCCAAGCTGCGCCGCAGAGAAATACAACCTCCCTTCCCTCCAACGCCTCGCGCTTCGCAAACAGGGCCTGCATACGGGTATTCAATGCAATACGATCCTGTCGAGCGCGCGGTTCGCATACGCTAATACGCCGGATACGGACTCTAAGCTAAGGGCGCATTATCTGGCGCTTATTATTCGGTGCAGGGGTACTTTTAAGCGGAGTGGGACGATGCAGATGGAGATGGAGAGGGGTGGGAAGTTATTTTTCGATTTGTTTGTTGCTATGTGTAATCATATGGTATGTATACCTCTTGATGCAAGGTAGGTAGGTTGGGATTTGGTTGGATGCTAACAGGTTAGTAGGATGATGTCTTGCCGATGGAGATGTCGCTATGTACTACTACGGCTGAGGCGCGCTAGGGTGTTGGGTTTGTGTTTGTGTTTGGTTTCTATACCCTTGTATTACTAGGCGCAACCTTGGGATTGCTGTAGAATTGATCTCGACTTTTATATACAACCGCAAGGCCTCAATAAGTGACTACGTAGACTGAATGGTGAATTCCCGTAATGCTTATTCTATTGGAAGTTTATTGCCTCTAGTACAGTTCATCTGAGCCTCGATCATGCAGACCATATAGCTAGCCCGACGGTGGATCCTGAGGTATACCAGATGCATTCCGAGTGCTGAGTGTTCAGGGACTTTGAATAGGGTATCAAATTGTACAGCTTCAAGAGCTTGCTGATCGTTATGAAAAGGTATATGCCTATGTCTTGAGGTGTGGAACCGCTTGATGCTCGGGCGTTTAGACGCCAGTGCCTGGGAAAGCGGTGTTGTTCTTGCTCAAAACGACCATGCCTCGCTCGCGCGCGATGTAACCTTTCATGAGTCCCTATTGATTGAAACCATCGGTCAGAAATCGGTATGATCAGCTGTGCTCGGGGCCTGACCTTGTAGATGAGGTTGGATAACAGGCATTCCACCTCGTCAATATCAACTCGTGTCCGGCCTGTAGCATGGGTGCCAATTCTCAAAGCAGCTGCAAATTCCACCACGGGGACACGGGTTCGCCGGACGGGAGGCTGCCCTTCCTTAGGCTCTTCGAAGCCTCCTGCAATAAACACTTTACGGAACAGGTTACGCAAGGCGATGTCGCGGCCGCGCTCCAGCGGCAAGTAGATGCGTCTCTTGACGAACTCTTCTTCGCCCGCAGACATAGCTTTGTCAAACCCGACCAGGTCACCTTTCCGAATGCAGTTGGACAGAGGGCGGAAGAGCTTCTCCAGCCGTGGGAACGGGGCGAGAAGTTGACGACCGGGGAGGGTATGTTTCGTTACCAAATGGCATGGAATCAAATATGTCAGGATCAGCCTGTTTCAGTCAGTCAAAATTTGCAAAAGCTCAGGAGATATACTGACTCTCGATTTTTGGAAGCTCCTCGGTGGCACATGCTCCAAGCGGTTGCCAAATGCTGCTCAGCCTGAATCACAAAAATCAGAATGGCAATCTACAGAGAAGATGCACCACGAACCTCTGCATAACTCTCTTCCAAAAAGTGGATAACACCAACATAGTATTCGAACGTCACAATGTGGGATTTGGGAAATGCTTCCAACGGAGGCAGATCGTCGGACTGGGCTTTTATCGCGCGAAGAAGGTTCTTGGTGAGGCCGACCGAGTTGAGCTATAAGAGTTAGCAAGTCCTAGGTGGCTCCATCTTCTTGCCAGTACCTTAAAGTAGGTCTTGAAGATAAGATTCGTCGTGTTGTAGATTCCCCACTTGCGTGATTCCTCAATTGGGGCACTGGTATTATTAGCAGGGCTCCCGCCAAAGGATGAATAAGTCACTTACCGATCACTAAGACACAAAGTGAACATCCGATTGATGATGCGAGCAGCCTCCTCCAAGTTCGCATTCTTCTCAACATCGGCAGATAAATCATCCTGGAAGCCAAAGTTTGACGTTCCCTGAGAGGCTGCTTCGATATCGGCTTTGATCGCAAAGGTGCGCAAGTACTTGCCTACCGTGTACAGGCAAGGCAGAGTCCAGGCAGGGATACCTGACGATCCGGAATAGCCTCGAATGAGCGCATTGGCGACCTTCTTCCATGCAGTGAAGATTGCAACAAGACTCGCATCACGATGACCATGCTCACACTTCAGTATCTCCCCGACGGCTTCCCAGTACGCAGCGAAGATCTCGACCCACGCAGTTTGTTCGGGCCTAGGTAGTTTCAGGCTCTTGCCGTGAAAGAGCGCAAATGACAGATCTTTCTGTAAGGAGGCAGAATTCGTGAAGCCGTAAAATGATTGTAACCGGTAGGGCTTGTTTTGGGTTGCGATTGGTGTAAAGACTGCTGCAAGGCTGTCGCCGGAGCCAGCAGAGTAGGCGCTCTTGAACTCGGCTGCAAGAGTGCTCATTGTGGGATGCCCCCGCAAGGTTATTTCCCAACTTCGACCGAGATATAGATACTCCAAGAGTCGTTGCTCACGGCGGTACTTGATATGGGTACAAGTTGGGAGTTGTAGCTATAGGTAACTACACTATGGACTTTGGAGCAACAGCAGTGGGGCAGGGCGGTGTGGCTTGGGACGGGCAGAAATAGGCCTGTTTGGGAAGGCGGTCCGGGGTTGTCGTGGATTGAGTAAAAAGCTGTCGTGGATTTATCAACGCCATCCGTAGCTCTCTAGAAATATCTAAATACGGCTTAGGTCGAAATCTAACCGAGTACGAATACTCTACAACTCGCGGAAGGTACCGCGAAGTATTACGAAGCTCGGGGTTACTATAAGAGGCGAAGTATACTAATACGTTGGGTATACGATAACGCGTTAAGCGACAATAGGAGCGATGGTAGGTTCGGCGCGCGTAGAAGCATCCGCGGGCGGGGCTTCGGGGGAGTGCTCCTTACACTTATTCGCGTTGCGAGCGGAACGCCGAATCAGCGAAGGAGAGGATGGTCTTGACAATGCAATAGACGGCAACACATATACAGGCGAGTCAGTAGGCTAGGAGTCCTGGCCGGCGTTAGCGAGAGCTCTGTGCGGAGACTCCCGGGCGCGGCGATATCAAGCGTCATCAACTATAGCGAGTCTCGACCCTATATCGTAGGGAGTCTCGACTATATATTGCAGTGAGTTTTGACCCTGCATCCTTCGGGATAGTTTCGACATCCATCCCATCGACAAATTTACCTACGAGACCCCACAACCTATGGCCGGGACCCAACTTTATCTTCAGCGCTAGTGATACAAGGTAATCACATAGCTTTTGAGATCCTTTACACTGCGGGCGCATACGAGGGTAGCTAATAGTTTAGAAGGGTACGATGTCTATAGTTTCGGAGGGTGTATTACATGTTCTACAATCTGATTCAAGGAGTCTGATACGACCAGTTTATTTGATCTCTCACCTTAAGCAAATTTATCATGCTTGCCCCTTATATTTTCCAGGACCATGCCTCAGGTGTTTGTATTATCATGCCTCAGGCGTTTGTGTTACATAATACAGCCCCACTCGCTTAACCGAAGGGCGGCAGCCCTAAGCACATTGCAACACAATCTTTGATTTCCCTCCCCGACGGCACACTAACGACTCAACCACCACAGCGACAATCACAGTATGTGACCCCCCCCTATGCCATCGCCTGCGGATTCATCGCTAACTAACTTGTGTCCAGATGGGTATGTCTTGCCTTTTCTCCGAAAACAGCACTCTTCTCGATACGGTCACGGTGTGTGCGAACGGTTGGACGAAATCTCATGCGAAGGATAAAGCCACAACAACATGACGACACTGGTTCAAGGACGCGGAGGAGGATGCATTCTCAGAATGGCTTTCGGGTTGAAGGATGGTTTCGCACAAAGCTGTCGGTCGAGAATGTCGAATCCTCGGAACCTTTTCAACTTCGAACGTTAAGCTCCTTTCGCCTGTTACGACTTTCACCAACCGCGATCGCACACCGTTTCCCGTCAATCGAGAATAGGCGGATCAATTTTGACAGCCAATTGAGCCATGACTGACGGATTCATCATAGGGCGTCTTACTGAGTACCAGGTTATCGGGCGTCACCTGCCCTCCGAGGCGAACCCCACGCCCAAGCTGTACCGCATGCGCATCTTTGCGCCCAACGCCGTCGTCGCCAAGTCGCGATTCTGGTACTTCTTGGCTCAGCTCCGTAAGCTGAAGAAGGCCAACGGTGAGATCGTCAGCCTGAACGTGGTATGTGTGGAATTAATCCGAGGGTCTTGGAATGACTGCTGATTCCGCCCCAGATCAACGAGAAGCGCCCCCTTAAGGTCAAGAACTTCGGTATCTGGATCCGCTACGACTCCCGCTCCGGTACCCACAACATGTACAAGGAGTTCCGTGAGATGAGCCGTACCGAGGCCGTCGAGGCTCTGTACCAGGACATGGCTGCCCGCCACCGTGCCCGTTTCGGCTCTATCCACGTATGTGGCCCGTTGACTATGGCTCAAGATAAATTCTAACTGATTATTATAGATCCTGAAGGTTGTTGAGGTTACCGATGCCGACAGCATCCGCCGCCCCTACATCAAGCAGCTCCTCCAGAAGGACCTCAAGTTCCCTCTGCCCCACCGCTCCGCCAACCCCGGCAAGAAGCTGTTCGCCTACTCTCGTCCCTCCACTTTTGCTTAAATGTGATGTTTTGGGGTTCTGGGATTGGAGTGTGTGGATGAATAACTGTTACGGCCATAGCATGCATGAAAAGACTGGTCGCAAGGATTCAGCCTGTTTTGTACCCAGTTATGGGAGATGGTTTAGATGTCTCTAATCCCGTGTAGGGGCGTCTTGAGGTTTAAATGCAAAAAAATCATCGGGTTCAAAATTGTCCATATGTTACTTGTAAGCGATGCGCGCTAGGGCGACGTACCAGTGACAGGTTATTGTCTGTAAGGTGGCCAGCCAATGACCTAACTATTGTATGGCAAGATTCTAGCTAAGCATAGTTAGGTCGATGGATCTTAAAAGCATGCCAGTCACAAGCGCCCCATTGCTGACAGCAAATGTCAATATCTACGAGCCCGAGCCCGAGCCCCGGAAAAACTGTCTACGGACTATGGGCTGCATTAGTAAGTATGGAACCTCGGGGGAAATGTCACATATCCCAGAAGGCAAAAAAGGGAACCTTTATAATAAGGGAATATAATAAGGGGCATAATAATTGGCCCAAGCTATAACCGAGTCAAGTGTATATCCGTGAGGTGCGCCAGGAACGGTTATTGCGTCATGCGAAATTGGGACGTGCCGAGCGCCCTTGTCCGCTTTTGCATCCGATTTCTTCCCTTTCCTCCCCCAGCATCCCCATTTTCTCCCTCTATTTCATCGATTCAATTCAATTGCAATCATGTTCGCTCGTCAGACTCTCCGCTATGCGCAGCCTCTGAAACAGGTAAGCACCAAAACCAGGCACGAAGAACTTGAGGAAAGTAACCAGAAATTAATTAATTAGTAATAGAGCTTCCGCAAGTACTCTACAGAGGCCCCTAAGGCCGCTGAGCCTAGTGCCCCCAAGAAGTCCAACTTGACCCCCATCTACGTCGGCGTCGGTCTTGCCGGTTTCGGTGCTGGTCTGTACCGTTACTACGGTACCAACGCTAGCGCTAGCTCTGTCGACCCCAAGGACCGCCCCAAGGTCTTCAACGGCGAGGACTGGGTGGATCTCAAGGTCGCAAGCATTGAGAACCTGAGCCACAACGCCAAAAGGCTGCGCTTCGAGTTTGATGACAAGGAGGCTGTATCTGGTCTCCAAGTTGCCTGTCAGTCGACTTTTGAAAATTGTTTCCGGTCTCTCTACTAACATCTCAGTACAGCTGCTCTGTTGGCCCGTTTCAAGCCCGAAGGTTCTGACAAGAACGTCCTCCGCCCCTACACTCCCACCAGTGAAGAGGGTTAGTATCAATGAACGCATCGCGGCCTGTCCAGCGCTAATTGGGGGAAACAACAGATGAACCTGGCTACCTCGAGCTCGTGGTCAAGGCCTACCCCGACGGCCCCATGTCCCAGCACATTCACTCCTTGAAGGTCAATGAGAGCCTGTCCCTGAAGGGCCCCCTCCCCAAATACCCCTGGGAGGCTAACAAGCACGACCACATTGCCCTGATCGCCGGTGGCACTGGTATCACCCCAATGTACCAGCTGGCTCGCCAGATCTTCAAGAACCCCGAGGACCGCACCAAGGTTACTTTGGTCTTCGGTAACGTGAGCGAGGACGACATCCTGCTGAAGAAGGAGCTTCAAGATCTGGAGAACACCTACCCCCAGCGCTTCCGCGCCTTCTACGTCCTGGACAACCCGCCCAAGGACTGGACCGGCGGCAAGGGCTACATCACCAAGGACCTGCTGAAGACCGTTCTGCCCGAGCCCAAGGAGGGCAACATCAAGCTCTTTGTTTGCGGCCCGCCCGGCTTGTACAAGGCCATCTCTGGTGGCAAGGTCAGCCCCAAGGACCAGGGTGAGCTATCCGGCGCCCTGAAGGAGCTGGGCTACTCTAAGGATCAGGTTTTCAAGTTTTAGAGCACTGTAGAATATAGAGCCGGTGGAAAATGCGCGGCCGCTGTGTATATTGATGCATCTGTTCTGACCGCGTTCTCGCCGGCAACTCGTGGTGTTTGGCCAGGTGTATGCCATAATACACCATCCGAATAAATGTCACATTAGCCAGTCGTTCCAAGGCTCTTGTATTGTACCTAGGTACCTAGCTATTGCATTGGAGAGAGGCAACCTGGAAGCTTCGGTGCGACATCGGGAAGCATTGGTAAACTTATTCCATGGTCTATGTCCATAGGTATATACTTGTCTATTGCTGTTCCAAGGTTACACAACAGGGCATATACCAGTGGATTTTTTTGTAAGCAGATGCATTATGTATCATGTGGTTTATTTCTTCCTATCTTTTCGGCTACTACCTAGTTGGGAGCGGGTGACAACCTTGTTGACTTTCGTGGTTCCAAGGCTATAATAGGTTGGCAGCGCGAGGAACATGAATACATATCCTACCGGTCGACAAACTCGGCTTATAAGTGGCCAGTATACAAATAAAAAAATTGGATGTCATCTCAAAGACACTATTGACCAGAAAGACAGAAACAGAAATAAGAAGGAGAGAAGGGGAAAAAAAAAAGAGGGCAAAGATGTGGTAGAAGTTAGGGCCAGATGGGTAAAGAAGTCATTGTCACACCTGGACAGTGCCTAGGGAAGGTTGGGAGCAGCTGAGCACTGAGCGTTAGCGCAAGGCCCGTGAGTGTGAGGACACCATCAGGGGATCACCCAGGGGGCCTAAGCCTAAAGCAGCGACCTCCAGGCATGCCGGAGCCTTCGGGGGCTCGCACTGGTATTTAGTGGGTTCCCTCCCTTCCCGCATTCCTATTTTTCGCCCGGCCGCCCCTAACAAATTTCTTCATCCACCCAAACACTCCGAACAATGGCTCCCAAGCACGATGACGAGGCCACTGTGGCCGTCAATATTGACGAGTTGAGAGCGACTAAAGATTCTGTAAGATTGCTCTCTTTTGATTATTTACTTCACCCTCTTCTTGGCGTTTGCGTGTCCATGGCGTGAATTTTCCCGGGACTCACTCGTGCACGCGCTACGCGTCACATATCAACAGAGCTTTGTTACCTACGCCACTGGTGTGCATTGAGACCTCCAAGCTTCAAGGGGCTGCACAATGCTTTGATGCTTCACTACAATGTTTCCCATCCATCATATTCATGTTGCGCGTGTCTGGACGCCATTGTCGCGCCCGTCGCGTGCTTCGCGCTGCAGAAAAGCTTCCAGCGGTGATCAACACCACCAATCCTGTCATCTAGCGTGTCGATTGACCGTTGCCTCGTAACATGAGCGCGTCACAGAGGCTAACATCGCCATAGATAATCATGTGGAGCATGTCCCTCCAGACTCAAATTGCTGAATTCAGCAAGGCCTATATCGAGCATATCAACAATGTTGTCAATGGCACCTCCGCCACCATCGATCTCCCGGCCATGCCCGTCGGCGTGAGCCACTTTGACGCCGTTTCGCGCGCCGGCAGTCCCGGCGCCAAGTCTGAGGCTGGAGGTCGCAAGAGGCGCAAGCGTGCCCCCGTAGACCCTAATGCGCCCAAGCGTCCGCTCACCCCGTACTTCCTGTACATGAAGAACAACCGATCCAGAATTGCTGAAGACCTGGGCTCCGACGCGAAGCCCAAGGATGTCGCCGACGAGGGCACCCGCCGATGGCAGACTATGGACCAGAAGGAGAAGGAGGTATGTCAATCCTACTGCAACACCCCCAAGTGAAAACCGTATCACCCGTATTAACGCGCGCCATCAGATCTGGAAGTCGCTGTACGGGGAGAACTACGAGCAGTACAAGCTTGATCGGGACGCGTACTTGACCGACAAATCCAAGGCCGCTGACGAGGACCACGACCCGTCCGCCTCGCAGCTGCAGCAGGACTTTGTTGGCGCCGAGTCCCAAGCGGAAGATTCGTCGGACAATGACGACGAGTCTTCATCAGACGAGTCGCCGGCACCGCCCTCCCCTAAGGAGCAGACTCCCCCCCGCAGCTCCAACAAGCGCCGTCGCAGCGACAGCAAGCCTGTGAAGGGGGCAGCCACACCTGCGAAGAAGGGCAAGGCTAAAGCAGAGCCCACCCCGACCAAGGAGAAGGTCCCAGAAAAGCGCAACAGGTCCAAGAAGCGCAAGAGCGAGCTTTGAATGTTTCGAAACGGAGTTTGAAGGATTAAAGGTGTAGGAGGAAATTCCAAGGGCGTGTCCGAAAAGTGTATTCAATGGGAGCATGTTTATTGCTTCTTCTCTTATTTTTAAAGCCGAGCTTAGACAATAGTTCGGTGCATGAGTGTACTTCCCTTGTCCACCAATCTTATGGAGTAAATTAATCAATCAATCAATCCGAATGACTAACACGGCCGAGCGCCGGCGACACCCAATCATCGTCTTATCTCTTCGTTATCGAAGTCGGCCTTTGCAAATAATACTCGTAACGTCTGTTCTTTCCTCTTCCCCGCATTTTCTCTCTTTTAAACCCTTGGGTTCCAAATCGCGTATCGAGTTTTTCTATAGAAGAGACTCCTCGCGAGATACGACCCTGATTCCCTGCACGCCAAGCTAACCCCCGGTTCACCCTGCGTCATGCAGCTTGTTCCGAAGGAGGTAGGGAGTGCCAGCTAAGCTTGTCGCAAATGTCACTGATCTTTTGTAGCTCGATAAGCTCACCATTGCACACCTCGGGTTTCTGGCACAGCGTCGCCTGGCCCGGGGTGTCCGATTGAACCACGCCGAAGCAGTTGTATGTTTGATTCCTCTCTGCTATTAAATTCGTTTCGCTAATTTCCACTAGGCTTTGATCTCATCCGTTCTGCACGAGGTTCCACCCCCGCTTTTTTTTTTGCTTTTTGCAAATGCCGTTGATCGACACTCGTGCTAATGCTGGTTCCAATCTATAGCTTATTCGTGATGGCCAGTACTCTGTCGCTGACTTGATGTCCATCGGCAAGACTATGCTGGGTCGTCGCCATGTTTTGCCGTCGGTTGTTGCTACCCTCGTTGAATTGCAGGTCGAGGGTACGTTCCCGAGTGGTACCTATCTAGTTACAGTGCATCACCCCATCAGTAGCGATGATGGTGATCTCGAGCGTGCACTGTACGGCAGCTTCCTGCCTGTTCCTTCGAATCAGGCGTTCCCCGACCCCGATCCCGACGACTTCATGCCTGAGAAGATGCCCGGCGCCGTTCTCCCGGTTAAGAACGCTCGTATTGCGCTGAATGATGGCCGGAGACGTATTCTTCTCAAGGTGATGAGCAAGGGGGACCGTCCGATTCAGGTATGTCTAGGATAAACGATGCACAAGAGGGTAGAGGCTGATGGAGAGACATAGGTTGGATCACACTACCATTTCATTGAGACGAACCCGCAATTGCACTTTGACCGCGTCCAGGCATATGGATATAGACTGGATATTGCAGCCGGCACATCTGTTCGTTTTGAGCCGGGCGATACCAAAACTGTGACTCTGGTTGAGATTGGCGGCAAGAAAGTGATCCGTGGAGGCAATTGGTTGGCCAATGGCCCCGTGGATCTGAGCCGCGTAGATGAGATCGTGACGAAGCTGCAGGCCGCAGGGTTTGCGCATGTGCCCGAGCCGACCGCGGACGCTGTTTTGGCCACTGGATTCTCGATGGAGCGGCAAGCATACGCTCGCATGTTTGGACCGACTACTGGCGATTTGGTGCGTCTGGGCTTGACCAACTTATGGATCGAGGTGGAGAGGGACATGACGCATTACGGAGACGAGTGTACTTTCGGCGGAGGCAAGACGCTCCGCGATGGAATGGCGCAGGCATCTGGGCGCTCTGCGGCTGAGTGTTTGGACACGGTTATCACGAATGCGCTGATCATCGATTGGTCGGGTATCTACAAGGCCGACATTGGTATCAAGGCTGGCCTCATCTCTGGCATTGGCAAAGCTGGAAACCCGGACACCATGGAAGGCGTGCACCCCGAGATGGTGGTGGGTGCATCCACGGACGTGATTGCTGGTGAGAACAAGATTGTCACGGCTGGTGGTTTCGATACGCACATTCATTTAATTTGCCCGCAACAAGTGGATGAAGCTCTGGCTTCAGGTATTACTACCTTCCTCGGCGGTGGCACAGGTCCTAGCACTGGATCGAACGCTACAACCTGCACACCTGGCCCAACCCATCTGCGCCAGATGATGCAGGCTTGCGACAGTCTGCCCATCAATATTGGTATCACGGGTAAAGGTAACGACTGTGGAGCGACTAGCATTGTGGAGCAGATTAAGGCGGGTGCAGCTGGTCTGAAGCTGCACGAGGACTGGGGCTCTACACCGGCGGCCATCGACAACTGTTTGGAAGTCTGTGAACAGTACGATGTCCAGTGCATGATTCACACCGACACGCTGAACGAGTCCGGCTTCGTGGAGCAGACTATCGATGCTTTCAAGGGCCGCACGATCCACACCTACCACACGGAAGGTGCTGGCGGTGGCCACGCACCAGACATTATCTCGGTCGTTGAGCACCCCTACGTCCTTCCTAGCAGCACGAACCCAACCCGCCCGTTCACACTTAACACCCTAGATGAGCACCTGGATATGCTGATGGTGTGCCATCATTTGTCCAAGAACATTCCCGAGGACGTCGCCTTCGCTGAGAGCCGTATCCGCGCGGAGACAATCGCTGCCGAGGACGTGCTCCACGATTTGGGTGCTATTAGTATGATGTCCTCAGACTCACAGGCTATGGGTCGTTGCGGAGAAGTCATCCTGCGCACCTGGCATACTGCGCACAAGAACAAGGAACAGCGTGGCCAGCTGCCCGAGGATCAGGGCACAAACAATGACAACTTCCGCGTGAAGCGCTACATCAGCAAGTACACCATCAACCCAGCCCTGGCACAGGGCATGGGACATCTTATTGGCAGTGTAGAGATTGGTAAACTCGCCGATCTCGTCCTTTGGAACCCTAGCACTTTTGGCACCAAGCCAGTGCAGGTTCTGAAGAGCGGTATGATTGCCGTTGCAGAGATGGTACGTTTCTCTCTATGATGTTATAGCAGCCACATTTCTAACATTCTGAACAGGGTGACGCTAATGCTTCCATCCCAACCATTGAACCGATGATCCTGCGGCCAATGTTCGCGGTATGTCCCAAGTTCAAGTCTGGATCAAAAGCAAAATACTGATCAAATTAGCCCCGCGTCCCAAGCACATCCGTCATGTTCGTCTCCCAAGCCTCTATCGACGAAGGTATCGTGCAAACCTACGGCCTACGCAAACGGATCGAAGCCGTCAAGGGCTGCCGCACCGTGGGCAAAAAGGACATGAAGTTTAACGACGCGATGCCGAAGATGAAGGTCGACCCCGAGAGTTATGTAAGTGAAAGCTCTGTTGATTCATCCTCAGGCCCACGCTAACACCGTATGACAGACCGTCGAAGCAGACGGCATGCTGTGTGACGCCGAGCCCGCGGCCGGGTTACCACTGACGCAGGCCTACTACATCTTCTAAACTGTGTGATGTGATACCTGTGCCTCTGTCTCACACTTAAGCTCTCTGCCCCTGATTCTCTTGCCTCTCCTCCCTTTTCTCGGGGACTTCCGACTCCCTCTTCATTTTTTCGCATCTTCTATATATCCTCTTTCTCACCATTTCTCACCATTTGACATCTGGTATTGCCTCTCCCGGCTCAATATCCATCTCGAGCGCCTGCTATTTCCGAGAGTTTGCGTTAATGCATTATGTAGCTAGGTACGAAGTCATGACTTCATTTTTACCTTTTCAATGATTGTTATTCAGGGTAGTAAATTGTACAAATGGCAAGATTACATATTAAATTCGTAGCTCATTGTCCTCGTTATCGGTCCCTCTAAAGTCAATGAAGATTATAACTTATAACTCCATTTCTTCCTCTGCATGATTACCTCCCGTCGATATCAGCGAGACCTCAGCCCAGCTATCCTCGCGCGCAGCAAGGTATGCCGCAACACGAGCGCGCCTGCGCATAATGCGTTGAGTAGTTCTCTCTGATTCCTGCTCAGAATCCGGACGTCCTGGCTCCGGGGGAGGCGAGGCGTCAAGATCAAGATCTGAATCGGATATTGAGAGGCCAAGTTCTGTGTATTGGCTATCTTGCGCTTGGGATGGTTGGGGTGTTTGTGGACGGGATGAGATGCCGTCTCTGTTTAGGGTAGGAGTGGATTCGGGAGTTCTTTGTGAGGGTGTTTTCGAGGCCTGGCTGGCGTAGACTTCGTCTGGCCATGAGGATGGGAGTGGACCGATGTGGAGAATCTCAGGATCGGCGTGGTTTTGAAGATAGCGATGTGCCTTTCGAATGTCGTCGCGTTTTGCTCTTTCGGGGTCGATTTCTGGTGAGGTCTCGAGGTTTGATCTTGCCGTTTGGAATGGGGGAGAAGGAGATCTTATAGACATGGGGGAGTGGTGACCGTCAGATGTCTGCTCCATGGTACCATCCAGGGTACTGTGGGCTATGCGTTCTGTGTCGCATACATCTGCGTGCCCTTCTTCTCCCACGTCAGTTGATTGTGTGGACTTCGTGGAAATGTGCTCGTCATATCGGGCTCGCTTTTTAGGGTGGTCATCTTCATCGTCTGTCTGCTCGAGGGTCTGACGCATATAGTCGTCGTGTGAGAAGTCGTTTCCCGAGCACAAGTGACCGAAAAGATGACGGATGGAGATATTCTCGTTCCAAGTAGATGGATCCACTGTACAAGGGTGGATGTCCTTTGGGCGGAAGGCAGCCACAAGCTCGCATAGCTCGGAATATGAAGAGTGTCTTGAATACGGAAATCGCTGGTCATGATTAGAATGGGTCTTTACTGCAATGATGGCTGCGACTTACAATCGTGTTTGGGAGATCGAGTTTGGAGGTTTGCGCAGATACTCCTTGACTGAGCATGGAGACGAGTTTCTCGAGAGAAATTTCGCCTTCCTCCTTGACACCGTATCTGTCGAGTGACAGGGCTTTCTTCCTCGACTGGAATGCCTCCGAGAGCGCTTTTCGCATCTGTGACGACCGTTGTCCGTCATGGATATGATCGAGACATAACTTCTCTAACTGAGCCAGAGTAGATTCGTCCAGCAACTCGAGCTCGTGAATCTGATAGAGATCGCCGATACCACCCCCGGCCCCGACTTCGGGGACTTCAGCACCATCCTTGGTCCGATTGACGATGGGCGTGATGTAGACTGCGTTCGGGCCGCGGGCCGCAGGACATGACACGCCGGGCTCGCAGCTGTGGATTCTGCTGGACTCGTTGTCACTCAGACATCCTGAAACAGGCCTGTTACCCAGGTCAAAGCCGCAAAGAGCCGGCCCTTCACTGACACCTCTGCTCCCAGAAATATTTGCGAGGGACCGATAGAGTCCCATCTGGTAGCGATCTACATGGACCTACAAATACAAGAATCGTTAGCATCAATTTGACTACTTGGTCGCTCCACCAACCTTTGTCCTCAGTGCGGCGGAGAGGGCCAGCCACACATCCTCGTAGCCAAAGGTCCATGCTCGAAAATAGAAGACGGTGTCATCCGAGTAAGCCTCGACTTTGCGAAGAAGCTCTGCGAGTCCCTCTGCTTTGGATGGAAATTCACGAAAGGGATTGGACTTTTGCGCAAACGTGGTGTCAAGATACAGCTTATCCAGCCTTTTCCGGCCCAGCGTATACGGTATCAGAATAGGATTCCGTATCAAGCCATCGACCCACCATTTTTCAGCTATGATATATTAGCAATTGACTCCACATAGGATAGGCGAGGTAGCCGACCTCGGATGTCCCCAGTGTAGATGATGGCTTTGTCATTCCCCTCAATCAAGAACATAACAGCCCCAGAGCAGTGGTTAGCATCGAAGAGAGTGACCCGAATACGGCGTCGGGGAGTGAGTTCAATCTCTGTCGGAGTATTCAAGGGTATTGGTCGCTGGTAGAGTGTAAGCCGTAAGCCATAAGCCATAGGATCTTTACACCCACCAGTAACTTGGCCAGATGCTTATAGTGTAAGCGACGAGATTCGAGGATTCCCTTGTGGAAATTCATCCGATGTGGATACTTTTCAATGCGCAACAGCAGCTGCGGGTATCCGAATCTGAATTAGTTGAGATCATATCAGGCATCGGACTAGACATACTTCGCGTGTGGCTGGAGAACAGTAGATGAAGGGAGCCCGAAAGGACTCCAGCCCCTGTAAATGGTCACTATGTACATGGCTAAGGAAGCAGGCCAGTGGTTGAGGTCTTTCGGGACTCTTGCGAAAGTAATCGACTGCAATATGTCAGATGGGAGATTTTTCACTTTTTCACTTCACACTTCACGGTGTCATACTTACTTTGGATGTCGGGAAATTCTATAATAGTCAGTGGGAAGAAAAGCGTTGGAATAGGAGGAAATTAATAGTTAACCTACCGGAGACAACTCCGTCAAAGGTGGACATGGAGGCAATTGTAAATAGAATTGGAATTGTTGGTGCAAAAGGAATGCAGAATCCACCTTAAACTTGTGTTGGCCGTGCAGTTGACAACGCAGTCCCACGTCGTCCGCGCCGCATTGGGGTTGCGACATCATTATATTACTTTAGTTGGCCTCTTACACTTCTCCCTTTGCCTTTCACTCTTGATCCTCTTCATCCTCCTTTCACATCACCGCGCGGCTCAATGCTCCTCTCATGAGTCCTCTCTCCGCCGTCTAGACCCACACCCGAGCTCTCCAGGTCTCTTCCTGCGGAGGCGCCTTTGTTTCACTCTGCGGCTGAGGGCCGTGAAGGGCGTCTCTTGACCTCCTCCTGACCTCTTTGCCTCTTCTACTTCTCACTCCGCCCCTCCCTCCTCATTCACCATGCGCAAACCCTCACTTGCACAGTCTGTGTACAACGCGACCTTCCCCCACGCGCGCCCTAGCGACCCGGGAACCTTTGCAGCTCACATCACCCGCCATCTTGTTCCCGAGGTACGGGTTGAGACCAGCATCTTCTACGGTCCTCTTGACTGCATCGAAGCCCAGTACCCAGGACTGGACTACTCCCATGCCCCTCATCGCCTAAGACTCGGGCGCTTCCCTTGGCACCGCAGGCTGTTCCGGGTGTTCGACGCGCTCAAGCTGACCGAAGATGAGATCTCGGAGCTGTGCTGCTGGGAGGGGACCAAGTCAGCCCGAGAACGCTACGAGGAGGAGGAGGGAGTGACTGTGCGAGACACCACAGGCGATTCGGTTCAGCTTGCGACACCAACCCCCGCCCCCTCCGTCGAGATACACGTTGATCTTGAGCTCTACCCGCTCGACGATGATCGGGATTTGAACATGGACGCCCGGAGCGACAACACCGTTCGGGCGAGCGAGTCTCGCAGCTCCAGCGTGGCTTCCGACTATCGCCAGCGCATGTTCGAGGATGAATACAGTGACGAAGAAGTGGAGAGCTGCGGTCTGGAACTGAACAACCGCCTGCGCGCCGCAATGGCAGCACGCGACCAGGGAAATGATGTTCCCCTCGATGAGGACTGGGAGCAGTGGTTGAAGGAGGCTGGTGAGCGTCGAGGATACAATGAAGTGATGAATGCCGTTCGCTCAAATCAACCTCTGAACATCTTCCCCAATCCTCCAAGCGCCAACCTGCGACACGACAACCGAGGCCTATCTGCTACGACACTATCTGCAGAAGCGTGGCTTCTCGCAAACCCTGGCCCGCGCTACATTTCCGCGCCCTCACTTAACTTCCGGGCTCATTCTCCTATGACCCTATGACCGCATGTGTCCAGCACGGCGTGATGAGCAGTGCTTTCTCGCACTGATGCAAAGATGGACTCGATACGACCGCGCCTATGACCACGTCTGCATTTATCTGGCGCATTTATCTTGCATTTTTTTGACCCTCAGCAGGGACTGGCTCCTTTTCAGGTATTTCCTATTACCCATATTCCTCGCAATCATCCATATGTGTTAGTATCTATCGCGGGAGGCTGGATACGGGAGCTTTTCACGTATAGGTCTTTCGGAAACGTCTCCTGGCGATGACTTACGATCTTCTGCACTTAATAACCTCGGCTCTTGCTGCATTTCGCATTCCATCGCTTATTGAATGATAGCCGATATTTTTCCAACAACTTTTATTGTCTTATTTGTAGAGTGTCATGTGGACCTCCAGGCTGTGAATTATTTTTTGAATCGCTTGATTGCTATTTCTGCTTCATAAGTAGATAACCTCCCGATACCAAGCCGGTGGCCTTTTCATAGTTGTGCACCTGGGTAGACTCGGATTTAGTTCTGCGTCAACTTCCAAGCTTCCAAGCTTTGTGCCAGAGTAGTACCGAGGTCATGACCAGAGCTAGTTATATATTGTTGTAGAATATGCGGAGCTGGATCCACTGATAAGAGCACCTCGAGGCTCCCACATCTCCGACTTGCAACACACCTGGGCAACCATCAGTGGACACCATGTCTTGGATTGTCACTTGATACTGCTGGAGTTCGATCGCTAGATCTACCCAGAGACATCGTCTATTCTTGCGATATCTTTCTCATGCAGACCTCATCCCTAGCTCCGATGCGCGCAGCTCCACCATGATCAAAGCCATCTTCTACAGCAAATTCGACACCCAGGAGGGTAGGCTGACACCCAGACCCCGAGACTAGTGAATAACTCGCTAACATATCTCCTCAGGTCCGAAGGTCGTCCATCAGGTACCCGATGGAGCTATCGCCCCCTCCTCTACCGCACCCGCGCAACCCCTCTTCTTAACCTTCTCGGACATTTCATTCTTCGTGATTCCGCGCCAGGAGCTCTGCGGCAACCTCCTCCAAGTCTGCACCAATGGATATCGTATTTTGGGATACCCGATTTGCATGAAATCTCCCCGCTATGACCGCAATGAGTTCATCTTCAACTTTTGCGTGGTGCTGGCCGAGGAAGAGGATTTCAGCACGTACAAGAGCGTGGTGCAGAAGCTGGCCGACATGATGCATGCCCTGGAAGAACAGAATGGATTCTTATCGCGCGATTTCTCCAAGAGCGGAGAGGGCAAAGTGTACAGCCTTTGCGAGATGCTGATGGAGGATCTGAACAATTATTGCGAGTGCATGATACCCATTGGTATGTGGTTGGATTGGAAGGGAGCTACGCTGTTACTGACAGTCTGAAAACAGATGAGCTCAATACATTGAACATCAAGCTCTTCCCGATATATGATTCTCCGCCACCTGTCAAGGCCTGGCAGGTTCCTCTGTTCACGGTGCGATACCAGGCCTTTATGGACGAGAATTGGGACCTGACCTTGCAACGAGTATGAGCTGACATTGCCAATGACCCGGACTCCTTGACTGACAATATCCTACAGGTAGTACCTCATATCAACGGCATCAATAGCGTTCGCATTATCTCCATCTTGGCCGACACAGACTTCTACCTCACCTGCCGCGCAATCCGACACTTACTATACTACGGCTGTCTATATATCTTGGACATATTTTCCTTCTCTGCAATCTATGCGCCAACAGCGCAGTTCAGCACCACCATAGCCTCAGACGAGGCAATGCAACTCGAGTGTGCCCGCTACGTAAACACTCGCTTTGCACCACATGCCGCCACCGGCCCCCGCTCACCACTACCTCCAGTCCCAGCAGCAACAAGCGGCAGCAGCAGCGGTCCCGGACCATTAATAGGCTCGCTCACAGACCCCGCAACGAGCGTGTACCGCGACGATTCCCGCTTCGACGCAGAAGAAATCTGGCCTATACTAGGCGATGAAGACTCCACCAACAGCACCCAGCTCCCACCCGCTCAAACACCAGAGCACGATATACCACATGGAAGAATCCCCCGCGTGGTCGATGGCGTGGGCATCGTCGAGCTCTACGCAAGTCTGAAACAAGGCCAGAGCGTAAAACAATGGTACTCCCAGAACAGCCGCAAGCTGGCCAACATCGACATTCGTCGCTTCATCACCTTTGGCGTGATCAAGGGCTTTCTTTACCGCGTGCACAAATACGCCTGTGCAACGGGCCAGCCTGCTCCAGTACCACGCTCTTCATCACTCCATAATACATCGCATCCGTCTTCTCGCGCGAACACGGGGACTAATACGCCACATACTGATATTGTCGAAGAGCCGGGCTCGTCAGTGGCTCGGCGCGATACGAGCCATGAGCGTGCACCTTCGTTTCAAAGTGGGAGTCGGAGTGGGGTTGGAGGGAGTGGACCGTCCGGTTTGTTCGAGGATGATGAGGATGAAATTGACGATCGGACGTTGTCGAAGTATCTTGATGGGACGCATTGTTTTGATCAGATCTGTACAGAGCTGGAGATTAGTGAGCGCGAGTTGACGGCTAGATTGAAGCTGTATCCTGGGGAGGTGTTGATTGTGCATAGGTGAGGTGGTTTGTGTCTAGTCAATAAGATACCCTAAATTATTCGACTGGTTGATCAATTACAATAATAATGCTAGGGGCGAAGCTAGAATACAGTATCCGTCCATTGTTATCACCGGTATCTACTAATAGCTACCGGGAAATGCGAGTAAAGAACAAACATCCCATCCTGCCAAAGATGCGAAGATCGAAACACAAAATCATACTCCCGCAAATCAGTCGACTCCGCTATTGACGCAGGTGTTCGACTTTACACCGGAGAGATAGAAAACCCAATAACGCCGTGCCATCCTGTCGTTCCAGTCGTATCGTATTCATATGCGAGAAAGTATATGAGAGATCACTCCTCGTCCCAAGCCTCCAGCTCGGCCTTCTCGTATTCAGCCATCACCGCGGGATCGAAGATAGTTTCACCCCCGGACGGGATAGTGGTTTTAATATCATCGAAGATGGGCAAGAAGGCATCATTCCAGCGCTTACGTCGGTCCATGACGATCTTAGCCGCATCACCGACGGCAGGACGAGAAATACCTGCACCAGCAACATGGCTACCACCACCAGCACCGCCGGGGCGGTGTTTGGCCTGCGAGCCCTTCTTGCTTTTGCCCATGGTACGGGTACGCTTGAGATAAGCCTGCTGGACCTGGGAGTCGAGGTCATCTTGGATGGTGGTGAATTCTAGGAGGGCCATGTGCTCCTGAGCGATCTTGAGAATGCGGGCCTTGCGCGCATTGTTCGTGACGATTTGCTTCTTGAGTTCGTTTTGGAGAAGGCGAAGACGCTCGGCGACTTCGTCGTCGTAGTGTGCGTCGTAGTCGGGGTTGTCGTCCGGCCCGAGGAAGCCGATGTATCGCAGCTCGGCCTTGGCACGCTCATCGAGTTGCGCGTGGTCGAGTTTGGCGACGGAGGTCTTGAATCCGTTTGGATCGGCATCACGGAAGGCTGTCGCAGGCGGAAGGGGCTTGCCCTCGGACTTGGTCTCCAGGTCGCCGTTGGGTTGGTCCAAGTCCATTGCGTCTCCCAATCTCGTGTCGCCGTTCGCCGAGTCCTTGTCCTTGTCCTCTGGAAGAGTGCGGTGTTCGTACCGCAGTAGGGAGCACAGACGGCTGAGCAGTGGGCCGATGGAGACTTCGCTGGTTTCAGCCTTGTCGTCGGTCAGAGTCTCAATGCTGCCACGACCTTGGTTCAACGGAAGCTGGTCCTTGTCATCTTGACTCGAGTCATAAGAGATTCCATCCTCTTCTGCCCAGATTTGACGGTAGGACTTCTTCCCACGACGAGGAGTGATAAAAGGTGTGACGCGGTCTCCTCTCTCCCGTAGCCAAGCAATGTCTTCTTCCGTAAGAGGGCGAACATACGGTTCAATGTAAGCCTGGAAGGTGTTGGCGCTGACCTGGTTGGACGGCTTGGCATTGCTAAAGTCCTTGTCCGGGGGCACACCGGCCATCATGTGGACGAGGTCGCTCTTCGGGAAATGGGCCACATTGTAGATTTTCTTCTTCTCATCGTCGGGCATGTCCGGGGTGACGTCTCGGATGTGATAGATGGTAGGGTCATCGAACTTGAACGGATTGTCTCCGAACACTTGGAACTGAGGTACGGCAGGCTGAGGTTCGGGCTGGTGAGAGTCATCGCTGGAATCCGAGCCAGGAGACCCAGGAGCGGCCGCGCCATCGGTCCCGGCAGCGGCACCGTTGGGGGATAACATGGATGGAGGTGAAAGGGAGGAACTGTCATCAGAGCCGGCGTTTTTCGAATGCTTGGAGACCGGAGAAGCCGCTGGGTATGGTCAGTCATTTTTGCGAAAGTGGAAATTGAGGGTGGAGTTGTGGGCGGGTGTGGAGTGTGACGGGGCTTTTGAGCTGCAACTTACCTCCCTCGACCTTTGTCTCGGCGCCATCTTGACGAGCAACGTCGTGTGCTCCGTGATTCAATGGCCGCTCCTCTTTTGAACTTACATGACCCTTGCGCTTTTTAGGCTTTCCTTTGTGTATTTGGTCATCATCTTCCTCTGTCTCGCGCTTGAGCTTCGCACGTTCTCCAATCTCGCGGCTAAGTTCAGGATCCTCTGTCACGTCCTTACGCTTCAGTGACATCTCTCGCATACCCGCGTTGCAAGTATCTCCTCGAGCATCAGCCATGTCACTGAGGCTCTTCAGATGCTCCACGATTGTTTCGAGGGTCCTGGAATCGGGGATGTTCGGCCCAGCTACTAGGTCGAGCATATCCGTGTACTGACCGTTGGCCTGGTCGATGAGTTTCGAAACATCGTTCACAAGATAGCTGGCGATAGGAAGCACAGCCGCAGGAACACTGCCTGCGTTTGATGGAGTGGTATTGCGGCTGCGCGACTGGCGCGCATCGCGCCCTTTACCCTTGCTCTTGTAAGCGGAAGGCATTGAAACAATCCCCGATAGGAAGAAAAGAGACAATAGCAAATCGAGAGAACCGAGCGGTGCACGAGATTGTTAATCGGGAAGTCGAGGGGTTTCTAAGAGGCGCCAATCGAAGTCGAGGGCCGCATGCTGAAACGGATCGCCAAGTCAAGGAACAATTCAACGAGAGCAGAATACTCTCAAATCACCTCACCATAAGCGAAACAGTGACAATTAAAGTGCTCCTGAATATCGGCGATGGGTTGACCGGGCTGTGGTAATCAAGAAGTTGCGCGGAGCCGATGTACCTGGGGGTTATCGACGCACGTGACATGGTTCCTTTTGTTCTGCCTGCACGTGAGGCAGTATAAAGAGCGGTAAGCGATGGGCCTGAGATGTGCGGATAAAGTTGCCCCTTGAAGCCCATATACTACTCGGTACATGCTATAAAAACCACCATTTTACGAATTGATCTAATAATGGATCTAGGAATATGCCCCAAGCTTACCCAAAATTATAAATGGGCGTTATCGGGTGCTGATACGACGGAGGATATCAGCCCTAATCCAGATACCCTGAACCATGAGAGATGGATGTCCCTCAACAGGCAAAATGATAGAAGGTCGTTTCGATATGCTTTTCAACCTGAGTATATCGAGAGGCCAAGGCTTATAGTAGCATTATCTGAGCTCCAATGGATTCGAAACACCAAAAAACATTTCCTTCCTAAGGAGACGATCACCCCTAGAAGCGGCATCCGCAAACGGGCATTCCCAATCCGGCCGCCACGCTCGAATTCTGTACGCATTATACGCATTTATATGCAATAATGCCCCCTTTGATCGATTGCGGCTGCCATGTTTTTCTTTTCTCCATAGGTAAATCAAGGCTTGCGGCCCTTTTGCCGCGTGGCCGGAGCCTTGCCCACATTCTTGTTCGCTCACGATTCGCCGTTCCATTCCATTGGTTGCTGCTAAGGCAGAGTTGGCCACAATGACCGTCTTTGGTTGTTTTACTCGCCGGGATCGAACAGGTGTGATGATATACATTATACCCAAAACGAGGGTGTTTTCTCCTATGTCTTTCCTTGCGTTTCTTCACTTCTACCAGTCTAAACATGTGTATATACCTTTCGAGGCCTACTATACACCGACTTTGTGCATCGTTTGCTCCGGCATACACAGAACTCAGCATATTTTAGTTCGATCGCATTATGTCTCGCACTGAAGAACCTGATTCGCAGACTACGGTTGCCACGCTATTTGCGGGTCCAGGCAGCGTCTCAAATTCTACATCGTCAGTCAGCGTAAGTATAGCGGAGCCTGGTATAGCGATGCCTGGGGATAGAATGGGTGAAGATCCACTTGCCAATCGAGCACATGACGGGGATGGGTGAGAGGTCGCTTGCTAATCGATCACATGTAACTATTTAGGAGAATGTCGGTTTCCGTTTTGTTCTGGATAGGACAGTCCAAACCCTCTCAGGCAACGGTCTCCCTAAGTCCGGAACCTTCTCTGGTCTTTTGTTCGTCCCTAGTCTTTCACCACAAGATCCGTGCGACTCAATCGTCTCTCAATACATACCATCCAACGTGACTCGCCATAAAGACGTGTCAGATTACGGCTACCCGGTCATTGGCCTCGCTCCGTGGGTGACTCCTGACTGTACGCAATCGTTCCTCGCTGCTTCACGCGAGGTAAACGCAGAAGCGCTCGTTTTCTTCCAGCCATCCAGCAACGAGACCGGCAGACCACCACCCCATAACGATCAGCACTGGGACCTACACGACGGCGGCCGGTGGAGAAAACAAAACAATTATCCAATCTACGCAATTCCCGGTCCAGCAGGGGTGACTTTGATACATGACCTTGCGTCGTTTTCAGACGGACAGTTCAACCACAGCAGCAACGACAACGTTACTTCGACAGACCCTTCTAGTAAGGAAGCAAGTCAGCGGTTGTTCACAATGGTAGATACCGGTACGTGAAGCCGACGCATGTGTTTATTTGCGGGCCATCAAGTAGTTGCTAATCAAAAATAGAGACCTCGTCTGTTGAGCAGACTCAACCCTTGTGGATCATGCTGCTCATAGTCATCGGCGTAACTCTTGCTACGACTGTTATGTCTGTTGCCATCTACCGCTTCTTCAATCAGCGCCGCCGGCTCCTCAGCCAGGGGCAGATTAACCACGCTGGCCAGGCCGATACTGAGCTCCAGGCGATGCCCTTCAATCCTGGCCATGTCGTCCTTTCCGCTATTCGAGCCACTCCCGAAATTGTTCATAATTTACGCATCTACACCTACACGGGCGAAGCACCCACTGCGGTGCCAATCGCCCCAAAAGAGGGTGTCAAAGAGGAGGTGCAACATAGTGTGACCGAGCTGGATGCCGGCACACCACCTCCATCCATGAATGATGGACCTGAGATGACTGGTATCCGGCGTCCGGAGCCGGTAGCGATCAATCCAGCAACGGATGAGGCTGCGCCTTCGGTCAATCGACACTGGGACATGCAGACCTCCTGTGCAATTTGCCTGGACGAGTTTGTGATCGGCTCACCGCTCCGTGAGCTGCCATGCGGTCATGTTTTTGACCCACTGTGCATCGATCAATATCTGCTCGAGCAGAACAGCCTGTGCCCGCTGTGCAAGAAGAGTGTCTTGCCGGCCGGATATGCCAGCCTCCGGTGAGCAACGCCCTGGCCTGGCAAGAGCATACGGCGAGAAGCTCGGAATGAAGAGGCAAATGAGAGCATTCTCACGCTGTCAAAAACGTACATAGGCATTACTGATCAGCATAATACCAAAGCGAAGATGAAGTGATAGTTCCTCTCTATTTTCCTTTCTCATATCCTGATTAGTTCAAAGTGAAAGGAGATCCTTTATGTCTTATAGTGTGTGTGTCAAAGTAGTAAAGGGTAATTGTTGAAAGGTAAGTATACTTCGTACGGTGCCGGAGAGCAACAAAGGGCATATTATGTCACGTGGATATCACGTGCATATTACGTGATTACTTCTGAGGCCAAAAGACCCGAAAGTGGATCAGTCCCGTGATTGGCTCGTTGGCACACTCGGTTAATCGCTAGCGTCCCACACACAACCTCTGCCTCTGATCTTTCTCCCTCGAACTTTTGCCAGTTGCGACAACGACAACCGACGACCCTGTGAAGCCGACAAGGTACGCCTACCCCGCCATTCCCAACGCTCGCTTTCAGCCTGACGGATTTGCTGACTCTCAATCGCTCCAGATGGGTGCCCTCAAGTACGTTGAAGAGATTCAGAAGAAGAAGCAGTCCGATGTCATTCGGTTCTTGCTCCGCGTTCGCTGCTGGGAGGTGAGATAAATCCCCCCGACCCTCGATAGCCTAACATCTCCGCCGAGCGCTCGTGAGTGTAGTCATAGGAAACGCCTGAAAATTCTGGTGTGACTGGATGGCTCGAACGAATTTTGATTCGGCGGAAATGGATGTGGCACTGCAAGAGACTCTTTTCAGGGCCTCATGTGTCTTGCTATACACTCGTTGAACTTTGCTGAGAGTGCATCAATATAGCTCCGCCAGTTGAACGCCATCCACCGTGCTTCGCGCCCCTCCCGCCCCGACAAGGCTCGCCGTCTCGGCTACAAGGCCAAGCAGGGCTACGTCGTCTACCGCATCCGTGTCCGCCGCGGTGGCCGCAAGCGCCCGGTGCCCAAGGGTGCCACCTACGGCAAGCCCACCAACCAGGGTGTCAACCAGCTCAAGTACCAGCGTGCTCTGAGCGCCACCGCTGAGGAGCGTGTTGGCCGCTGCTGCTCCAACCTGCGTGTCTTGAACTCCTACTGGATCAACCAGGACTCCACCTACAAGTACTTCGAGGTCATCCTCGTTGACCCCCAGCACAAGGCCATCCGCCGTGATGCCCGCATCAACTGGATCTGCAACCCCGTCCACAAGGTGAGTTTTTGATCGAAGAAAACTCTTCACTACGAAAAGTGAAATAGCCATACTGATGAAGATTCTGAACAGCACCGTGAGAGCCGTGGCCTCACTGCTACCGGCAAGAAGTCCCGTGGTATCAACAAGGGCCACCGCTTCAACAACACCAAGGCCGGTCGCCGCCACACCTGGAAGCGCCACAACACCCAGAGCTACTGGCGTTACCGTTAAGTGCACTAATGCACTTGATCGGTGGATCGGGTTGGATATTGGCTGCATGTGGTTATCTCTTCGATCAGTGCTCGCCCAGATCGTGTCATTTACGCTGGACCCGAGTTTAATGCAGACCGGCAGGATCTGTTTTTAGCCAAAAAGCCATCTTGTTTTATGTTGAATTCCCCCTTATTAACGAAGTATGACTGGTTCAACTCCATGCCGGCACTGCGGACCCGTAAAATTGCCATTGGCAGCGTGTAATGATTGTAGTCTCATCCGTGTCTAACGTGTCACTGAGTGGCTTCGTGTTCATACACGGGTATTGTGTCTTTCAGCTGCTATATCATATGCACGTAGTATCTTATTATTACTGTAGTTGGCGAAATCTGACTGGATATGAATAGACCTGTAGCAATCTCGAATCCTGCCAGAACCTCGTAGCCATCAAATTCAGGCATCCAGGGCCAAAAATAAATGTGTTTCTGCCTTAGGCGTCAATCCGGCCCCGCTCCTGTTCCTGTTAGCCGCTTTCCCCATCCGTTCAAGGTGACTACAGTAGTTATGAGATGCTGTAACGGCAACTCCTTTAGCTACGCACTTCACTTTCCCACTGTGCATTGATTTGCTCATACTCTACAACCCCGCAAGCACGATCTGTCCTTTTCAGTGAATCCTGAACAAATAAACTCTTCCTCGGTTCTTCCGTTATCGTCAGCTTCCCCACGGTCGACTCGCATGCCACTAGCGCGAGGACCAAGCTCCACGAACTTGCTTCCTTTTCCCGAGGGTTCAAAGCTGCAGACTAGTCACCCTCTCAGCTCTAGTTGATCTTCTGCACCCTTATGCCGTCCTGGTCTGGACGTAACCCTCCGATTCCTCCGATCTCGAGCCTTGGCTTCGCTGCGATTCCCTCGAACCCTCCCTCGGTCCCTGCCTCGGATCACTCTCGAAGACGCCCGTCGCAAACTCACGATGCTCCGAATATGGCCCCGCTGAATATTAGCATACCCATGGGTTCGCACCAACGCGGACACCATCGCTCGATCAGTCACCCGTTCACCTCTCCATTCACCGGAATAGGAAAGAAGCGTGATAAGGCAGGACCAAAGGACCATATGTGGGATTCTGACTCCGATTCCGACGACGTCACGTTTTCCGCGCAGCCCACCTCGTCGAGCCCTCGCAAAGAACCAAAGGGTGGACACGGCAATGAAATGACAGAGGGGAAATGCCAGACGTGCAACTCAACCGTGCGGTGGCCACGGAACTCCAAGGTGTTTCGCTGCACATCTTGCTTGATGGTCACCGATTTAGAAACCGAATCATCCAAAGAAGTGAAGAGTCCAAACGGCCATGGACATGAAGATCGAGCCCGAGGGGCTCGGACTTGGAACCCTGCTGAGCAGGATTCATCAGTGCTGTCGCCCCATGAACCAAAGCCAGGTATTTTGCGGACCGCACCTTTGATATTTTCGTCCTAACGAAGAGTTTACTAACTTCTTTCCAGATATTATCTTGTCGGCCAGCAATACCAGACGCATGGTTGATGGATGTCTCTCTATGTATTTCGATAGGCTCCTGGAAGGGCCGCAATCGCAGTTGACGCCGGACGGCAACTGCGCGGGTCGGTACCGCGACCTAAGGATGGAAAATCCCTCATCCCATCCTGCACACAACCCTGGCTATGGCTACCTCTCAGTTCCAGGGGGCCTTCACAATCGCAGCATGTCTGCATCGAGTGAGCGGGAATGCCCCATTGGCACAAATGGGAGTCCTGCAATGTTGGAGTTGAATCCCCAGGCGGTTCAATGGGAGGCTGTCCGAATACGTGCCAATTCGGATTTGCAGTCGGATCCAAAGACATATCACCGTCCTCGGGAACCTGCACGACCTACGGACTCGGAGACTAAGAATGGCGAACACCGGCCGATGATCTTCAAGCGACTGGAAAACTACATCATCGCTGCTTTCAAAGGCACCAGTGTGCTCAATGCATCTTTCTCTACCTATCAGCCACCGATTGGGTCTGCCAGCAGTGGCAAGCCTCCCAGGATGAATATCGATCCGGCTTCGATGCCAGACCAAGCAACAGAGTTGCATGTGTTTGAGCCAGATGCGAAAACCCTGCTTCTAGGAGACTTGGCTGAGAACTCCTCATGGTGGATGACCGAGTGGGCCGAGAGAGAGGGGCAGCTTCCTTCTGGCAAGGACAAGCCCTCACATCGGTCTCACTTGGTGTCGTCCAGAAGCCCTCGAATCAACTGGGCTGAAGTTGCTCAGTGGTACCAGCTGGTTCTGACTGCGGGTAGCTCTTGGGCTCAGAAATGGGCTGCTAAGAAGCCCAACCCTGAGCGCTCGGAGGCCGACCTGATTCGCAGCCGCAGATGGGAATCCATTGATCTGTCAGTGCCGGAAAAAGAGATTTACGAGTCCCGGATACATCTCCAGCGCACTTTAATGAAAGCCATCGAAAATCTTCTGAAACGTCCAAGGCGTGTTCTGAAGAAGCCAGAAGACACCAGGTTCCTGTTCATATTATTGGCAAACCCTCTTCTAACATCACCCACTGCCTATGTTCAACCCCCTTCAGCCCAAACGGCTTACCGTGATGAACGACGTCCGTCTCACCCGAAAGAAAGCCTACGCCTAACAACTAGGGACGGCAAGTCTCCTCGCAAAGATCCTCCACCTTCGGTTCCTCATTATAGCAGCTCAGGTCATCACCATGGGATCACCAAACGTATCCTGGGTCTGATGTCTAACTTACCCAATGGATGCCATCACTACTTTGTGTCGTGGTTTTCCCGGTTCTCGCACGGTCAATTTGAACGACTGGTGGACCTGGTGGGTGGATTCATTACCTATCGGTTGGCTCGTCAGCACGGTCGCAAACGCAGCCAACCGATCACAGATGGGGATGACCTGATCCCAAGTTTTGCCAGTGCCTCAGGTAACACTCCCGCTGAGTTACATGCGGCTATCAATCGACGAGGGCAAAAAGCACCTCCTAAGAAGAAAGAAGATCCTATAGTGTACACAGAAGATTGGCAGATTCGAGGAGCGGCAAGGGTGATGTCTCTACTCTTTGCGGCAAACAACACTCACGTCTCACGCAAGTCGGAGGGCGCTGCGGTTGAGCCGCGAGGGCTGCGGCATGCTGATTCCGCTGTCACCCAATCGGCACGCCAGCAGGGGTACATGGTCCCCATCAGTTCATTCTACAACACTTTGCTGGACTATTCCGATCTACTAGCCGACTTTGAGACGTGGGAGTCACAAGCCTCGAAGTTTTCGTTCTGCCAGTATCCGTTTTTGCTGAGCATTTGGGCAAAGATTCATATTCTCGAGCATGATGCTCGTCGTCAGATGGAGGTCAAAGCCCGCGAGGCATTCTTCAGCAGCATTCTGAACCATCGTGCCGTCAGCCAGTATCTCGTGCTAAAAGTGCGGCGCGAATGCTTGGTTGAAGATAGCCTGCGAAGTGTGAGCGAGGTCGTCGGCACTGGCCAAGAGGAGATCAAAAAGGGCCTTCGCATTGAGTTCATCGGAGAAGAAGGGATTGATGCCGGTGGATTGCGTAAGGAGTGGTTCCTCTTGCTCGTCCGGGAGGTATTCGATCCGCACCATGGTAAGTCCAACCGAACCCGTCTTGATGTTTGGTGTCTTACTTACGCTCACAGGGCTTTTTATCTACGACGATGACTCGCGGTACTGCTACTTCAATCCTTATTGCTTTGAGTCCTCCGAGCAGTTCTTCCTAGTTGGAGTGTTGCTAGGTCTTGCCATCTACAATTCTACGATTCTGGACATTGACCTGCCACCTTTTGCTTTCAAGAAGCTGCTGGCGGCCGCACCGCAGATCACCGGACCGGCCTCGACGAACTCCAGCCGTCCTCGGTTCAAGTGTACCCTCGAGGATCTCGCAGAGTACCGACCCGCTCTCGCCAAAGGACTTCGAATGCTACTGGATTATGACGGCGACGTTGCCGAGACGTTTTGCTATGACTTTGTTGCCCAAGTCGACCGCTACGGAGAAGTCATGAGCGTCCCTCTTTGTGCAGAGGGTGAGAAGCGCCCAGTGACCAATTCCAATCGGCGCGAATTTGTGGATCTGTACGTTCACTATTTCCTCGAATCGTCAGTTGCTCGACAGTTTGAACCGTTCAAACGGGGCTTTTTCACAGTCTGTGGGGGCAATGCGCTTTCACTATTCCGACCCGAGGAAATTGAATTACTTATTCGCGGCTCGGACGAAGCATTGGATGTGACATCCTTGCGGGCCGTGGCTACCTACGATAATTGGTCGTCTCCTCAGCCCGAATCACTCCCCGTGGTACAGTGGTTCTGGGATTTCTTCGAGACGTCCTCAGCCCAGGCCCAGCGTAAAATTCTTTCATTCATCACCGGCAGTGACCGTATTCCCGCAATGGGTGCCACAAGCCTGTCGATTCGGCTGGCCTGTCTCGGAGATGATTGCTCACGATATCCGATCGCACGAACCTGTTTCAACACACTGGGCCTGTACCGTTATAGCTCGCAAGCGAAGTTGCAACAGCTGTTGTGGGATGCAGTTGTGAATAGCGAAGGCTTCGGCCTCAAATGATTTTGCTTTTTTTGTGCTATGACTGTTTGCTTGGACGCTGGTCGTTGGCTTCTGCCATTGCGCATTCAAGGATTTGTATCTGGTTCCCTACGTGTATATGGACCTTTCGTTTTGCTCTAAACACACTGGAGCGCTTCGCTAGTTTGGTGTCTTCAAGATACAACATCCCAATGTGACTTGCTCTTCTGGGACTTTTTCCCATGTAAACTCGCCCTGTAACGGTCCAGGCCTGACAAACGTGACATCAAACCACGAGGAATTCGGTGAGTCGAGGCTCAAAGAGAGTTATATGTATCCACCTGACCTCGGGAACCAATAGACTTAGCTTTAGTGGAGACTCCAGTGACATAAGTTGGGGAAGTGGGGAGTGGGGCTCCCTTATATCTCGGAAATGGTTCACCTGGTACGGTGGTGCCCAAACCTCCACCGTAGTCTACTGGTCTTCAGCCTGGTATCCAACAATGTTGTTAAGCAGCAAGTACCCTCTCAACTTCTGAATTATGTCAACATTCGAAGCTGTCTTATAATGAGCCTTGTTGTCTTTTTGCTTGGGGGCTGAAGGGTTGGACAATCAAGTCATACCCAATACCTAGGTAGTATCGCTATCCAAGTATCTTGATACTAGACAGTTCCATTTTGTTGGAACATATTCTAGGCTCTTCCAAGGTTGTCTCAAAGTAAGAGAGTTATTCTTTATTGGAATGGGTTTGAAAGTATATGAAACCTATTAGGAATGCCCAGGTCTTCTCCATCCTTCTTGATGCACTTATAACGCCTCAAGCCTGGTAATCCGCCTCAATCTTTCCAAGAATCACATCAGCATCAGTATCCGCAACTGTTCGCAGCTTTTCGAGCGTCTCACGATGCTTGGCACTCCGAATACTAAATTCGGCATCGAAATCACGCGGGCTAGAGGTGAAAGCATGATCGATACCCCAGAGTGTCACCTTTCGCTTCCCATGAGCAAATTCATACCCCCATAACATTCGGGCAATATTAATGAACAGACTATCTACACCGATGAATTTACCCGGACATACGCGCCGGCCATACCCGAAGGCCGCGCTATTAGGAAGCTCCGGGTTCTCTATCCACCGTTCGGGAAGGAAGTCGCGGGCATTATTGTAGAGACCCTCATCGAAGCCAATGGCCCATGCATTTGCAAATACCAGCGTGCCCTTGGGAATCCGATAGCCACTGTACTCATCGTCTTGGGTGTTGCAGTGTGGAAGACCGAGAGCTATCACTGCTTGCCACCGGCAACATTCATTCACGATGGCGTTGATATAAGGGAGGGAAGACATATCGGAAAAAGAGGGAAGGCGGTCATGGCCGACGATTTGATCGAGTTCGATCTGTGCCTTGGCCAAACATTCTGGGTGGAGGAGCATGGCTTTTACAAAGACGCGCAGGACTGAAGGGATGGTTTCGACAGCAGCTTGAAGAGCGGTTCCAAAGAGCATGGAGATTTCATCAGTTGACATATCTTGTGCTTCTGGACGAGTGAGGCTGTGTTTGACCCAGTTCCATGACGGGGTAGACTGGGCTTTAAGTAGGTTCTTGGAGTAGAACGAGGTTGCTTCGGAGTAGTATTTCTTGCCGAAGGCTTTCCAGGGTGCGAGGAAGCCCGGAAGGTAGTCGAGGATTGGGAAGACTTCGACGAGTGCAAAATGGAAATCTGTCATTATAACGTCCACCAGCCGACGAGCCAGTTGTTCGGCTTCGTGGAACTCGGCCTCGTCACCGTGAGTAAGTCGACGCCCGTAACCGAGGGCGTTGGTCACGCTGGCGCTGTAGCGGCGAAAGATCGCTGAGAAGTCGTCCGATGAGAGGAAATCGAGCATTACTTGGAGGCTTTCGACCTCCTCTAGCTGCCGGTACTTGCGGGAGGCATTTTCCGTGGTGACAGATGCGAGAATGCGCCTGTGGGCTTGCCATTGTTTGCCAAAGGGCATCAATGCGATGTGCAGGCCCTGAGTGGCGTACCGACCCGCAACCACGATATTCGGGCGGCTGTTGTAGAGCGTGCCTTTCCGCAACATCAGATCCTGACAGACATTGTGCGAGGCGATGCTGACCATGAGCCGGCTGCCGGATTGGAAACTGACTATGGGCCCGTATTTTTGGTGCCATTCAAGCAGTGTCTCAGGTAGAGGCTTTGAGAGAAGCTGGTGGATATTTCCAATGATTGGAAGCGGAGATGGACCGGGGGGAAGTGGTAGCTTGGCCGCCTTGCGGAGATATAAGCCACCCAGTAATAGGCATCCCCACAGCGATAGAAGGTACGGCCACTGAAGCGGGGAATGCACGATGCCTTCCACAAGACTGGACACAAGACCAGGGGGGCCAGCTGGGTCGGAGATAGGGATATTGAACACGTTCATGCTCTGAATGTTGTGGTTGATGTTGGTGGGTTTCGTCCTGACTTAGTAGACTTATCTACATGCCTTTATATTATATTTCCACGCCATCAAGGGGGTCTGCTTCATGACGAATCATCTCGCATGGACCATGACAGGCCACGTTGGCCTATGCTAGTATTCGCTGTAGATCAGTCCTCGTATTAAGTAGTGTACATACATGTATACCGGATAATGCCTGGCACCGCTTAGCTTTCCCCTTCCATTTTAGTGCTTACCCCTTGCCGCTTTTTGCTCACTGAGTAGAATTGAGTACGCCCCTGAGTAGCCTAACTTGCTTAGTAAGTATTATATAATCATAAATTCTACGTACTAAGCCTGACCTAAGCGTCCTGATTCGATCACTAAGCCTAACCTAAGCGCCCTAATTCGATTACTAAGCCTAGCCTAAGAGCCTAAGTAATACCTACCTCAATAAAATACAATACGCTAGCCCCGTTTACGTATAGATTTTCTACGCTAGCTTGTATAGTTTGCGGACGGATATTATTAATATGACTATCGATCGTGGTTATCTAGCTTCTACTAAGGTAGTAATTACGCTAAAGGATCTATATTTCGGTTAATCAATTTCTAATTTAGGCTCTATACTCCTAGGAGTTTTTCAACTACTAGCCCTATTGTATACTAAGAAGACTAGAATCTAATAATAGGCAACTACTAATTAATCCTTTTACATAAACTATCTACTATATACTTTATTACCGTATATCTAGGGATATCTATACTCGGTATAAATAACGGCCTTAATTAGCCTTTAGTACTAACGCTAAGTCGGGCGTAAGGTAGATAAGTTATAGACCTTTAAGAGTATTTCGGTATATTAATCCTAGGAGCCGTTCTATACCCCTAAAAAACCTATTTAATTGGCCTAGAAAGACTATATTATCTAAAGCTACTTTTTTAAGCTAATAGTATATCGATCTAGATAGAGGGTATATCGGGAGGAAGCAATAGAAGGAGTTTCCCTCCCGTTTAGGGGTACTAAGATATATTATATAGGTCCTATATATTATACCTACTTCCCTTCTTATATATGCCTTATTAATATCCCGGATAGATAGCTACTAATAAGTAGCTAGAGGGTACGAAAATTGACGGTATATTTCCTTATCGTACGTATTACTCCTAGGAATTAGGACCTAATATATACGTTCTACCTATATTATGCCTTAAGCCTAGTAATCCTAGGAACGCTTAATACTACTATTTGTTTAATTACGCTAGCTATAACTTCTAAAGATTAGCTATATATAATAGGTAAATCCTATTAAATTATCAAAAACTCTACTAAAAAACTACTAGCATAATTAGCTAGCTTTCCTTTTTACTTACTAAGTCTATAATCTTATTCTACGCCTATTTCTAATCTTGCGATATAGAAATATATTATTAGGCTTAATTCAACAACCGAAAGACATAAGCCACAACGTAGAGGTATTAAATCCTACTAGAATTTCTTCGAGGGTATATCGTGTGACGCATAACGTCGGAGGTCGGAGGATTATGGCTCTAGGATCACGTGATCTAGGTCCCTATCATCAACAATCCCTACGTATATAATTATTCCTTCCTTACGTTACTACTTTTATATTTCGCGTATAACATTTTCTTGATTATATTGGCTATCGTAATATAGTAGTAACGTCCTTTTTTACCTTTTTTATCGTTGTTAGCTATATAGATATCGATAGTTCGCTATCGCCGTCTCGTTAGCGCGATCCCTATATTCTAAACCGAACCGACGAACCAGAGTAATTCTAGACCTAAACTATTATAGAATAGGCTTCTTTAAAGCTATTCCCGGATTCTTTGTTATATATGCCGTATTAGTAGCGATTCGCCTCCGATCTACCCTCGTTTCGCTTATAATTCCTTCCCTACCGTATAAATATTATATTAGCCTCTTCTATAAGAAAAGGCGTCCTATCCTTTAGCTATAATTCTCTTT